>ENA-OBIT01001186-OBIT01001186.1-metagenomes-genome-assembly--contig:-NODE-1186-length-10015-cov-2.64498_pt1 | contig 10015 bp, 8 predicted proteins | sample MGYA00153386_OBIT01 | MGnify analysis MGYA00153386 | reverse complement strand
CTGTTCGGCAAAAATGAATTAAAATTGACTCATTTTTGGGCGGCTAGTCACAATATTTTTACAGTCTGATTACAGTTGACGGCGCAGGATAAAAAAGCCCTATCACCGAAGGAAGAAAGCCCGCCGTGGGCGGGCTTGCAAGGGTCAGGCGGCCGGCTGCAGCGTCGGTTTGCGGCTCATCTTGCACACCGTGGCGATGGCGGCGATCAGCGCCGGCACGCACAGGAACATCAGGATGCTCTGCACTTCCCACTGCATCGCCAGCAGTTGGGCGCCCATCATGGTGCCGGCGACGCCGCCGAAGCGGCCGATGCCCTGCATCCAGGCGATGCCGGTGGCGCGGCTGTGGGTCGGGTAGAAGGTCGCCGCCAGCGTTTGCAGCCCGGACTGCGCGCCGTTCATGGTGACGCCCATCAGGAAGATGAAGGCGCCCAGCAGCACGATCTGTTTATCTTCGGTGGCCATCGCCACGATCAGCAGGGCGGTGACGACAAAGCCGCTCGAGACCACTTTATGCGCATTCCAGCGATCCATCAGCCAGCCGGCCACCAGGATGCCCAGCGTGCCGCCGAAGGTGAACAGCGAGGTGAGCATCGCCGATTGTTCCAACTGGTAACCCAATCCCTGCATCAGGATCGGCATCCAGCTCAGCAACACGTAGTAGATCACCAACCCCATAAAGTAGGTCAGCCACAGCATCAGCGTGCCGAGCAGATAGGGGCGGCTGAACAGCAGGCCGACGCTGGTTTTGGTCTGCGCCAGCTTCTCTTCGTACAGGTAAAAACGCGTCACGCCGTCGAGGCTCCGGTTGACGAAACGCTGCGCGATGCGTTTGATCTTCGCCGCATCCTGGCCGCGGTTAACCATATATTTAACCGACTCCGGCAGCAGCAGGATCAGCAGAACCGTCAATACCAGCGGCGCAATGGCGCCGAGCAGCAGCACACTGTGCCAGCCGTAGCTCGGGATCAGCCACGATGAAATGGCGCCGCCGCCGGCTGCGCCCAGCGGAAAGCCGCAGTACATGGTGTTGATCGCCAGCGAACGGCAGCGCTGCGGCGCGTATTCGGAGATCAAGGTAATGGCGTTGGGCATCGCCGCCCCCAGCCCGAGGCCGGTGAGGAAGCGCCACAGCGTCAGGCTGTTGAGCGAACCGGCGTAGGCGGTGGCCAAACTCGACAGGCCGAAGAACAGGCAGGAAAACACCAGCACGCGCTTGCGGCCGATGCGGTCGGAGATCGGCCCGGCGATCAGCGCGCCGAGCGACAGCCCCAGCAGCGCGGCGCTCAGCACCGGCCCCAGATCCTGTTTGACGATGCCCCAGTCTTTGGCGACCGAGGGGGCGATATAGCCCATGGCGGCGGTATCGAAACCGTCGATGGCGAGGATCAGGAATCCGAGAATGATCAGGGTCCAGTGAAACAGCGAAAACTTGCTGTCGTCGATGGCCTGTTGAATGTTTAACTCGCTGGTGGAATGAGTCATGGCACCCTCTAAACGCAGATGTAGTCGTGATGGAACGTGGCCGAAACTGGCGCTCGGCTTGTGTTTGCTTGTATATACATCTGCGCGTCAGCGCTTTATGTCAAATATAATTATCTTATTTGTTAACTGCGTGTTGTTTTCTGTGGAGCAGGTTGCACCGCCGATGAAAGGCCAAAGACCGGTTAACAAATTAAATGAACGCCATTGGCGGTGAGATATGCTGATGGCGGCGCGGAGGATAAAATTTAATACAATTTTGGCCGTTTGGTCGCCGGGCCGGAATCTGCGATAATCGCTTTTTACTTTTCCAGATTGAGAAACCGATGCAGTACCCGATCAACGAGATGTTCCAAACCTTGCAGGGCGAAGGCTTTTTCACCGGCGTGCCGGCCATTTTCATCCGCCTGCAGGGCTGCCCGGTAGGGTGCAGCTGGTGCGACACCAAACATACCTGGGAAAAGGAAGCCCATCGGGAAGTCGACCTGCAACGGATCCTGGTCAAAACAGAAGAGAGCGACGCCTGGGGCAATGCCAGCGCCGAGCAGCTGTTGGCGGTGATGCGCCAACAAGGCTACACCGCGCGTCATGTGGTGATCACCGGCGGCGAACCCTGCATTTACGATCTGGCGCCGCTGACCGAGCTGTTCGAACAGCACGGCTACCGTTGCCAGATTGAGACCAGCGGCACCCACGAAATTCGCTGCTCCGCCAACACCTGGGTGACGGTTTCGCCCAAGGTGAATATGCGCGGCGGCATGAAGGTGCTGGATCAGGCGCTGCGGCGCGCTGACGAGGTGAAGCATCCGGTGGCGCGCGAGCGCGACATCGAGGCGCTGGATGCGCTGCTGGCGACGCTGCAGGACGATAAGGCGCGCATTATCGCGCTGCAACCGATCAGCCAGAAAGAAGAGGCGACCCGCCTGTGCATCGAAACCTGCATTGCGCGCAACTGGCGGCTGTCGATGCAGACCCACAAATATCTGAATATCGCCTGAGTTTTTTATTGGCCGCAGGCCTTCGAACGGGACGGGAGTTACGGTGAAAATTGTATCGCGTGCATTCGAGGCGGTGACGGAAGCGGAATTGCGGTCGATTCGCTCGCTGTTGTCCGACGCTTTCCCCGAGATAACCGACGGATTTTATCGGCGGCAGGTGCCGGTTTGCCTGGTGACCGCCGCGGAAGGCGAGGCGATCGTCGGCCAATTGGCGGTGCATAAGCGGCCGGTGTTGATTGACGGTGAGGCCGAGGTGATCGGCATCATCGGGCTGGTGGCCGTGGCACAAACGCATCGGCGCCGCGGCGTGGCCGCAAACATGCTGGTGAAGGCGCATGACTATTTGCGCAGTAAAGGGATCGCGTATTCCATACTGTTTGCGGTAAGCGAAAAGTACTATACCGGCGCCGGCTATCGGGCGATGGAAAACGAGACGGCGTTCATTGAGGATGGCGAGAGCAAAACGTTTGTCTATCGCGGGGGAATGGTGCTGAGCCTGTCGGAAAGGCCCTGGGTGGCGCGGCGCCTGGATCTGCAAGGCGAGGTAGTGTGAGGGTATCTGCACATACCCTCACGGCATCAACCTTTATATACGCATCCCGCCGTACAGGTCTCTTTCACCATCACCGCAGTCAGTTCCGGTAACTGAGGCTTGAGCTGCTGCCAAATCCAGGCGGCGAGCACTTCGCTGGTGGGATTTTCCAATCCTGGAATATCGTTCAGATAATGGTGATCCAGCCGCTCCCAGATCGGGGAAAACACAGCCTTGAGCTCGGCGAAATCCATCACCCAACCGGTGTGGGGATCCACGTCACCGGTCACTTCCAGACGCACCATAAACGAATGCCCATGCAGACGGCCGCATTTGTGGCCCTCCGGTACATGCGGCAAACGGTGTGCGGCTTCAAACTGAAAATCTTTAAACAGCGTGGTTGCCATTATTACGGCCTCATTGACTCAAAAACCGCCGCATAGTACCGGAAAGCGCGCCTGCTTGCCATTTATACCGGTATGGTCTACCGCCACGGCAAACGCACCCGGTTAACACTTTTTTTGTTTGGTGTCTGCGGCACCTATCGGCTGGGGTTATGAGCCGAAATGTTGAACGGTGAAAAAATGATGAAAAAAAGTGCTTTATTTTCATCTGGATAAAAAACTTTGTTTAACGGTTTAAGCGTTATCCCTTACCAGAAAAACAGCTTAGTCATTTTGGTTATGATTTATTGCTATCCCTTATTTAATCGTTGCTATTCTGCTCGGTAACCTTACAAACTCTCCTGATCTTTTCCGCACACCCGACGCAGCGAAGAGACAGCGACTGGCACTGGCGCGCGCCTGGCAGGAAAGGCGCTAAGTATAGGAAATAAGTACAGCAATGACGACTCAGGCTCCTCCAACATCTTTGCTCCCGCTGACGCCCGAACAGCTGGCACGCCTGCAGGCGACGATCGGCGACTATTCGCCGACGCAGCTGGCGTGGCTGTCCGGCTATTTTTGGGGCATGGTCAATCAACAGCCAGGAGCCGTGGCCATTGCGCCCGCCGCCCCTGCCGCCGCCGGCATCACCATCATTTCCGCTTCGCAGACCGGCAATGCGCGCCGCCTGGCGGAGCAGCTGCGCGACGATTTGCTGGCCGCCAATCTGAACGCCACGCTGATCAGCGCCGGCGATTACAAGTTCAAGCAGATAGCGCAAGAGCGCCTGCTGGTGATCGTCGCCTCCACGCAAGGGGAAGGCGAGCCGGCGGAAGAAGCGGTGGCGCTGCATAAATACCTGTTCTCGAAAAAGGCGCCGAAGCTGAGTGACACCGCGTTTGCGGTGTTCGGGCTGGGCGACACCTCTTATGAGAATTTCTGTCAGTCCGGTAAAGATTTCGACGCCAAGTTGGCCGAACTGGGCGCCGAGCGCCTGGTGGAGCGCGTGGATGCCGACGTGGAGTATCAGGAACTGGCCGCCGCCTGGCGCAAACAGGTGGTGTCGGTGCTGAAGGCGCGCGCGCCGGCGGAAAGCGCCGCGCCGGGCGCGTTGGCCAGCGGCGCGGTCGACCTGATCGACAGCAGCCCGTACAGCAAGGAACAACCGCTCACCGCCCAACTGGCGGTCAAGCAGAAAATTACCGGCCGCGCGTCCGATAAAGACGTGCGCCATATCGAGATCGATTTGGGCGATTCGGGCCTGCGCTACCAGCCTGGCGATGCGCTCGGCGTATGGTTCGACAACGATCCGGCGCTGGTGGACGAACTGGTGCAGCTATTGTGGCTGAAAGGCGATGAACCGGTGGAGGTGGAAGGGCAAACCCTGCCGCTGGCGCAGGCGCTGCGCAGCCATTTCGAACTGACGCAGAACACCACGCCGATCGTCGATAAATACGCCGCGCTGTCGCGCGACGAAAAGCTGATCGGTCTGTTGGCGGATAAAGCCGCGCTGCAGCAGTATGCGCACAACACGCCGATCGTCGACATGGTGCGCCAGGCGCCGGCGGATCTGAGCGCCGAACAGCTGGTCGGGCTGCTGCGTCCGCTGACGCCGCGCCTGTACTCCATCGCCTCTTCGCAGGCGGAGAACGAAAGCGAAGTGCACATCACCGTGGGCGTGGTGCGTTACGACATCGACGGGCGCGCCCGCAGCGGCGGCGCCTCCGGCTTCCTGGCAGATCGCCTGGAGGAAGACGGTGACGTGCGGGTGTTTATCGAGCACAACGACAACTTCCGCCTGCCGGCCAATCCGGAAGCGCCGGTGATCATGATCGGCCCGGGCACCGGCATCGCGCCGTTCCGCGCCTTTATGCAGCAGCGCGACGCCGACGGCGCCGGCGGCAAGAACTGGCTGTTCTTCGGCAACCCGCACTTTACCGAAGATTTCCTGTACCAGGTCGAATGGCAGCGCTACGTGAAAGACGGCCTGCTGACCCGCATCGATCTGGCCTGGTCCCGTGACCAGCAACATAAAATATACGTACAAGACAAACTGCGCGAACAGGGCGCAGAAGTGTGGCGCTGGATTCAGGAAGGCGCGCACATTTACGTCTGCGGCGATGCCAATCGCATGGCGAAAGACGTGGAAAACACATTACTGGAACTGGTGGCCGAGCACGGTGGCATGGATACCGAGCAGGCGGATGAATTTTTAAGTGAGCTGCGCCTTGAGCGCCGTTATCAGCGAGATGTTTACTGATGAGTGATAAACACCCCGGGCCTTTGGTAGTCGAAGGCAAACTGGCCGATGCGGAGCGCATGAAGAAGGAAAGCAACTTCCTGCGTGGCACCATCGCCGAAGATTTGAACGACGGCCTGACCGGCGGCTTCAACGGCGACAACTTCCTGCTGATCCGTTTTCACGGCATGTACCAGCAGGATGACCGTGACATTCGTGCCGAACGCGCCGAGCAGAAGCTGGAGCCGCGCCACGCCATGATGCTGCGCTGCCGCCTGCCGGGCGGCGTCATCAGCCCACAGCAGTGGCTGGGCATCGACAAGTTCGCGCAGGAGAGCACGCTGTACGGCAGCATTCGCATCACCAACCGCCAGACGTTCCAGTTTCACGGCATCCTGAAAGGCAACGTCAAACCGGTGCACCAGCTGCTGAACCGCCTGGGGCTGGACGCGCTGGCGACCGCCAACGACGTGAACCGCAACGTGCTGTGCACCTCCAATCCGGTGGAGTCCGAGCTGCATCAGGAAGCCTACGAGTGGGCGAAGAAGATCTCCGAACACCTGCTGCCGCGCACCCGCGCCTACGCCGAGGTGTGGCTGGATCAGGAAAAGGTGGCCACCACCGACGAAGAACCGATTCTGGGGCCGACCTACCTGCCGCGCAAATTTAAAACCACGGTGGTGATCCCGCCACAGAACGACGTCGATCTGCACGCCAACGACATGAACTTTGTGGCGATCGCCGAAAACGGCAAGCTGGTAGGCTTCAACCTGCTGGTGGGCGGCGGGCTGTCCATCGAACACGGCAACAAGAAAACCTACGCGCGCCAGGCCAGCGAGTTCGGCTACATTCCGCTCGAACATACGCTGGCGGTAGCGGAAGCGGTGGTGACCACGCAGCGCGACTGGGGCAACCGCACCGATCGCAAGAACGCCAAGACCAAATACACGCTGGAGCGCGTCGGGGTAGATGTTTTCCGCGCCGAAGTGGAAAAGCGCGCCGGCATTACTTTCGCGCCGATCCGGCCGTATGAATTCACCGGCCGCGGCGATCGCATCGGTTGGGTGAAGGGCATCGACGATCAATGGCACCTGACGCTGTTTATTGAGAACGGCCGCCTGCTGGACTATCCGGGGCGCCCGCTGAAGACCGGCATGGCGGAGATCGCCAAGATCCATAAAGGTGACTTCCGTCTGACGGCGAACCAAAACGTGATCATCGCCGGCGTGCCGGAAAGCGAGAAGGCGAAGATCGAAGCCCTAGCGCGCGATCATGGCCTGATCGACGACGAGATCAGCGAGCAACGCAAGAATTCGATGGCCTGCGTGTCGTTCCCGACCTGTCCGCTGGCGATGGCGGAGGCCGAGCGCTTCCTGCCGCAGTTCGTCAGCAAGGTGGAGGGGATCATGCATCGGCACGGGGTGGGCGACGAGCATATCGTGCTGCGCATTACCGGCTGCCCGAACGGCTGCGGCCGCGCGCTGCTGGCGGAGCTGGGGCTGGTGGGCAAGGCGGTCGGCCGTTATAACCTGCATTTGGGCGGCAACCGCGAAGGCACGCGCATTCCGCGCATGTACCGCGAGAACATCAACGAAGACGAGATCCTGAGCGAGATCGACCTGTTGGTGGGGCGCTGGGCGGAGGAGCGCAACGGCGGCGAAGGCTTCGGCGACTTCACCGTGCGTGCGGGCATCGTCAAACCGGTGCTGGATCCGGCGCGAGATTTCTGGGAGTGAGGCCGGGCGGCCTCTGGGCAGAGGGGCCGCGCAGGTAATTTCAAGCATCAGGAGAGACAACATGGCTGAATTCGATCTGGCGGCGCTGAACGCGTTGCCCAAATCCGGGCAGGCGCTGGCATTGGCGGTAGTCAACGGCCAACTGGAGACCCTCAGCGCCGAACAGCGCGTTGCATGGGCGCTGGAGCATCTGCCCGGCGAGTTCGTACTCTCGTCCAGTTTCGGCATTCAGGCGGCGGTATGTCTGCACCTGGTGACGCGCATCCGGCCGGATATCCCGGTGATCCTGACCGACACCGGTTACCTGTTCCCGGAAACCTATCGCTTTATCGATCAACTGACCGACCAGCTGAAGCTGAATCTGCAGGTGTTCCGCGCCGAACAGTCTCCCGCCTGGCAAGAGGCGCGCTATGGCAAGCTGTGGGAACAGGGCGTGGAAGGGATTGAAAAGTACAACCAGATCAACAAGGTTGAGCCGATGAACCGCGCGCTGGAGACGCTGGGGGCGCAGAGCTGGTTCGCCGGTCTGCGGCGCGAGCAGTCCGGTAGCCGCGCCAATCTGCCGGTGCTGGCGGTGCAGCGTGGGGTGTTCAAGATCCTGCCGATCATCGACTGGGACAACCGCAAGATTTACCAGTATCTGACCGAACACGGGCTGAGTTATCACCCGCTGTGGGAACAGGGCTACCTGTCGGTAGGCGATACCCACACCACCCAGAAATGGGAGCCGGGCATGAGTGAGGAAGAGACGCGTTTCTTCGGCCTGAAGCGCGAGTGCGGTCTGCACGAAGGCTAAAAGAGGCGAATCACCCGACAGGGCTCAGCAATGCTGGGCCCTGTTTTTTTGTAGGCTACTTTTTCTTTTGTGCTTTCGGCGGGTGCGCCTGCGCCAACTCTTTGATCAGCGGCAGCAGGATCTGCACGCTGTCGCGGCTGCGTTTGTCGATCCGCCCCGGCAGATAGCGATCCAGATACTGCAGGTTGTCGTATTGCGGGCGGTGCCAGGTGATGCCCTGCGGGAAGTGCGGGCTGACGGCGCGCTGCTGATAGCCGTCCTTCTCCCCCAACGACCAGTTGGTGGCCTCTACCGACAATACCGGGATGCCTGCGGCATCGAACACCTCTTGATCGGAGCAGCAGCCGGTGCCCTGCGGATGCTGTGCGCTGCCTGGATTGGTGGCGGCGGCGATGCCGTAGCGATGGGCGATATCCAGCGCGCGATCGCGGGAGCGCTTCGCCATCTGCGGCGGCGTGTTGCGCCCGGCGTTGAAGTACAGCCGATCGCCAGTGATCAGGCTGTCGAGATTGATCACCAGCACGGTGTTGCTTTTCTCTTCCGCACTCATTCGCTGCAGGTAGTTCTGCGCCCCCAGCGAACCGAGCTCTTCGGCGCTGGTGGCGACGAAGCGCAGGCCGTAGGCGGTGGGGATGTTCTTCAGGCGTTCCGCCAGTTCCAGCATTACGCCGATGCCGGAGGCGTTGTCGTCGACGCCCTGCAGCGTCAAGCCACCGAGGTTGTTATCCAGATCCTCGTCGCTCTGCGGCGTATAGGTGTCGAAGTGGGCGACGACCACGATTTGTTTCGGGCTGTCGCCGTTGCGGGCGGCGATCACCGAGCTGGCGGTGACGTTGTTCCAGTTCTTCTTGCCATCTTTGCTGGTGTAGAGATAGCGCGTATTGACGCTGCGAATATCGCTTTGGTAACCCATCTTGCTGAATTGCTGCTTCAGGTAGTCGGCGGTGAGCAATTCGGCCGGGCTGCCCGCCATGCGGCCGGGGAAGTAAGTGGCGATGTCGCGGGTCTGTTCGGCGGCGAAACGGCCCATTGGCGCGTCTTTTACGGGCTGTGCGGCACACACGCTGAAGACGCCGCCGAGTGCGAGGGCCAGCAGGCTGGTCTTCAGGTAAAAACGGGAAAACATACCGAAAAATCCTTCTTTGCTATCGGCGCTGCCGATCATTTTTCTTCGGCACCCAGTATGAGACGCCGGGCGGCATTACACAATTTCCCTGTCTCTTAATTTTCGCGCCAACGCGCAAACTGCTGTCGTGAGTATCACCGTTTGCCATCGGCGTTGCGGCCTATATTCCATAAAGGAACTAATCATTCCTTTTCGTCATTTCAGAGGCTAAATCTCAGCCCGTATAGTCACACTATCTTTCTGTTATATGAAAAGGCTGTTGTGGACTATCTACCAATATTCGCCGACCTGAAACAACGTCCGGTACTGGTCGTTGGCGGTGGTGACGTGGCGGCGCGCAAAGTCGATCTGCTTCAGCGCGCCGGGGCTGAAATACGGATAGTTGCGCAGTCGCTCTCACCGGAACTGGAACAACAACGTCAGCAAGGGCAGGTGCTCTGGCTGGGGAAAAGCTTTGATCCGCAGCAGCTGGACGATGTGTTTCTGGCGATCGCCGCCACGGACGACAACGCGCTGAACGCCGCGGTGTTCGCCGAGGCGGATAAACGCCGGGTGCTGGCCAACGTGGTGGACGATCAGCCGCGTTGTTCGTTCATCTTCCCGTCGATCATCGATCGCTCGCCGCTGGTGGTGGCCGTATCGTCCAGCGGCCAGGCGCCGGTGCTGGCGCGGTTGCTGCGCGAAAAGCTGGAGGCGTTGCTACCCGCCAGTTTGGGGCAGATG
>ENA-OBIT01001183-OBIT01001183.1-metagenomes-genome-assembly--contig:-NODE-1183-length-10028-cov-11.5751_pt1 | contig 10028 bp, 7 predicted proteins | sample MGYA00153386_OBIT01 | MGnify analysis MGYA00153386 | reverse complement strand
CGCCCATCCCACAAGAACAATAAAAATTGTAAGTTATTTAATTCTCATTCCTTAGTTTTCAGCGGAATCTCGATCGCAAATTCTGCACCATTTCCCGGCGAAGAGGTGCATTGCAGTGAGCCGTTGTGTCTGTCTGTAACAATTTGGTAGCTAATTGACAAACCCATCCCAGTACCTTTACCAACGGGTTTCGTAGTAAAAAACGGATCGAAAAGTCGATTGCGGACACTCTCTGGCATTCCCGCCCCGTTATCAGCAATCCGAACGAGTATGCGATCGGGTTTGGGCATTTCAGTTGTGATGGAAATGATACTAGGATTTTGACGCATTTCATCCGCAGAACGCCGCAAATCTCTTTCTTCCAAAGCATCTAAAGCATTGCTTAGAACATTCATAAATACCTGATTTAACTGTCCGGCATAACATTCAACTAAAGGCAAATTGCCGTAGGTTTTAATCACTGCAATCTCTTGCTGATTGTGTTTAGCTTTGAAGCGATGCTGCAATATCATCAAAGTGCTATCTATGCCGTCGTGGATGTTGACTGCTTTCATTTCAGCTTCGTCCATGCGGGAGAATGTGCGCAGAGATGCAACGATTTGCTGAATCCTGTCTGCACCGACTTTCATCGAGGAAAGCAGTTTCGGCAAGTCATCCATCAGAAAGTCGAGTTCAATAGTTTCTACTTCCTCTAGTATTTCTGGGACTGGATCGGGATAGTGGTTTTGGTAAAGTTCGATCAGGTGCAGCAAGTCTTGAGTGTAATCGTTAGCGTGGCTGAGATTGCCGTAAATAAAGTTAACTGGGTTGTTGATTTCGTGAGCGACTCCTGCGACGAGTTGACCGAGAGAGGACATTTTTTCGCTTTGAATTAACTGCGATTGAGCGCTGGTTAATTGCTGCAAGGTTTGCTCTAATTCGCGAGCTTTGTTGCGAGTTTGGGTATAAAGATCGGCTTGATTGAGGGCGATCGCCAATTGAACTGAAATGGCTTGCAATAATTCTACTTCGCCCTCAGTCCAAGGTCGCACAGCACCGGAGTGGGAGCAGCTAACAGCACTCACGACTCCCGAAAGTGCCTGCATCGGAATTGCCAACATAGATTGGTAGCCCATAGAACTAAGACACTCGATCCAAAGAGGGTCTGCTAGGGCTTGGACATCATCAATTTGCAGGGTTTCTAGATGAAATAGCTGTTCTCCGAGAGTGCCAAAGTTAGAAGCTGGATAGGAACCGATTAAATCTGGAAGTTCGGGGCTGCGAGATTCTTGAATAATTTCCCAAACAGGATCGTTCCCGTCGTCGCGGTACCAGGCAAAATTGCAGCGATCGATTGAAAGGAAAGCGCGAATTTGCTTAACTGCGACTGTAATGATGCTGTCGAAGTCGAGGGAATTGCGAATTTGAGCGGTGAGACTGTTGAGCAATTTTTCTCGATCGGCTTGCTGCTTGAGTTGGGCTGACGATCGCCTCAAGGCAATTTCTCCCCGCTTGCGATCGGTAATGTCTTCGGTGACAGCTAAGAGATATTGCGGTTTGCCATCAGCACCGAGTATGGATGTTTTCTTAGTGTGAAATATCCGGGATTCTCCTTGGCTGGTTTCAACATCTTCTTCGGCGATTTCTACAATTTGTCCACTGTTGAGCACTTGCCGGTCTTTGGCGGTGAAAAAATCAGCTTGTTCTGTCGGGAAAAAGTCGTAATCATTTTTGCCGATAACTTCTGCTGCGCTGAAACCGAGCAACTCTTCGGCGGCCGGATTCCACAGTATAAATCGCAGTTCTTGGGCATCCTTGGCAAAGACTCCGACGGGTATGGTTTTGAGGACTGATTCCATAAACTGTTGAGCGCGTTGCAGTTCGGCTTCAGCGTTTTTGCGATCGCCGATTTCTTGTTCTAACTGGGAGACTGCTTGGGACAACTCTGCTGTACGATCGCTCACTCTGTCTTCCAACTCGGCTGCTGCTTCCCGCAGCGCTGCTTCGGCGGCTTTGCGATCGGTAATGTCGATCACCGTGCCGAACAATTTTAGCACCTTGCCACTGGCATCGGTTTCAGCCCGGCCCAAGGCGTTGAGATGTCGCAGGATGCCGTCGGGACGGCAAAGTCGCAAGTCAAAATCAAAGGAGATGCCTGCTTCGATTCCCCGCTGCACTTGAGTCTGCCACAATTCCAAATCTTCTGGATGGATCAGAGTGGCTTGCTCTTCGGTGGTGGGTGCAGTAGCCGCTGGTTGGAGTCCGAAGATGCGGAAAAGTTCTTCCGACCAAGTGACGATTCCGGTTGCTGCGTCCAGTTCCCAATTGCCGACGTGGGCGAGTCTCTGGGCTTCTTTGAGCTGCCGCTGGCTGTTGCCGATGGCGGTTTCGGCAACTTTGCGATCGGTAATGTCGAATAGGACGCCACAAAATACGATTTCGCTCTTATCGCTGTGGGTAGGCATTGAGTCGCCCTGCCACCAGAGAGTCTCACCGTCGGGCTTGACTAATCGCCCCTCATAGTGCCAAGGAGAAAGGTTTTCTACGGCTTCGTTCACCGAAGCGAGGAAGCCATCCAAGTCTTCGGGGTGGAGGCGGGAAATGAATATATTGATGTCTCCCATCATTTCTGCTGCTGTGACACCCGTGAGATCGAAGATGCGATCGCTCATGTAGTCCATTTGCCAAACTCCGTCCCGGCTGCAAAACTGGAACAGAGCTCCCGGGATGGTGGCCGCGATCGTCCGAAACTTGGTTTCGCTGGCACTGAGGGCGGCAAAAGTCTGGCGCAGTTCGGCGGTGCGTGCTTCTACTCTAACTTCTAGTTCGGCGTTAGCGTGTTGCAAGGCTGCTTCGGCCCGTTTGCGATCGGTAATGTCGGTAGCAGTGCCTGTGGTGCCGAGAAAGTTTCCGGTTTCGTCGTACAGGGCGATCGCATTGAACATTAGATATTTGATGCTACCGTCTTTAGCAATTTGCGCACTCTCGTGTTGGAAAACTGATTCTCCGGCCTCTAGGCGGGTGCAAACTGCTAAATCTTTCTGAAGTTGTTCTGGTGTCACAAAGTCAGAGAAAGGTCGATCGAGCATTTCTGCTGATTCGTAACCGTAGATGTATTTAACTGCTGGGTTGACGAAGGTGTAACGTCCGAAAGTATCGACCGACCAAATCATGTCTTGGGAGGTTTCTACTAGGCTGCGGTATTTTGTTTCGCTAGCTTTAACCGCTTCTTCTGCTAGTTTGCGTTCTGTCATATCGCGGGAGATGCCGACGGTCATTGTTACTTGACCATCTTCGTTGCGGATGGGTGTTTTGACTGTACTAAAAAGTCGCACTTCTCCGTCATGTCGCACGACGGGTTCTTCGGAAATTTCCAGAGTTTGTCCGGTTTCAAATACGAAGGTATCATCTTGGATGTACTGGAGAGTATGGTCGGGATTGGCGAAAGGTGCGTCTACCATCCCTTGCAGTTCCTCGTCACTCATGCCGTAATAGTCGCGGAATGCTTGATTAGCCCAGAGAATTTTTGATTGGGGGCCTTTGACCAATACCATATCGCCGATCGAGTCAAGAATTTGGTGATATCTTTTCTCGCTTTCGCGCAGTTGTTGCTGCGTGCGATCGATTTCTACTAATTGCCTTTGGGTTTGCAAGTGCAATTCGGCTTGGTAGATAGCGATTGCTAAATGTTCTCCTATTTGCTTGGCAAATTCAATTTCGTCTGGTTGCCATTCCCGGGGTTGGCCGCATTGATGAATGCACAGCAATCCCCAGAGATGTTGCCCTTGCAGCAGCGGTACGACTAAGTTGGCTCGGATTTGAAATCGCTTGAGGATTCGGAGGTGACAAGGGCTCAACCGAGCTTTGTAGATGTCCGTGACAGATTGAACATATCCTTTGGCATAGCTGGCTGCAAATTGTTCGCCGAAGCAGTGATCGTGGACTTTTGCGCCCAGAGATGGGCTGTACTGGGAAAGTACGTCTTCGGAGACTACTTCACCGTCGTTCCAGTCCGACTCGGGGATGAAGCGATAGACGGCGACTCGATCGGCATTTAGGAGTTGCCGGACTTCGGTGGCTGTGGTTTTGAATATTGTTTCTAAGTCTAGGGATTCGCGAATTTTGCCAATCACTCCCATCAGTGCTTGTAGCTTTTTGAACCAGGTTTGAGACTGCATTTCTCTTTCTAGGTGAGCTAGCTTTTGACGCAAGTCTGTTACTTCGTGATACAAGTATTGATGAAACATAGTGCTATTTTTTTAGTTATTTTGCGGTATGGTATCGAGGTAGATGACATCCTAATAGCGCTCTGCAAGTTGAGTATGGTAAATCACAGGAGCTGAGGAAAGGACAAATTCTTCTCATTCTGCTAGCACTTAGCAGGTACTCACGCTACATTTCCGTATTTTTTCTAGCTTGGGAGGTCGATCGAGTATCCCAACTGCGTATATTTACTGATAAATCGGGCGATCGGGCGATCGGCTGCTGCATAAATTGTCAATTATTAAAAATAATAATCACAAAACTTACCTGTAAACCCGATCGAGCCAGGCAATTAAGTCAGGGAAGATCCGAAAGTGGAAAGGAGAAGCCCGGTTTACTGGCGGCAGCGTGCCCGATCGTCCTGACTAATTTTGACATTTTTTTCGATCGAGAGCGGTTGCAATTGTCACCTTTTTATTATGACTGCAAATTAGATTGATGGTTTTGTTGGCTTCGCGATCGAATATCCTGTTGGGAGCGCCTCTATTAAAATTTGGGCGTTGCTGAGAAAGGAGTATGAATTGCCCCTACTCTAAATTTCAGGGATTGCTATAGCGAGTGAATCATATCTAAATTCAGCAACGCCGATTTATCTATCCTAATTTTGACTTTCTACAGCCTTTGGGGCAATCGTATCTTTTAGATAACTTTCCTTGCACTCGGATTATTTTATACTACTGCTTTTATTTCTTAAACTTATTAAAATGCACCACAGCAGAGGTGAGTTTTAGGTCAAACAGTTGAGGTATAGCAGAATGTAGAAGGCTGAAGCAAGAAGGAAGTCGGACTTCTGCTATACTTGCTTAATCAGCATTCTTCAGTATCGATCTGGCTTCCTCAATACTTTGCAAAACCAGTTTTCCAGAATCCACAAAAGCTGCTCTTTCGGTATCGCTGAGTTCGAGTTCTAAAATCTGTTCGACTCCCTGATATCCCAAGCGACATGGAACACCTAAAAAGATATCTTTCACACCATATTGACCATCTAAATAAACTGAGCAAGGCAATATTCGAGACTGATTTAATAAAATTGATTCCACCATCAAACAGGTAGAAGATGCTGGGGCAAAATATGCACTAGAAGTCTGCATCAATTTGACAATTTCTGCGCCACCATTGCGAGTGCGATCGACTAAACGTGCGATCGTCTTTGCATCCATCATTTGACTGATGGGAATACCGTTGACAGTGGAATATCGGGGCAAAGGAACCATCAAATCGCCGTGAGAACCGAGGACAGTTGCATTAATTTCAGCAATCGAAATGCCCAATTCCATTGCAATAAAAGTTTGAAAGCGGGATGAGTCGAGAATGCCCGCCATACCCATGACTCGGTGTTTTGGTAAACCCGTAGCTTCCCAGGCTAAATATGTCATCACATCGAGGGGATTTGTGACTACGATTAAGATTGCTTCGGGGGAATGGGCGATCGCCTGCTGTGCAGATTCCGTGACAATTTTAGCATTAATTTTAATTAAATCTTCGCGATTGATACCGGGCTTGCGTGGTATTCCGGCGGCAATTACGATAATATTTGAGTTAGCAGTATCAGCATAGTTGTTTGTACCGACAATTTGGCGATCGTGTCGTTCAACTCCTCTGGCTTGCATCAAATCCAAAGCAATTCCTTCAGACCAACCTTCGACAATATCTAGCAATACCACATCGGCAAGATTTTTCTCGGCTATCCGCTGGGCCAAGGTACTGCCAACTTTGCCTGCACCAATAATTGAGACGTGAGTTGATGGATAATTTAAGGTAGTGGAATTGATAGATGTCATTCGATTTTAGATTGGGGATTTTAGATTTTAGATTACTGGTTCCCAGGCCGATCCTGGGAACCAGTGAAGATTAGTTAAACTTAGTTAAAATCTTCGAGTTGATCTACCCGCAGCCAAATATTCGGGGTAGGTACTTTGCCAAATTTGACGAAAGCATAGTCGCCGCGAACATCCAGAACTTCGCCCTTAGTTTCAAATAAATAGGAGGAAAAGCGTTGATCGCTGGCTTTGGCTTCCAAACTATTTTCCAATTTTTCGCGCACGGCGCGGACTATGCTACCTTTTTTGATTGCCATGACTTGCTCTATCTAGTTTAAAAAACTATACAAATTTTAATCTAGATTTGCCTTTAAAGTTACTCGGCGATTGAAATCGCTTAAGAGTGAAACGAAGTCCGCCTGCGCAGACTGAGGAATAAAATCAGTATTTGAAGTCAATCTAAAATCTATTGACTTTTTCCTATGTCTGACAAACGGGGCAGAAATGAGTCGATCGCCCTGCTAATTTTATTCGTTCGATCGCGCGATCGCAAGTGCGACAAGGTTGACCTTTGCGGTTGTAAACCCACGCCACACCGCCGTAGTTGCCGTTTACGCCTTGGACGTTGAGGAAATTGCTAAAAGTGGTGCCGCCGGAGTCGATCGCCTTGTCGAGCACTTGAATAATGGCTGCATGGATGCGGCCAATTTGCACGGAGGTCAAATCGGCGCACAGAGTTGTGGGTAAAACTCCCGCCACAAACAAAGTTTCGTCAGCATAGATATTGCCCAAACCCGCCACCAGAGACTGGTCTAGTAAAGCTGTTTTAATTGGTCGCGCCCGCCGGTGCAGCTTTTGGGCGAAATATGCGATCGAAAAATCTGTTGAGAATGGTTCCGGGCCTAACACTTTGAGGCCAGTGATAACGCTAGAAACTTCGGTTTCCGGGGGAACGTACCACATTTGCCCGAAGGTGCGCTGGTCTACAAACCGCAATTCTTGGTTTCCCTCAAGGAACAACCTAACTCGCGCGTGTTTGGGGAGGGGTTCGTCACGATTCACCCACAGCAGTTGGCCTGTCATCCGTAGGTGGACGCCCAACCAGCCGGCTTTGGGAGGCAAGATGGATGGGAGGGCGGGCACGGGGGCACCGCCCCTACATTGAGATAGTTCTGCCAGGAGGTATTTGCCGCGTCTGTACCACCGCTCGATCGACCTTCCTTTGAGTTTTGTCAAAAAATCGGTCGCAGAGATTGAGCGGGCGATCGAGCTGGCTAATAGCACGTCTCCGCCCGATATTTCTCGATCGAGGGTGAGATGATTCAGCCCCCGGCAAATAGTTTCTACTTCTGGCAGTTCCGGCACAATTAGCGCTGTTCTGTTCCTTGATTTGGCGAACCTTCCACGGTGCCGGCAACTTCGGCGCCCGGTTTGCTGTCGGTCGAAGTTTTGGGCTGCTGGGGGGCGCCACCGCTACCGGTTTTGCGGGTTTTCTCCTCGATGGTGGTTTGCTTGCCGCCGGAAGCTACTGGAGTCGATGCTTTGGCTTTGGCTTTGGGTGCGGCCACTTCCACTAATTCGCTTTGGGCGAAGTTGTTGGTGTTGACGCCGGCATAATTTACGTTGTTAAAGCGAACGATAACTGGGTATTTAATGCCGCTTTGGTCTACCGTAGCAACGGTGCCCACTTCTTGATACCAATAGGATTCTTTGCGGAGAATCCGAACTGTAGAACCGCGTTGAACCATGAGCTTTGTTTCCTTTGCGATAAATAAACGGATAAAGCCATTTTTTTTACTTTAGTCGATCGCGCGACGCTTTTAAAGTCTGCAAGGGAATTTTTGTTTTACACCCTGTTTTTTGTCTGCGTTTTGTAAAGAAAGGTAAAGTTTTTTGTGGTGCGATCTGGGGGAGGGAAAAATAAATAACCTCATATTATCTATCAAATGAAAGCTGTGCGATCGGGTTGATAAAAAAGTTTACAAATCGGATTTTGTGGGGTGGCGGGGAGATTGTGTTTTTTGGGCGGGCGGGATTGTATTTTTTGGGTGGGATGCCCAGCCATAAGAGGAGACGGCAGTGCCGTGTCCCTACCGATGATTTTGATGTAGGGAAACGGCATTGCCGTGTCCTCCATAATTAATCGGGCAATCGATGATTTTGATGTAGGGAAACGGCACTGCCGTGTCCGAATTGGCCGTGTTGTCGATTTGCGGATTAATTAACCTTGTATTTAATTATCTCACCGCGCTAAACTATTGCAAAGTATGAGAAGTATTTAAATTATGTCCTTGGTAGATTTAGCTAATACTAAAATTCGGGTAATTGGATGCAGTGCGGTGATGGCGATCGGGCAAGTTATTTCAAGTGCGATCGCCAATCCGGGAACTCAAGCAGCAGCGGGGATGATGGGCGGCCCGATCGCACTTGGGGGAGTTTCTATCTTAGCGGCGATTGCTACTGGTATCGCGGGGAATATGGCGGCGAATGACCTCGGAAATAAGATGGCGGAACGGTTGGCCAAAAATCCGAGGATTCTCGACAATCACGATTTGATTAAGGCGGCTGGTGAGGCGATCGGCTATATTTTGAGAGAGGTTGCGAAGTCCGATCGATTAATTGCGATCGCCGAAACTAAAAAATTGCCTTATCCAGAACAGGCTTTAGCTCAATTAGCCGAGAAAACTCCCGAATACTGGCTGGACATTAACACGAGTACAGCCGATTTGTCAAGGGGTTTACAGATTTCGGAAGAGCAGTTAACCCAGATTTTTTCTGCGGATGTCGAAGAGTTCGATCGAGTTACCGGATTGACACCAGCAGATTGGGCAAGTTTCCTGCGGGAATTCGCCACCAGCGAGGGCAAATCCTTCGATGGGGAAATTGTGGAATTTGTGGCGGACAAACTGTACGTAACTTTCCCGAAAGCGTACCGCGAAGTGCTGAAACTGGATGCGGCGAAGGGAGGCGAAAAGTTTGCGGCGATGCTGTTGAATCTGCACCAAATTGCTTTGGCAGAACTGAGAGATTTGGGGCTGCAAAATGGGGAAATTCTGCAAAAATTGGAGGCGGTGGCGACGCAGCAGCAGATTTGTCAAGTGATGGTGAAATTGGAGGCGATCGAAATTGGCATCCGGGACGATTTGGCGCAGATTCAGAATTTGCTGGAACGATTTGTCGATACTTCCGCACCGAGATTGCCGCTTCCCTACGAGTGCGAAACGATTATTGCCGATCGGACTCAAGATTTTACCGGACGGCGATTTGTATTTGCAGCAATTGCCGAATTTTTGCAGAACAATCGCAAAGGCTATTTTGTTTTAGAAGCTGATCCGGGTGTCGGCAAAAGTTCAATTATGGCGAAGTTAGTGCTGCTGCTGAAGCGCCGCTGCGTTGCCCATTTTAACTCGCAATCTCAAGGCATTGTCCGCGCCGAACAATTTCTGGAAAATGCCTGCACTCAGTTAATTCGAGGCTATCAACTAAATTACCCGCAACTGCCGGAAAATGCGACGAGAGATGGCAATTTTCTGAGTCGATTGTTGGGGGAAGTCAGCGCTAAATTGGGCGGCAAAAAGTTGATTATTGTCGTCGATGCCCTGGATGAAGTGATCTCAGTTTGCAGGGGCGCGGTAGCAATGTTTTGTATTTGCCAGATGCTTTGCCGGATAATGTTTATTTTATTGTCTCGAAACAGCCGAAAACTCTGCCTTTGCCAAATCATCAGGTTTTCGATTTGATGCAGTACAGTGCAGAAAGTTTGGCGGATGTCAAGGTTTATATTGATAAACGCACGGGGAACAGCGCGTCTATTCAGAATTGGATTAACCGTCAAAATTTGCAGCGCGAACAGTTTGTGGCGGCGGTGGCGGAAAAAAGCCAGAATAATTTTATGTACCTGCGCTACGTGCTGAATGATATCGATAGCGGCAAGTACAGCGATGTGAATTTGCAAGATTTGCCGAGGGAATTGGAAGGATATTATGAGAAGCATTGGGCGCGGATGGAAATGGCGGTTAAAGATAA
>ENA-OBIT01001180-OBIT01001180.1-metagenomes-genome-assembly--contig:-NODE-1180-length-10056-cov-3.29897_pt1 | contig 10056 bp, 9 predicted proteins | sample MGYA00153386_OBIT01 | MGnify analysis MGYA00153386 | reverse complement strand
CTCGTCCCAGGTGCGCGCGATGAGGTCGAGCTCGATCTCGTAGCGCTCGCGGATGCCTTCGACTTCCTTGTCGGCCTCCTTCTGGATCTTCTTCAGATCGGCGGCCTTCGCGTCTTCCTTCTCGGCCTCGGCAGCCGTCTCCTCGAGCTCTTTGAAGCGACGATCGATCGCGATCTCCATCTCCTTACGGATGGCGTCGCGCTCTTCGAGGTACTCGGCCTCGAGGTTCGGCAGCGCCTCGTGGCGGCCATCCTCGTCGACCCAGCTGACGAGATGCGCCGCGAAGTAGATCACCTTCTCGAGCATCTTCGCCTTGAGCAGCCACGACCGGGTCCCACGGAGGTACCAGATGTGGACTGCGGGAGCGGCGAGCTCGATGTGGCCCATGCGGTCACGGCGGACCTTCGACCGGGTGACCTCGACGCCACAGCGCTCGCAGATGATGCCCTTGAAGCGGACGCGCTTGTACTTGCCGCAGTAGCACTCCCAGTCACGAGTCGGTCCGAAGATCTTCTCGCAGAACAGACCGTCCTTCTCCGGACGCAGCGTGCGGTAGTTGATCGTTTCGGGCTTCTTCACCTCGCCGTGTGACCAGTTGCGGATCTGGTCCGCCGTGGCCAAACGGATCTTCAGTTGGTCGAACATGTTGACGTCGAGCATGTGGTTCTCTTTCGCGTCGGTCTTCGTTGTTGCTTCACAATCGGAACCTCGATCACGCCAGGGGTCAGACCCCAGGAGTGATCGCATGGCTTCGGCGGTCACGTCCGGTGGACGATCACGCCTGGGGTCTGACCCCTAGTAACGCGCTGTGCGTTCGGCTTTTTCGCGTTCGCGCCGTGCGTCGTCCTCGTCGGTGCCGCGCTCGGGGCGAGAGATGTCGATGCCGAGTTCCTCGGCGGCGCGATAGACCTCGTCGTCGAGGTCGCGCATCTCGATCTCATGGCCGTCCTCGGTGAGCACCTCGACATTGATGCAGAGTGCCTGCATCTCCTTCATCAGCACCTTGAAGCTCTCGGGCACACCCGGTTCGGGGATGTTGTCGCCCTTCACGATCGCTTCGTACACACGGACACGTCCGAGTACGTCGTCGGACTTGATGGTGAGCAGCTCCTGCAAGCAGTACGCCGCGCCGTAGGCCTCGAGGGCCCACACTTCCATCTCGCCGAAGCGCTGTCCACCGAACTGCGCCTTACCGCCGAGCGGCTGCTGGGTGATCATCGAGTACGGGCCGGTCGAGCGGGCGTGGATCTTGTCGTCGACCAGGTGGGCCAACTTCAAGATGTACATGTAGCCGCAGGTGATCTGGTTGTCGTACTGCTCGCCGGTGCGACCGTTGTAGAGGTCGAGCTTGCCGTTCGTACCGACGAGGCGATCACCGTTGGCCGACTCGGGGTTGAGCTGGCTGAGGATCTCCTGGATGGTCGGATGGTCACCCGACTTCTCCTTCTCGTCCCAGTTGGCGCCGTCGAACACCGGCGTCGACACGAAGGTGGACGGCTTGGTGTTGGGCCGTGTCTTGGTCTCGGTACCACGTATCGGCGCATCGCCGACAATGGTGCCGTCCGGGTTGGTCCAGCCCCAGCGGGCGCAGTAGCCGAGGTGCGCTTCGAGCACCTGGCCCACGTTCATGCGGCTCGGCACGCCGAGCGGGTTGAGGATGATGTCGACCGGCTGGCCGTCGGCAGTGAACGGCATGTCCTCGATCGGAAGGATCTTGGAGATGACGCCCTTGTTGCCGTGGCGACCGGCGAGCTTGTCGCCGACGGAGATCTTGCGCTTCTGGGCCACATAGACCCGCACGAGTTGGTTGACGCCCGGCGGCAGTTCGTCGCCGTCGTCGCGGTTGAACACCTTGACGTCGATGACCTTGCCGACCTCGCCGTGCGGCACCTTCAAGCTGGTGTCGCGAACTTCGCGAGCCTTCTCGCCGAAGATGGCGCGCAGCAGGCGCTCCTCGGGGGTCAGCTCGGTCTCGCCCTTCGGCGTGACCTTGCCGACGAGGACGTCACCGGGGCCAACCTCGGCGCCGACGCGGATGATGCCGCGGTCGTCGAGGTCGGCGAGGATGTCGTCGCTCAGATTCGGGATGTCCCGCGAGATCTCCTCCGGGCCGAGCTTGGTGTCACGAGCATCGACCTCGTGCTCCTTGATGTGGATCGACGTGAGCACATCGTCCTTCACCAAGCGCTCGGACAGGATGATCGCGTCCTCGAAATTGTAACCCTCCCATGGCATGAACGCCACGAGCAGGTTCTTGCCGAGAGCCAGCTCGCCCTCGTCGGTGGAGGGGCCGTCGGCAATGATCGAGCCTTTGACGACCTTGTCACCCTCGACCACGCGGGGACGTTGGTTGATGCACGTGTCCTGGTTCGACCGGCGGAACTTGGCGAGTCGGTAGACACGCTTGCCCTCGGTCTTGTACTGCACCGTGATCGACTCGCCGGACACCTCGGTGACCTCGCCGTCGTCGATTGCCTGGATCAGGTCGGCAGCGTCACGGGCGGCACGGTTCTCGATGCCGGTACCGATGTACGGCGCCTCGGCACGGATCAACGGCACCGCCTGGGCTCTCGGCTTCGAGCATCTTGCGCAGATCTTCGAGGCTGGCGGACTGCGGCGATCGACGCACGAGCGTGCGCTCGGCGCGGATGCTGCCATCGTCCGTCAGCGGGGTGTTGGCCTGAGCGACGACGTAGTTCTCTTCTTCGTCGGCGGCCATGTAGACGATCTTGCCGGTGACCTTGCCGTCTTTCACCTCGCGGTACGGGCTCTCGATGAAGCCGAACTCGTTGACGCGTGCATAGGTGGACAGTCCACCGATCAGACCGATGTTCGGGCCCTCCGGCGTTTCGATCGGGCACATACGGCCGTAGTGGCTGAAGTGCACGTCGCGCACTTCGAAGCCGGCACGCTCACGCGACAGCATGAACTGCGACAGCTGGGACGTCCCGAAGAACTCCTTGATGGCAGCCACGACCGGCCGGATGTTGATGAGCGTCTGCGGCGTGATCGCCTCGACGTCCTGGGTGGTCATGCGCTCACGCACGACGCGCTCCATACGGCTGAGGCCGATGCGGACCTGGTTCTGGATCAGTTCCCCGACCGAACGGATGCGGCGGTTGGCAAAGTGGTCCTGGTCGTCGAGGCGGTAGCCGGGCTCCTGCTTGACGAGGTGCAGCATGTAGCTGATCGAGGCCAGCACTTCGCAGCGGCTGAGCACGTTCTGGTCGTCCTCGTCGGGATAGTCGAGCAGCGGCTCACCCTCAGAGTTCAGCGCACCTTCGAGTCCGAAGAGCGCGCCGAGCCCTGCGACCTCGTCGCCGAGCTTGCGGTTCAACTTGTAGCGGCCGACTCGCGAGAGGTCGTAGCGACGGCTCTCGAAGAACGCGTTGCGGAAGTAGGCCTTGGCCGATTCGACCGTGGGCGGCTCGCCCGGGCGGGCGCGCTTGTAGATCTCGACCAGCGCTTCCTCTTGCGTGGGAGCGATGTCGCGCTCCTTGTCCCACTGCCCTTCGAGGAAGTCGAAGTGGGTGACGAAGCGATCGAGGAAGCCGGGGGCGTTCTCTTCGTCGTAGCCGAGCGCACGCAGCATCGTGAAGATGCCGAGGCGGCGTTTGCGGGCGACTCGAGTGCCGGCGGTGACGTCCTTGCCGGGCTTGTGCTCGACATCGAACTCCATCCACTCGCCACGGTACGGATGGATCGTGCCCTTGACCAGCTGATGCTTGGTGAGGTTACGGAGACGGAAGCGCTCGCCGGGCTCGAAGATGACGCCGGGGCTGCGCACGAGCTGCGACACGACGACGCGCTCGGTGCCGTTCACGATGAACGTGCCCTTGTCGGTCATGATCGGGAAGTCGCCCATGAAGACGGTCTGTTCCTTGATCTCACCGGTGTTGCGGTTCATGAACCTGGCGCGCACGAACACGGGCGCGCTGTAGGTCATGTCCTTTTCCTTGCACTCCTCCACCGTGAACTTCGGCGGCGGGCGCAGGTCCTCGTCGAACGGGTCGAACTCCAGCTCGAGCTGTAGCGACTCGGAGAAGTCCTTGATCGGGCTGATGTCGCGGAAAGTATTCGCCAGGCCCTCGTTGAGGAACCATTCGAAACTTTCTCGCTGGACAGCGATCAGGTCGGGGAGTTCGAGCGGCTCCTTGAGGTTGCCGAACGAATAGCGTTCACGGGACACGGGACGAGTCGCCACGGATCACTCTCCAAAAAATCGAGGGTGGACGACGCAGAATGCTGCGACGTGATACCAGGCGCGCTGATCCAGACCGAAGGGACGGTGGGGGAACAGGCAACGCACGGCAACGGATAACCCTATCGGCGCGGGACGCACAACGTCAACCGGCCTCGACGCTGTTTCGCCGAGCGGGACGGGTCGTTCGCTGAATTGCCGGTCAACGTAAAGAGTTCGAGCACGGATGTCAAGCATTCGGAGCGAACTGTCATCTCATCGTGTCGCGCAGCACCCCGGGGTTGATCCCCCGGGGTGCTGCTACACGACATTCAACGGGGGCCCTGCGGCCCTGCGCTCACTTCAGTTCGACGGTTGCGCCGACTTCTTCGAGCTTGGCCTTGGCCGCATCGGCGTCAGTCTTGCTGACCTTCTCCAGCAGTGCCTTCGGGGCAGCGTCGACGAGATCCTTGGCATCCTTCAAACCCACGCCGAGCAGGTCCTTGACGACCTTGACGACCTGGATCTTCTGGGCGCCGGCGCTCTCGAGAACGACGTCGAACTCGTCCTTCTCTTCTTCAGCGGCGACGTCGCCGCCACCGCCGGCCGGGGCTGCGGCAGCCATTGCGACCGGTGCTGCAGCGGTCACGTCGAACTTCTCTTCGAAGGCGTCGAGCAGTTCCTTGAGCTCGATCACGGTCATGCTGCCGATCGCGTCGAGGATTTCTTCCTTGGTGGACATTGGTTTCTCCTGTGTGTTCAGTTCTGCGTGGAAATGATCCGAAATTTGCCGAGAATCGCTCGCTCAGCGAACGATTTCGGCCATTTTTCGGGGTGGTTCTGGGTGGTTCTGGGTGGTTCGGGGTCGTTCGGGGTATCGGGTGGTCAGGCGGCCTCTGTGGCCGACTGCTTCTCGATGAGTGCCGACAGGCCGTAGGCGAAGTTGCGCGGAAGCGCCTGGAGCAGACCAGCGGTCTTGACCAGGGGAGCTTGGAACGCGCCGGCCAGTCGGGCCAGCAATTCTTCGCGCGACGGCAGACTTGCGAGTGCCTTCACGTCATCGGCCGACATCGGGCTGGTGCCCAACATGCCGCCCTTGATGACGAGGAACGGGTTCGCCTTGCTCTGATCGACGAGCGCCTTCGCCGCCGCCACCGAATCGCCGGTGACGAACGTGAGCGCCGTCGGCCCGAGCAGGTACTCGTTGAGTCCCTCGAAACCAGCATTGGTGGCGGCGAGACGAGCAAGGGTGTTCTTGTAGACCTTGTGCTCGGCACCGGCGTCGCGCAACGGGATTCGCAGGTTGGCCAGTTTGCCGACCGACAGTCCTCGGTACTCGGAGACGAACACCGCGACGCTGTTGTTCAGCTTGGCGGTGATCTCCTCGACGATTGCCACCTTGTCGGCTCGGGGCTCGGATCTCCCCTTCGTCGTCGGTGTCGTTGTTGTCGTTGTCATGTGTGCATACCTCCTTTCGCTCAACTCGTGGTGCTCGCATCAGATGCGAACACCGACGAGGAACGCACGCACCCGACGTGGCGTCGGTCCGTGGTTCTTCGGCGATATGCACCTCGGTTGGCGGGCGAACCCATTACCCCCGAACTTCGGGGACCAACGGTCTCGGGCGAGCGACCGTTTTCGTATGTGGAACCCGAAGCCTACTCCGGCTTGAGCCGACCTGTGTCGACGTGGACCCCGGGGCCCATCGTGGACGACACGGTGATCTTCTTCAAGTAGCGACCCTTCGCCGAGGCAGGCTTCGCGCGCTGGATCTCGTCGATCACGGCTCGGAAGTTCTGCTCGAGCGCAGCCGGCTCGAAGCTGGCCTTGCCCAGAGGTACGTGCACGTTGCCGTAGCGGTCGGTGCGGTACTCGACCTTGCCGCCTTTGAAGTCCTCGACGGCTTTGCCGACATCGGGGGTGACCGTGCCGGTCTTGGGGTTGGGCATGAGGCCGCGGGGACCGAGCACACGACCGAGACGACCGACGACGGGCATCATGTCGGGAGTGGCGATCACCAGATCGAAGTCCATCTTGCCGCCTTCGACCTCAGTGGCCAAGTCGTCGGCGCCGACGATGTCGGCTCCAGCAGCGCGTGCTGCGTCAGCTGCTTCACCAGTGGCGAACACGGCGACGCGGATGTCCTTTCCGGTGCCGGCGGGTAGCGCCACGGTGCCGCGCACCATCTGGTCGGCTTTGCGAGGATCGACGCCGAGGCGAATCGACACGTCGATACCTTCGTCGAACTTTGCCGACGCCATCGTCTTCACGAGGCCCACGGCCTCGACCGGACCATAGAACTGATCTCGGTCGAACTGCTTCAGCGCGTTTGCGTACTTCTTGCCGGACATTGTCTGTCTCCCTCGGTGTTGAGCCCGTCGGTCGAGGTGAATCCGATCGAGGCTGTTGGTGTGGTGATCACGCCTGGGGTCTGACCCCTGGCGTCATCGTTACTTGACTTCGATGCCCATGCTCCGGGCAGTGCCGCGGACCTGGAGCTTGGCGGCATCCATGTCATAGGCGTTCAGGTCAGGCAGCTTGATGGTAGCGATCTCTTCGACCTGAGCCTCGGTGATCGAGCCGGCCACGACCGAACCCGGCGTGCTGGACGCCTTGGGTAGCCCGGCCTTCTCGCGGATCAACACCGCGGTCGGCGGTGTCTTGAGCACGAAATCGAACGTGCGATCCTCGTAGATCGTGATCTCTACCGCTGTCGGCGGCGTCTTGAGGACGAACGAGAACGTGCGATCCTCGTAGATGGTGATCTCGGTCGGCACCACGGTGCCGGCCTGTGCTTCGGTCTGGGCGTTGTACGCCTTCACGAAGTCCATGATCGCGATGCCGTGCGGGCCGAGCGCCGTACCGACAGGCGGCGCGGGACTGGCCTTGCCGGCCTCGATCTGGATCTTCACAACCGTGAGTATTTTCTTCTTCGCCATGGCGATTGTCCCTTTGGGTTTCGAGTTCGTGTGTATTCCGTCGCCGGAGGCGAATCAGAGCTTGGCGACCTGGCTGAAGTCCATCTCCACCAAGGTCTCGCGACCGAAGATGTTGACGAGGACCTTCAGCTTCATGTGGTCGGCGTTGATTTCGGCGATCTCGCCGGTGAAATCGGCAAACGGGCCTTCCTTCACGCGAACGCTCTCGCCCTCTTCGTAGTCGAGCTTGGCCTTGCGGCGAGGAGCTGCGTCGACACCCTCGGTCTTCGGGGTGAGGAACGTCTTGACCTCACGGCGAGACAGTGGAGTCGGCTTCTGACCGTGGCGGCTCTGTCCGACGAAGCCGGTGATGCCGGGCGTGTTGCGCACGCAATACCACGACTCGTCGTCCATGATGCAACGGACGAGCAGGTAGCCCGGGAAGACCTTGCGCTGCACGGTCTGCTTCTTGCCGTTCTTGAACTCGTCGACTTCTTCCATGGGGATGACGATCTCGTAGATCTTGTCTTCCATGTTCATCGACTGGATGCGGGCTTCGAGGTTGGCCGTGACCTTCTTCTCGTAGCCCGACTGCGTGTGCACGACGTACCACTGGCCCGGACGCATCGTCGGGTCGTCGACTTCGATGGCGGGCTCGTCGGTCGGCTCCTTGCCATCGGACATCTCGCCCTCGACTTCGTCGTCGGTGGACACCTCGCCGTCGACTTCTTCGCCGGAGTTGGGAGTCGATTCGTCGACTTCGTCGTCGGTGGACACCTCGCCGTCGACTTCTCCGCCGGAGTTGGGAGTCGATTCGTCGTCGTCGCCATCCATGGTGGTGTCAGACACCAGGGTGTCGGACACCTCGTCGTCGGACACCTCGTCGTCGGAATCGGTGGAATCGTCGTCGCGCTCCTCGGCGTCGGCGAGGACGTCGGTGTCGCCAATGGGGAGGAGGTCCATGGGGCCCGGCACGATCTCGTCGGTTGCGATGTCGTCGTTGCTCATGTCAGTGGTCTCAATCAGATCGTCGGTCATGTCGTTGTCAGCTCGAGTAGAACCACTGGGAGAGTTCACCGAACAAGAAGTCGAGACCGCCGACGAGCGCGGTGTACACCACGACGGTGATGATCACGATGAGCGAATAGCGCTTGACCTCGGGCTGCTTCGGCCACGCCACCTTGCGCATCTCGTCGCGCACCTCGCGGAGGTACTGGCGAGGGCCCACACGGTCGGTCTTCTTCTTCGGTTGCTGTCGCTGGGCGCGCGTCGGCTTGCCCTGCTCGTCGAGGGCACCCATCTTGCGAAGCTGTCGCTTCTGCTCGCGGTTCAAATCGTCCAGTGACATGATTTCTCGGAGGTGCCTTTCGTTCGTGCACGGCACGTCGTGTCTGGGCAGGGCAGGAGGGACTCGAACCCCCGACCGTCGGTTTTGGAGACCGATGCTCTACCAGCTGAGCTACTGCCCTCGGGTGGGAACGCCGAGTACCCGGGTGAGGGTACCAGCGATCCCAGAAGGCTGACTGCGGCCGTTTCGACCGCACTCGCTGCCCGTTCAGCGCCGTGAGGTCAGCGGGTCTCCTTGTGGAGGGTGTGCTGACGCTCGTTGGCGCAGTACTTCTTCATCTCGAGACGCTCACGATCGTTGATCTTCGACTTCATCGTGATGTAGTTGCGTCGTTTGCACTCGGTGCACTCGAGGGTCACCTTGACCCGCTTGTCATTCTTGGCCATGTCGAACTTCTCTCTCTCGGATCCGGATTCGGATCTCGGTTACTTCAAGATCTTGGTGACGCGGCCGGCGCCCACGGTACGACCACCCTCACGAATGGCAAACCGCAAACCCTCATCCATCGCAATCGGCTTACCCAACTGCACCGTGATCTCCACATTGTCACCAGGCATCACCATCTCCGTACCAGCCGGCAACTCGATCGTGCCCGTCACATCAGTCGTACGGAAAAAGAACTGCGGACGATAATTGTTGAAGAACGGCTTATGACGCCCACCCTCAGCCTTACTCAACACATACACCTGACCCTCGAAATCGGTATGCGGAGTAATCGAACCCGGCTTACACAACACCTGACCCCGCTCCACATCCTCCTTACCCGTACCACGCAACAACGCACCAATGTTGTCACCCGCCCGGCCCTCATCCAACAACTTACGGAACATCTCCACACCCGTACACGTCGTCTTCTGCGTCACACGCAACCCAACGATCTCGATCTCATCACCCGTATGAATGATCCCCTGCTCCACCTTGCCCGTCACCACCGTGCCACGACCCGTGATCGTGAACACATCCTCGATCGGCATCAAGAACGGCTTATCCAACTCACGCACCGGCTCAGGAATGAACGAGTCAACAGCAGCCATCAACTCCATGATCTTCTCCTGCCACCCCGCGTCACCCTCCAACGCCTTCAACGCCGACACCTGAATCACCGGAGTGTCATCACCAGGAAACTCATACTCATTCAACAACTCACGAACCTCGAGCTCCACCAACTCGATCAACTCCTCATCATCAACCATGTCCGCCTTGTTCAACGCAACAATGATCGACGGCACACCAACCTGACGCGCCAACAACACATGCTCACGCGTCTGCGGCATCGGACCATCCGTCGCCGCCACCACCAAAATCGCACCATCAACCTGCGCAGCACCAGTAATCATATTCTTGATGTAATCCGCATGACCCGGCATATCAACATGCGCATAATGCCGATTCTCGGTCTCGTACTCAATATGCGAAATCGAAATCGTAATACCACGCGCCTTCTCCTCCGGCGCCTTGTCAATCCCATCAAAATCAATGAACTCAGCCAACCCACGATCAGCCAACGTCCGCGAAATCGCCGCCGTCAACGTCGTCTTCCCATGGTCAATATGACCCATCGTGCCAATATTCACATGCGGCTTAGTGCGCTCAAACTTCTTCTTGCTCAT
>ENA-OBIT01001179-OBIT01001179.1-metagenomes-genome-assembly--contig:-NODE-1179-length-10061-cov-4.44593_pt1 | contig 10061 bp, 11 predicted proteins | sample MGYA00153386_OBIT01 | MGnify analysis MGYA00153386 | reverse complement strand
TGACCTGCGGCGTGCCAGTGCTGCACGACCTGGCCGCCGACATCCACCCCAGCCGGCTGCTGGCCGACCTGATGACGCTGCAACAAGCGCAGTGCGAAGGCGTGGCCCGGCCGCCACGCCGCCCGCGCCTCGGCCTGCATGGGGCGCCGCGGTCGAGCCTGTTGCAGGCCTGGCAGGAGATGGCTGCGGGGGCGGGTGTGGAGCTGATCGACCTGTCCGGCCGCGGCGCCGCTGCCCGCAGCGCGGGCTGCGACTTCGTCTGTCGGCCTGGCCCCCCACCCGAGTTGCTGGCCGTCGCCGTCGCCGCCGGCACGTCGCCCTACCGGCATCAGGAATCGTCGCTGTGGCAACGCCAGCGCAGCAACCACGCGCTGGTGGTGCAGGCCCTGCTGCTCAACGAACTGGGTGCCCGGCGGTGAACAACGGCAACCGCCGCTGCATCTTCAGCCCATTCAGCCCATTCAGCCCAACGCAGTAAGCCCTACCAGTCGGCAGGCAGGTGCACCAGGTCGGTCGGCACGTCGATGTCGGCCACGGCTTGCAGTTCGGCGTGCACCAACCCGGCGCTGGCCAGGTGCTGGCGTGTCTGGGCCATGACCTGTGGCGTGCTCCAGGCCACCGACTGGAACAGGCTGGGCGCCGGGTGGCGCAGGCCGACCAGTGCATAACCGCCGTCCAGCGCGGGCACGAACACGGCGTCGTGGTCGAACAGCGCGGCGGCGGCGCGGCGCAGCACCATTGCGTCCAGCGCGGGCGCGTCGGTGCCGGTCATCAGGATGCGCCCGGCGCCGGGCCACCAGCGGTCGAACGCACGGGCCATGCGCTGGCCGAGGTCGCCGTCGCCCTGGTCAGACAGCAGCAGGCCGTGCAGGTTGCGCTGGCTGTCCAGCGCCGCGTGGCGGTGGTGCGGCGCGCAGCACAGGTCGACCGGGCCCAGCTGTGCTTGCAGCGCGGCAGCCACGGCGCGGTGCAGCAGGCGGTCGGCCAGGCGGGCCGCACCGGCCGCGCCCAGGGCAGGGATCAACCGTGTTTTGGCAAACCCCGGAACAGGGGCTTTGGCCATCACGATCACCACGCAGGCCGCCTTCACCGGTAGCGCCGCGCCAGCGTGTCGGCCGGGGTGCCGCACCAGTACAGCCAGCGCAGCCGCCACATCAGCAGGATGGTGCGCCATACGCCGCGGTTGTCCCAGCGCCGGCCCGACGTGCGCACGCGCTGGCGCAGGCAGGCCGGTGCGTGGCCGGCTTGCAGCAGGCGGCGCGACAGTTCGATGTCTTCCATCAGCGGCTGGTCGGGAAAACCGCCCACGGCATTGAACACCTCGCGGCGCACGAACAGGGCCTGGTCGCCGGTGGCAATGCCGCTCCAGCGCGAACGGCGGTTCATCAGGCCGGCAATCACCGGCAGCATCCAGGCGCGGCCGTCGATGTGCACGTCGAATCGGCCCCACGCGGCGCCACCGGCCAGTGCCCGGCCGATGGCGGCAGGCGCGTCGCCGGGCAGTGTGGTGTCGGCGTGCAGGAACAAAAGCACCGGGCTGCGCGCCACCGCTGCGCCGACATTCATCTGCCGGGCGCGGCCGGGTGCCGTCAGCAGCACCTGGTCGGCCAGGCCCGTGCACAGCGCCGCGCTGCCATCGCTGCTGCCACCGTCGCAGACGATGATTTCATGCCCCTGCTGTCGCCAGGCGGCCAGGGCACGCAGTGCCGCATCCAAGCGGGCGCTTTCGTTCAACACGGGCATCACGATGGACAGCGGCGGGTTCATGCAGATCGTCTCGGCCCAGGCCATTGGCAGCCCGCGCATTGTGGAATGCTGCCTGTGCTGCAGGCCGCATCCCCCCATGCCCCGTTCCCGACACGCGGGCTGCCCGGCCGCCACAATCTAGCGGCCCGGCTGTGCGGGTGCAGGAGGCGCAATGAGCAGCTACTACGAATCCACCGACCTGGCCAGGTTCGGGCAGATCGGCGAACACGGCAAAGCCCTGGCCGACGAGTTCTTCAAGTATTACGGCATGGTCACCGGTGCCGACGGCGCCCTGACGCGCCGCGAAAAGGCGTTGATCGCGCTGGCCATCTCGCATTCCGAAAAATGCCCGTATTGCATCGACGCCTACAGCACGGCCTGTCTGGAAGCGGGCGCCAACCCGGCGCAGATGATGGAGGCCGTGCACGTGGCCGCGGCCATGAAGGCGGGCATCACGCTGGTGCACGCGGTGCAGATGAAGAATCACCTCGACAAGCTGGTGCTGTAGGCCGGGCCGGTGAATTCAAGCATCCCTTTGCGCGCACTGGCCCCGGCACGGGCGCCCGACCTGCCGCGCCACGATTTCGACCAGTTGCTCAAGGCGCAGGGCATCACACTGCCGCCGCTGGGCATCAACACGCTGCAGGTCAACATCACCAGGCTGTGCAACCAGGTGTGCCGGCATTGCCATGTCGATGCGTCGCCCACGCGAACCGAGGCACTCAGCCGCGCGGGTGTCGAGCGCTGTGTGGAACTGCTGGCCCTGCACCCGCAGATCGGCACGCTGGACATCACCGGCGGCGCGCCCGAACTGCACCCCGACTTTGAATGGCTGGTGGCCCAGGCCACGGCTCTGGGCCGGCACGTGATGGTGCGACACAACCTGACGGTGACGTTCGACCAGCACCCGCAGACCGGCGCATCCATGGCCCACCTGCCAGCGTTGTTTGCCCGCCATCGCTGCGAGGTGGTGTGCTCGCTGCCCTATTACCAAGAATTCTTCACCGACGCGCAGCGGGGCGACGGTGTATTTGCCAAAAGCATTCAAGGCCTGCAAGACCTGAACGCGCTGGGCTATGGCCAGCCGGGCAGCGGTCTGGTGCTGAACCTGGTCTACAACCCAGTGGGCCCGTACCTGCCCGCGGCCCAGGCTGCGCTGCAGGCCGACTACCAGCGTGAACTGCAGGGCCGTTTCGCCGTCGTTTTCAATCAGCTCTACACCATCACCAACATGCCCATCAACCGCTTCAGGCTGCACCTGGAGAAGAGCGGTCAGTACGAAAGCTACATGGACAAGTTGCTGGGCGCCTTCAACGCGCAGGCCGCGGCCGGCGTGATGTGCCGCACGCTCATCAGCGTCGGCCACGACGGCCGGTTGTACGACTGCGACTTCAACCAGATGCTGGACCTGCCCGTGCCCGGCCAGGCCGGGCGCGCAGCGACGATCTTCAACACCGACCTCGCCGCGCTGGCCCAGCGGCAGATTCGTTTCGGCAGCCATTGCCTGGGCTGCACGGCGGGCGCGGGTTCATCCTGCGGCGGCGCCACGACCTGAGATCGCCGCGCCTTGACGCGGTGCAGCGTGCGGCGGCGCACTCAATTCATGCAAGTCCCGGCCGATAACACGGGCAGACACCCAGACCAAGCCACCGCTGCCCATGCTGAAGAAGATACCCGTCACCCAGGTGCGTCTGGGCATGTACCTGCAAGCACTGGAAGGCGCGTGGATCGACCACCCGTTCTGGAAGACGCGGTTTGTCATCCGCAGCACCGCCGACCTGCATCACTTGCAAGGCAGTGTGATCACGGAATGCTGGATCGACCTCGACAAGGGGCTGGACGAGGCCGAACCGGTGGAGCAGGGCGCCACGGCGCAGCCGGCGAGGCTGTCGTCGACGCCCGCCATGAACGGCGTCACGAACGACGCCACGAAAAACGCCACGAACGGCGCCACCGTGCGGGCGGCACCAGTGCCCGATTCGCAGCCCTTCGATGACGAGTTGAAGCGGGCGGCGGCCGTCTGCAACCGCGGCCGTGCTGCCGTGATGGCCATGTTCAACGAAGCGCGCATGGGCCGCACCATCGACGCGGCGAACTGCCTGCCGCTGGTCGAGGACATCACCGCCTCGGTGTTTCGCAACCCGGATGCCCTCGTCAGCCTGGCGCGGCTGAAGACCCAGGACGACTATTGCTACATGCATTCCGTGGCCGTGTGCGCGCTGATGGTGGCGCTGGCCCGACAGTTGAATTTCGACGACGACGACTGCCGTGTTGCCGGCCTGGCCGGGTTGCTGCATGACGTGGGCAAGGCCCTGATGCCGCTGGACGTGTTGAACAAACCCGGCCGGTTGACTGACGCCGAGTACAGCCTGATGCGCACCCATGCCGAACGCGGGCACGAGTTGTTGCTGCAAGGCCGGGACATGCCGCCCCAGGCGCTGGAGGTGGCGTTGCACCACCACGAACGTTTCGATGGCTCTGGTTATCCGCATGGACTGGTCGGCGAGGGCATCAACCTGTTTGCGCGCATGGGCGCGGTGTGCGACGTGTACGACGCCATCACCTCCAACCGACCGTACAAAGAAGGCTGGGACCCGGCCGAGTCGATCGCCAAGATGGCGTCGTGGAAAGGCCACTTCGACGAGAGCATCTTTGCAGCTTTCGTGCACAGCCTGGGCATCTACCCCACCGGCTCGCTGGTGCGGTTGAAAAGTGGCCTGCTGGCGGTTGTGGTGGAACAGGTAGCGGGTGCCTTGATGACGCCCAAGGTGCGCGTGTTTTTCAACACCCGCAACCAAATGCCCGTGGAACCGCGCTTGTTAGACCTGTCGAGGCCTCGCGTGGCCGACCGCATCACGGGCCGCGAGAGCAACGCCGACACAAAGTTTGCGCATCTGGACAGCCTGTGGGCCGAGCCGGCCGGCCTGGGCAGGCGCTAAAAGCGGCTCGCGCTGGTTCAAGTGGCCTTGGCCGTAGCGCGGCGGCGCACAGCTTCCAGGTAGGCCTGTCCGTCGGGCGGCAAACCGCTGCGCTGGCTGGCCCAGATCATCTCGCCCAGGCACTCCATCACCTCGTGGTGGGCTGCGTGCATTGAGTTTCGCCGGCTGGCCAGCAGGTGCACTGCCTGGCGGATGCCCGTGGGCTGGTCGATGCCAATTTGCTCGTCGATCGACAAATGCATCGACAGGTGCAAAAAAGGATTGGTGCGGCCTTCTTCGACCGAATACACCGCTGCCAGCGCAGCGGCCTCGTCGGCCAGGTCGGCGTGATATTCAGGGTGCTCGGCGGTCCAGCGCGCGGCCATTGCCTGCATGGGTTCCAGCGGCAGCCCGCCCTGCTGGCGCGCGTGGCTGGCGCAGAAGAAACGCCGGACATCGAGTTGCGAGGGTTGAAACATCGCAGAATTGTGGCCCGCCCAACGCGAGCCGACTGCCACAGCCATGAATGTCACCACCGAAGAACTCTTCACCGACGCGCGCACCCAGAACGCCTACCTGCCCACACCCGTGCCCGACAGCCTGCTGCACGAGCTGTATGACCTGCTCAAGTGGGGCCCCACGTCGGCCAACTGCAGCCCGGCGCGCTTCGTGTTCGTGCGCAGCGCGCAGGCCAGGGACAAGCTGGCTGCCTGCATGGCCCCGGGCAACGCGCCCAAGGTGCTGCAAGCGCCCGTGACGGTGGTGGTGGGCATGGACATGAACTTCTACGAGCGGCTGCCGCAGTTGTTTCCGCACACCGACGCACGGTCGTGGTTCGTGGGCAAGCCTGAACTCATCGACGCCACGGCGTTTCGCAATTCGTCGTTGCAGGGCGCCTACCTGATCATGGCCGCGCGCGCCCTGGGCCTGGGCTGCGGGCCGATGAGCGGCTTCGATGCGGCGCGCATGGACGCTGAAGTTTGGGCCGGCACATCGGTGCGCACCAACTTCGTCTGCACGCTGGGCCATGGCGACGCCAGCAAGGTGCTGGCGCGCAGCCCGCGGCTGGCTTTCGACGAGGCCTGCACGCTGGCCTGACAGCGCATCGGCTGCATCGGCTGAGGCAACCGCGGCCCGTTCAGTTCCGTTTAGTCCCGCTCAGTTCTGCTCAGTCCGGGCTGCCATCGTCAGGGTGCCAGCCCGGCCGGCGTGACGCTGCCTGGCGCTCGGTGCGTTCGCGGGCCCAGGTTTCTTCCAGCTGCGCGCGACCCTGCTTGGCCACCGCGATGAGCTTTTTCTCGTCACCCAGGTGCGGCGCCATCACCTTCATCAGCTCGATGCTGTGCTGGCGGAAACGCAGCGCCTGGGTGCGCGCGGCGTGGGGCTGCCAGCCCATGGCTTGGAGCACGCTGCGCCCGCTCATCAGGGCGGCGTCCAGCGTTTCGCGTTCGATGTGCTGCACGCCGCGCAGGTGCAGCGCGCTCCAGTCGGTGGCGTTGCGGGCGCGCACCACCAGCGTGGCTTGCGCAAAGTGCTGCTGCGCCAGGTCCACCAGGGCCAGGCACTGCACGCTGTCGTCCATGGCCACCACGATGACGCGGGCCTTGGCGGCGCCGGCCATGCGCAGCAGGTCCAGCCGAGTCGCGTCGCCATAAAAAGCGGGCCAGCCAAAGCGGCGCACGGCTTCGAGTTGCTCGGCGTCGTGTTCCAACACGGTGGCCGTCAAACCGCCGGCGTTGATGAGCCGGCCCACGATCTGCCCGTAGCGGCCGAAGCCGCAGATGATGATGGGCGCGTGCTGTTCGTCGTGGATCTCGTCCAGCGCCGGGCCGGCGGCCCGCACGGACATTAAAGCCAGCCGGGGCACCAGCCAGCGGTCCGACAGCACCAGCAGCAAGGGCGTCAGCAGCATCGACAGCGCCACGGCGGCCAGCAGCAGCGAAGCCGCCTCGGGTTCGATCAAGCGCGCGCCCAGGGCAGTCTGGAAGACCACGAAACCGAACTCACCGCCCTGCGCCAGCAGCACCACGAACACCGGCCGCTCGGCCAGCGGCACGGGCATGGTGCGCGCCATGGCCCACAACACACCGGCCTTGATGAGCACGAAGCTGGCCACCACGGCGGCGATCAAGCCGGGGTTGCGTGCCACCACGGCGAAATCGATGCTCATGCCCACGGCAATGAAAAACAGGCCCAGCAGCAGGCCCTTGAACGGCTCGATGTCGGTTTCAAGTTCGCGCCGGTATTCACTGTCGGCCAGCAGCACGCCGGCCAGAAAGGCGCCCAGCGCCATCGACAGACCCACGCTGTGCATCAGCGCGGCGGTGGCCACCACCAGCAGCAAGGCCGCGGCGGTGAAGATCTCGGGCGTTTCGCTGCGCGCAATCCAGCGCAGTGCCGGGCGCAACAACAAGCGCCCGCCGAAGATGATGGCCGCAATCACCCCCAGCGCTTTGGCCGCGCCCAGCCAGCCGCCGCCCGCACCGCCCGCTTCAACGCTACCCGCCGCGCCCGCCACGGCCAGCAGCGGCAGCAACGCCAGGACGGGGATGGCTGCCACGTCTTGCAGCAGCGACACGCTGAGCACGTTGCGCCCGGCGGTGGTGGGCATCAGGTTGCGCTCGTGCAGCACACCCAGGCCAATAGCGGTGGAACTCATGCCCAGACCCAGCCCGGCCACCAGCGCCAGCCGCCAGTCCACACCCGAGGCCAGCGCCACGCCGCCGATCAGCAATGCCGAGCCGAACAGTTGCACGCTGCCCCAGCCAAAGATGGGCCGGCGCAGGCTCCACAGCCGGCGCGGCTCCAGTTCCAGCCCCACCAGGAACAGCATCAACACCACGCCGAATTCCGCGAAGCCCAGCATCGCCTTGGGGTCGGTCACCAGTTGCAGGCCCCAGGGTCCGATGGCGATGCCGGCGGCCAGGTAGCCGATGATGGAACCCAGCCCCAGCAAGCGCGCCAGCGGCACCGCCACCACGGCCGCGGCCAGGTACACCAGGGTGGAATTCAGCCAGCCGTGCGCGTCGTCCATTTCGGCGCTAGTTTGGTTCGACCGGGCGGGCATCGCCGGGCACGTTGCAGACGGGCGCGGCTTGCATGGCGTCGATCTCGGGCCAGGCCGGCCAGGACTGAAGGAGCTGCGCGAACAATGCCGCATGCGCTTGAAGCGCCGCTTCATCGGCTTGGTGCGCGCCATGCAGCAACAGCGGCGGCAGCCAGCGCATGCCGGTCAGCGCCGCAGTCTGGTCATACGGGTGCAGGAAGGCGTCGAAGAAATAACGGTTGTAGCCGTCGGGCCGGTATGAATCTTCGAGGCCCCCGGTGGACGCCACCAGCCACAGGTGCTTGCCGTTCAACGCGCGTCCCCCGGGGCCGTAAGCCCAGCGGAAAGCGAAGACCTCGTCGAGCCACAGCTTCATCAACGGCGGCATCGAGTACCAGTGCACCGGGTGCAGCCACACCACCAACCGCGCAGTCGCCAACGCAGCCTGCTCGGCAGCCACGTCAACCAGATAGTCGGGGTACAGCGAATACAGGTCGCGCACCGCCACCCGGGCTGGGTCTATTTCGACCGCAGCCTGCAGCAGCCGCCGCGTGGTGCGCGAGTGCTCGAGCTGCGGGTGCGCGGCGATGACCAGGATCTGTGCCATGGGACAGTGCGGTTGACGAGCGTGGCGGCGTGCCAAATGCTCCCGCTACCATACCCGACGAAATGCCGACCCGGCCGTGCCTGCAAGGAGCCCGACATGCCTGTCATCGTGGTCGCCAACCCCAAGGGCGGCGCCGGCAAGAGCACGCTGGCCACCAACCTGGCGGGCTGCCTGGCAGCAGCGGGGCACCGTGTGATGCTGGGCGACATTGACCGCCAGCAGTCGACGCGCCAGTGGCTTGACTTGCGCGCCGGCTCTGCGCCCAAGGCGCGGCAGATTCTGGGCTGGGATGTGACGGCCGACGACATCGTGCGCCCGCCCAAGGGCGTTTCGCATGTGGTGCTGGACACCCCGGCCGGCCTGCACGGCAAGCGGCTTGACGCCGTGTTGCGCATCGCCGACCGGATGGTGATCCCGCTGCAGGCCAGCCTGTTCGACATCCAGGCCACGCATGCTTTTGTGCAGGCGGTGCGTCGGCACCGCCGCTCGGACAGCGTGCAGCTGGGCCTGGTGGGCATGCGGGTGCGTGAACACACCAAGGCCGTGGAGCAGCTTCACCACTACCTGGCCACGCTTCCGGTGCCTGTGGTGGCCTGGCTGCGCGACACGCAGAACTACGTGCAACTGGCTGCCCATGGCCTGACGCTGTGGGACGTGGCACCCAGCCGTGTCGAGCGCGATCTGGCGCAGTGGCAGCCGCTGCAGCAGTGGCTGGCGGCGTGATCACTATCGCCCACCGCCACCCGCTTTAGGCGCTGGTCGGCCCTGAAGTGGGCGCTTCGGCGCATTCATGTTCGGGGTTTGCGCGCCGATAAAACGGGCTACTTTCGCCACTACCGACGCGACATGCCGCTGATTCCCATGCTGGCCCGCTTGAGCGCCGCGCTGGTTTGCTGCCTGCTCGCCGGCCCGGCCCATGCCGGCCGGCCGCTGCAAACCGAAGATGCTGGCGTGCTCGATGCCGGTGGCTGCGAGGTTCAAGGTTTCACGGCACGGTCCCGGGTGCCCGGCAGTACGGCGCGCGGGCAATCGCTGCAGGGCAGTTGCGGCGTCGGTGCCTCGACGCAACTGGCGGTGGCCGTCGCGCAGGCGCAAGAAGGCGGCTTGCGCGCGCGCGGCCTGGAGCTCAGCGGCAAGACCGCCGTGCGCACGAGCCAGGCCGAAGCCGCAGGCGACGCTGCGGGGTTGTCGCTTGCCTACGCCATGGCATGGGCTCAGCGCAGCGGCGACCGATTGCGCCCCGCCGCCTATACGGTGAACCTGGCCTACAGCCGCGCACTCAACACCGCGCTGACGCTGCACGGGGCGCTTGGCCATGTGCACGATCGGGATGCCCAGAGTCGGGCCACGACCTGGGGCTTGGCGTTGGAGCACGCCGGCTTCAATGCCTGGGCACCGATGATCGAAGTCTTTGGCGACGACCGCGCCGCGGCGCGGTGGAACCTGGGCCTGCGCTGGGACGCCGTACCCGATAAGTTTTGTCTCGATGCGTCTTACGGCCGCCCCCTGGCCGGTGGGCAATCCGCTGTGTTGACGCTGGGTTTCAAGCTGGCGTTCTAGGCCCGCCCGCCCTTCGTTGCTGAACAGGCTCCTGCCTGCGAGGCGGCAGCTTGCTGTTGCTCGCTGCCGCCAGCCGCGGCCTCGACGCAAACCACATCGCCAATAAGATACACCGCGAAGGAGTCGATGCACGAGCTAAAGCTTTGCGCCGCTACGCCGCTACGCCGCTGCGCCGTGAATGCCA
>ENA-OBIT01001176-OBIT01001176.1-metagenomes-genome-assembly--contig:-NODE-1176-length-10071-cov-6.55262_pt1 | contig 10071 bp, 9 predicted proteins | sample MGYA00153386_OBIT01 | MGnify analysis MGYA00153386 | reverse complement strand
ACGCCAACGATAACAGCTTCCCAATACATAACGTCTCTATAAGGTAAGTTTAATTAAGTCACAAGTCTTACAACTAATAAATCCAAGGAATTAACTTTTTCACAGAATTAGAGTAGCTTGCATAATCTGAAAACTTTTCTATCAGCCAAACTTCTTCCTTTTTCGACTTTGCATCAAAAAACACAAACAAAACGATCGAACCCATCAGATGCACCCAACTCATCTGCCAACTCGCATAGGCTAAAGCAAAATAAACCACCCCACTATACATCGGATGCCTGACAAGTCCATAAATACCAGTTTTCACTAATTGCCCTTCATCTCTAGGGTGCGGTAATGGTGTAAGATTCCGATCCAAATCGAACAGAGATCGACCCAAGAAAACTATTGCTAAAATACTGAACATAACAGTTAAAATCTACCTTATATACACCCAATTAGACAAGCAAAAATTAATAAAACTAGGCGTATTTGGTGGGACTAGAGCAAAGAAAAGTAATAAAAGAATCTGAGCAATTACCCAGTAATCACCACGAGTACCTCGCCACCAACTAGTTGTGATGCCCCAATCTGACAATAATTTTATAAGCTATTTATCATCATATTAGCCATCGATAGCCACTGACAATGCGATCGCTATCGATAACAATTTAATATCGCTATGCTCTTATCATCCGGCTGCTGACACCATCAGTCGTGCGCCCGCTCATTTCGTCGATATTTAACATAATTATGCTCCTATTAATTTAATATTATTGAAGTTAATCTTGATTGATATCAAGAGGATTCACCTGTATCATGGTCGATAGTTAATTTTACTGGCTTACAGCGTTTAACCTGTGTTTGGATACCTTGAGCAGATTCATTCTCTAAATCTTCCACATAGTCTTTCACCGCTCCCTCAGCCTGAGTTGCATTAATAAATGGGCCGAAATAGTAAGTACAATTTGGTTGAACGGTGAGAACTTCAATCCACCAAGCTCGACCACAACAATCGAGAGTATCAGTCCAAATATCTAAGATTTTTGTTGCCATTTTGTGCAGATAAAGTGAGGTCGATAATGAACGATAGAATCCAAAGCTCTGGGAGTTGAAAGTACAAGATTAGACTGTATCTTGTTGATTTTACTGTTGTGAGTTCTCTTGCAAATGTTGTGAATTGAAAATCTTCCCAATCTCTACCGTGCGAGGATCGTTGGCGGAGCCTCTCGGAACGAGAATCGAAATCTCTCCAGTTTGTAGCCAGGTAGTTAATAGTGGTGGGACGTTTACCCGACCGAGATAATCATGTAATTTCTGACCATCAAGAATTTCCCGTTCCAGTAACACTTGTGCCACCTCTTTAAGTAGTTGCTGATTGTGTGCCAGAATTGCACCAGCGATGTGATGGGCATTGTCAATCAGGTGTTTGACCTCTCGATCGATCTCGGACTCGACTTCAGGACTGAGGGGACGACGGGGATTGCCCCAGCCACCAAGAAATTGACTGGCTGACCTGTCGAATGCCATCGGCCCAAGCTGTTTGCTCATCCCATAAATCGTCACATAGCGATCGGCTAAATCGGTGGCTTTTTGGATATCGTCACTAGCTCCAGTCGAGACTTTACCCATGATTAATTCTTCAGCCGATCTGCCGCCCAAGAGCATGGCAATCTGACCGCGCAATTCATCTTCCACCATCAAAAAGCGATCTTCCTGGGGCAGTTGAAGAGTGTAGCCCAGCGCAGCAACGCCACGAGGGACGATCGAGATTTTTTCGATCGATCCCGATCCTGGCATCAGTGAACCGACAATTGCATGACCGACTTCGTGGTATGCCACAGTTTCTTTTTCCATCTCATTCAGGACGCGAGATTTCTTCTCTAGTCCGGTGAGAATGCGCTCAATTGCCTCTTCAAAGTCGGACATGGTAACGGCTTCTCGATCGTGGCGAGCAGCCAACAGAGCCGCTTCATTAACCAAATTAGCCAGATCTGCACCTGCAAATCCCGGCGTGCGGGCGGCTAATTTGAGTAAATCCACATCTGCTGACATTTTCACATTGCGGGCATGAACGACCAAAATTGCCTGCCGCCCACTCTTATCTGGTCGATCGACTACAATCTGGCGATCGAACCGTCCAGGGCGCAGCAAGGCTGGATCGAGGACTTCAGGGCGGTTGGTAGCTGAGAGCAAAATCACACCCGTATTGGCGGCAAAACCATCCATTTCCGACAACAATTGATTCAGCGTTTGTTCGCGTTCATCATTCCCGCCCATCGGGGAATTTGCACTAGAGCGGGATTTGCCCAAAGCATCCAATTCATCGATAAACACGATACAGGGAGCCTGCTGTTTAGCTTGATCGAATAGTCCCCGCACTCTGGCTGCGCCGACACCAACGAACATTTCGATGAATTCCGAACCGGAAATACTAAAGAACGGCACCCCAGCTTCACCTGCGATCGCTTTTGCCAACAGGGTTTTACCAGTTCCTGGCGGTCCAACTAACAACACGCCCTTGGGAATTTTTGCTCCCAAGTTGACATATTTATCGGCATGTTTGAGAAAATCGACGATTTCTTGCAGTTCAGCTTTGGCTTCATCGACCCCAGCCACATCATCAAATGTCACCCCAGTATCACCTGCGGTATAGGTTCTGGCCTTACTCTTGCCCATACCTAAGATGCCCATTCCGCCTTGTCGCTCGGCACCACTAAATCTCGACCAGAGCGAGAGCAACAGTAAAGGGAATATAAACCAACTCAAAATCGACCAAACCCCACTCAGGGGGCTGGGTGCAGGTACCGAATATTCGACCTGATGAGCGCGGAGGATTTGAGCTAGTTCGGGATCTTCAGCTAGTCGTCTGGTGACAAAGATATTTTTGGCTTCAGTACTTTTGGATTTAGCGACAGGGGCTGATTTCAACTCGTACTGAATTTCTTGGTTATCGATTGTTGCCTTAACTACCTGTCCAGATTCTACCTGTTGGATAAATTCGCTATAAGACTTGCGGGGATAACTCTGCCCCGACCATACCATCACAATTAGCAGCCAAATCAGGAAGATTAAACCACTCGGAATCGGCGAGTTGAATACTGTAGCTTTACGGTCGTTGTCAATCGGCATAGATCGACCTTCCTTGGATACAATGGAATCTAAGTTCCACTGTAAGACTCAAATCTAAGGAACTTGTGAGGAGATCGAATTGAGTTGTCAGAGCGAATGATTTTGACTACCAGCTATACGCCAAGAAGATTGTTGCGCCGTGCAGCTTGCAGGATTTCAAAGAATGCCTGACTCGCATCCATATTCTGCAAACTGAGATTATTATATTTGTGCAGCAATCGTTGGCGTAGCCTCTCCTTGGAGAATCGTAATCCCATTCTAAGCGGGATAGATCGAGTTCTCCCATCGGTTCGGCTAATTGGAGCGTAATTTGGGTACAACGTTGGGCATCACTACTGATAATCGCTATACAGCGGTTTAAGGGTTGGTGGGGTACAGTTATTTTTATAAGCCCTATTCAGAACTGGACGGGTCTCCCGCCCAGAAAGGGATCTGGAATCCAAAGTGTCCCTCATGTACTTGCGAACCGCTGTATATTTGCACAGCATTCGATCGGCACAATAAAAATTGCAATTAATCCTCACAAGTTCCTCATGTCGATCGACTAATTTTAGATTGTCAAGAGTTTTAAATGTAGCTTTGTAAAAAAGATGAAAAATAACTTTGCTTTAGATAACAAGCTTTGGATAACTATAATTATTGCTCTACTAATGACTTTCCTGATAATGTCTTGGACGTACTATAGCTAGCAATCTCAATTTCCTGAGTTGGGTTAGCCCAACTCAGGAGCGATCTGATTCTATCTTGGACGTAATTGTCCGGCGATAATGCTTCATCCATCGATAAGCAACAAGGTTTAGAAGAATACCGATCGCCACTAAAACTGTCATCAAGGCAATTTGATACCAAGCGATCGGTGCAACTGATAAATCAGCGATGAGGTGAGCAATATTGAGCAAAGAATAGATAACCGTCAGCCAAAAATGACCGATTCGATAGCTTTTACTATCCGTAAAAGTTGACAGAACGATCGCACATAGCGACGGCACAAAGAAGAACAGCATTAGCCATAGAACCCAAGAAATATCCTGAGTGTCATGGGAATGAGCGATACTTTGACCATGAAATAGCGGCATCAATCCCAGATCGGTGTGAAATAGTAATGCTAGCAAAAAAGCTGTCCAGAGAGCAGATATTTGGTTGGGATAGTTAGTTTTCACCTTGGCTACTCCTGTGGCAGCTAATAATAGTGGCTCTTTAAAAGCCACCATCGCACTGATTTAGGTATGGTGGTGGCTCAAACTAGCCAATCGGAGGAACTCGATCTGCCGATAGTACTAGTGGAAAGTTGTGGACATTTGGTGAGTGCATACCCTGTAGTCCCAAATCAGCACGGTTAATGAGATCGGCATTGGTACGGATTACTTTGCCTTGGCTGTCCAAAATCGAGTGATTAAAGTTAAAACCATTCAATCCAAATGCCATCGTACTTACGCCTAATGCGGCAAACCAAACACCTACTGTGGGTAAAGCGACAAGTAAGAAATGGAAACTACGGTGATTGCGATTGGCAAACACAGGTATTAACAACCGACCGAGAAACCCACTATGTCCAGCTATGTAGTCATAAGTAGGGTAGGCTTGACCGAAATCATAGCCATTATCGATCGACTCGTTTTCATCAGTCTCCCGAATCAGGGTAGATGTCACCAGGGAACCATGTAAGGCACTCAGTAATGCTCCACCAAATACACCCGTGACTCCCAGCATGTGGAACGGGTGCATCATAATATTACGATCTCCCTGAAATGCCAGCATGAAGTGAAATGTACCCGCAATGCCCAAGGGTAGACTATCAGCAAAGCTGCCTTGCCCGATCGGATAAACCAACAGCACTGCTGTTGCTGCCGCTACCGGAGCCGAAAAAGCGACCGCAATCCAAGGTCGAGCACCCAGTCGATAGCTCAATTCCCACAGCCGTCCCATGTAGCACCAAATACCAATCAGGAAATGAAATACGATTAATTGATAAGGGCCACCATTGTAGAGCCATTCATCGATCGAAGCAGCATCCCAAAGTGGGTAAAAGTGTAACCCGATCGCCGCAGAAGTTGGCACAACGGCGGCGGTAATTAAGTTGTTACCAGCTCCCCAGACTACTCGATCGCTGTCGAGTTTGAATTGTAATACTCATTAGTTAAACCTCCTGAAGTGGTTTTATCTACTGTCATCACTTATCCATGAGATTATTCGTGTTTTTCCAGGACGATCGTTTATGCTCAGGGGATAACAAAATACTTCCCGCCCAAACACTTAAAGCTATAAATGTAGTAAGTAATAGAGATTGCTTGACAGCAGATTTATTGCTAAAAAGTCTTTTCATATTTAACCTCAATCCTGTAATTTTGAGTTGTGGATATTGCTCTCTGGTGCTGCTTCTAGTCCATCTCGACTTGTCATCAATTCTTGTAACCGTTTGATAAATCGGGCTACTGGCGCACCATCTGTTACATCATGGTCGAACATTACTGTCAAAGAGAAATATCTGTGGTTTTATTGGTAGTTGCGGTCATGGCAATCTCCTGAAGAAATGTATATATCTGTAGCTTCAAGATAAATCTTGAACTTGAGGAACTTGTGAAGATCTTCTTATCCTCACAAGTTCCTCAGGATTTAACACTAACCTCATAATTGAGTCGCCGATCGGCGGTGGAAACATCGCAGGTACACATTATGAATAATCCAACTCTAGCCGCCCCAGTAGCGACCGATTCGGAGATATTAGATGTCCAGCAAACTGCCTGCTGTATCGTCGGTGGTGGCCCTGCTGGAGCTGTATTAGCTCTACTTTTGGCCCGACAGGGGATTAAAGTTATCTTGCTTGAAGTTCATCGAGATTTAGACCGAGATTTTCGGGGTGATACGATTCACCCCTCGACGATGGAAATCATGGCAGAATTGGGTTTAGCCGATCGATTGTTAGCTTTACCCCATACTAAGATCTCGGAAATAAATATCCAACCACCCAGCGGTGAGCCATTTCATGCTGATTTCCGATCGTTAAATACCAAATATCCGTTTATTACTGTGATGCCCCAGGTGAAGTTTCTGGAGTTTATCGTCGCTGAAGCCGAACAATATCCGAACTTCCAAGCGATAATGGGTGCGAATGTCCAAGAACTAGTGACTGACGGCGATACAATTTGCGGTGTTCGCTATCGAGGACACGGCGGCTGGCACGAAATTCGCGCTGTACTGACAGTAGGTGCGGATGGGAGACACTCCAAAGTGCGGGAATTAATCGGGGAGGTATCGATCGGAAATACACCCCCGCTCGATGTCTTGTGGTTCCGACTCCCGCGCCATCAGAGCGAACCAGCCGGATTGAGTGGACGGATTGGCAAAGGTGCGATGATGGCATTACTAGATCGAGGGGATCTGTGGCAAATCGCCTATATTTTTCCCAAGGATGGTTATCAACAAATTCGTCACGCAGGATTAGCAGCATTGCGATCGTCAATTGTCGCAACAGCACCGGAGCTTGCAAATCGAGTTGAACTGTTACAAGATTGGTCGCAAATCGCTTTTCTCTCAGTCGAATCAGGACGAGTCGATCGATGGTATCGACCTGGCTTATTATTAATTGGTGATGCTGCCCATACAATGTCTCCTGTTGCTGGCGTGGGTATTAATTATGCGATTCAGGATGCAGTCGTCGCTGCAAATATACTCAGTCAGCCGCTCAAATCTGGGGCTGTTAAGGTTGCAGACTTGGCAAAAGTTCAACGTCAGCGCGAACTACCAACGCGGATTATTCAAGGCTTTCAATCGATCGTCCAAAACCGGATCGTTGCCCAAGCTTTAGCCACCAACAACACGGAGTTCAAATTACCTTGGTTAATGCGTTTACCTTGGTTCCGTTATTTCCCACCACGTTTAATCGGTTTGGGGGTATTTCCAGTTCGCGTTCGGTGTTAATAACTAAATCGATTTAGTTTAAGCCCACATTCCGCTAGTCCAAGCGATCAAAAAATAATTAAAACGAAGCCATAGGATCGTAGAGATTTTATTGTCAATAAGCTTAAACTATTGAGAATAATCTCTCGATCGCTAGAAAGAGACTAAATCGCTAAAAGTGTTGCTAGGCATAGATTCTGGATCTTATTATTTTTTAGCCGATCAAACTAGCGGAATGTGGGCTAGAAGATTACACTTGGGGTTTACCTGCAATTTCTGGCAAGACGATCGCGCCCCGCCCTGCGGATCTAATGCCTGCGCCTGGACACCCAGATTACACGATCGTGCGAAAGCAATTAACCATAACTGTTTAAAGTGAATTTAGGTATTTTGCTCGCAAGAACTGCTTTGTTCGCCTTGGCTGATTTCGCGCTCTAGGAAGTAATTTAATAACGTTCGTAACAGGACGATCGCACCCAAGGTCAGGATATCTTGACGAGTTGGCGCAATGGCAGTACGCAGGATATCACTGGCAACGGTAAATTCTAATCCCAACGCCAACCTGCGCCCCAACTGTAGGCGAATCCTTTCGGTGGCATCCCTGTGTTGTCTGTGCGAGAACAGTTGCCGAACATAGGCAAGAAATCCCTGCATGACTGCTACGCCAATGACAATCGCCGCCGCAAGTTCTGCTCCACTTTCTAGATAACCAATTAGCAACTTTAGCCATGTCTTTGAGTGATTCTCCGTCACAGTTAATCCAACTGGTTCTCCGACATTCAAGCTGAGTATGAGTACCAGACCCAAGATTAGTGCCAAGGGCAACAGCAGACTGAGAAGCGAATCAAGCAATGACGATCGTTTCATACTTCTAAAATTATCCTCTTCTCAATTCATTCGACCTACTCCCTTCTCACTTCAGAATCAGAAATAGACGGAAAATTTAACGGTCAAGGGGAATCAGATCGAGCTTGATGGGGCGTTTTAGCTCTTTCTCATCGGGATTGACATATCGATCGAGTATCCATTCAGCCGCCCATTTTTGTCTCTGTATGCAAGATTAATTCCGATCCTGGCAATTCATGTAGTTCCATTATTGCTTTCTCTCGATCGAGCCGGATTTCTCCACTAAATTCAAAGGTAACGTTACCTCAGCCCAAATCTATCTTACCGTCGATCGATTCTCCAGGAGCATTCAGATCGGACTCGATCGTGTAAAAACAATTGACCCCACCAATTGCATTAGCTTCTTGGCTGCTCGTCACAAGTTCCTCAAAGTATTCCTTTAAACTTTGGGCTTGGAGGCTTCCTATTACAGCTTGGGAGAAAACTCATCATGGCAGGAATTGGAACGGTGGGGCTAATAGTATCGATCGTAGTAGGCATCCTCTTGGGAGTCATGGTCATCCTTTTAGGCGTACTGCTTGCAGTCAGCCCTGGAAAGGTCAAACCTTTTCTTGACGAACAGGATCGCCCACTTGCGGGCAGCATTTCAGAAAAGATTCATGTCAACATCAATGGCGTACAGCAAGGAATGTTCATCATCGGCAAAAATGTGAACAATCCGGTACTGCTATTCGTACATGGCGGCACTGCTATGCCTGAATACTTCCTGACACAGAACTACCCGACGGGCATGGAGCAATACTTAACCGTCTGTTGGTGGGATCGCCGAGGTGCGGGACTTTCCTACAGTGCCAATGTGTCACTAGAGACATTGACAGTGGAGCAGTCAATAGCTGATACGTTGGCAGTGACGAATTACCTGCGTAGCCGCTTCCACCAGGACAAGATCTACCTGATGGCACACTCAGGCGGGAGTCTGATTGGCATCCAGGCTGCGGCCCGTGCGCCCGAATTGTTCTATGCCTATATCGGCGTTGGGCAGATGTCCTACCAACTCAAGTCGGAAATACTGTCCTATGAATATATGGTAGGGCGGTACAAAGAGATCGGAAATGCCAGAATGGTGGCGCAACTCGAAGCTACGCCACCCACGATGTCAGTCCCGCTGCCTGCTGCATACATGAAGGTGCGTGACAGTGCCATGCACGACCTTGGCGTTGGCACCACCCACGATATGAAATCGGTGATGACTGGTGTTTTCCTGGCATCTTGGCTATTCAGGGGATACACTTTGGGCGAGAAACTTGCTCTCTGGCGAGGGAAGTTTTCATCTGACGAGATGCTGTGGGACAAAACGATCGCCACGGATCTGACGAAACAAATTCAAAAGCTGGACATCCCAGTCTACTTCTTTCATGGCAAGTACGATTACACTGTTTCCTACCCGTTAGCAAAGGCGTATCTCGATCGACTGCAAGCACCGATCAAGGGGTTTTATACTTTCGATCGATCCGCCCACAGTCCGATGTTTGAAGAGCCAGACAGAATGAGGCAGATTATCCAAGAGGACGTATTGCAAGAAAAGAATGATTTATCCGATGGTTACATTCAGACTACACGATCGGGTAAAAACAATTGACTCGATCGCTCTAACGTTGAATGTATAATCAAGGGAATCTCTAGTGCAGAGTCTGCTAATGACTGAATCAAGAACAACTCCAGCGATGGAGGTTGATGCATCACCTACCAAAACATTCTTTGTCGATATGCTCACTAGAGATATCGAACTCGAAGATGCTATCCTCGATTTATTGGATAACTGTATTGATGGTATCCAACGCACTATCAAAGGTAGAGAAGCCTCAGATAAGCCCTATTCAGGATTTGAGGCAAAAATTAGCTTTTCCGAATCTGGGTTTAAAATTGAGGATAACTGTGGGGGAATACCACTAGAAGTCGCTCAGAATTATGCTTTTAGAATGGGAAGACCTCAGAATGGTAATGAGAATGACTTGAGTATAAATGCGATTGGAACCTATGGTATTGGGATGAAAAGAGCGATTTTTAAAATGGGACGCTCTAGTAAAGTCACCTCTCAAACAGCGGCAGACTCTTTTCGTGTAAATATCTCGCCGGAATGGGTTGATTTGGATGCTTGGACTGGGTGTATCCCATTTTGGAGAAAAGTAACAAAAGTGAGGAACGGAGCCATCACAA
>ENA-OBIT01001173-OBIT01001173.1-metagenomes-genome-assembly--contig:-NODE-1173-length-10083-cov-6.83586_pt1 | contig 10083 bp, 9 predicted proteins | sample MGYA00153386_OBIT01 | MGnify analysis MGYA00153386 | reverse complement strand
TATTCCACCCCAGCCTGCACACCTGGCAGCGCCACGCGGCGCAGGCCCGCCAGGGCGAGCCGCTGCTCATCTGCGGCGCGCCGGGCAATCAGCGCTTGCAGGGTGTGGGGGTAGCCCATTGGCGTGATGCCTTGATGGCCCTGGCGCAGGCCTGACCCGCCGCCTCGGCCTGCCGATAATCACCCGATGCAAGCCACCGCGCCGCCGCTGTCCTCCTTGGCACTCTGGCTGGACCTCGTCCGCTGGGACCGCCCCGCCGGCTGGCTGCTGTTGCTGTGGCCCACACTGAGCGCCCTGTGGATCGCCGCCGACGGCTGGCCGGGCGTGCACCTGGTGACGGTGTTCGTGCTGGGCACCGTGCTCATGCGCAGCGCCGGCTGCTGCATCAACGACGTGGCCGACCGCGACTTCGACCGCTTCGTGCAGCGAACCGCGCAGCGCCCGGTGACGCGCGGCGCCCTGTCGGTGCGCTCGGCGCTCGGGGTGGGCGCCGCGCTGGCACTGGCGGCCTTTGCGTTGGTGCTCACGACCAACCCGCCGACCATCCTGCTGTCCATCGCGGCGCTGGCCGTGACGCTGCTGTACCCCTACGCCAAGCGGGTCTTCGCCATGCCACAGGCGGTGCTGGGCGTGGCCTTCAGCTTCGGCATCCCGATGGCCTTTGCCGCGTCGCAAGGGGGTATCGAATGGAGCCTGGCCGCCGTCAACGCCGCCGTGCCGCCGCATGCCTGGTGGCTGCTGCTGGGCAATCTGTTCTGGGTCTTGGCCTACGACACCGAGTACGCGATGGTCGACCGCAACGACGACCTGCGGCTGGGCATGAAGACCGCGGCCATCACGCTCGGCCGTTTCGACGTGGCGGCCGTGATGCTGTTCTACGCCGTGTTCCTGGCCTCATGGGCGTTGCTGGGCCGCAGCCTGGGCCTGGGCGGCGTGTTCCTGATCGGCATCGCCGTGGCGACAGCCCAGGTGGTGTGGCATTACTCGCTGATTCGCCAGCGTTCGCGCGAAGGCTGCTTCAAAGCCTTCAGGCTGAACCACTGGGTCGGCTGCGCCGTGTTTTGCGGCGTCGCGCTGGACCTGGCGTTGCGCTGACGCCGGGGCAGGCGCTCAGGCCGCGCCGAACTCGTCACCCAGTTCGTGCGCCCGGCGCTGCGCAGCCTGCAAGGCGCCCACGAAAGCCGCCTTCACGCCGGCAGCTTCCAGCGCGCTGATGGCTGCAAACGTGGTGCCGCCCTTGGACGTGACTTGCGCGCGCAGCGTCTCGGGGCTTTCGGGTGAACGCCGCGCCAGCTCGGTGGCGCCGTCCAGCGTGGCCAGGGCCAGGGCCCGGCCTTGCTCGGCCGACAGCCCCATCGCCGTGGCGGCCTGCATCATGGCTTCGAGCACGTAGAACACGTAGGCCGGCCCCGACCCGGACAGCGCCGTCACGGCGTCCAGGTCAGCCTCGCGGCCGACCCACAGCAGCGCGCCCGTGGGTGCCAGCAGCGCTTCCACGTCGGCGCGCTCGGGGTCGGTCACGCCGGGCCGGGCGTACAGGCCGGCGATGCCGCGGCCGATGAGTGCCGGCGTGTTGGGCATGGCACGCACCACCCGCGCGCTGCCAGTGGCGGCCGAGATGGCGCTGCTGCGGATGCCAGCCATCACGCTGAGCTGCAGGGCCTGCGCCACGAAGGGCGCACAAGGCGCTGCGGCCTGTGCGAAGAGCTGCGGCTTGACGGCCCACACCACCGTGGCCGCAGCGGCCAGCCGCTCGTCGGCCGCCTCCTGCGGCGCGATGCCGAAATCCTGCGCCAGACCGGCGCGCTGCGCGTGCCCGGGTTCGACGACGATGAGCGACGCCGCCGGCCACCCAGCACGCAACAGGCCGCCGATCAAGGCCCGCGCCATGTTGCCGCCGCCGACGAATGCGATGGGCGAAGAATTCATTCGGTTCAGTGTAGCCAGCCGCGACGGTTCGGCCCATACGGTTCGGCCCACACGGTTCGGCCCACAAACGGCACGACGGACCGGGGGCGTGGCGCCACGCCGCACAATCTAGATCCGCTGCGCGCTGCGCCGGCGTTCGAGGACACCGCACCGCACCATGCCCATCCATTGGTTCCCGGGTCACATGCACGCGACGAAGCAGGCGCTCATCAAGCGGCTGCCCGACATCGACGTCGTCATCGAGCTGCTCGACGCGCGTCTGCCGGGTTCCAGCGCCAACCCGCTGCTGGCCGAGCTGGTCGAACTGGCAGGGGGCAAGCCGACGCTGAAGGTGCTGAACAAGCAGGACCTGGCCGACGCCGAGCGCACGGCGCTGTGGCTGGCGCACTACCAGGCGCAACCAGGCACGCAGGCTCTGGCGCTGGACTCCAGCGAGCCCGCGCCAGCACGTCGGCTGGTCGCCGCGTGCCGGGCGCTTGTGCCGCTGCGTGGCGGCATGGTCAAGCCGGTGCGGGCGCTGGTGTGCGGCATCCCGAACGTCGGCAAGTCCACGCTGATCAACACGCTGAACGGCCAGCGGGTGGCCAAGACGGGTGACGAGCCGGGCATCACCAAGACCGAGCAGCGAATAGCCCTGGAAAGCGACTTCTATCTGGTCGACACGCCGGGCATGCTGTGGCCGCGCATCGTGGTCGAGCAAAGCGGCTACCACCTGGCGGCCAGTGGCGGCATCGGCCGCAATGCCTATGACGAAGAAGAGGTGGCCCTGGCTCTGCTGGCCAGCGTGCGTGGGCCCTATAGCGAGCGCCTGCGCGCGCGTTACAAGCTCGACGACTTCAGCGCGGCCACCGACGAAGGCCTGTTGGCCGAGATCGCGCGCAAGCGCGGCGGGCTGCGCGCCGGTGGCCAGGTGAACCTGCAGAAGGCGGCCGAGATCGCGATCAACGACTTCCGCAGCGGCGCCTGGGGCCGCATCACGCTGGAAACCCCTGCGGACTTCGGCGAGTGGCTGGCCGGCGGGCAAGCCAAGGAACTGGCCCGCCAGGCGCGGGCTGCGGCCCGGCCGGTGCGGGGCAAGAAAACCCGTGCTGCGGCGCCAGAAGACGGGCACGACACCATGTCGCCAGAGCCCGAGCTACCGTCCTAAACTGGACCCTCGCGTCGACCCTTGCGTTAACCTTTGCGTTGACCTTCGCCTGCACTCTTGCCGACCCCGGAGACCCCTATGAACGCACCCCTGCCCGCGCCCCAAGTCACAGCCCTGGCCGCCTTTGCCGACGCAGCCTGGGACCAGCGCATCGTGCCGGCGCTCACCGACTACATCGCCGTGCCGGCCAAGAGCCCCATGTTCGACGCCGACTGGGCACAGCGCGGCCTGCTCGACCGCGTGGTGCGCGACGCCGCGTCGTGGGTCGAGAGCCGAATGGTCGCCGGCCTGAAGTTGGAAGTGATCAGGCTCGAAGGGCGCACGCCGCTGATCTTTTTCGAGATTGAAGCGACCAAGGCAGCCAGCGCCGACACCGTCCTGCTGTACGGCCACCTGGACAAGCAGCCCGAGTTCAACGGCTGGCGCAGTGACCTCGGCCCCTGGACGCCGAAGTACGAAAAAGGCCTGCTCTACGGCCGCGGCGGCGCCGACGACGGTTACGCCGTCTACGCCGCCATCACCGCCATCGAAGCGCTGCAGGCCCAGGGCATCGGCCACCCGCGCTGCGTGGGTCTGATCGAAAGCTGCGAAGAAAGCGGCTCCTTCGACCTTCCCGTGTACCTGGACGCGCTGCGCCCGCGCCTGGGCAACGTCAGCCTGGTGGTGTGCCTCGATTCAGGCGCCGGCAACTACGACCAGTTGTGGCTCACCACCAGCCTGCGCGGCATGGTCAGCGGCGTGCTGAAGGTCGAGATCCTCAGCGAAGGCATCCACTCGGGCGACGCCAGCGGGCTGGTGCCTTCGAGCTTTCGCATCCTGCGCCATGTGCTGGACCGCCTGGAAGACAGCGCCACCGGTCGCCTGCTGCCCGAGAGCTTCCACTGCGACCTGCCGGCGTCGCGCCTGGCGCAGGCGCAGGCCACGGCAGCCATTCTGGGCGAGGAGGTCTGGAAACGCATGCCCTGGGCCTGCGGCGCCGACGGCGGGCCCAGCCTGCCCACCACCACCGACCCGGTGCAAGGGCTGCTGAACCGCACCTGGCGGCCCACGCTCAGCGTCACCGGCGTCGATGGCTTCCCTGAGCTGAAGGACGCCGGCAACGTGCTGCGCCCCTGGACGGCTTTCAAGCTGTCGTTGCGCCTGCCGCCGCTGGTGGACGGCAACGAGGCCAGCCTGAAACTGAAGGCGCTGCTGGAAGACAACGCGCCCTACAACGCCCGCGTCACCTTCCACGCCGACGGCCGAGCAGGCGCCCTGGGCGCCACGGGCTGGAACGCGCCGGAGCTGGCGCCGTGGCTGGACACTGCGCTGAACGCAGCGTCGCAGGCGCATTACGGCGCGCCGCTGGGATACATCGGCCAGGGCGGCACCATCCCTCTCATGAGCATGCTGCAGAAGGGCTTCCCGGCCGCGCAGATGATGGTCTGCGGCGTGCTCGGCCCGAAGAGCAACGCCCACGGGCCAAACGAATTCCTGCACGTGCCCTACGGCAAGAAGCTCACCGCCGCCGTGGCGCAGGTGATCGCGGCCTGTCCTTGATCAAGCGCCTGCGGCTGCGCGGCGCGACTTCCACGCGCCCAGCAGCACCAGCAGCCCAGGCACGAGAATCATGGCCCAGATGATCATCGACAAGTTCTTCTGCACCCAGGGCAGGTTGCCGAAGAGGTAGCCCGCCAGCGTCAGGCCGCCCACCCACAGGATGGCGCCGCCCACGTTGTAGGCCGTGAACTTGCTGCGCGTCATCACGGCCACACCGGCGACGAAAGGCGCAAAGGTGCGCAGGAACGGCATGAAGCGCGCCAGCACGATGGTGATGCCGCCCCACTTTTCGTAGAAAGCATGCGTGCGGTTGAAGGCCGCGCGGTTGAACCAGCGCGAGTTCTGCCAGCCGAAGACCTTGGGGCCGATGTAGCGGCCTATCGAGTAGTTGGTCTGGTCGCCCAGGATCGCGGCCGAGGTCAGCAGCACCATGGCCAGCGGCAGGCTCATCAGCCCCACGCCGCACAGCGCGCCCACCACGAACAGCAGCGAATCGCCGGGCAGGAAAGGCATCACCACCAGCCCGGTCTCGACGAAGATGACGAGGAACAGCAACGCATAGACCCAGCCGCCGTAGGCCAGCACGAAGTCGCTGAGATGGCGGTCGACATGCAGCACGAAGCCCAGCAAGTGGGTGAGGGTGTCCATGCCGGGGGCTTCAGCTGCGTGCGCTCGGGGGCTGCGCGTCCATGTCGGGCTCGGGGCGCTCGGCCGGGCGCTCGTCATCGAGCGGGCCAGATTCAACCGGCAAACCGGCAGCCGGCAGCTCGTCGGCCACCGCCTCTGCCAGGAACCCGCCGCTCTGGTGCGCCCACAGCTTGGCGTAGTGGCCGCCTTCCACACCCTTGGCCAGCAGCCGGGCATGCGTGCCTTGCTCGACGATGCGGCCCTGCTCCAGCACGATCAGCCGGTCCATGCGCGCGATGGTGCTCAGCCGGTGGGCGATGGCGATCACGGTCTTGCCCTCCATCAGCCCGAGCAACTGGTCCTGGATGGCGATCTCGACCTCGCTGTCCAGCGCGCTGGTGGCCTCGTCCAGCACCAGGATGGGCGCGTCTTTCAGGATCACCCGCGCGATCGCGATGCGCTGGCGCTGACCGCCGCTGAGCTTGACGCCCCGCTCGCCCACCTGCGCGTCGTACCCGGTGCGGCCCTTGTAGTCCTGCAGGCCCAGGATGAACTCGTGCGCCTGCGCCTTGCGTGCGGCGTCCTCGATCTGCGCCTGTGTGGCGTCGGGCTGGCCGAAGCCGATGTTGGCGGCAATCGAGCGGTGCAGCAGCGACGTGTCCTGCGTGACCATGCCGATGGCCGCGCGCAGGCTTTCCTGCGTCAGCTCACGCACGTCGTGGCCGTCGACGCGCAGGCTGCCCTGCTCCAGGTCGTGGAAGCGCAGCAACAGGTTCACCAGCGTGCTCTTCCCCGCGCCCGAACGGCCGACCAGGCCCACGCGTTCGCCGGGGCGAATGACGAGGTTCAGGTCGTCCAGCACTTTCTTGCCGTCCTGCCGGCCGTAGCTGAAGCTCACGCCCTCGAAGCGGATGCCGCCTTCGGTGATGACAAGATCCCGCGCACCGTGGCGGTCGCTCATGCCGTGCGGCACCGCGATGGTCTGCATGCCTTCCTGCACCACGCCGATGTTCTCGAAGATGCCGGTTACCTCCCAGCTTACCCAGCCGGCGACGTTGGCAATCGTCCAGGCCAGGGGCAGCGCGGTGGCCACCGTGCCGGCGTCGATCTCGCCCGTGCCCCACAGCATGATGCCGATGCCGGCGGTGCTGACCAACAGCAACGCGTTCAGTGCCGACAGCGTGGTCATGAAGCGCGTGATCAGCCGCATGTGGGCGCGGATGGCCACGGTGTGGTCGTCGATGACCTCGCGCACGTACTTGTCCTCGTCGCGCGTGCGGGCGAACAACTTCACCGTGAGGATGTTGGTGTAGCTGTCCACCACGCGGCCCATGACCATGCTGCGCAGTTCGCTGCTCGTCTTGGCCAGGTCGCGCATCTGCGGCACGAAGATGCGCAGGAAGACGATGTAACCCACGAACCACAGCGCGGTGGGCACCGCCAGCCGCCAGTCGGCCATGCCCATCAGCACCAGCGCGCTCAACCCATAAATCACGATGTACCAGACGGCGCGGATGCTCGACACCACGCATTCGCGCACCGCGTTGCTGGTCTGCATGACGCGGTTGGCGATGCGCCCGGCGAAGTCGTTTTGGAAGAACGGCCAACTTTGGCGCACCACGTGCCAGTGGCTCTGCCAGCGGATCAGGCTGGTCACGCCCGGCACCACGGCGTTGTTGCGCACGAGGCTGTCCATCAGCAGCGCCAGCGGTCTGCCGATCAGCACCAACAGCGCCATGCCGATCAGCATGGGCAGCGAGTCGGCCAGTGCGGCCGCACGGTCCTGCGTTTCCATCAACCGCACCATGCGGCCGATGAAGACGGGGATCAGCGTGTCGATCAACGCCACCACCAGGCCGGTAATGAACATGGCGCCGAACAAGCCCTTGGTCTGGCGCACGAAATGCCAGTAGAAAGCCATCAGGGATTGCGGCGGCGCCGTGCCAGGGCGTTCCGTGGGGCGGATCAGATTTTCGAAGAGTGCAAACATCGATGGGACGGCGGCATGGGCCAACGGGTGCCTGCGGGCAGCCGACGGCGGTCAGGGTGTGGGCGTGTCGTTGCATTGTCGCCGCGGGCAACGGACCGCTTTCGCCGCAATGCGGCAGGCGACGCATCCCGGATGCGACTGTTTGGTATCTTTATTGACCATGTAGTTCACAGGGGAACCGAACAGTCCAATACTTCACTTGCAGCACTTAATCGGGTCAGCACTGCTGGTCCTTTGAATCGCGCGCAAACCTTCTCAACTCTCGAAAACACCCATGAAAAAGCTCATCATTGCTGCCGCCCTGGCTGCTTCGGTTCTGGCCGTGCAAGCCAAGGACATCGTCGACACCGCCGTCGCCGCCGGTTCGTTCAAGACCCTGGCCACTGCGCTCGGCGCCGCCGGCTTGGTCGACACGCTGAAGGGCAAGGGCCCGTTCACCGTGTTCGCGCCCACCGACGAAGCCTTCGCCAAGATCCCCAAGGCCGACCTGGACGCGCTGCTGAAGGACAAGGCCAAGCTGACCTCGGTGCTGACCTACCACGTGGTGCCGGGCGCCGTGATGGCCAAGGATGTCAAGGCCGGCATGGTCAAAACCGTGCAGGGCAGCGACCTGACCCTGGCGACCACCGGCGGCGTCACCGTCAACGGTGCGAAGGTCACCAAGGCCGACATCAAGGCCAGCAACGGCGTGATCCACGTCATCGACACGGTGCTGATGCCCAAGTGATGACACGTCCTCTGCGGCATTCGCCGCAGAGGGTCTGGCGCCAATTTGGCGGGCCCAGAATGTCAGCGGAGCCGTGATCGCCATCAAGGCGACGCCTGCGCCGCCGGCCGAGAGACGGCTCCAAAACACAGCAAGATCCCGTTTCGACCCTGTGTTGAGATTTGACTGGTCGACCCGAGCGGCGGCACTGCAGAGGGTGCGGTCGGTGGCGGCCGCTCGTCGAACTCACGCTCAACGTCACCAACCCGTCGTCCGACACGACCGCCCATCGTTCGACCGAACGGCAGCTAGGTAAAGGGGTGCGGTCGCCGGGCCCGAGTAAAGCCTGTCGCGTCGTCTCGGGAGACCGCATCCTTACGGCGCGAACTCACACTTCCGATTCAAAGCGGCCCATAGGACAGTCAGCGTGATTGCCCTGCAGCTGATGTTCAAAGATCAACAGCTTTCAGTACGCGTCGAAACGGCCTTGGCTCTGCTGCCTTACCGCGAAATATACTGAATCGGTCAGGCCACTGGCCGGCGCCTAGGAAAGGCGTGCCATCGTTCAGCGCTGCGGCGTTCGGTGGCGCGCCTGATGCCGATGGCCCCCCTCCAGGGCAATCGGTCGCATGCTGGCATGCTTCGTTTTCCGGCCATGCACGCGGTCGCGCCAAAGGCGGAATGATCGCGGTTTCAGTTGCTGACGCATCAGGGCGATGACCGCTGCTTCGTCCAGCCCAAACTGGGTCTTGATCGCCTCAAAGGGGGTGCGGTCCTCCCAGGCCATCTCGATGACACGGGACACGTCAGCAGCATCGAGAGCACGGGTCGGCTTTGGCATGGCGCATGGTAAGCAGCAGCCTGGTCGCCGATCTGCACCCTGCCGGCTTCGGACAGACCGGCCCAGACCGGAACTGGATCCGCCGGCGATATACAGCGCAGGCACGACAGAGCACCTGACAGGGGCATGCATCGACGAACGCAGATACGCATGCGCGCACGCGTCAGACCCCGTTTGAATGCATAGGCTGTGGGATGGCGCCGGGCGGGCGCTGTGCGTCGCAGGCGAGTCTTGTTATGGCGGCTGTGATGCCGTGTGCGTGTTCTGATTCATGAGCAGAGACACACGCAGGATGGACCGTGGCGCATCATCACCAGCTATGAGATCAATTCCTGACCCTGAGACCGTGGCGACTGCGCCCAATCACTGCTCGCCAATGAACCCGCTGAGCCCGAAAAAGCTTCTGCTGACAAAGTGGACGGCGGTGACGCCGCACAATCGCGAGAAGCATTTCGTCGTGGTGCGGGTTATTGAGCCCGAGCCGCCGTCGATACGCGTCGAGCAGGTCGAACTGGAAGCCGTGCATTCCAGGCAGGTGTATCTGCTGCACTGGCGCGAGCTGTTCAGGTTTGTTCGACACCCGCCCTTGCACTGGCACATTGCAGCGCCTGCCAAATACCTGAGGGCGGGTGTTGGACAAAGCTCGGGGGAGGAAACCGCGGGCCGTGCCGCGGTGGTCCGAGGTCGCTGCGGCTCTATGGCGCTAGTGGCGTAGAGCTGCCGTCGGAGGTTGGGGCAGCAGAGGCTTGCAGCGCAATCGGGACGTCGTTGCGCATGGCAATGATGCTTCCGAGCCGATTGCTGCGCAGACGTACCCGGCTCGAATCAGGCGCTGGGCATACGTTCAGGCACGAGCAAGGCGAGATCGCCCCTGCCGGATGCCATAAGGGCACGATCGGCAAATGGTGAAGGCACAACAGGTGAAGAGTCATGGTGTGCATGCTGGACCCGGTGGCGCACGAATGGACTCGCCGCGCATGAAGGTCTGCAGGATGATCATGGCGTGGCCGCAGTGCCGGCAGATGAAGGCCGGTGGCGCGGCGGCGTTCTCGGCTGTTTTCCTCTCGCTGCCGACCGCCGGGCCCTGCGCCGGCAGCATGAAGCGGCGCATGAACTCGCCGGCATCCTGGGTCATCGTCTTGTGCCGCGTCTTGCCGCTTATGCCAAGCTTGGCCCCGTCCTTGACGCGGTAGTCCTTCCATTTGAATGTGACGCCGCGCTCGTCCATGGCCAGCAGCCGGCTGTTGGCGATGGCCACCCGGTGCGTGTAGCGCGACAGGTAGGCCAGCACCGCCTGCGGCCCG
>ENA-OBIT01001172-OBIT01001172.1-metagenomes-genome-assembly--contig:-NODE-1172-length-10091-cov-4.37854_pt1 | contig 10091 bp, 6 predicted proteins | sample MGYA00153386_OBIT01 | MGnify analysis MGYA00153386 | reverse complement strand
GCCAGCAGCAGCAGCGCCAACCACTGGTCGTAGGCGAACGTCGCCGCGTCGGGTCGCAACACCGCCCCCAGCGCGGGCTGCGCCATAGCGCGCTGGAACAGATCGCCCGGCCCGCTGAACAGCCCCCAGGTGACGAATCCACCCACCGCCATGAAGGCCAGCAGCTTGACCACCGATTCGGTGGCGACAGCCGCCATCAAGCCCTCGTGGCGTTCGGTGTTGTCGATATGGCGCGTGCCGAAGGCGATGGTGAAGCCGGCCAGCACCAAGGCCACCAGCAAGGTGCCGTCGAACCAGCGGCCGGGCTCGGGCGTGGCACTGCTGCCAGTCAACAGCGCATAGCCGGCGCCCACGGCTTTGAGTTGCAGGGCCACATACGGCACCACGCCCACCAGTGCGATCAAGGTCACCAGGCCGGCCAGCAGGCGGCTCTTGCCGTAACGGCTGGCGATGAAGTCGGCGATGGATGTGATGCGGTAACTGCGCGCAATACGGATCATCTTGCGCAGCACCGGCCAAGCCAGCAACATGGCCAGGGTGGGCCCCAGATAGATGGGCAAGAACCACACACCGCCGGTGGCGGCGCGGCCGACGCTGCCGAAGTATGTCCAGGCCGTGCAGTACACACCCATCGACAGCGCGTAGACCCAGGCATTGCTGATGACGCTGCGGCCCTGCGCCGCACGCCGGTCGGCCCACCACGCCACACCGAACAGGGCCAGCAGGTAGGCCAGCGACACCGTCACCAGCAGCGCGCCGGGCAGCATCACGGTTCGACGCCCGGGTCGGATGCATCGGCTGCGCCCGTGTCGGCGCGCTCCATCCACCAGGCCAGCAGCGCGATGAGCACCGCCCAGGCCACGAACAACGCCAGCGGCAGGCGCGGCAAGCCGAACCACAAGCCCTCACCCAGCCACAGGCGCAGCAGCGGAAAGTTGAACAGCAGCGCGCCGGCGACAAACAGCGCCAGCAGCTTGTGGACTAGGGGACTGGGCGTCGTGGGCGTCATGGGCGTACTGGCCGTACCGGCCGTACTGGATGTGTCGCACGGCATGGGCCGCGTGGGCGGGCTTGACGGGTCACAGCGCGTCGAGCCGGTAATGCTGGCGCAGGAACTGGCGGAACGACTTGACGACGGCCAACGCGTCGCGCAGCGGCTCGCGTTCGCCGGGCGCCAGGGCCGATGGCCGCACCTGGTTGTCGGGGAGTTCGCCGCGGGCGCGCTGGTGCAGCTGGTGCGTCAGGCGCAACTGCATCAGCACGTGCAGCGCTTGGGTCAACTCGCTGGCCATGGGCGCGGCCAGGTGCCCCAGGGCGGCCAGGCGCTGCAGGCGTGCGGCGGTGCCGGGTTCGCGCACGCCGTACTGCAGCGACAGCGCCCGCACGCCGTGCACGACGGGGAAGGTGCCCAGTTTCTTCAGGTCCAGCGTCTGTTCATCGCGCCCGCCCCGCAGCCAGGTGAACCAGCCGCCCGGTTCCTGAAACTGGTCGGCGGCCGCGGCGAAACGGGCCAGGAAGGCGTCGTTGTGGCTGAAGATGGCGGTCAGGTGCGCGCGCGCGTCGTCCAACAGCACCGGGTCGCCGGCCACCGCCACGGCGTCGAAGAAGATTGCCAGGTGCATCGGCCCGTCGCGCCCGCCACCCTGCGGCTGGTTGCCGTAAAGCCAGCCGCGCATCGTCTCGCGGAAGGCCGCCAGCGGTTGTCGCCAAAGCGGGTTGGTCAGCATGATGTCGCCCGGGCAGCGCGGGTAGCCCAGCTCGGCCAGTGCGGCGTTGAAGTCTCGCGCAATGGCCGGGAGGCCCGGGCACTCGAAGCCGTCGCGCAGCAACAGTGCGTTGTCCTGGTCGGTCTTCAGGATCTGCTCGCCACGGCCCTCGCTGCCCATTACCAGCAGGCATGAATGGGCGACCAGATCGGGGGGGGCCAGCTGGGCCCAGAGCCGGGCAAAGACGCGCGTGTTCAGACGGCCGACCTGCTGAGCGATGCGCCCGACGGGCATGGCCTGGGCGTGCAGGCGTTGCACCATGGCGTCGATGTGCTGCGCGGCCTGGCGCAGCGCCGGCAGGGTCGTGGCGCGGTCGATTTGCGCCTCGATGAGCCCGGCAGCGCGGTCTTCGGCGCGGTCTTCAGCGCGGTCGGCGGCGCAGTCTGAATGGCGGGGCGCGTTCATGGTGCATGGTGAAACAAGAAGGCCCGCCGACAAACTGCCTGCGGGCCTGGCGGTGCGGCGTGGCGGCCGGGTCAGTGGCCCGACGCGCCCGAGGCGCCAATGCCGGTTTCAGACCGCACCTGCTGCGCCACGAACCCGGCGCGGTCCTGCGCTCCGCGCTTGCTGCTGTCCAGCACGCTGAACAGCCAGATGCCGACGAAGGCCAGCGTCATCGAGAACAGTGTAGGGCTGGCATAGGGGAACAGCGCCGAGCCCGCGGGGTTGCCCAGGGTGGCTTCCCACACCGCCGGCGACACGACAGTCAGCGCCACCGAAGAGATCAGGCCCAGGAAGCCGCCGATCACCGCACCGCGCGTGGTGCAGCCTTTCCACAGCACGCTCATCAACAACACCGGAAAGTTGGCACTGGCCGCGATGGCAAAGGCCAGGCTGACCATGAAGGCGATGTTCTGCTTCTCGAACACGATGCCCAGCATGATGGCCACCACACCCAGGCCCAGGGTGGTCAGGCGCGAAATCTTCAATTCGGCCTTGCTGTCGGCCTGACCCTTCTTGATGACGGTGGCATAGATGTCATGCGACACCGCGCTGGCGCCGCTGAGCGTGAGGCCGGCCACCACGGCCAGGATGGTGGCAAACGCCACCGCCGAGATGAAGCCCAGGAACACATTGCCGCCCACCGCATTGGCCAGGTGGATGGCGGCCATGTTGTTGCCGCCGATGAGCCCGCCGTTGGCGTCCAGGAAGCTGGGGTTGGTGAGCACGAAGGTGATGGCGCCGAAGCCGATGATGAAGGTCAGGATGTAGAAGTAGCCGATCCACGTGGTGGCCCACAGCACCGACTTGCGCGCCTCCTTGGCATTGGGCACGGTGAAGAAGCGCATCAGGATGTGCGGCAGCCCGGCGGTGCCGAACATCAGCGCCATGCCGAAGCTGATGGCACTGATGGGGTCCTTCACGAACCCGCCCGGGCCCATGATGGCGTTGCCGATCTTGCTGGCTTCTTCGGCCGTCTTGCCGCCGCTGCTGGCCAGGTCGGTCTTGATCAACACGGCCTGCGCGAACATGGCCTCGGGGCTGAAGCCGAAGTGCCACAGCACCGCGCCGGCCATGAAGCTGGCGCCGCACAACAGCATGACGGCCTTGATGATCTGCACCCAGGTGGTGGCCGTCATGCCGCCGAACAGCACGTAGACCATCATCAGGCCGCCGACGATGACCACCGCGATCCAGTATTCCAGCCCGAACAGCAGCTTGATGAGCTGGCCCGCGCCGACCATCTGCGCGATCAAGTAGAACGCCACCACCACCAGCGTGCCGCTGGCGGCGAACACGCGCACCGGTGTCTGGCTGAAGCGAAACGCGGCCACGTCGGCGAATGTGAACTTGCCCAGGTTGCGCAGCCGCTCGGCCAGCAGGAAAGTGACGATGGGCCAGCCGACCAGGAAACCGATCGAGAAGATCAGGCCGTCGAAGCCCGACACCATGACCGCCGCCGAGATGCCCAGGAACGAGGCCGCCGACATGTAGTCGCCGGCAATCGCCAGGCCGTTCTGGAAGCCGGTGATGCCACCGCCGCCGGTGTAGAAGTCGGCCGCACTCTTGGTCTTGGCCGCGGCCCACTTGGTGATGAACAGCGTGAACACCACGAAGATGGCGAACATCGAGATCGCCGTCCAGTTGGTGGCCTGCTTGGCGGCCTGGCCCAGGTCGGCACCGGCGGCAATGGCCGCCGCCGCACCCACCAGCGCAGCCAGCGGCAGCGCGTGCCTGATGGGCGCGCTCATTTCAGCACCGCCTGGTTGATCTCGTCGGACAGGCGATCGAATTCACGGTTGGCGCGGCGCACGTAGAACGCCGTGATGAGCACGGTGAACACGATGACACCCAGGCCGATGGGCATGCCCAACGTCATCACGCCGTCGCCCAGCCGGGTGGCCAGCAGCGGCTTGTTGAAGGCCACCAGCAGGATGAATCCGTAATACACCACCATCATTGCCAGCGTCAACCACAGGCCGAAGCGGGTGCGCTTGGACTTCAATTCCTGGTATTTGGGGTGCGCCGCAATGCGCTCGACCAGATCCGATTCCATGTCGACTCCTTCGTTGTTACCTGTGCCGGTTTTGATTTGCACGAAACCCCGCCATGCCCGGGGCGACTGACCAAGCGCTGACGCCAAGCCGACGCAAGCTGACCGAAAGTAGATCCCAGGCGCTGCAACAATGCCTTGATGAAACGCAAGCCAGTGCGCCCTGACTCGCCACCGATGTACGTGAACGTGCGCGGCGAACCGATCGACCTGGACGCCCTGCGGCGTTTGCTGCTTCACCGCACCTCGGGCGATGGCAGCCCCGAGCTGCCGCACAAACCATTGCTGAAGAGCGCGGCCAAACCATCGCCCAACCCCGCGCCGGGGGCTTTGAATGCCGACGACATGGAACTGGTCTTCGACGCGCTGTGCCTGGCCGGCTGCCCACGCGGCAAGACCTGGTTGGTGGGATTCATGCGCGAACTGGGGCGCAAGACGGGACACGGCGACGCGTTCACCGCGGCCTGCGTCGACGCCGCGCTCATGGCCTTGCGCAAGGCCAAGCGCGTGCTGGACAGCGACGGCGGCACTTTTGACGTGCCCCCCGCCGCCGCGCAGGCGCGGCTGCCCGCCTTGCTGGCCCGCGCGGCGGCTGAAGAATCCTGGAAGGCCTGGGCACTGACGGTGTCCGGCTACGGGCACCATCTGCCCGAGCCTCCCGCGCCGCATTGCCGCACCCGCGCCGAGCTGGTGTCCTTCGCCCGCCTGGTGCTGCATGCCGGGCTGACGCTGGAACGCTGGCGCATCGTGGCGCACCGTGCGATGGGGCCGGCTGCGTCAGTGGAGGTGCTGGCCGACGCATTTCTCAACCCCTTTGTGCCGGCGCTGGTCGAGTCCATGCACCCCGCCCTGCGCGAGTTGATGCTGGACAACTTCGTACGCCACTTCGACCTGATGCAGCCGCGCTGGAAGCCGCTGAACGCCTGGCTGGACGACAAACTCACCACCGCGCCGCTGCTGGTGCCAGCCCACCTGCGTTACATGACGGCCGAAAGCCGGCTGCACCGAGGCGATCTGGCCGGCTGCCACGCCGCACTGGAAGGCATGGGCGGCCCGGGTATCCCACTGATGCGGGCCGCCATGCAGGCCTGGTCCGGCGACTGGGCGGCTGCCGCAGCAGCATTTGCAGTGGCGCTGAAAGACTTTGCCAAGGCCGCCAAGGTCAAGCGCGGACTGGGCCCGCCCAGCTTGCTGCAGTTGTACACGCTGAGCCTGCTGGCGCAGCCCGAACCGGCGGCGTGGACCACCGCGATGAAGTTCTGCATCGCCGAATCGGGCACTCGCCAGCCCCCGCCAGAGCATGGCTGGGGCCTGTGGGCGCATGCCGCCGCGGCGCGCCTGGGCGACGCGCCGCTGCAACCGCAGGTGCTGGCGGCGCCATCGATCACGGGGGTGTTGGACGACGCCGACGACAACGCGAATCGCCTGGTGCTGGCAGCCTGGCTGGGCCATCAATCCACCGGCTGGACCACCGGCCACGTGCAGCGCATCGTGCGCGGCTTGCACGCCAGCGGCATGCACTGGAAAGCCGACCTGGTGCGCCAGGCCTGCGAACGCCTGGCCCTGCCCGTGCCGGCGCGCGCGGCCGACGACCCGCCGCCCTGGGCGGCGGTGTTCTTCGGTCGCCGCCAAGAAACCTGGCGCGACGCGCTGGCCGCTATCGAGGCCCTGGGTCCTAGCAAGACCGGCGCCACCGCCGAGGCCGCGGCGCCCACGCTGCAGTGGCGCATCACGCTGGACAAGGAAGGCCGGCCGACCGACGTGCAACCCTGGGAACGCACGGCCGGCGTGCGGGGCTTGAGCAAACCCAAACCGGCCACGCTGGCCAAGGTGAAGAAGAGCACCCGGCTGGACCCCCGCGATGCCGCCGTGGCACGTTGCATCGACGCCTGGCGCTGGCAGCCCGGCCAACTGGCCATGGACGTGACCGGCGCGGCCATCGCCCTGGTGGGCCACCCCGAGCTGGTGTTTGCCGACGCGCCGCTGCAGCGGGTCGACCTGCGCGAGGCACTGCCCGTGCTGGAAGTGCAGCGCGTAATGGCCAAGGAAACGGCCAAGGAAACGGCCAAGGAATTGGCCACGGAAAAAGCCAAGGACAGCACCAAGACCAGCGCGCCCGAAGGCGAACACTTTGTCTTCCACCTGGCCGACAGCCTGTTGGCGGCGCAGCCGCCCGACCCTGGCATGCGCTTCACCACCACCGACCAGAGCAGCGAGGCCGACCGCCGCAACAGCCTGCGCATCGTGCGCGACGCGCCCGACCAGGCGCGGCTGATCCGCATCAACCCGGCGCAGCGCCGCGTGGCCGAGCTGGTGGCCAAGAAGTGGGCCGTGCCGGTGGGGGCCAAGGCCGAACTCGACGCGGCGCTGAAGGTGCTGGCGGGTCACTTTCAGCTGCACAGCGACGCCGCGGCCGGGCAGTCCGTGGCCAGCGAATCGCGGCTGCGCGCGCAGCTCAGCCCCGTGGGCGACGGGCTGCAGCTGCGCCTGCTGGTTCAGCCCTTTGGCAGCTTCGGCCCTGCCGTGCAGCCTGGAGCCGGGCGTCCGCGGCTGATGGCGCTGCACGAAGGCCTGAGCCTGTCCACCGAACGCGACCTGGCGGCCGAACGCGCGCACATGGACAGCGTGCTCGACGCCCTGCCGTTTCTGGCCGGCACCGACAACGGCGACGCCAGCTGGCTGCTGGAAGATCCCGAAGCCGCACTCGCCGCCGTCGAACAACTGCCCCGGCTGACGGCGGTGGCGGCGCTGGACTGGCCGCGCGGCAAACCGGTGCGGGTGGTGACGCCAGCCACCGGCATGCAGGTCAGCGTGGGCAGCGGCGCCAACTGGTTCAGCGTGGACGGCGAACTGCGTATCGACGAAGGCCGCGTGCTGGGGTTGCAGAAGCTGATGCAACTGGCGCATGAATCACGCCGCGGCCGTTTTGTGGCGCTGGGCGACGGTGAATACCTGGCGCTGACCGACCGGCTGCGCCAGCAACTGGCCGACCTGCAGGCCATGTCACACCTGGAAAAAGGCGAGCTCCGCCTGCCCGGCGCGGCGGCGGCCTTCCTGGCCGAAACGCTGGAAGGCAGCGACCTGAGCGGCGACAAAGCCTGGTCACGCCGCCTGACGCTGTTGAACGAAGCCGCGGCGCTGACACCCGAGGTGCCTGCCGCCTTGCAGGCCCAGCTGCGCAGTTACCAGGCCGACGGTTTTGCCTGGATGGTGCGGCTGGCGCATGCCGGCCTGGGGGCCTGCCTGGCCGACGACATGGGCCTGGGCAAGACCGTGCAGACCCTGGCGCTGTTGCTGCACCGCGCCGCGCTGGGCCCGGCGCTGGTGATTGCGCCCACCTCGGTTTGCGCCAACTGGGTGGCCGAGGCGGAACTGTTCGCGCCCGGCCTGCGCGTGGTGATGTACGGCGAAGGCGCGCGCGCCGCGGCGCTCGCATCGGCGGGCGCGTTTGACGTGGTGGTGGCCAGCTACGCCCTGGTGCAGATCGACATCGATGCCTTCGCCGGCCGAGGGCCCGACACGCCTTGGGCCACCCTGGTGCTGGACGAGGCGCAGGCGCTGAAAAACGCCGCCACCAAGCGCGTCAAGGCGATCGCCACGCTGCCGGCGGCATTCCGCCTGGCGCTCACCGGCACGCCGGTGGAAAACCGGCTGGCCGACCTGTGGTCGATCATGAACCTGCTCAACCCCGGCCTGCTGGGCAGTAGCGGGCAGTTCAGTGAACGCTATGCCAACGCCATCGAACGCCAGCGCGACGATGCCACGCGCAGCCGGTTGCGCCGGCTGGTGGCGCCGTTCCTGTTGCGCCGAACCAAGGCCCAGGTGCTGCCCGACCTGCCACCGCGCACGGAAATCGTGCACCGCATCGAGCCGGGGCCCGAAGAGCGCAGTTTTCTGGAAGCCGCACGGCGCAGCGCGGTGCAACGTGTGGCGCAGATGTCGTCCGACACCGGCACCGCCACCGGCTCGGGCCAGGCCGCCTTCCATGTGTTGGCCGAGTTGACGCGCCTGCGCCGCGCTGCCTGCGACCCGCGCCTGGTGGCGCCCGAACTCGGCATCGTCGGCGCCAAGGTGCAGGAATTCGAACAGCTCGCCCTGGAGCTCGTCGCCGGGCGCCACAAGGCATTGGTGTTCAGCCAATTCACCGACTTTCTGAAATTGCTGGCCGAACGGCTGGACGGCTGCGGCATCAGCTACCAGTACCTGGACGGCAGCACGCCCGCGGCCGAGCGCGGCAAACGCGTGGTGGCCTTCCAGCGCGGCGAGGGCGACCTGTTCCTCATCAGTTTGAAGGCCGGCGGCTTCGGCCTGAACCTGACGGCGGCCGACTACGTGCTGATCGTCGACCCCTGGTGGAACCCCGCCGCCGAAGACCAGGCCATGGGCCGCGCCCACCGCATCGGCCAACTGCGCCCGGTGACGGTGTACCGGCTGGTCACGGCGGGTTCGATCGAAGAGCGAATCGTCGAGCTGCACCGCGACAAGCGCAGCCTGGCCGACGGCATTTTGGAAGGCCAGGACCAGGGCAAGCCGATCGGCGCGGATGAGTTGGGGGCCCTGCTGCGCGAGGCTTGAAAGGCGAGCGCCTCAGTCGTTTGTAGAACACCACTGTCGGGCACAGCCGGCCCTGCGGGTCGCCAGCAAAGTCGGGTATCTGGCCTGCACGCTGCCAACCCAAGTGCATGTACGGGCCCTCGGCGCGTGATTCAGCCAGGGTGTCCAGTACGAGCAAGCTCAAAGATTGCCGGCGGGCGAAGTCCTCGACTGTCGCCATCAACAGCCGAGCCAGCCCCACGCCGCGCTGCAAGGTCAGCACCAGCAGTTTTTGCAGCTCGGCGCGGTGGCGGCCATCACACCCGCCCAGTACTGGCACGCGGCGTCGACCGGCAAGAGCGCCAGGAAGCCGACGGCGGCGCCACTGTGCACGGCGTGGATGAGCAGCGCAGCCTATGGCTCGATCAAACCGGGTTCTGCACCGTAGACCTGGCTCATCGTGCAGACGGTCATGCCGGGTGCACGCTTCAGCGCCGCACCACGCCGGGCCGTGGCACGGCAGCGTCGCCCCAGGCCGGCCCGTCGAACCAGGGATCGTCGCGCAGCGCGGCGGCCACCATGTCCAGCGCGTCGAGGCCCCAGAACAGACGGCCGTCGAGTTCCACGGTGGGCACGCCGAAGATGCCGCGCGCCAAGGCGTCTTCTCCGGCCTGGCGCAGTTCACGCTTCACGTCGTCGCCCGCCGGGTCGCGCATCGGGGCCAGCTGCACGGCCAGCGCGGCCAGGCGCGCCGGGTCGGCGGCGTCACCGCCGCCCACCCACACATGCCTGAGCACGGCATCCACCACCTGCCGGTTGGGCCCGCAGGCCAGCATCAGGCGCAGCAGCGGCAACGGGTTGAAGGGGTGCTGTGTCGGGGTCTGCAACGGCAGGCCGTGCCGGTGCGCCAGCCAGTGCACCTGGCGGAAGGTCCAGGCGCGTTTGGGTTCGATTTCGGCAGGGCCCTTCTGGCCCCAGTGGCTGAGCATGCCGGCGAACAGCACGGGCCGGTACTGCACCTCGTATGAACATCCGGCCAGCACCTGCGGCAGGCGCTCGAAGGCCAGGTAGGCGAAGGGTGAGATCGGGTCGAACCAGAACACCAGCCGTTTCATGTCGGCAATCTCATGCACGCCACGTCATGTCGGGCCGTCACGCCGACCCCGGCACTGGCACTGGCAACGTGGCGTGCAGCCGGTGCCATTCAACGCGGCGCCGGTCCAGCTCGGCCTGCACGGCGCGCTTGTCGTCTTCGTCCAGCACCGACCAGAAGGCGATCTCGTCCAGCGTGCGCAGGC
>ENA-OBIT01001171-OBIT01001171.1-metagenomes-genome-assembly--contig:-NODE-1171-length-10092-cov-6.61343_pt1 | contig 10092 bp, 12 predicted proteins | sample MGYA00153386_OBIT01 | MGnify analysis MGYA00153386 | reverse complement strand
CAACTTCTAGAAGGAAAATCAATCATGGCAACTGCAAAAAAAGCACCGGCTAAAAAAGCGCCTGCAACAAAGGCTGCTCCGGCAAAGAAAGTAGCTGCGAAGAAAGCAGCTCCCGCGAAAAAAGCTGCACCAGCTAAAAAAGTAGCCGCAAAAAAAGCAGCTCCGGCCAAAACGCCAGCAGCCAAAAAAGCGCCTGCCAAAAAGCGCACCCCGAACGCAGCGTTCATGAAGGCATTGACACTGAGCCCGGCATTGGCCGCAGTGTTGGGCGACAAGCCACTGCCGCGCACTGAGATTGTCAGCAAGCTGTGGGTCTACATCAAGGCCAACAAACTGCAAGACAGCATCAACAAGCGCATGATCAACGCTGACGCCAAGCTCAAAGCCGTTTTCGGCAAAGCCCAAGTGTCAATGTTTGAGATGGCTGGCCTGATCGGCAAGCACGTCAAATAGTCTGCTTTCGAGCTAGAAATTAAAAAGCCGGTGCAAGCCGGCTTTTTTTATGCTTTTTAGGTATGTTTTAGGGCTCTAGGCAAATTAATACGGGCGCAAGCAGCTATAAATTTAATAGCGTATCAGTATGGGCATAACTGCGACGATCGGGTAGCCTGATTCCACACCTTAATCAAAACAGCATTCAGCTAAATTTAATCTTCAAATAGTAAGCCGAATGACCGCGATAGCATCGCCACCTCAATATGGCATTAAACACAACCATTCCCGAGGCAACGTCGCTGACTACCTGGCCGCCAAGCTGGCCGATGGCAGCAGCGTGTCAGTGATGTCAGCGGTGTCAGCGGTGTCAGCGGTGTCAGCTTACTTCATCATTTATGTGTGTGAGGCTTAGAGCAAAGAACTTGACGGCATTGAGTCACTGCGCTTCATCCAGTCGCTTGACCCTGACAAAATCGATAAAAAAGCCTTCAAAATTGAAGACGAAGATTTGGAGCTTGCCAATCGCTTGCAGCAAAAAGAAGTGGCCCGTAGTTGTGCAGATTGGATTGCCAGCAAAGTCGAGATCAGGTCAGCTCTATCACATTGATGACGGTAGCCCTTTAAAGCCAAAGGCGGAACGGGATACCGCGCTGAATCAACTGCAACTGCTGAAAGACGTGGTGATGAATCCCTACTCGGACCCCAATGCGCCCAACATTCCCAAACAAGAAGTTGTGGATGCAGCCGACGCAGTGGACGAGTTTTTAAAATTGGTACGAAGAAAATGAAACAAAAACCACCCGACCCCGATACGCCAGCCGCGCGGATTGAAACGCCTGGCGGCTACGCCGACTGGCTTGCAGATCTGAAGCTGCGCATTCACACCGCGCAGCAGCGGGCGTTACTGGTCGTTGACCGTGAGGTGGTACTGCTGTATTGGCAAATTGAGCGGGACATTCTGGAACGGCAAAGTGCGCAGGGCTGGGGGGCCAAGGTGATTGGTTGAGCTAGGTGCTGGTTTTGCATTCGTCGGGCGGCAAGTACACATTGAGGTGGGTAGCGACGACTTCTACATGGACTTGCTGTTTTATCAACTCAAGCTGCGCTGCTGTGTGGTGGTTGAGCAAAAAGCGGGCGCATTCAAACCAGAACACGTCGGGCAATTGGGCTTTTACCTGAGCGCGGTGAACTCGCAAGTCAAGGCAGAGCAAAACAACCCGACCATTGGCTTGCTGCTGTGCAAGAGCAAAAACCGAGTGGTGGCTGAATGCGCGTTGCGCGACTCCAACAAGCCGATTGGTGTGGCTGAATACCAATTGATGGAAGCGCTGCCAGCCGAGCTGCAAACCAGCCTGCCCAGCATTGAGCAGATTGAGCGCGAGTTGGCGGGTAGTGCTGCAGCGCCGCAACACGCAAAAGCGTGACGTTTTGTCACGGTTTGAAACGCCAAGCGCTTGTCGGCAAACTACGCGAAAGCAATTGCGCCGATGCCGAAGGGAAGTGGCGATCTGCCCGCACTCCTAGCGTAAAGCTTGGCTCAAACTGACAGCTTAAAAAGAGCTCGAAAAAATTAAAATTTACACCAAAATTAGCTTATAGACCAATAAATATCTGCGTGTGCAGCTTTTTTTAATAGCGCCTAATTCAATTAGGCATATTTATTTTCGCTTCAACGCCTGCTCGGTAATCGCCGACAGCGTGGCCCGGGTGGTGATGACTTCTGCATCCAGCATGACTTCAATCAGCGTGCCCTCAGCGCGAGCCAGCGCAGCCAGCAGCTCACCTTCAAACTCCGCCGTTCGGGTGATGCGCACCCCCGCGTAGCCGTAAGCACGTGCCAGCGCGGCGAAGTCTGGGTTTTGCAAATGCGAACCGCTAGAGTGATTCGGGTACTCGCGCTCCTGGTGCATGCGTATCGTGCCGTACATACCGTTATTGAGCAGCACGATGATGGTTTTGGCGCCGTGTTGCACGGCGGTGGCCAGCTCGTGGCCGTTCATTAAAAAGTCACCGTCACCAGCCATCGTCAACACCACACGCCCTGTCGTGATTGCCGCTGCAATACCCGCCGGCACGCCGTAGCCCATCGCGCCTACCGTGGGTGCCAGCTGTGTTTTGTGCCCTTTTGCCAGTCCGTGGTGCTTATAAAAGCGGTGCGTCCAACTCGCAAAGTTGCCCGCGCCGTTGGTCAGGACCGCATCCGGCGGCAAGTGCTGTTGCATCAGGCCAACGATGGCGGGCATGTCGATGTCGCCGGGTAATTTGTTGGGCTGCAGGTTGCCAAGGTAATCTGCATTGGCTTCAAGTGCCCACGCTTCCCACGGCAAATTGACCGGAGCCGTCAATACTTCCAGCGATCTTGCGGCTGCATTCATCGTTGCGTTGATGGCAAGGTCAGCCTGGTACACCCGGTTGAGTTCTTCCGCACTGCTGTGGATGTGCACGAGCTTTTGTTTTGGCCTCGGTGCTTCAAGCAGTGTGTAGTTGTTGGTTGTCATCTCACCCAGCCTTGGGCCAATGGCGATGATCAAGTCCGCCGCCTTGACGCGCGCGGCCAGCTTGGGGTTCAGGCCAATGCCGACATCTCCAGCATACAGGGGGTGGTGGTTGTCAAAGGTGTCTTGAAACCTGAAAGCATTGCCAACCGGCAGCCGCCAGTTTTCTGCAAAGCGCTGCAATGCTTGCGCCGCTTGTGGTGTCCAGCCGCCACCGCCTGAAATGACGAACGGGCGCTCCGATTTAAGCAACATCTCGCGCAAGGTGCGCAATGCGCCGGGGTCGCTCCAGGCTTGCACCGCCTCTACTCTGGTCAGTGGCTGGGCAGCGGTCATGCGGGTCAGCATGTCTTCAGGCAGCACCAGCACCACGGGGCCAGGCCTGCCGTTCACAGCTAGGGCAAAGGCGCGTGCAACGTATTCAGGGATGCGGTTGGCGTCGTCAATACGCTCTACCCGCTTGGCAAAGCCTTTGGTACTGGGGCCAAAGAATGCTTGGTAATCCACCTCCTGAAACGCCTCGCGGTCTCGGCAGTCACTCGCGACATCACCTATGAGCAGCACCATAGGTGTGGAGTCTTGAAACGCTGTGTGCACGCCAATCGATGCATTGGTTGCGCCGGGCCCGCGCGTGACCATGCACACGCCCGGCCGGCCCGTCAGCTTGCCGTGCGCTTCGGCCATATAAGCCGCGCCGCCTTCTTGCCTGCAGGTGATGAAACGAATCTGGTCTTGCCTTGCATGCAATCCGTCTAGAACAGCAAGATAACTTTCACCAGGCACACCAAAAGCATGGGTCACGCCCTGGGCGATCAGGCAATCGACTAAAAGGTGTCCTGCGAGTTGTGGTGTCATTCATCCACCGAGGCTCGGGTAATTAGTCATTCAGGGGTGCTGCTGTCGCCATCGCCGCCGCCCGCCTCTAACGCCTGCCGGGCCAGCTCTTCATCACTCAGCGGTGGCGCCTGTTCCAGTGCTGCCAGTTCGTCTAAAAACTCTTGCGTTGGCTGTTCGTGCTCCAGCAGAACTTCTTCAAGCTTTTGCTGGCTGGTTTCAACGTGCGCCGAGGGTGACTGCAGCGTAGTGGGCGGCACAGGAAATTTTTCACCCAGCTCATGTTTAAGCGCCTCTGATTTATCTTCTACCCAGCTTGCAAAATCTCCGCCAGTTGGCGTGTTTGACATGTTTGAACTGCTGCTCATAAAAGCCTCCTGTTACGCAGCCCGGCTTGAACCAGGACGGAACAAGCCTTGTGCGCCAGCTAATTATGGACGCTCATCACAAGAGATGTTGCTGTAAGCTGGCAGTTCACGCTCTGAGCAACGATGTGCGCCGCACGCGCCGCACATTAAACGCGCTGGCAATCAACACGCCCTGCAAGGCCGCCAGGCCCAACAGCACGCCGCGGTACTGGCCGTTGTCCATCATCAGGCCAAACAACAACGGCGCAAGCGCTTGGCCAATGTCCAGCCCTGCATACACTACGCCGTAAACGCGTCCGGATGCGTTTTCAGGGGTAGAGCGTTTGACCAGCAAATCGCGCGATGGACCAGCCATGCCAGACGCAAATCCCATGAGGCCAAACAAGGCAGGCACCACCCACTGGCCCAGATTGCCCAGTTGACCAACCGCAAGCAGTACAGCCACCGCAGCTGCTACAGCGAATGCAGTGCCCACAATGCGCTCACAACGCGACGGGTCAGCCGCTAAAAAGCCGCCCAGCACCATGCCGCCCGCACTGAGCAACATGTAAATCGTCAGGCACAGCGCGGCCAGCGCCACCGGCACGTTGTGCAACTGCCGCGCAGCCTCTGGTGCAAAGGCTTGCACCACACTGAGCGCGGCGGCGTACCAGAAGAAAAAAGAAAAGCACATCCATACCGCCGGGATGCGCAAAAACGCGAAGTTGCTGTCATTTGCCTCCCCGACTTTTCTAGCCGCAGCGCTGGGCAGCACCAGCTTTTGCCGGTTCACCACCAGCAGCGCCAGCACCGCGAGCGTCAATACACCTGCTGCAGCTACTGCCACACGCCATGAATACGCATACGCCAGCCCGACCATCATGGCCGGTGCGAGCGCCCAACCCAGGCTGCCAGTTATACCGTGCACGCTATATGCGTGGCCCAGCCGATGCGCGCTGATTTTGCGGTTCAGCAGCGTGTAATTCACGGGGTGAAAAACGCCGTTGCCTGCGCCCGCCAAAATGGCAAATGCAGCCAGCATCCAGTAGCTGGTGCTAACAGCGTAACCAAAAGCGGCAATACCCAGCAGCGCCAAGCCAGCAAACAGAATCGGCCGCGGGCCGTAGCGGTCAACCCAAAAACCAGAAGCCGCCTGCGCTGCGCACGACACCACAAAAAACAGTGCCAACAGAAAAGCCAACTCGGTGTAGCTCGCGCCGAATTCGGTTTTGAGCCATGGAAAAAGCGGTGCCAGCAGCAACTGGCTGAAATGGCTGATCAAATGGGCGATGCCGACCAGGCCTATTACTTCAGCATCAGGGCGGAGCGGCGGGTTTGCTGACTGGCCGGGTGGAGCACTGGTTGCAATGGACATGCTTTATGGTAGTACAACCGCGTACAAACCATGCGCACCAGCTGCACAATATGCCGATTGCACTAGACCACGCTTGACACGCAACATGCCACAACCCAGTCCTGAAAAACCAGTCAAGAACCTATCGCCCGAAGGCAAATTTGTGACTGGCTCAACGCTCAAGCACGTCATCGGCATGACGGTGTCTGGCTCGGTTGGACTGATTGCAGTGTTTGCAGTGGACCTGCTCAATTTGTTTTACATCTCTTTGTTGGGTCAAAAAGAGTTGGCTGCTGCTGTGGGCTATGCCGGTACGCTGCTGTTTTTTGTAATCTCGCTGTCGATTGGTTTGGCCATTGCCGTTAGCGCCATCACCTCACGCGCGCTGGGTCGGGGGGACCGCGACCAGGCCCGGCACATGGCGGGGGCATCGCTGGTGCTGATGGTGGTCAGCATGTCCGTCGGTTCACTGGCGCTGTTTCCTTTCATCGACAGCTTGCTGGGGGTTCTGGGCGCCACTGGCGTTACAGCTGATCTTGCGCTGCGCTTCACACAGCTCGTGCTGCCGTCAGCGCCGCTGCTAGGCGCGGGCATGTGCATCAGCGCGCTGCTGCGGGCGCTGGGCGATGGCAAACGCGCCATGTACGTCACGCTTAGTGCCGCGGCCGCCGTAGCGGTGCTCGACCCGTTGTTTATCTTTGGTTTTGGTTGGGGCCTGGACGGCGCAGCGCTGGCAACTGGCGCTGCACGCGCGGTGATGGTGTGCGTTGGGCTTTACGGCCTGGTGCGCGTTCACCACCTGCTGGCCTGGCCCACCAAGGCGGAGCTGTTAAGTACCGCCAAGCCATTTTTCGCCATCGGTTTGCCGTCGATATTGACGCAAGTGGCCACGCCCGTAGGCAATGCATTTGTTACCGCCGCCATTGCGCCGTATGGCGACAGCGCAATTGCCGGCTGGGCGATTGTGGGGCGCATTATTCCGGTAGCGTTTGCTGCGCTGTACGGCTTGTCTGGCGCTGTCGGGCCGATTCTTGGGCAAAACCTGGGCGCGGGTCGTTATGACAGGCTGCACTCCACCATGATGGACAGCTTGAAGGTCGTGGTTGTGTACGTGTCGGCTGTGTGGGTGCTGATGGCAGTGTTCAGCGGTGTGATTGCCGAGGCGTTTGGCGCTACCGGCGAAGGCCGCGAGGTTATTGTATTTTTCTGCCAGTTTGTAGCCGCCAGCTTTGTGTTCAATGGTGCCGTATTTGTTGCCAACGCAGCGTTTAACAACCTCGGCTTTGTGCTGTATTCCACCGCGCTGAATTGGGGCCGCGCCACGCTAGGCGTAGCGCCATTCATCTGGCTGGGTGGCCAGTGGTACGGCGTAAAGGGCGTGTTGGCTGGGTATGGCCTGGGCGTGGTGCTGTTCGGCGTGGTGGGTGTTTGGGGATGCTTCAAGGTGCTGGCGCAGCTGGAGCAGCGGGCAACAGCAACCCAGTGATTGCTATTGTCTTGGTAGCTGCTTACCCCTGGATTGACGACACAAAACGTTTTTTGTGCGTTAAATTTTACTTGTTTAACTGAATCCCCTGACCTTCACCCGCATGTGCTCACACTACCAAGCCGTTACCGCATTGGCGCGTTTTGAACGCCACTTTCGCACTGTGTACCCTGTGGGCAGCACGCTTGGCGACATGTGGCCCACCTACCCGGCTGCGGTGGTGCTCGGCGGTCTGAAAGAGCGCCAATCCACGGTTGCCCGCTGGGGCTTGATAGCGGCGTCTAGCAAGGTACCAAGCCCCAAGCTGTCAACGTTCAATGCACGAAGCGAGAGCGTAGCGACGTCCCCCACTTTCAGCGGTGCGTGGGCAAAAGGGCTGCGCTGCATTGTGCCCGCCGAGGCCATTTACGAGCCCGACTGGCGCAGTGGCCGCCACGTACCCACGCGCTTGCAACGCGCAGACGGCCAGCCCATGGGCATTGCGGGGCTGTGGGACCACTGGACCGCACCTACCGGCGAGATCACCACCAGCTTCACCATGCTGACCATCAACGCAGACACCCACCCGCTGATGAAGAACCTGCACAAGCCGCAAGATGAAAAACGCATGGTGGTTGTCTTGAATGAAAGCGACTTTGACGAATGGCTGAACCCCAAGCCAGGCGCTGCCTTGACCAGCGTAGCCCACCTGTTGCAGCCGTACGCTGCCGACAGGCTGCGGGCCATCAGCGAGCCCAGCCAGGCCACTATTGACAACCCGGCGTTGTTTTAAATGGTGAGTAGTCGTTTTCAATTGCTATTAAAAGAATATCTGCTTACGCCCGCGTTTATTGACTTAAAGACCTGTTTGATTACTTTTTTAGCCCTTTGTTAGGCTTTTTCACGGATTCAGCCAGTGCATCGTGCAGCCGTTGCCCGACGACTCATTGCCCCACACAAACGCCGCCCGCCGCTGGCCACGCGTGTGCAGGTGCAACCATTCCATGCGATGCATGCTTACCTGCAGCACCGCAAAGTGCGGCTCGGCAACTTGCAGCTCGGCGGGCTCGGGCTCCCGCCCTTCCACCTGCGGCGGCAGCCCGCTCGTAGGCTCTGGGCTGATGCCACCAGGCTGCGCGCCCAGGTAGCAGCGCAGTGAACTGGGCCGTGATGCAACCCAGCGCAGGTGGCTGAGGGCATCGTTGGCATGCACTCTAGCCACCCCGCTGATACGCAGTTGCACTTTGCGTGCGGCATCATAAAAAGTCAGCGCCACCCTGCTGTCAAGTGCCAGCTCGGGCAGCTTCGCGCTGCGCGTGTCTGTATGAAACGTCAGCGTGCGCGCTTGCGCATCAGCTGCGCGCAGCACCAGCACCCGCGCCTGCGGGCCGTCTGCGCTTTGGGTGGCCAATACCGGCGTATGAAAGGCCGAACGCCGGTCTTGCACGCCCCGGCCAATCATTTGCCAGGCGAATTTCAGCGTGGCGGCCAAGTCGTTGTAGTGATCAGGAAAGGGCTCATCGGCTCTGTCTGGTTGGGGGGTATCAATTGGCATGGTTTGAGTTTAAGGGGCAGGTTGTCTTTGAATTGATTGGCAGCGAACAGCCTTTTTTTCTACAAGCAGCTGGCCATTTATCTGCTGGCAGATCCAGGTTGTAAAGCTTTTACTGAGCAGAATGCCGCAATCCGTTGAAGCAAGCCTGAGCTTTTACTGAGCAGAATGCCGCAATCCGTTCAAGCAAGCCTGCCGCCAAGTGTCAGCTCAAGGTTTTCAAGCGCGTGGCACTGGTTAGATGCGGTATTGGCCCCCGTCGCCATGCCCCCCGGCGCACAGCCTGATGAACACGGTCTGCAGGCCAGCGCAGTACGCATACCGGGGGCTGACGGGTTGCAGTTGTTTGGCTGGTATGCAGCATCTAACTTGGTGGACCCGCGCCCCGCCGCAGTGCTGCTGCACGGCTGGGGCGGCAACGCCAGCAACTTGCTTCCTGCTGCTATCACGCTTCACGAAGCCGGCTATGCCGTACTGCTGGTTGAAGCCCGCAACCACGGCCGCAGCGACCACAGCGGGCATTCGTCCCTGCCCCGCTTTGCCCAAGATTTAGACAGCGCCATCGACTGGCTGGCCGCGCAACCCTATGTAGACGCCGGTGCGTTAGTGGCAATGGGGCATTCTGTCGGTGCGGCGGCGGCGTTGCTGTCAGCATCACGGCGCAGTGACTTGGCAGCAGTGGTCAGCGTGTCCAGCTTTGCCCACCCTGAGCAACTGATGCAGCGCTGGCTGGCCCAGAGGCGCGTGCCCTACTGGCCACTGGGCTGGCTGGTGAACCGCTACCTCGAGCGCATCATCGGCGCGCGCTTTGACGATAGTCGCCAGTAGCAAGCCTCTTACTATGTAAAACTCGAGTTAACAAGGAGTTTTTATGGGAAAGTCAGACCTGCAAGCTCTACTCGCCTTGAGCCCTGCTGAACGCATTGAACTGGCAGAAGACCTGTGAGACACGTTGCAATTGAGGCGGCTGCATAACCCCTAAAAGCCCATGAAATAGCGGAGATAGAAAAGCGTTAGGCCGAACACCAAGCCAACCCGCGCAAGACGTTGTTCCGTGGAGCACGGTCAAGACCCATTTGCAGGTTGGTTGAGCGGGTTGACACTGACGGTTGTTTTTCGCTTCAGCGCTGACACCCAGGTGATCGCCACAAAAACTTGGTACGACTATCAGCGGCATGGCTTGGGTGACGAATTTACCCGCAGCCAAGAATCCGCTGTCAACCGAATCGCACACAGCCAATTGGCAGCGCCTGCAGTGCATAAAGACGTACGCCGTGTTTTGTTAAAGCGCTTTCCGTACTCAGTTTTTTACAAGGTCGAAGCTGACGGGCTACTGGTACTGAGCTGTAGGCACACCCGCCAATAGCCGCAGGGCTGGCCAGTTGCTTGATTAGATCTAACAAGAAGTTGCTTTAGCCATCACGCTTGACGACGCGGTGGTGCGGGCGGTTTGATAGCTAGCATTACTAGACCGGTTAGATCAGTCTCCCTTATCGTCCTTATATATTTCAATTTCAGAATTTCGCATACGACCAGCGTGTACACCCTTCGGGATTGAAGATGCAAAGTAACGACCACCTCCTGACGGCGCGCGCATGACCTGGCGGGGT
>ENA-OBIT01001168-OBIT01001168.1-metagenomes-genome-assembly--contig:-NODE-1168-length-10096-cov-19.0832_pt1 | contig 10096 bp, 20 predicted proteins | sample MGYA00153386_OBIT01 | MGnify analysis MGYA00153386 | reverse complement strand
TTTGTATTAAGCTACAATAAAGTAGCAATTGAGGTGAGGATATGGGTAAACTCTACGCGCACGATCGACTGCATGTCGCGATCGTAAAGGCATTGAAAGATAGCGGCTTTACGACGGCGGGTCTTGGGAGGGTGTTATCAGCGGAGGTTGATGAAGCGCCTCGGACCTGTGAGGCGCGCATCCGGCGATTGCGGGAGGGATTGCCCTTGCAGGCGATCGATATCGTGAGTCTGATGGATGCGATCGGCTATGATGTCGTGTTGAAAAAAAGATAAGAAAACCCCGATCGTTTTTTAGTGCGATCGGGGTTTTTGTGCATCCTAGACTCTCAATCTAAAAGATAGCCCTCGATCGATCGTAAATACAGCGAATAGACACCGCCGGAATCATCGCTAACATCGATAGAATCTGTACCTTCGATCAATGCGGCAATCAGTTGAGCACGTCCGGCAAGGTCCATTCTGATCGTCGCATTCAATTGATTCGTGGGCACTTCCCAAAGTCTTTGAACTTCAATTACGATCGTGCCAGTGTCTAGCGCCTCTGCTTTTTCAATCGTCACGGGGGATCCCACTTCACTCTTATACTGATTAGCGTGAAGTGGGCTGTGCTGCAATGTTAAAAAGTTTCCACCATTCCGCTCTGTTTTTCTGCTTGCCTTGATCGGGTCTGCTTCAATCGTCACAGTGTCCCGATTGCCAGGGAAGAACCAAAGGCAACCATGAACTAAGCAAAGTTTTTTAGATTGAGCTAACTGGTTTTGTCGGACACCGGACACCTCCAAACATTCGTCAAGTGTGCCACCTAGAATCAAATCCTCACCATCAGAACAAATCCACCAATTAGAGCTAGATTCGGGAGCCTCGTCCTTAGATAGTGACGCGAACCCATCAGCCTGACGTTCACGGGTTATTTGAAGCCCGATCGCATCCCATTCAAGTTGAGTGATTGGCATAAATGATCTCCATTAATTACAGTGAATCGTATCCATGCCCCGATCGTTACGGTCAATCCGGCGGATACCGTACGATCGCCATTCTCCCCAGCGGCTAATGACTTGGAACCCGCGATAGCTCCAAGTGTCGGAGATTTCTTCAATATATTTGGGATCGTCGCTTGCCCATTTTTGGTAGATGCGATCAAGCTCGGTCTTGGCTGTGTCTAAGGTGGTGTAGAAGTTGCCGCGAATCTGTTCTCCTGCGTGGCGATCGCAGGACATAACTACGAAAATTTCTAGGATTTTTGGTTCAGACATATTTGAATTCGATTCGGTTGACTAGAGTATCAGACGGGCATCGGTGCTTTTGGCAGAGGAAATCGACGAACTGTTCCGGCGACCACTCCGGGAAACCTTCAGCAATCACGTCCGCTTGGGTGATGGCATCGATCGGCTCCTTGCGGACTGAGACAATTTCGATCGGGCCATTCAGGAGCCGTTGGGTCTGGCCCTTTTTTAGCCCCATGGCCTTCTCGATCGGTTGCAGTCGATCGCCCGGTTTGAGGGTGTTCCATGCCAGTCGTCGGGTGACGGTTTTGGTTTTAGTTAAGAGTTGGTTCGTTGTCAGAGCAAAGCTAATTCTTTTCACGCGGGGACGGCCTCTTTTTTGGCTTTCGATCGGGTGCGCTTCTGGGCGATCGCTGGGATTTCAGTTTCGATATCCTCTGCCTGCCATGCAGCAAAGCCCAGGACTGATGGCGTCTCCCCAGCAAAGCCGAAATAATCCTCAATATAAAAGCTCTTCACTCCAAGATCAATCAATTCCTTTTTTACGGGTTCCTGGATGGCTGCTAGGGTCTGAGTGGCTCTCGGTTCTTGGGTTGGCATCTCGAACAGGTTCAGTTGGGCGGTCTTCTTGCCAGTGCAGTAGAACCACGCCTGGTCCAGGATATCCTCGATCGCATCCCGCACCTCCCAGGGGATGTCGTCGATGATAATTCCTCCAAATTTTAGCGACCGATCGATGGGGATTTCTGAGATATCGGACGATCGGAACATCGCAATCTCAGCGATCTTGTAGGTGTATTTCTCTGTGGTGTTGTTATAGCTCCACTCTAGTCTGAGACTGCCGATCGACGATATAGGCAGCCAGTCTTTTCCCAATTTCATGACCTTAATGGCAAAGGGGACGAGCTTGTCTAGGGCTGTGAAATAGTCGGGGTGCGGGTCTACCGCAATTTTGACGATCGACTGCACGGGCATGGCTATCAAATCGTCGCTTCCGATCGACTGGTACTTGATTTGTTTGCCGTTGATGGTCTCGAATCGGATGGTGTCGATCGGGCGTCCGGCGTGGTTGAAGGTTCCGAGGGATTTAAGTTCCATTACTGTTCCAGATATTTGAATTCAATTCCACCGAAATCCAATTAATCATTTTTGTCCACAACCATTAAGGTTCCGTTGGCATCGTATTTAAATTTCCGAGAGAGATGTAATGCCTGACTAAAGGCATCTATCAACAAATCGCCGTGGTTGAAAGCAAAATTTCCATAGCCAATATTATTGAGCAGCATTGCGGAATTTCCTTCAATCCAGTGGACCGATTTAACCTCAGCACTTGGAGTAAGAATTGGCAAATCTGGAACATCGATCATAAAGCGATATCGGAGAGTCACGTTTTGCCGATCGTCCTGGGTCGGGTCCGACTGGACAAAATATGGGTAAACATCGTTGTCCCGCTTGATGTAGTCACTGAGGTTTAACCCCAGTTCTTCCCACGTTTCCCGGATACAAGCTTGAGTCGCACTTTCGTCCCAATCCAGATAGCCACAAACTAGCCCGAATTTGCCCTGATGATCTGGCGTAGAGGTCGATCGCACCCCGACAGGGATATGTCGGCTATTGTTTGGCAACCTGAAAATCGGAATGACGACAACAGCAACAGATCGCGCGAGCCAACGTTCCTTGCCTTCATGGACGATCGACTGATTGGGTCTATTTTGAAACTTCACTATTTTTCTCCATAGTATTTAATGGTGATTATTTGCGGGGCATTTGCGGTGGGTGGGTGCAGCAATGCCCCGCAAATTCTTACAATGCTGATGGACAAAAAAGGACGATCAAAAGCCGTAACCAGCGCGCATCCCTTCCAGTCGAGCCGCTGCGAGGGCATCGAAGAAACTTGCTGAGGCAGGGTTGTTCCGTCGATCGATCGCTTCCTCTGCCCGGTGGCGCTGCTCCATCAAGGCTAGAGACTGATTAATCTCCTTTTGTTGTCTGAGTGATGCGATCGTGAATTCTAAGTCATCCGGGTCGAAGAGACCGTCTTGGTTCAAAAGTTCCAGCAAATCTAAATTATTCATTTTTTCACCCGCTAAGTAATTTGTATCCTACCAGCAACCGATCGGTTGCTGCATCAGTATTGTGGTTCGAGTTCCCCTTTCTTGATATCCATTGCTGGCGTCCATGGACCCCTTCCTGATTTGTCTTCGAGTGACATTTCTTACAAACAGGAAAGATATGCTTACCAATGATTTCGCGGTCTTTAATTGACCCGCGATCATCCTCATACATTGCATGGTGAATCTCTTCAGAGAGGCGAACGAGGCACCAACAGCAAGCCCCACGGGTGGAGCTATGCGCTAGGAATAAGAACGGCTTATCCCATCGATCGCCGTAGCGGTCAGAGTGTTGTTTGTCCATCCTTCAATGCGCTCACAATCGCGATGCATAAACCCGTTAAGGTTCGATTCTTTCCAGTGACGAATCCAGAGCACTCATAGAAGTCCAGCTCTTCATTCTTAACGATCGCAATATCGACCGGGTGAAACAACGTCTGAGCGATATCAAGTTTTATCGAACTTTTCCAAGTCATGACTATTCCTTCTCTAAGTATTGTTTAAGTGCTTCTAATTGTTGCCCGTCCATTCCCCGGCCCGTGAGTTTTGTAAACTCACGAATCAAGGCAATGTCGGCCCCTGGATTCGCCTTCCAAAAGACTCGAAGCGTTTCGTATACGTCATCCTCCGATCGCTCCACCTCAAGCGTCTCAGCGGCTGGTCTAGCGCTCTCAGACACGATCACAACTGGCGCGACGATCGGGATTCCTGCTATCTGAAGTTTCTTTTCAGCGAATCGGACGCAGACGTATCGATCGTTTGTTCGCCTTGGGTAGAGCGAAACTTCCTCAACTATTTTCGCCGCTTTCCCCGGCAAAAGACCAATATTTAGATAATTATCAGGCATCTGAGCACTTCCCCAGAGCAGTACTAATTCAGTCTGTTGCAGAATGTCTTTATTGATTTTGGTTCGACTGACAGCTAGTGTCTGAGTCCCTATTTTAAAGCTAACATTTTGCTTTAAGCCGCGTCGTAAAATGTTAGCTATTGCCACGATCGCTTCATCCTGTTCGCCATCAGTCCAAGCCGCCATCAATGCAGGAAGTTCGTCAATGATAAACAAAACTGGGTCATACATTGGAGTAGGATTTTTGGTCTTGTTTTTTTGGTTGTCTTTTGAAATCTGTTTTGATTGCTGAACACGATCCTCAACTAATTTAGAAACAGCCAATAGAACCTTAAAACACTGATTGTACTCAGTAAAAACGTGTCTATCGATTTCTAAATCTAGCCACGTATTAGGCGGAGAATCATCATGGGAAGAGCCATAATCAACATCACAAATGTAGACCAAGCCCCGATCGCCATACTCACGAATGAATCCAGCTAATACAACATTGACTAGCATAAAAGTTTTTCCGTCTCTACTCTCCCCGCAAACAATCCCGCAACGATGCCCCCACTTTGGGAACCAATCGATCGCCAACTCTTCAGAAGCGCGATCGCTAATGGTCTGTTCAAGCGTCATCTGATTCATCAGTCCGGCTGGCATCTCCAATCCTTCAGAAAGGATTGATTGAGGTGTTACGTCAATAATTTCGTCCTGGGGCGATGTCACCAAATCAAGCAGGTTCCACCGTCGCAAGGCTCCAACTTGCATCGTCTCAGGCAGGTTTGAAACGATTTCGATCGCTTTTATCCAGCCCTGAGACTCTTTACCTTTCATCAATGTTTCGTGCGCCATGTTCAAATCTGCGGCCAGATGTTGTCGGCTGGCCTGATCGAATTGCTGCCCCATTCGGGTTAACGTTTGGTCGCGTCGGATGGAGTATGCACCGACTAGGGGACAGCCGATCGCACTCATGTACAATCCGGTCTTTAACCAATTCGGAGCTGAGTCACGAAACGCAAAAACAGACCCCAAGCCAACGACGCCGGAAAGGATGAGACCGACCGCAATGTGTTGGCGGCGATCGGCCTCAGCGGTTACACCTTCGCCTATTTGGTAGGTCTGTTTTAAATGGTCATAGGTTTCCATCAAAGTCCTCCAGTTGAATAGGTGCAGTGAACGTCCAGTGTCCGACCCCAATAACGGTCCAATACAGTGCGATCGTCACCAAGGCACAGAGACCAAAGTTAAGAAGAATCGGGTTAAGTCCTCGCGAATATGAAATATATTCCCGGCTTTTGGTCAGTCCAGTAGCGACGAAGATACCCGCGATCGTCACTGTGAAGATAAGATGTAATCCATTTAAATTAGGCAGCGCTGCACTCAGGAAACCTAAGAACAGCGCTCCAGAAAATGCAGATAAACCGATCGCGAAACATTGTAGGGGATTCATCAGAAATCAAACACTCCCTTCTTTTCACCCGTGTAGCCAGAGACGGAACCTTGAGCGCCTGCGGTTGCCATTGAATTCTTGAAGCCGATTCTTGCGTGTTGACTCACGGCGCGGGTCTGAGCGGCGACCAGTTGAGAGTTGGCATTACTAATCGAAACATCATGATTCAATCGTGCGATCGCCGCTTTTGTATAGGCTCCGGCTTTCTTTTGGTTGCTCCGCAATCGTGCCGAATAAACTTCTGCCGCCGCCTTGAGTTCTTCCGCTTCGCGCTCATCCCGAATCGCAACTTCAGGATTTGTGGACGAAAACGAGACATTCCGAAAGTCACTCAGCCGACCGAGAAACTCACCGTCGATTTGGCCCATGCCCGACATCCCAGCCCCATCGCCGAATGTCGATTTAGTAAGTCCTGACCCGTATCCAAAAAACCGTGAAACGTGTTCCATTGCAGACATATTAGTTTCCTCCAGGACAAGACCAGGCAATACAGAAATTCCCTTTCTTCATAGCTGCTTCGGCAACCTTTCTAGTGGCTGCTGATTCACGCGCTGAGATTCGCTCAATGCGATCGAGTTCGCCCCTCTGGACAGCCGCTGGAGACTGCGCCGATAGAGACGAAATCGCATAGCCGCCGATACCCGTAAGGCAGACCAAACCGAAGCCAATCAACCCCATTGCGATCGGATCTTGAGTGATTCGGACCTGCGGTTGGCCGTGCCCTGTGGCCTTATTCAATGCGGAGATTAGTGCTGCAAACTCGTCTGGACTTGCATTGATGACAATGTTGCCAGTCGCAGGTCGTAGATTTAAGGTCGGCGTATGAATCCGCGACGGACGGACGATCGCGGGCTTCGATGTCTTAACGAGATTAGAGGTAGTGGGTTGGCTGAACATCGAAGCGACTGGGTTGCGCTCCGTCGTCCAGGCGTCGGGGAGTCCGTTGGTTGGCATGGTAGATAACTCCAATTGTGAGCAAGGCGGCGAGGGGCAAAACCGCGTACAAATGGAGACGCGATCGGGGTTTGATACAAGGATTGAGGCTAGAGTAGAGACGTGCTTGCTTCTCTAATGCATTGCGAAAAAAAGCTGGCCTCTGAGATGGCTCCCTCCTTAAGACCTTCAGTGAGTCCAGACATGAACCCGCGTTGGGATGCTGCGTTCATGGTTGTTGCCACATTCAATCCCAGTAATTTCTTGCTAGATTCGATCGCGGTTACTTGAGTGTCTAGTTCGGTCTGAGGGTCGGCGGCAGCGGTGGGAACTTTGAAGGCGATCGGTTCAGCGGTCTTCTTTTGTCGTTTTCGATCGACTTTGCCGGGGACGTTTGGCACTAAATCAGACATTGTAAAGCTCCTTACTTTTTTCAAGACAGATTGGATAAAGCCGTTTGAATGCGGGTCCGTTATACCTTCGAGCTTCGTAGCTATAAAGGCCGCTGATGGTCCAGAGTGTGGCGGCATCAAACAGCCCGATCGGGTGATCAACTGTGGCTGTAATAGTGGTTCCCATGGTGCGACGGCACCAGTCGGACCACGTTGCCCGAGGAATTGTTCGGTCCAATTCCTGTTCGATCGCGCTTTTGAGGAAGCCCAAAGAAACCGTTAAACCTTGGGGCGGGGTGTTGTTTTTTTCACTCCGGGATGTCAGAGTTTTTGGCATTTTTGAGGCAGCTAAGGGCTTTGAGCGATCCGGCGTGTCGGAGTTGCTCTAAAGTCACAATAGCACAAAATCCTCAGCTTGCGGATCTAGTTCCGTAGTTTAGTAGCTTTATTCCGGCTCTTGGTCGTTACTGTGTCGATCTGCGTTACGTTGATATCCCTTTCCCCCGATGCTCTACAATGAAATAACATTAGACAAAAGAAATATATGGAGTTCTCTATGGTCCGTCGATCGCCCCGAATTGATGTCACTGTCCCTAATCCGCTTTACGATCGGCTGACGGCGCTTGGTGACACCCTGGGGGAAGAGAGAAACGATTTGGTGCGTCGCGCACTGGCGATCGGAGTGGCGGCGATCGAAGCTGAAATAACTCAACACGCAAACTACAACAACGCCCTAGCGGTAACAGCCAAACTTCGACGAAGGGGCGAGGCTTGGGAAGAAGCAATGGGTCGGCTGAATGGGGCGCTGTCGGAGGAAGAGTCCGCACAAGTATTAAATCTTTTAAAACGCAGCGCGGGCGGGGAATGATTGTGGGATCATGTCCCTTCAACAAAAAAGCCGATCGTATTTCTGCGATCGGCTTTTGGGGCTATTGATGTGTTTCTTGGCTTCAGGGAAGTTTGAAATATTCCAGGATGACAGCGATCGCTGCTTCATGGCCTTTGCAAACTTCAGCTTTATATCCAAGGTCACTAAGATCTTTTAACCACTCTTTTTGTTCTGGGCTAAGTTTCCCACCTTTGAGGCGCTTCATCTCAATATAGAGGCCATGATATTGCCCACAAGGGACGGGTAAGAACAGATCTGGGATACCTTTCCGTGCGCCTGCCTTCTTTGCCTTTATGACTGCCCCGATCGATGCTCGAAGTCCATTCAAATGAGAGTAGATGAGCGATATCCGGCGATCGGGATGATTGTCACACCAACGAACCAAAGCCTCTTGCTCCTCCTGTTCTGTGGGGATAAGCGGTGTTTTCTTCATCGTCGTTCAATCCGTAAATAGTTAAGGATGGCATCGATCGCCAACTCGGGAGAAGAGCTTATATCGACCTTGGAACCTTGTTCTGTGAGGGTCTTAATCCATCCCATCTGATCTTCGCTGATTAACTTAAAAGTAGGAATTATATCGAGATAGAGTCCCTGGAATTGCCCGGATGCAACAGGTAGATAGAACCTTGGCAGTCCCGATCGAGCACCTGGCGAGTCGGGCGTGATTACCTGAATGAGCGACACCCGACGATCGGGGCACGTCTCGCACCACCGTAGAAGTGCGGCGGTCTCTTGCTGATCCTTGGAAATGTCCGACGAGGGTTTAGGTTCCATATTGCGCATTCATTTGTTCAATTAATAGATTTAGGATTTCTACGTCGGTAGCAATCCGCTTGCATCCCGTGCGGGGTGGATTAGCGCACAACGGCGGCGGATTAGGGTTAGGGACGAATACACCGGGCTTGCTGGGCTGTCGTGGCATCGTTGGTTTAGGCGTTGGCGCAGCGGCACCCATGATGAGCACGACCATCATCGGACTAAGCAATCTTGCAGATTTAAGCATCTTCTTCTCTCCTAAAAATCTGAACAGTCATCAACAACAACAGTCTTCTTCGTGCAACCGTAAATCTCGTCAAACGTTGAGGCCACACAGCCGATCGGAAGTTCATTCAACACCTCATGCGGTGGCCTAGTCGTGCGATTCCCGTTGGTCCCGATTAGCGATATAAACCCTCGTGGGGGCGATCGAAGTGGGGACGGGTCAATGTGAAAGACCTCGTAAAAGATCGTGATATTGGCCGTCCCCCACTCCGAGACAGGGGCGATCGCGTAAACCTTGATTGGTGTTGCGATCGGCTTCATTAGAACGGCATCCCGTCATCTTCAGACCATTCGCCAGTAGGTGCGGCGGTTGTTGGCATTTCTGCGATCGGGTTCTTCTTCGCTAGGCCAAAAGGATCTGCGGCAAACTCTTTAAATTCGTCCGATGTTACTAACTCAAAAATCGCCTTGGAGTTAGCTGCATTTAGCGGTTTAGCAACAGATCCGCTAGGAAATACGAACCGAATACCCCAAGATGATTGGTCTACACTAGCACTCGTGAACTTCTCGGAAACAGCTCCTATGTCAACCGATACGGTATGAGCCATCCATTGCCCAGATTTCCCGCCTGATTTGTTCACGATCGCTTTATTGAGCTGAGCGATCGTCCGATGCCCATTGTTTCGCTCTTGCCCACAATCTTTTTCTGATTCTTTCCCAACAAAATTACTTTTGTTTGACTTCAGCTTAAGCGTAAAGACTTGAGGAATCTCATCATTATTCAAGATTAAGACATCATCAACTAAGCATCCTAAAAGAAGTTGACAGACCGTAACCTCTCCGCGTTCTTTAAGTCCTTTAGCCAATGGCACTACTGTGTTTTTGGACTTAATCAATCCAAAGATTCTAGGACGGGCTAAAACAATCCATCGAACAGAACTACTAAACAGTCCTAATGTGACCTCTTCCCCGTCGTCCCCAAAAACAAAGGTCTCAAAGTTAACTGCGGTGAATATTGGCGATTCAACTGGTAAAAGCTCTAAAGCGGTATTTGGAGATCCTAGCCGTATCAAAACCTTGGAATTACTAGGTTGATAATTATTAGCTTGAATGTGCGGGTATCGTGTCCCGCTACTTTCAGCGTCGATCGCGTAATCATTAACGTAAACGCCATCAGCCAGACCGAAATCATTTGTAATTGTCATTGGGAATTCCCCGAATAGGTGGTGTGTGTTTTTGTGGGATTTGAAGCGCCGATCGCAGGGTGGGCCTTTATTGTTTTA
>ENA-OBIT01001166-OBIT01001166.1-metagenomes-genome-assembly--contig:-NODE-1166-length-10105-cov-5.81473_pt1 | contig 10105 bp, 9 predicted proteins | sample MGYA00153386_OBIT01 | MGnify analysis MGYA00153386 | reverse complement strand
CCCAGGCCGGCGGCGGTGAGGATGATGCCGGCCATGTCCAGCGTGACGCGCACGATGACGCTGGACATGCACAGCGGCATGATGTGGCGCAGCACGATGCGCCAGGGGCTGGCGCCGATGAGCCGCACGGCGGCGATGTAGTCGGCTTGGCGGATGGTGAGCGTTTCAGCCCGCGCGATGCGCGCATACGGCGGCCATGAGGTGATGGCGATCGCGATCACGGCGTTCTCGATGCCCGGGCCCAGTGCGGCGACGAAAGCCAACGCCAGGATCAGCCGCGGGAAGGCCAGGAAGATGTCGGTGATGCGCATCAGCACCGCATCGACCCAGCCGCCCGCATAGCCCGCCACCGTGCCCACCAGCAAGCCCACGGGCGCGGCGAGCACAGCAACCAACACCACCACGAACAAGGTGATGCGCGAGCCGTGGATCAGGCGCGACAGGATGTCACGGCCCTGGTCGTCGGTGCCGAACCAGTGCGCGGCCGAGGGCGGCAGCAAGCGCGTCGTGCGCAGGTCGCCCACCGTCGGCGAGTACGGCGCCAGCACATCTGCGAACACGGCCACCAGCACCAGGCCCAGCACCAGCGCCAGTCCCAACATGGCCAGCCGGTTGCGTAAGAAGCTTCGCCAGCCGGCGTACAGCCGCCCCAGGCTGGCCTGGCGGCGCGACTGCGGACGCTCGGACAGCAGCCAGTCGTGCAGTGAGTCCGCGCTTGCAGACTTCATCGCGGTGCCCTGGTTCGCGGATCCAGCAGCCGGTACAGCAGATCGCTGAACAGGTTCAGGCCGATGAACACGGTGCCGACCACGATGGTGCCGCCGAGCACGGCGTTCATGTCGGCGTTCTGCAGTGAATTGGTGATGTACAGGCCCAGGCCCGGCCAGGCGAACACGGTCTCGGTGAGCACGCTGCCTTCCAGCAGGCCGGCGTAGGACAGCGCGATCACAGTCACCAGCGGCACCATGGCGTTGCGCAGTGCGTGGCGCCAGATGATGCGCGCTTCACTCAGCCCTCTCGCGCGCGCAGCCACGATGTATTCCTGCGCCAGCTCGGCCAGCATGAAGGACCGTGTCATGCGGCTGATGTAAGCCAGCGAAAAATATCCGAGCAGGCTCGCGGGCAGCACCAGGTGGCTGAGCGCATTGCGAAAGGCCTCCCACTCGCCGGCCATCGCCGCGTCCAGCAGCAGCAGGCCGCTGACGCGTTCCACCGAGTATTCGAAGGCCACGTCGATGCGCCCCGGTCCACCCACCCAGCCGAGTTTGGCGTAGAAAAGCACCAGCGCCATCAGGCCCAGCCAGAAGATGGGCATCGAATAGCCCACCAGCCCCATCACCCGCACGGCGTGGTCCGCTGCGCCGCCGCGGCGCACTGCGGCCCACACGCCCAGAGGCACGCCGAAACCGACGCCGATCAAGATGCCGCAGGTGGCCAATTCGAGTGTGGCCGGGAAGGTCTTGCGAATGTCGTCCCACACCGGGTTGGACGTGAGCACCGAGGTGCCGAAATCACCCCGCACTGCCTTGCTCACGTAAATCGCGAACTGCTCGACCAGCGGCTTGTTCAAACCGAGTTCTTCGCGTACCCGCTCCACCACATGCTCGGGCGCGCGGTCGCCGACGATGGCCAGCACCGGGTCGATGGGGATGACGCGGCCGATGAAAAAGGTGACGGCCAGCAAGCCCAGCAGCGTCAGCACCACCACCACCAGGAAACTGCCGACACTGGTCAGTACGGCCGGCAGCCGCGCTGCGCGGTGCATCGCCACGCTAGCGTTTGCTGACGTTGAACATGTAGGTCGAATCGGAGGTCGGCCCGATCTTCAGCCCGTCGACATTGGCGCGGAAGGCCGCCACTTCGGTCTGCTGCCACAACATCACGAAGGGGCTGGTCTTGCGGAACTCGGCCTGGATGTCCTGGTACAGCTTGGCGCGCTTGGGGCCGTCGCGTTCGAGTGCGGCGGCGTTGGCTTTCTTCGTCAGCTCGGGGATGTCCCAGGCGTTGCGCCAGGCCAGCGGCTTGCTCTTGGCGTCGTCGGCGTTGTCGGGGTTGCGCGCGAAGGTGTCGGCGTTGGTGTGCGGGTCCCAGTAGTCGGCGCCCCAGCTGCCGATGTAGATGTCATGGGTGCGGGCGCGGTACTTGGTGAGCGTCTGCTTGCCGTCGCCGGGCAGGATCTCCAGCTCGATGCCGGCCTGCTTGAAGGTCTGCTGGATGGCCTCGGTGACGCCTTGCACGGGCTGCACCGTGCGCATGTCGACGGTAACCTTGAAACCGCCCCCGTGCCCGGCGCGCGCCAGCAGCGCCCGCGCCCGCGGCACGTCCAGCTTGTAGGGGTTGTCCTTGCTGGCGCCCAGCAGGCCGATGGGCAGGAAGTTCTGGTGCACCACGCCGATGTTCTTTATCAGCGTGTCGCCGATGGCGCCGTAGTCCACCAGCCACTTGAAGGCCTCGCGTACTTCGGGCTTGGCCAGGATGGGGTTCTTCTGGTTCAGGCTGAAGTAGTACACCGTGCCCTTGGGCGTGGCGGTGGTCTTCACGTTCTTGTTGGACGCCAGCGCCGCCAGGTCCTGCGGGCTGAGGTTGCGCGCGATGTCGACATCGCCTTTCTCGAGCAGCAGCCGCTGCGTGCTGGATTCCTTGATGTGGCGGTAGATGACGCGGCCCAGTTTGCTCTTCGCACCGTGGAAGTTGTCGTTGCGCTCCAGCGTGATCAGTTCGTTGGCGCGCCATTCGCGGATGCGCATCGGGCCCGACCCGGCGTAACCAGTCTTCAACCAAGCGCTCCCCAGGTCGCCATTGGCTTCTTTGGACATGACCAGCTTCTTGTCCACCACCGCGGCCACGTTGGCCGTCAGGCAGTTGTAGACCAGCGTGGGTGCGTAGGCTTTGTCGGTCTCGATGGTCAGGCCCAGCGGCCCGGTCTGGCGCACCTTGACCGCCACGTTGCCTTTGTTCAATCCGAACTGCGTGAGGATGAAGGCGGGGGTCTTGTCCAAAAGCACGGCGCGCTGCAGCGAAAACACCACGTCCTCGGCTGTCAGCGGGTTGCCAGATGCAAAGCGCATGCCGGGCCGCAGGTCGAAGCTGTACGTCATGCCGTCGGCCGACACCTTCCAGGTCGTGGCGAGGTCGGCCAGCAGCTTGCTGGGGTCGCTCACGTCGTAGCGCAGCAGCCGCTCGTAGCAGTTGCCCATCAGCTCGCCGGCCGAGATCTCGAAGGCCTCGGCCGGGTCCAGGCTGATGATGTCGTCGAAGGCCGCGGCCAGCACCAGGGTGTCCTTGGGTGTCGCGGCCAGCACGCCCAGCGGGCTGGCCAGCAGGCCGGCCGTGGCCGCCAGCGCCAGTTCGCGGCGGGTGAATTGCGGGGCGTCGTTCAGGGAATTGCGAAGGGAATCGTGCAGGGAGTGGCTCATGTTCAACGCCGAGGCCTCAGGCCTCGCCTCCGAAGTGGTGGATCAGGTTATCGATGTACTTCTCGACCAGGGTCTCGAACTCGTTGCGCACCACGGGTGAGACCACCATTGTCATCAGCCCCGGCACCGGCACGTCCACGCTGCCGTGGACCTTGAATTCCAGCCTCGTGCTCTTCTTGCCGCGCGTGACCTTCCAGCTGCCGCTGATCAGCGCATTGCCCTGGCCCTTGACCGGCACCCACATCACCGAGCCGTTGGCGCGGTCGTGGGTGTACTTGCTGGCATAGACGGTCTGGAGACTGGCCCCGGCCACGCCCAGCTTGGCCATTTCCCAACGATAGGCGTTCTTGCCCAGGTCGACGATCTGGTCCACCTTCGGAAAGAAGCTCGCCGAGACGGGCACGTTGCCGAGGACGTCGAACACGTCCTTGAAAGCGGCCTTGACAGCGAACTCGTAGCCCAGGTCGATGTCGACGGTGACGGTCATGGCGGGTTCCTTCGTGCAGGTTGCGGTGACGGGCTCATGCCGCTTGCTCGTTGCCCCAGGGCAGCATCAAGGTCAATGCGAGCAGCTTGTCGAACTCGGGTGCGAAGAGGCTGGCGATGGCGTCGGGGTCGGGGCACAACGCACTGTCGGTGATCAAGCCGAACTGCACGCCGCCGCCATAGCTGAGGATGCTCATGCCGACGCCCACGCCTCCCGAGCACGGCACCCAAAACATGCTCTGGCGCAGCGTGGCGCCGCAAAACTTCAGCGGCACGACCGGGCCGGGCACGTTGGTCATGACCGCGGTGGTCTTCTTCGCGAACAGGCCCAGCACGGCGTCCTGCACCGGCTTGATGAACAGCCCCGTCAACGCCAGGATGGCATAGGCCAACAGCGGCTGGTAGCTGCCCTTCAGTTCGGCCATGCGGGCATGCACGGCAAACACGCGCGTCACGGGGTTGAGGGTGCCGATGGGCAACACCAGCGGCGCCAGGCCGAAGCGGTTGCCCAGCTTCCAGGCCTGGTCGAGCGGGCGCAGGTTCACCGGCACCATGGCGCGGATCTCCTTGCCGTGCGGGTCCTCGCCCTTCCCGGCCAGGTAGGCACCCACGGCGCCTGCCGCGCAGGCCAGCAGCACGTCGTTGACCGAGCATCCCAGCGCCTTGCCCACGGCCTTGACCTCATCCAGCGGGATCGAGTCGCCCCAGGCCACCACCTTGCGTCCGGCCGGCCGGCCCTTCAGGCGTGTCGGTGAGTCGTCGGTCATGGCGGCGAAGGCCGACACATCTTTCAGCACCTGCAGGCCGCTGCGCGCCAGGTCCATGCCGCCCTGCTGCGGGCTCGACAGCGCCTCCAGCGACTTGGCCACGCCATCGCCGTACATGCCCACGGCCTTGATGGCCAGGTCGCTCAGCGGCTTGATCACGGCGTCGGCCAGCCAATCGGTTTCGTGATCGTGCGCGTGCGCGTTCGCGTGCTCAGGTGGGAGCTTGCGGCGCCGGCGCGGCGGGTCGGTGCCGCCGTCGGTGATGGACATCATCACGGCAGTCAGCGCGATGCCGTCGCCGATGCAGTGGTGGATGCGCGCCACCATCGCGCTGCCGCCCTCGTAGTCCTCCACCAGGTGGAACTGCCACAGCGGGCGCGCCGGGTCCAGCGGCGTGCCGGCGAGTTCGCCGCACACCGCCTGCAGCGCGGCGCGCTCGCTCTGCCCGTTCTTGCGCTTCAACGTCAGCGGCACCACGTGCCGGGTGATGTCGAACGCGTCGTCGGTGACCCAATGGACGCCCATCGCGTCGGCCACGGCCTTCTGGCCGAAACGGTTGTACTTGAGCAGCTTGTCGTGGATGCGCTCGCGCACCGCCTGCAGCGTGACCGCGGGTCGCAGCAGCCACACGCCGACGATCATCATCAGGTTGACATCGTTGTCCATGCGCAGCCAAGCCGTGTCCACGCGCGACATGCGCTCCACGGCGACTGACATGGGGTTTCTCCTCGGGAACGCGGGCTCAGGCACGGGGCACGATGCTGGAAGGCATCCAAGCCGCCAAGCTCAGATTTTCACCCACGATCTCACTCACTTTTTTGAAACACGAAAGGGCGCGTCATGTCCAAAGTCAAAGCCTCCTTCGAAGCCGCCGTGGCCGCCAGCAAGAGCCTGCCCGAGAAGCCCGACAACGCCACGCTGCTGAAGCTGTACGCGCTGTACAAGCAGGCCACCGACGGCGACGTCGAAGGCAAGCGGCCCGGCTTCACCGACATGGTGGGCCGCGCCAAGTTCGACGCCTGGACGGCCATCAAGGGCAAGACAGGTGACGCGGCCATGAAGGAATACGTGGCGTTGATCGACTCGCTGAAGTAGACACAGGGCCGGCTCTGCCCGGCGCCGGGCCGCCCCAAGCCGGGCGCGCCCCTCGGGGGCAGCGAACGAAGTGAGCTTGGGGCCCTATTTCGCCGCCAGCGCCGCCTCGATACGCGTCACCAGCGCGGCGCTGGTCGGTGCCACGTTGCTGTCGAAGCTGCCTACCGCGCGGCCCTGGCGGTCGACCAGGTACTTGTGGAAGTTCCAGCCCGGCGTCTTGCCGGTGGCCTGCGCCAGCGACGCGTAGAACGGGTTGGCCGCGGCACCCTTGACGGTGGTCTTGGCAAACATCGGGAACTTGACGCCGTAGGTGTTGAAGCACAGCTCGGCGATCTGCTTGGCGTCGCCAGGCTCCTGCTGGCCGAAGTCATTGGTCGGGAACCCCAACACCACCAGGCCTTGCGCCGCGTATTTGGCGTGCAGCGCCTCCAGGCCTTCGTACTGCGGCGTGAAGCCGCAGAAGCTGGCGGTGTTGACGACCAGCAGCACCTTGCCCGCGTACTGGCACAGCGACTGCGGCTTTTCGTCCTGCAGCCGCGGAAAGCTGTGCTGCAGCAGCGGGGCCGTGCAGGCTGCAGGCGCGGCAGGCTTGGCAGCGGTCTGTGCCGACGCAGGCAGGGCCGCAGCCAGGAATGCGGCCGCGACAACGATGGTGGTGGTGGTGGTGGTGGTGAACGGGTTCATGGGGGTCCTCAGGTCACAGGCTTCTTCCTGGCCGGAGCCGCCTTCTTGGCGGGCACGGCCTTCCTGGCCCCGGCGCTGCTCTTGTCGAGCAAAGCGTCGAGGTTCTTGGTGATTTCGCCCTCGATGGTCTTGCTGAAGGCGCCGAGCAGAAAACCCAGCTTGGCGCTCAGCTCGAAGTGGTCGGGCGCCACGATCAGCGTGCCCTTGACGCCCGATCGCGTGAACTCGACCGTGTCGCTGGTCTGGCCCTCGATCACGGTGCACTCCATGTCGAACTTGGTTTGGACCTCTTCGGCCCAGGCCCAGGCGATCTTGCGCGCCTTCGCCAGGCCCAGGCCGTGGTCGCGGTGGATGTGGATGTCTGCCATGCGTGAAGTTCCTCGGTCAGGGTGGTGCACCAAGTCGGGTGCGCCGTTCCGCCTTCGGCAGGGCGGCCAGCACCTTCACCTCGGCATAGAAGCGCGTGAAGTCGCCCCCGCTGCGCTCGAACAGGCGCTCGAAGTCCGGCACCAGTTCGTTGTACGCAGCCATCACGCCCAGGGTGGCGTTGTTGGCACGCACGAACCAGCCATCGTAGCCGGCAAATCCATTCCAGCGCTGCGCCTTGAGTTGCGCGTAGTCGGCCTGCAGCCCGGTCATCAGATCGGCCTTGCGCGCCCGCTTGAGGGCGTCGCTGGCGTCGCTGGCGTACAGCGCCTGGAGTTCGTTGCGGTAGCGAGCAGTGAGCTGGCGGAAGTCCCGCCGCCGCGCTTCCAGCGCCTCGTATTCCCGGCGCGCTGCCGGCGACGCGTGCAGCTCCAGCCAGCGCTGCCCGCCGATGCGCTCGACGGCGGTGGCAAACGATTCGTTGAAGGTGGTGTCGTCGTCGGCGTAGGCCACCTGGTGGGCCAACTCGTGGAAGATCAGACGCGCCAGTTCGCCCTCGGGCCAGTCCAGGAAGGTGTTCAGCAACGGGTCGCCGCCCAGCCAGTCGGTGCGGCCCAGCGTGGAATAGGCCGGCACGCCGTAGACGCCGGTCTCCCAGCCTTCAACCTTCAGTTGCGCGACCAGGGCTTCGGCTGGCGCGCGCGTGAAGTAGCCGCGGTAGCCGACGCAGCCCACAACGGGGAAGCACCAGGTCTTCAGTGTGAGCGACAGCTCGGGGGCGGCCACGGCGTTCCAGACCACCGAAGCACGCTGCAAGTCGGCATAGCCGCGGTAGCTGCGGTTGTCGGGCAGCTTGAGTTCGCTCACCGCAAAGTCGCGCATGCGCTGGCTCAGCAGCAGCCGCTGCCGCAGGGGCTCGGGTGTGGTCGGGTCGACCACCCAATCGACCACCGGGCGCGCGCGCTGCAGCAGGTCGAGATGGCCGTTCGCCGCCTGCGCGTAGTAACCAAGCGAGCCGAATGAACCCACCGTGCTGCAACCGCCGGTCAGGCACACGGCGGCCGTCGCCAGCAAAGTGGTGCCGAGCAGACCAACCGCGGCCATCAGCGCCCAGGTGCGGTGGCGCACGTCAAGTCGCGGCCGCTTCCACTTCCGCTTCCCGTTCCACTTCCACTTCCACCAGGCAGTCGTAGAACGATGGCGCCCGGCCCAGGTCGGTGAGCCGCTGGTGCGTCAGCTGGTTGACGTTGGTGCCGCCCAGCCCGTCCTTGCGCCACCACACGCCCAGGCCGTTGACGACGCCCGGCCGCGCTCTGTCGTTCAGCGCGGCCTTGCAGACGTACTCGCCGCGGTCGTTGAACACCCTCACCACGGCACCGGCCGTGATGCCTCGCGCCTCGGCATCATGCGGGTGAATCTCAAGCAGTGGTTCGCGTTCAACAGCACGCAGGCTGGCGATGTTGACGAAGGTGGAATTCATGAAGTTGCGCGCCGGCGGCGAGATCATCGCCAGCGGAAAACGCGCCGCCAGCGCGGGCGTCGACAGCGCGCTCTCGTAGTTGGGCAGGTGGTCGGGCAGGCCCAACCCCGGTGCGTCGGCCAGCGCCTTGCCGCTGGGCGTGGGGAAGCCGCCCTCGGCGAAGGGCGCATCGGCGATGTCCAGCTTGACCCAGCCACGTTCGCGCATCAATGCCGGGTCGACCGCCTCGGGGCGGAACGCGCCACGCGCCATGGTCTCGTCGTCATCAGCAAAGCACGGCTCGTCGAAGCCCATGCGGGCGGCCAGGGCGCGGAAGATGCCGGCGTTGGACCGCGCCTGGCCCACGGGCGCAATCGCCGGTTCGTTCAGCATGGCGTAGGTGTGGCCGTAAGAGCGGTGGGCGTCCCAATGTTCGAGCTGCGTGGTGGCGGGCAGCACGTAGTCGGCGTGGTCGGCGGTGTCGGTCAGGAAGTGCTCGAGCACCACCGTGAACAGGTCTGCACGCGCGAATCCGCGAACGACCTGGGCGCTTTCGGGTGCCACCGCCACGGGATTGCTGTTGTAGACGACGACGGCCTCGATGCGCGGGCCGAATTCGGCGGAGCTTTCGCGCAGCAGGTCGTCGCCGATGGTGCTCATGTTGACGGTGCGCGGCTTGCGCGTGCCGAGCAGATCGGGCCGCTGCAGCCAGGCGTCGTTGCGCGCGGTGCGGAACCAGCCCGTGGCCGACAGCAGCAAGCCGCCGGCGCGATGGCGCCAGGCGCCGGTCAGGCAGGGCAGCAAAGCGATCAGACGCACAGCATTGCCGCCGCCCCGCACCCGCTGCATGCCGTAGTTCAGACGGATCGCAGCCGGCCGCGTGCTGGCGTAGTCGCGCGCCAGGCCACGCACCTCGTCAGCCGTGATGCCGCACTCGGCCGCCACGCGCTCGGGCGGCCATTGCAGCGCGCGGTCACGCAAGCCCGGCCAGCCTTCGACATGGCGGGCGATGTAGTCGTGGTCGAGCCAGTCGTTCACCACCAGTTCGTGCATCAGGCCCAGCGCCAGCGCGCCATCCGTGCCGGGCAGCAGGCCGATGTGCTGGTGGCACTTGTCGGCCGTCTCGGTCTTGCGCGGGTCGATGCACACCAGCCGCGCGCCGGTCCGCTTGGCCTGCTGCGCATAGGTCCAGAAATGCAGGTTGGACGTGATGGAGTTGCTGCCCCAAATCAGGATCAGCCGGCTCTCGGCAAAGAAGTGCACATGCATGCCGACCGGCGCGCCGTAGGTGGCGGTCAGCGCTGCGCCGCCCGCGCTGCTGCAGATGGTGCGGTCCAGCAGGCTGGCCCCAAGCTTGTGGAAGAAGCGCGCGGCCATGCCCTCGCCCTGCACCAGGCCCATGGTGCCGGCGTAGCTGTAGGGCAGGATGGCCTGCGCCGAGGTGGGGTCGCGTGCCGCGATGGCTTTCAAACGTGCAGCGATGTCGTCCAGCGCCTCGTCCCAGCCCACCGGCTCGAAGCGGCCCGCGCCCTTGTCGCCTACGCGCTTGAGCGGCGTCAACACGCGGTCGGGGCTGTAGCTGCGTTCGGTGTAGCGGCTGACCTTGGTGCACAGCGCGCCGTGCGTGGGCGGGTGGTCGGGGTCGCCGACCACCCGCACGGCAACGCCGTCTTGCACGGTGACGAGCATGGCGCAGGTGTCGGGGCAGTCGTGCGGGCACACGGCGCGCACCGTGCGCGAGGTGGCAAAACCGGGGGCGGCGTGCGGGCGTACATCCATGCGCGCGACTGTGCCACAGCAGGGCCCGGCTAAAATTGGTGACCGAAGTCTGG
>ENA-OBIT01001164-OBIT01001164.1-metagenomes-genome-assembly--contig:-NODE-1164-length-10121-cov-4.26326_pt1 | contig 10121 bp, 9 predicted proteins | sample MGYA00153386_OBIT01 | MGnify analysis MGYA00153386 | reverse complement strand
CCGGCCCAACCTGCTGCGCCCGGCGCACGCCGCGGCCGCGCCGCGCCCCGTCCGGCTCGCATCAGAACGCCCGCACTTCGCCACGCGGCACGAAGCGGCCCATGCCTTCGCGGCCGTGCCACTGCGCTCCGTCGACGATCAGCTGTCCGCGCAGGTAGACCTTCTCGACCCGGCCGCGCAGCGTGCGGCCTTCGAGCAGCGTGTAGTCGCAGTTGCCGTGCAAATCCTTCGCGTGGATGGTCTGCACCGCGTTCGGGTCGAACAGCACCACGTCGGCGTCGCTGCCGACGGCGATCGTGCCTTTCTTCGGGAACAGGCCGAACAGCTTGGCCGGCGTGGTCGAGGTCAGCTGCACGAAGCGATTCAGCGACAGCTTGCCTTGCATCACGCCGATGTCGTACAGGCTGACCAGGCGCGTCTCGATGCCGGGCGCGCCGTTCGGGATCAGCGAGAAATCGTCCTTGCCGCGCATCTTCTGCAACTGGTAGCCGAGGTGACCTTCCTTCATGCAAAACGGACAGTGGTCGGTGGCGATCACCTGCAGGTCATCGAAACGCAGCGCGCGCCACAGGTGCTTTTGGTCGTCGGGCGTTCGCAGCGGCGGCGTCATCACGTAACGGGCGGTCTCGAAATCATCGTTGTCGTACACGCCGTCGTCGAACAGCAGGTAGTGCGGACAGGTCTCGGCGAACACCGGGATGCCTTCCGCGCGCGCTGCCACGATGTGCTTGAGCGCCTGATTGCCCGACACGTGCACGAAGTAGATCGGCGCCTCGGCCAGCTCGGCCAGGCGGATGCCGCGGTGCGTGGCCTCGCCTTCCAGAATCGCCGGGCGCGTCAGCGCGTGGTAGCGCGGCGAGGTGTGGCCGGCCTCGAGCGCCTCCTTGATCAACAGGTCGATGACGGTGCCGTTTTCGGCGTGCAGCGCCACCATGCCGCCGTCCGCGCCGACCTGGCGCAGCATCTGGAAAATTGCCGCGTCGTCGGTCATCATCACGCCGGGGTAGGCCATGAACATCTTGAAGCTGGTCACGCCCTCGTGGCGCATGGCGTGGCGCACGTCGGTCAGCACCTGCTTGTCGACGCGGGTGACGATGCAGTGCAGGCTGTAGTCGATGTTGACCTGCGACTCGGCGCTGCGCTGCACCCGGGCGATGGCGCCGAGCGGCGTGTCGGTCGCGTTTTGCAGCGCGAAGTCGACCACCGTGGTCGTGCCGCCGAAAGCCGCCGCCTTGGTGCCGCTGGCGAAGGTGTCGCAGGTGATGGTCGGGCCGATCACGTTTTGCAGGTGCACGTGGCAATCGACGCCACCGGGCAGCACGTACAGGCCGCGGGCGTCGACCACCGCCACGTCGGGCCCGACCTCCAGCCGCGCGCCGATCGCATGAATCACGCCGTTCTGCATCAGCACGTCGGCCACATAGTCGTCGCTGGCCGTGATGACGCGGCCGCGGCGGATCAGCGTGGCGGTCACGGCAGCACCTCGTCCAGCGCGCGCACCAGCCGGTCGATCTCGTCCAGCGTGTTGTAGTGCGCCATCGACACCCTCACCCCGCCGCCCTGCGACTGCAGGCCGAGCGCCTCGATCAGCCGCTTGGCGTAGAAATCACCGAAGCGGATGCCGATGCCGTGCCGGTCGGTGTGCAGCACCACCGTTTCGGACATCATGCCGGACACCGTGAAGCTGATCGTCGGCACACGTCGACGTTGGTCGGCCGCGGGCCGACCGATGATGCGCACGCCGCTCTTGTTGCGCAGGTAGCCCAGCAGCCGCTCGGCGAGCGCGTCTTCCTGCAGTTCGAAGGCGTCGAACGCGGCCTGCATGCGCTGGCGCGGCGTGCTGCTGCTGCTGCTGCTGCTGCTGCTGCTGCTGCTGCTGCTGCTGCTGATTGCGGTGTTGCTGACTGCCGTGTTACTGCTTGCAATGCGGCTGCTTGCGGTGCTGCCGATGGCGGTGCCGATGTCGACCAGGTAATCGCGTATGCCGATGCAGCCGTACGACAGCTCGTAGTTGACGTTGCCCGGCTGCAGCTTGTAGGGCAGCACTTCGGGGCCGATGAAATAGTGGTTCAGGCTGGGCAGCGACAGCAGCAACTCGCGCCGGCCCCACAACACCGCGTAGTGCGGGCCGAACACCTTGTAGAAGCTGAACACGTAGATGTCGGCACCGCTGGCCTGCACGTCGACCAGCCTGTGAGGCGCATAGGCCACCGCGTCGACGCACAAGCGCGCGCCGGCGGCGTGCACCTTCTGCGCGACGGCATCAACCGGGTTCACGGTGCCGAGGATGTTCGACGCATGCGTCATCGCGACCCACCTGACGCGCGGGTTCAGCAGGCGGTCGAGCTCATCGAGTTCGAGCGCCAGGCTGTCCGGGTTGACGTGCCAGACCTTGATGACGGCGCCGGCCTGTTGCAGCCGCATCCAGCCGCCGATGTTGGCCTCGTGGTCGCTGTCGGTGACGATGATCTCGTCGCCAGGGCGGATGCCGGGCAGCAGTGCCTGCATCAGCAGGAACATCAACGAGGTGGTGGCACCACCCATCACGACTTCGTCGTCGAACTCGGCGTTGATCAGTTCGGCGACGGCACGGCGCGCTTGCAGCACCTTCTCGCCGGCGCGCTGCGACGGCGCGTAGCTGGCACCCAGCTGCACGCTGCTGGTGAGCAGGTAGTCGCGCACGCGGTCGGCCACACGGGCCAGCACCTGCGAGCCGCCGGCGTTGTCGAGGTAGATCCAGTCGGTGTCGGAAAGCGCCGGAAACTCGGCCCGCACCTGATCGAGGTTCAAGGGATTCATGCGCTTGTTTGCCAGCTCGGTGGTGGAGGTTCAGTGTTGAAGGATGGCCTGCAGAAAGGCCTGCGTGCGCGGCTCGCGCGGCGCGCTGAAGAAGGTTTCGGGAGGCGCCTGTTCGACCACCAGCCCGTCTTCCATAAAGATCACGCGGTCGGCCACCCGCCGCGCGAAGCCCATCTCGTGCGTCACGATCACCATCGTCACGCCGGTGTGCGCGAGCGCCTGCATCACGGCCAGCACCTCGCCCACCATCTCGGGGTCGAGCGCGGAAGTGGGCTCGTCGAACAGCAGCACTTTGGGCTCCATCGCCAACGCGCGCGCAATCGCCACGCGCTGCTGCTGCCCGCCCGACAACTGGCCCGGCAGCTTGTGCGCCTGATCGGCCAGGCCGACCTTGTCGAGCAGCGCCTGCGCGCGCGCGTCGGCCTGGGCGCGCGGCATGCGGCGCACGCGCAGCGGGCCGAGCGCCACGTTGTGCAGTGCGCTCAGGTGCGGGAAAAGATTGAAGCTCTGGAACACCATGCCGACTTCGGCTCGGACCTGCGCGAGCGCCTTGCCGCGCACCACCTTCGCGCCGTCGACCCTCACCTCGCCGCGCTGATATTCCTCGAGCAGATTGATGCAGCGGATCAGCGTCGACTTGCCCGAGCCCGACGGGCCGATCACCACCACCACCTCGCCCTGCGCGATGTCGAGGTCGATGCCGCGCAACGCCTGAAAGCGGCCGTAAGACTTGTGCAGGTCGCGGATCTGGATGAGTGCGGTCATCTGGTCTGCTCCACCGTCGCTACTCGGCCGTCGGCTCGCGCGGAGGATGTCGGGTGAACGACTCCGCTCATGCCTGGAGGCGGAGCCCCAGGCGCACGCCAGACACAAACAGTCCACTGGACTGTTTGTACCCGGGCGCACTCCCCCGGGCATCCCACCGGCAGATCGCTACGGGTCGATTGGATCGCGCCCTCCTCCCTTACTTCGCTGCGCCGGTCACCCGACATCCTCAACGAGGACCACTGGAGCGCTCTCCGAAACTCGAATTCCACGTTGCTGCTCCGAGCGCTGCGGTGGGGCAACGTTGCGTTGTTGGTCCATGGTCGGTCGGAATGATGTGGAGGCATGCATCGGCGGGCGCGGGCGGAGGATGCCGGGTGACCGGCTTCGCTCATGTCCCCCGGGCAGTCCACCCACAGGTCGCTACGGGTCGATTCGATCGGGCCCTCCTCCTTTACTTCGCTGCGCCGGTCACCTGTCCTCCTCCACGCGGACCACGGAGGTACTCCCGGAAATTCGACCGCCACGTTGCTGCTCCGAGCGGTGTGGTGGGGTGCCCTGTGGAGTGAAGTAAGGGAGGAGGGCCGGATCCGGCCGAACCGGAGCGCGCCACTTGCTAACCGGCCCGGGGGAGCGAGCCCGGACACAAACAGTCCAGTGGACTGTTTGTGCCTGGCGAGCGCCCGGTGCTCTGTCGCCGGGCATGAACGTAACCCGGTACCCCGCCGCAGCGCTCGCGCTTTGGCCGATGTCGGCAGCCCGTTGCGGACAAATGCGGCCGCGCTCACCGTGTCGCCGCGCGATGGCGCGCCTCGAAATGGCCGACCAAGCGCACCAGTGGCAGCAGCAGCGCCAAATAGAGCAACGCCGCGCCGATCAGCGGGGTCGGGTTGGCGGCGAGTGCCTGCGCCTGCGTGGCCTGCTTCAGCAAATCTGGCATCGCAACGACGGAGGCCAGCGCGGTGTCCTTGAGCACGTTGATGCAGTTGCTTGTCAACGGCGGCGTGACGATGCGCAGTGCCTGCGGCAGCACCACGTCGCGCATCGTGTGGAAGAAATTCAGGCCGATCGCGTCGGCGGCCTCGAACTGACCCTTCGGAATGGCCTCGATGCCAGCCCGGAAGATCTCGGCGGTGTAGGCACACGCCACCATGCCCAGCGACAGCGCCGCGGCCGAGAACGACGACAGGCGCACGCCCACGAACGGCAGCGCGTAATACACCAGCACCAGCAGCACCAGCAGCGGAATCGAGCGGAAAACGTCGATGTAGATGCGCGCCGCGCCGCGCAGCACAGGCGCGCCATACAGCCGCAGCAGCGCCATCAGCAGGCCACTGACGGTGCCGGCCACGATGCTCACCAGCCCCAGCAGCACGGTCACGCCCAGGCCCTGCAGCAGCAGCGGCATCGCGTCGCGCAGCACCGGCCAGTTGAAAAAAGTGTTGATCAGGTCCATGCGGATCAAAGGCCGCCGCGCCGGCCCGGGGGCGACGCGGCGGCCTTCTTTGGGTGAGGGTCGTCTCAGTTCTCGTTCAGAGTTTCGGAACGTCCATCACTTTGACCGACGACGACTCGGCCGGAGGCATCGAGCCGAACCACTTCTGGTGCGTCTTGGCAACGAAGCCGTCCTTCTTCATCGCGGTCAGCGTGTCGTTGATCTTGCCCGCATCGGCGAAGTTCTTGGCGAACATGAACGAATAGCGCTCGTTGGTCGGAATGCGCGCGGCGACGCGGTACTGCGGCTTGTCCTTGATGTAGTACTCGACCGCCGGGATGTCGCTGATATAGCCGTCGATGCGGCCGGCCGCCAGGTCGAGCATGGCGGGTGCCAGGCCCTCGTAGCGCGAAATCTTGGCGATCTTGTACTTGGCGGTGTTCTCGGTGGTCCAGATGTCGCCGGTGGACGCTGTGTCGACGCCGACCGCCTTGCCCGACAGGTCGTCGAGCTTGTCGATCTTGGCGGTTTTGAGCACCGACAGCGACTGATCGCTGTCGTAGTACGGCTGCGCGAAGGCCAGCGATTCGAGGCGCTTGGGCGTGATCGTGATCGATGAGATGGCGATCTGGATGCGGCCCGACTGCACCGCAGGAAACAGACCGTTGAACGGGATGTTCTCGATCTTCACGGTGTTGCCGGTGCGCTTGGCGACTTCATCGACCATGTCGATCTCGAAGCCGACAAACTTGCCTTGGGCGTCCTGGAATTCCCAGGGCACGTTGCCGATGTTGGCGCCGACCACCCACTCGGCGGCCATCGCCGGCGCGGCGACGGCCGCTGCCAACGTGATCAATGCTGCGACGGACTTGAGCTTCATGGACAGGAGACTCCAGGGTTGGGATGTCAACCGGCACTCCGCCGGCGGTGACCGCATCGTAGTGCGCTGAAGCAAACAGTTCAAGCATTTGTGAAACTGGATTGTTTACACCAACAAGGTGCACCGGGCACCGCGATGGGCGTGCACGCACCGGATTGATCCGCTGCGCTCGGGCCCCGCCGCTCTCGCTTCGCCGTGATCGCGCACTGGCCGATCAACGAATGCGGGGGCGGCGCCGCACGGCGGTCGCCGCCTGGCCGCGACGTCGCGCCGGGTCGAGCCTCTGTGCCTTGCTCAAGAAGGCCGGGCCCGGTTCGTCTGGGCCGCGCCTTCACGGCGCATTACGCGGTGGCGTTGCGGCCAAGCCGTGGTGGCCGCTGCCGTGCACCGGCCCGCTCGTCAGGCGCGCGCGACGCTCGCGCCGTCGACCCGCACGATCGCCGCCACCGGCCCGCCGCCCGGCGGCCCCTGATGCTCGGCACCGCCCGACACGTACAGCGCCGTCTGGCCGACGACCGAAGCCAGCACGCCGCCCACCGCTGCGCGCGCGTGGCGCGTCGCGTTGATGTCGGAATCGTCGAGCATCGTGTGGCGCTGGCCGCGCACAGCGCCGTCCGGACTGGCCTCGGCCTTGGCGTACAGGTTCACCAACCGGTCGGCGAGGCGCGTGGCGTCGACATCTGCGTCGAGCCCGAAGGCATCGCGCAGCAGGCGCCGCACGCTCGCCGCGTCGATCGCGTCGCGCATCACGGTGTGCGCGATGCGGCAGGGCGACGCGGCGCCGGCGGCCTCGCCGAGCACGATCACGACGTTGTGGTCGAGCTCGATGCCGGCCGAAGCCGAGGCGCACGCCGAGTACAGCCCGAAGTCGCGCAGCACCACGCCGTCGTTCAGCACGCCGCGCGGCAGCTCGTGCAAGGCGACGGCCACACCGAGCGCCGACGCGCCGCGCGACCAGCCCATCGATTCATAGGTGTCGCGCGTCACCGGCATGGCGCCACGTGCCACGGCGGCAGCCACTTTGCCGACGGTCAGCAGCGGGCACTTGATCTGCACGAAATGCACGTCGGCCGGGTCTTTGATACCGGCCTCGAGCATCGCCGCCCGCACCGCCAGCGCGGTGGCGTCGACCTGCGCCATGCGGCCGATCTGCTCGGGTTCGAAATCGGCGGTCTGCGCCACGCCGATCACCAGCCGCTTTTTCGTGACGCCGTGCCTCGAGCCCGTGTCGGCTGCCACCCAGCGCCGCGTGTAGACGCTGAAGTGTGGCGACAACACGCCCTCGGTGCCGCCCGACATCACCAGCGCGACGCGCTGTGCGACCTGCCGCGCCGTGCAGCCCAGGTGCGACGCGAGGAAGTGGCACCAGGCCATGCTGGCGAAATCCCGCGTGTGGTCGTTGACGCAGCCGTTGCCCTCGGTTTTGCCCATCACGGCGACGATCTCCCGCGGCAGCAGCCGGCCGGCATCGACCAGCGCCTGCACGCCGCTCAGGTCGCCGGGGCCCCGGCAGTCGACGCGCCAGACCTCGACGAGCTGACGCAGCGGCGCGCCTGTCATGTCGGCACCTGCAAGCTGGCCTCGGCGGCCGACGCGATGGCACCGGGCGTGGTGATCCACACATCGCCGGCGCCGGCATCCGTCGCGCGGTGCGCGGCGATGTGCCGCAGCGCGCGCCGCAGGTGGCGCAGCCGATACGGCTGGCCCATCAGGTACGGGTGCAGCGCGATGCCCATCACGAGCGACTGTCCGCGCGACTGCTCGAGCATTTCGTCGAACTGGTCGATGATCATTTGCGCAAAGTCCTTCGCGTCCATCTGGCGCGTCACGATCATCGGAATGTCGTTGAGCTCCTGCGGATACGGCACCGCCCACAGCGGGCCGGCACGCGTGCGCAGCAGGGTCGGCTGGTCGTCGTGACACCAGTTCAGCGTGTAGCGATAGCCGGCTCCCTTCAGCAGGTCGGGCGTGGTGGCGCTCTCCGAGATCCACGGCGACAGCCAGCCGGCCGGCGCGATACCGTGCGCGGCGGCGATGCGGTCGCGGCAATGATTGATGAGCGCGCCTTCCTCGGCCTCGCTCATCGTGCCCTGGCGTTCGGCGTTGCTGTGGCCGTGCGCGATCAGTTCATCGCCGCGCGCCGCGAAGGCCTCGACCACCTCGGGGCAGTGGTCGTACAGCGCGGTGTTGATGATCGCGCCGGTGGGCAGCGACAGCTCGTCGAACAGGTCGAGGCAGCGCCACACGCCGACCCGGTTGCCGTATTCGCGCCACGTGTAGTTCAGCACGTCGGGCTGTGGCGACGCCGGCCCGAGCTGCGCGCCCAGGCCTTCACCGAACGCGAAGTGCTCGATGTTGAAGCCGAGATACACCGCCAGCCGCGCACCTCCCGGCCACGGCATCGCGGGGCGGCGGTGAATGGCTTGGTAGTCGAACCGTTCGTGGTGGCTCAGGCGGGCAAAACGGGGCGTGGGTGGGGTCGCGTCGGTCATCGGGAGATGCTGCGGTGGGGTGACTCGTGCCTGAAGAATGGATCGTGCCGATGGTTGTGCAGCTGATGATGCAGATGACTGCTCAGATGACCGCAGAGATGACGGCAGAGATGACCGCAGAGATGAGCGCAGAGATGACCGCAAAGATGACCAGGGATATGGAACATGCCAGAGACCCTGCTGATCAACCGTGATGGAGCGACCGTGACACAGCGACCGGACGCCGCGCGACCGGCCCGGCGTGTCACCAGCCCTGGCTGCCCGGGTCGCCCTTGAACGGGCCGACCAGGTCGGGCGTGATCCAGCCGCCGTAGAAGCCGCCGGGTTGCGGCCGCACTGCGGCGCCATCGACCGTGCAATCGAGCTCGCCCGGATAGAACGACACGCAGTCGGCCAGCGCTTCGGCACCTTCCAGCGGCTGCGGGTAACTCCAGGCCACGCGCGGCAGGCTGCGCGCGCCGTCGACCAGGCTCCAATAGCGCGCGGGTCCTTTCCATTCGCAATGCGAGCCGCCCGCGGCGGGCTCGAGCAGACGCCGGTCGACGTCGTCCCACGGCAGATAAAAGCTCGGCGGGTGCGAGGTTTCCAACACGGTGATTGCCCGCTTGGTGCGGGCGACTTCGATCTCGCCCCAGCGGATCACCACCCACCGCGTGTCCGGCGCCAACCGCGGTGGGCGCGGAAAGTCCCACACCGACCGCTGGCCCGCGCCGGGTGCCACGGCGAATGGCGGCCGGGTTTGGCCGCGCCAGTTCCATTGCGCTCTGGCCGCGCGCAGCCAGTCAGGGATTCGGGTGGTCATCGATTTCAGTGATGTTGTAAGTGGCGGTTGTGGTTGCGCTCGTGGCTGCGGGTGCGCTCGAGCGGCATGGGCATTGGCTTCACAGCACCGCCAGCCCGGCGCTCACCAGCAGCCACTCGGCGCTGTCATTCCAGACGTCGAGCCGCGTGATCAGGCCGTGCCGCACCTCGTAGCGGTCGACGTAGCGGTTGCCCTCGAACGGGCGGCCGTCGGGCCACTGGCCGTGCAGCGTGCCCAGGCTGTAGACCACCGTCAACTCGGGCGTGCCGCCGGCCACGGTCTCGGTCCGGTCGATGCGCTTTTTCACCCAGCGGTAGCGCGTTGCGTTGAAGGCTGTGCAGTCGGCCTCCAGTGAACACGATCTGAAGATCCGGCGCAACGAACCGGCGCGCCGCCACCGGGTCGGGAATCATCACCAGGCGCAGGTACTCGTTGACCAGCCCGGCCGGCGTGGTCGGGTCGGAGGTCGGGGACGCGTCGCTCATCGGGTTGCTCCGTGGAATGGGGGATGTGGCGAGCGCTCAGGCCCACCCAATCACCGTGATTGTCGGAGCAATGGCGCGCCCGGTCGCGCCCTCGGCCTGGCGCAGCTCAGCGGTCCGAGGTGGCCTGGGAGAGCCAGGGATCGAAGGGCGCCCGGGTGGCCCTGCCGACCGGGCGCAGTGCCAGGTATTCGCACAGCCGGAATATTTCCGTGGCCACCGGCGCCGGAAAGCCCTGGCGGCCACCGCGGTTGTCATTCGTCAGGTTATTCAGCAGCAGCGCTGCCAGCGTCGGGTCGGCCCAGCACAGCATCAGCCGATTGGCCAGGCGCGGGTAGGTCTGGGCCAGGCAGGTCGGGCGCACGGTCGCCGGCAGTCGGTCGATCCAGTCGATCGCCGCCGCGGAGAGCACCTTGTCCTGCGCCTGTTCGGGCGAGCGCGTCCAGGGCCGGCCGGGCCCGCCGGG
>ENA-OBIT01001162-OBIT01001162.1-metagenomes-genome-assembly--contig:-NODE-1162-length-10127-cov-5.70483_pt1 | contig 10127 bp, 10 predicted proteins | sample MGYA00153386_OBIT01 | MGnify analysis MGYA00153386 | reverse complement strand
TGTCGTGCAGCGATGCCACGCCCGGCTCGCCGAGCAGGGTGGCGATGACGGCACGGGTCTGGTTGCCCTCCACGGCGATGCTCATCCAGGCCGTGATCTGGTCGGGCTGGGCATCGGGCCGCAGGCGCACGGTGTAGCCCACGATGACACCGCCGTCCTCCAACCGGGTGATGCGGTTGCTGACGGTGCCGCGCGATACGCCCAGCTTGCCGGCCAGGGTGGCCACGGTGGCGCGCGCATCGGTGCGCAGCAAGGCCAGGAGTTGCAGGTCGAGTGAATCCATAACGCATTATGACAATGCGCGCTGTCTAAATGCCATAAAGCTGGTGAATCCGAAGCAAGTCTGCCGCTTCTCATTGTCAGAGGCTCTCGGAACAATGCAGCCATTCACTCGCAAAGGCGCTGCCATGACCACCCTGCTGACCACTGACGACATCGCCCGCATCGTGGCCGCTTACGGCCTGCCCGAGGTGCTGCGCCGCCTGGTGGCGGCCATCGAGGCTGATTTTCGCCGCTGGCCCGAGTTCGACAAGACCGCCCGGGTGGCCAGCCATTCAGCGACCGGCGTGATCGAACTGATGCCGATCGCCGACGCGCAGCAATACAGCTTCAAGTATGTCAACGGCCATCCGGGCAACACGGCGCTCGGTCTGTCCACCGTGATGGCCTTTGGCGTGCTGGCAGATGTGTCCACAGGCCTTCCTCAACTGCTGAGTGAGCTCACACTGACCACCGCCATGCGCACGGCGGCGACCTCGGTCATGGCGGCCCGCGCGCTGGCCCGCCCGGACGCGCGCACGATGGCACTGATCGGCAACGGCGCGCAAAGCGAGTTTCAGGCGCTGGCCTTTCACCACCTGCTGGGCATTCGGCAACTGCGGGTGTTCGACACCGACCCGGCTGCCACGGCCAAGCTGTTGCGCCACCTGCGCGCCGTGCCCGGCCTGCAGGTCACCGTCTGCGCCAGCACGGCCGAGGCGGTGCGCGGTGCCGACATCGTCACCACGGTGACGGCCGACAAGCGCAACGCCACCATCATTACGCCCGAGATGGTCGAGCCCGGCATGCACATCAACGGTGTTGGCGGCGACTGCCCCGGCAAGACAGAACTGCATAAGGGCGTGTTGCGAGCGGCCAGCGTCTATGTCGAGTACGAGCCGCAGAGCCGCCTTGAGGGCGACCTGCAGCAGATGCCGGCCGACTTTGCCGTCACCGAACTGTGGCGCGTGCTGACGGGGCAGGCCGCGGGCCGCACCTCGGCGTGCGAAGTGACGGTGTTCGACTCGGTGGGTTTTGCCCTCGAGGACTACTCGGCACTGCGCTTGATGCACGGCTTCGCCCGCGAACTGGGCCTGGGCGTGCCGCTGGACCTGATCCCTGCGCTGGCCGACCCGAAGGACCTGTACGCCGCGTTGATTCCGGCTGGCACCCAACTGCGCGTCGCCTGAACCTCCGGCTGCTGGCGGCCGGGCGGGTCGTGCAGTCCGTTTAAGCCGCCAGACCCACCGGGCCTATTCGGCCCGCTCGTGACGGTCGGCCGCTGCGTACAGATCGGCGGCAAAGCGCGGATCGCTGGACATGAAGCCGCGCGCCACATTGCGCAGCCGGTTGGCTTCGGACACGCGGCCCGCCACTGCAACGCGAACGCTGCTCTGGCGTGCCTGGGTGATCAGTTGCCTGCCGATGCGCGACAGGATGATCCAGGTGGCTGCGGCCCAGGCGGCGGCGCGCGGGGTGGCAACGGCGATGGGGTTGTGGGTGGTGAGGGTGGTCATGACAGGGATCCTGAAGTGGCAGGCCGAACATCCGGCTGGGCCGCGACAATCGCAGCAGCTGACATCATACTAGGGTTAACACTAATACGTGGCGAGCAAACAATCGGTGGCGCAGATGTGCCAGGGGCTGATGGCAATGCGGTTGTGAGCTGGGTCACGGAGCCCCGCAAGCGGCGCAGTCGTCAACTTCTTCATTGACGGCCGCGACTGGGCAATTTAGTATTCTGTATACAGAGTACGGAACGCTTGCTCTCTTCCGCCAAGCCCACTGCAGGACGCCCGCCATGAACATCCGCGACAAGAACCCGCTTGCGCCCGAGACCCACGCCGAAAAGACGCTCGTGCCGTTCGGCGGCTATTTCAGCAACCGGGTGCCAGGGCACGACCCCGAGATCACCGAGACCGGGCCCGGCACGCCGCTGGGCGAGTACATGCGCCGTTTCTGGCATCCGGTGTGCATGGCGCTGGAACTCACCGACACCCCGCGCTTTCTGAAGATCCTGAGTGAAGAGCTGGTGTGCTTCCGCGACGGCAGCGGTCGCGTCGGCCTGCTGCATGCGCACTGCGTGCACCGCGGTGCCTCGCTGGAATACGGAAAGATCGAAGAACACGGCATTTCGTGCTGCTACCACGGCATGCAGTTCGACGTCGACGGCACCTGTCTGCGCGTGCCCTTCCCGGAGGGCGAGGAAGAAGAGGGCGAGCGCTACCGCTGCAGCATCCGCCAGGGTGCCTACAAGGCCTTCGAAAGGCACGGCCTGGTCTTCGCGTACATGGGCCCGCCCGACGCCGAGCCGCCCTTCCCGGAATGGGAAGGCAACTTCACGGTGGCTTCAGGAGACGAGCTGGTGCCCTACAGCAACTTCCAGCACGCCAACTGGTTGCAGGTGCAGGACAACGCCGCCGACAACTTCCACACCATGGCCCTGCACGCCAAGCGGCAGGTCACGGGCGGGCACTACCAGGGCACGACCTTCGACGAGGTCGGCGCCGCGTCGATGGAAGTGCCGCCGGACATGCACTTCGCCCCGGTTCAAGGCGGTCGCAGCCTGGCCTGCGCCGGTGCGCGCCGCGCCGACGACGGCCATATGTTCATCCGCGTGCAGCACCAGGTGCTGCCTAACCTGAGCCTGCACGCTTACACCTCGGAAGACGGCAAACAGAAGAAGCTGTTCAGCCGCTTCCACATGATCCGCTGGACCGTGCCGGTCGACGACCACAACGCGAAGATGCTGGGCTGGCGCGTGATGGGCCCGGGCATCGACACGCGCGGCATCGGCGACAAGGGCATGGTGGGCTACGAGTGCATCGACTTCCTGGAAGGCCAGGTGGCCATGCGCCGGCCCGAACGCTTCGGCCAGTACAAGCTGGAAGATCTGGCGCCGATTCCCCCCGTGCCGCGTGAACGCGCCAACTACAAGGAATGCCAGTACGCGCCGGGCGACTACGAGGCCATCACCAGCCAACGGCCGATCGCGGTGCATGCGCTGGAAAACCCCACGCGCTTCGACGCCGGCGTGTACATGTTCCGCAAGCTGCTGCGCGACGCCGTGCGCGGCGCCAACCCGCGCGCCACGCCCGAACAGTTCGCGCAATGGCTGCGCGACAACGCCGGCGCACCCAACAGCTATTGCTGCGGCAACGTGTTCGACTTGCCGCTAGGCCGCACGCGTGACGAGGAAGTGACGCTGCGCCGGCATCTGGCCAAACAGGTGGTGGTGATCCTTGTCGAGGCCGAAGCCATCAAGGGCGACGATCGCGCCGCCTTCGTCAGCCAGCGCATGGAAGCCCTGCAGCAGGACGTGCTGTCGCGGAGGATGGCTTGATCGTGTCTGAGGCCAACAACGGCAGCGGCAGCGGCCACGGCAGCGACAGCGACGCCACGCTGCGCCTGCAAGTGCGCGCTATCCGCCTGCAGGCCGAGCGCACGCATTCCTTCGAATTGGCCCGCCCCGACGGCGCGCTGCTGCCCTCGGTGCTGGCGGGCTCGCACGTGGACGTGCACCTGCCCGGCGGCCTGCTTCGGTCCTACTCGTTGGCCGGCGACCCGCAGGACCGCAGCCACTGGCTGCTGGGCGTGCTGCGTGAACTGGACGGCGGCGGCGGTTCGCGCGCCATGCATGAAGGCGTGCGCGTGGGCGACCTGCTCACCCTCGGCACGCCGCGCAACGCCTTCGCGCTGGCGCCCGCTGCCACGCACAGCGTGCTGCTGGCCGGCGGCATCGGCATCACGCCGCTGAAGGCGATGGCGCATGTGCTGGCGGCGCAGGGCGCGTCGTTCGAATTCCACCACTGCGCACGCAGCCCGCAGCACGCTGCATTCGCGTCTGAACTGCGTGCCGCCGTGCCTGTCGGCCAACTGCATCGGCATTTCGACGGCGGTGACCCGGCCCGGGGGCTGGACATCGCCGCGCTGCTGGCCCAGCCCGCGCCCGGCACGCACTTGTACTACTGCGGCCCGGCGGGCTTCATGAAAGCCTGTGCCGACGCCAGCCGGCACTGGCCCGCCGGCAGCGTGCACTTCGAGCACTTCAAGCCGCCGGTCTCCACGGCACCGGCCATGCCCGCGGGCGCCTTCGAGGTGCTGCTGGCGAAGAAGGGCATCCGCCTGCAGGTGCTGCCCGAGCAGACCATCGTGCGGGCCATCGAACTGGCCGGCCTGCGCGTGCCCACCTCGTGCCTGTCTGGCCTGTGCGGCGCGTGCAAGACCGACTACCTCGAGGGCGAGGTCGAACACAACGATTACATCCTGAGCGACGAAGAACACCAGCACTGCATGACGCTGTGCGTGTCGCGCGCGCGCAGCCCGCTGCTGGTGCTGGATCTCTGACGGCTTCCGCCCGCCCTGGCCGCCCCCCCTTCGAACCCCCGGCAAATCTTTCTGGAGACACCCCATGCTCGACACCGTCAAAAAGCGCTCGATCTACGACCCCACGCAGCCCGGCCTGGTCTACCCGGAAGTGCCCAGCTTCGACAACTACGCCGCAGAACGCCTGCACCTTAAGCAGCGCCTGGTGGCTGCCTGTCGCGCCTTTGCGCTTGAAGGGTTCGACTACGGCTTCGCCGGCCACCTGACCATCCGTGACCCCGAGCACCCCGAGCTTTACTGGACCAACCCGATGTGCGTGCATTTCGCGCAGGTGAAGGTGTCCAACCTGATCCTGGCCGACCACAAGGGCCGCGTCGTCGAGGGCCGCCACGCCATCAACCGCGCCGGCTTCGTGCTGCACGGCGCGGTGCACGAGGCCCACCCCGACATCCTGGCCATGTGCCATGCCCACACCGTTTACGGCACGGCTTTCGCCGCACTCGGCCGGCCGCTGGAGCCGATCTCGCAGGACGCTGCGGCGTTCTTCGAGGACCACGTCGTCATCCGCGACGAAGCCGGGCAGGTGGCGGTCGAGGAGAGCGCCGGCCTGGCCGTGTGCGACTGGTTCAAGGGCGTGAAGGCCGCCATCCACCAGAACCACGGGCTGCTCACGGCCAGCCGCCACAGCATCGAGGCAGCCGCGTTCTGGTTCATCGCACTGGAGCGCTGCTGCCGCCAGCAGTTGCTGGTCGAAGCCAGCGGCCACAAGCCGCTGCTGGTGTCGCCCGAACGTTCGCGCTACAGCCGGGAACACGTGGGGTCGGAGTACATCGGCTGGCTGCATTTCCAGCCGATCTACGACCACATCGCGGCCACGCAGCCCGACTTGTTCGAATGAAGCCCCTGGCCTGCTGCATAAACGGTCGACAAGGAAGAACGTGACGCTCGCCAAGGTCCCCAGCCGCACCGACTATGTCGACGAGGTCTACCGCACGCTGCTGGACGCCATCAGCGACGGCACGCTGGCCCCGGGCGAGCGCGTGACGCAAGAGGACCTGGCCGAACAGCTGAACGTGTCGCGTTCACCCGTGCTGCAGGCCCTGCGGCTGTTGAAGAAGGACGGCCTGCTCGAAGACGCGCCAGGCCGAGGCCTGCTGGTGACGCGGCTCGACCCTGGCCGCATCGGCCAGCTGTACCAGGTGCGCGGCGCGCTGGACGGGCTGGCCGCGCGGCTTGCCGCCGAACGCCGCGCCGACATCCCTGCCGCGCTGATCTCGGCCGGCCGCGCGGCCGCAGCCGGCGACGACGTGCGCGCGATGATCGAAGCCGACATCGCCTTTCATCGCGCCATCTACGACGCCTCGGGCAATCTCTACGTCGTCGACAGTGCCCTGCTGCACTGGATACACCTGCGCCGCGTCATGGGCGCGGTGCTGCTGAACGGCGAAAGCCGCGCCGGCATCTGGAACGAACACGAATCCATCCGTTTGGCCATAGGCGCCGGGGACAGCGCGCTGGCTGCGGCGCTGTCGGAAAGGCATGCCGACAGCGCGCGGAAGTCGCTGGTCGCCAGTCTTGAACTTGCGCAGCGAGAGCCGGCGACGGCCCGCTTGCTGACGGCTCTGACGGCTCTGACGGCGTGAGCCGGGCCGGCGGTGCGTCTCGCTAGTCCCGCACGGCGGCGATGGCCGCTGCGGTGCGCTCGACGTTGGCCGTGTTCAGCCCCGCCACGCAGAGGCGGCCGGAACGCACCAGGTACACGCCGAACTCGTCGCGCAGCCGGTCGACCTGCGCTGCCGTCAGCCCCGTGTAGCTGAACATGCCACGTTGGCTGAGCAGGTAGCCGGCGTCGCGCCCGGGCTGCATCGTCGACAGCGAGGCGTGCAGGCGCTGGCGCATGGCCTGGATGCGACCGCGCATGGCGGCCACGTCGGCTTCCCAGGCGGCGCGGAGCGTTGGGGTGCCCAGCACGCCGGCGATGATGCCGGCGGCGTGCAGGCCGGGGCTGGAGTAATTGCGCCGCACGGTGGCCTTGAGCTGGCCGAGCACCAGGTCGGCCTCGGCCGCGTCGGCGCAGGCCACGCTGAGCGCGCCGCAGCGCTCGCCGTACACGCTCATGCTCTTGGAAAACGAGTTGGCGATGAAGAAGCGCAGGCCGCTGGCAGCCATGGCGCGCACGGCGAAGGCGTCTTCCTCGATGCCGTCGCCATAGCCCTGGTAGGCCATGTCCAGGTAGGGCAGCAGGTCGCGTTCGCGCAGCACGGGGATCAGTGCGTCCCACTGGGCCGGGCTCAGGTCCACGCCCGTCGGGTTGTGGCAGCAGGCGTGCAGCAGCACCACGCTTTGCGCGGGCAGGGTGCCAAGCGTGGCCAGCATGCCGTCGAACTGCAGGCCGCCGGTGTCGGGGTCGTAGTACGGATAGGAGTGCACGGTGATGCCGGCGCCTTCGAACATCGCCCGGTGGTTGTCCCATGTGGGGTCGCTCACCCACAACGCGCTGCCGGGCAGCCAGCGTTTGATGAAGTCGGCCCCCACGCGCAGGCCGCCGCTGGAGCCCACGGTCTGCAGCGTGGCCACGCGGCCCGAGCGCACGGCTTCGTGCCCGGCGCCGAAAAGCAGATGCTGCACGGCAGTGCGTGCCGCGGCCGAGCCCTCGATGGGCAGGTAGGACTTGGCGTGGCCTTCAGCCAGCATCCGGGCCTCGGCCTGGCGGACGCAATCGAGCACCGGGATGCGCCCGGCGTCGTCGAAGTAGATGCCGATCGACAGATTGACCTTGTCCTTGCGCGGATCCTTCTGGAAGGCCTCGTTCAGGCTGAGGATGGGGTCGCCGGCGTAGGGTTCGAGGTGCTGGAACATGGACGGATCGACGCTGTTCAGGCGGCCAGGGCGCGTTCGATGTGCTTGCGCAGCGACTCGGGCGTGTCGTTGGGGGCGTAGCGCTTGAGCACTTGGCCGTCCTTGCCGACCAGGAACTTCGTGAAGTTCCACTTCACGCCCTCGGTGCCCAGCAGGCCCGGTGCCTGCGCCTTCAGCCATTGCCACAGCGGGTGCGCGTCGGCGCCGTTCACCTTCACCTTGGCCATCATCGGGAAGCTCACGCCGTAGTTGATCTGGCAAAAAGACGCGATGGTGTCGTTGCTGCCCGGGTCCTGCGCGCCGAACTCGTTGCTGGGGAATCCCACGACCACCAACCCGCGGTCGCGGTAGTCGGCCCACAGCTTTTCCATGCCCGCAAATTGCGGCGTGAAGCCGCAGGCGCTGGCCGTGTTGACGATGAGCAGCACCTTGCCGCGCTGGCTGGCCAGTTCTGCAGGCTTGCCGGTGATGGACAGAGCTTCGAAGTCGTAGACGGTGGCCATGGCGGGGCGTTGTGTGAAGTGACTGTGTCGCTGATGTTATCGCCGGGCTCAGAGACCCGACTCAAGGCTGATGCTTGATGCGGTGTGCGTGATGCTCTAATATCATTGCGTGCGTACCACCCTCGACATCAGCGACGACGTTCTCTTTGCCGCCAAGGAGGTGGCCCGTCGCGAGCGCCGCACCACTGGCGATGTGCTGAGCACCTGGGCGCGCGCTGCACTGCTGCGCCCCGAACAGTCACAGCGGGCGGTGGCGGCCGAAGAGCCACTGGCGCGCTACGGCATCCATCCCCTGCCGCACCGAGGCGGCGTGGTGACCGATGATCGGGTCAACCGAATCCGCGACGAAGAGGGTATTTGAGCGGCGGCATGCGCGCGCTTCTCGATGTCAATGTGCTGATCGCGCTGCACGATCGGCAACACGTGCACCACCAGACCGCCGCGCACTGGTTCGGCCAGCATACGGACTTCGAATGGGCCAGCTGCCCGCTGACACAGAACGGCGCGGTGCGCGTCATGAGCCAGCCCTCGTACCCGCAGCCTGCGCCTTTGTCCGCACTGATCGCCATGTTCGGGCGCTCTTTCGCCGACCCCTCGCATGCGTTCTGGCCCGACGACATCAGCCTGGGCGACAGCAACGTCTTCGACAGCCAGCGCATCCACGGCCATCGCCAGGTCACGGATGTGTACCTGCTTGGCCTGGCCGTAGCCCACGGGGGCAGGCTGGTGACGCTGGATGCACGCATCCCGCTGAGCGCAGTGCATGGTGCCAAAACGGATCACCTGGTCGAGCTGGGGTGAACGCAGTTCGGGCGCCTGCCAGCCCGCTGATAATTGAAGCCGCCGCGGCCCCCACGCAGCGTGCGCACACCGGGCAGGACATGATCACCGAACTCGAATTCAAAAGCCTTGCCGAGCAGGGGTTCAATCGCATCCCGCTGATCGCAACAGCCTTCGCCGATCTCGAAACACCGCTGTCGGTCTACCTCAAGCTGGCAGGCGGCGCGGCGCACAGTTTTCTGCTCGAAAGCGTTGTGGGGGGCGAGCGCTTCGGCCGCTATTCCTTCATCGGCCTGCCCGCACGCACCCTGCTGCGGGCGCGTGGTTTTCACACCGAGGTCGTCACCGACGGCGTGGTGGTCGAGACCGACGACGGCAATCCGCTGGACTTCATCGCCCAGTACCAGCAGCGTTTCAAGGTCGCCCTGCGGCCCGGCCTGCCGCGCTTTTGTGGCGGGTTGGCCGGTTATTTCGGCTACGACGCGGTGCGCTACATCGAGCCCAAACTGGCCGCCACCTGGAAGTCCGGCGGCATCGACACGCCCGACATCCAGCTGCTGCAGACCGAAGAGCTGGCCGTCATCGACAACCTGTCGGGCCGGCTGTACCTCATCGTTTACGCCGACCCGGCGCGGCCCGAGGCCTACGCCATCGGCCAGAAGCGACTGGCCGAACTGGCCTACAAACTGCACGGCAGCGTCAGCGTGCCGCCCGTGCGGCGCAGCGCCAGCCACCCGGTGGAGCGCCACTTCGACAAAGCCAGCTACCTGGCGGCCGTGGCGCGCAGCAAGGACTACATCGCCGCTGGCGACATGATGCAGGTGCAGATCGGGCAGCGCCTGCAAAAGCGCTACACCGAAAGCCCGCTGAGCCTGTACCGCGCGCTGCGTTCGCTGAACCCCAGCCCCTACATGTACTTCTACGACATGGGCGACTTCCAGATCGTCGGCGCCAGCCCCGAGATCCTGGTGCGCCAGGAAGACACGCCCGACGGCGGCAAAGTCACCATACGCCCGCTCGCCGGCACGCGCCCCCGCGGCGCCACGCCCGAACTCGACAAGGCGCTCGAGGCCGAACTCTCGGCTGACCCGAAAGAGCGCGCCGAGCACCTGATGCTCATCGACCTGGCGCGCAACGACATCGGCCGCATTGCGGCAACAGGCAGCGTCAAGGTCACCGAGGCTTTCGTGGTCGAGCGCTACTCGCACGTGATGCACCTGGTCAGCAACGTCGAGGCGCGCTTGCTCGACGGCATGAGCAGCCTGGACGTGCTGCGCGCCACCTTCCCCGCCGGCACGCTCACGGGCGCGCCCAAGGTGCGGGCGATGCAGATCATCGACGAGCTCGAACCCGTCAAGCGCGGCATCTACGGCGGCGCCTGCGGCTACCTCAGCTTTGCGG
>ENA-OBIT01001161-OBIT01001161.1-metagenomes-genome-assembly--contig:-NODE-1161-length-10133-cov-7.99226_pt1 | contig 10133 bp, 6 predicted proteins | sample MGYA00153386_OBIT01 | MGnify analysis MGYA00153386 | reverse complement strand
ATTTAGTAATGCACAAATCCACCTTTTTGTCAAATTAATTTAGATGCGTTTACCCTGCTTCGCACCCTTCGTGACAAAAGCAGTCCGCCAAAAAAGTATTATTCAAGTAAGAACAGATTAAAATGATTAAACCAATTCAAACACAGCCATAATTATAACCGTGAATCCAGTTCCTCCCGCAATAATTATTTTAGGTCAAAACAGCCTACCGATCGCCAAAAAAATCTCCGCACATTTCCCCGGTTCCCAGATTTACGGTTTAGCCGATCGCACTTCCGACACAAACATTACATTTAGCAACTTCGGCGAAACATTGCGGGAATTGTTCGCAACAGAAACCCCAATAATCGGCATTTGCGCCGCCGGAATCCTAATCCGCACCCTCGCCTCGCTGCTGTCAGACAAACGCGCCGAACCGCCAGTTTTAGCAGTAGCCGAAGACGGAAGCGCTGTTGTACCGCTGCTGGGCGGTTTGCACGGCGTCAACGACTTAGCGCGAGAAATTGCCACAGCCCTCGGTGTCCAACCTGCAATCACAACTACCGGAGATATCCGCTTTCGCACCGCGCTGCTGAGTCCTCCCCAAGGCTATTCTTTAGCCAATCCAGAGGATGCGAAAACTTTTATTTCAAACTTGCTCGCCGGGGCGAAAGTACGCCTCGAAGGCTCAGCTAGCTGGCTTTGCCAGAGCAATTTGCCGTTAGCGCAGCCCGCCCCTACGGGGGCTGCGCCAACGGAGAGGATCGCCCCGGAAGCCAAATTAACCATCCGTGTTACCGAAACAGCAGTTTTACCAACGCCCGATTGCTTAGTTTACCATCCGCAAATTCTGGCAATTTCCCTCACAAACCTATCGAATATCGAGCCAGAATTAGCCGTGTCTTGCGTACAGCAATTACTAGCCAAAACCAATTTAGCAGCAGCTTCAATTGCCGGATTTTTTGCCTTAAAATATGAAATGGGAAATCCGTTATTAGCCGCAGTTTCAGAATATTTTCAAGTCCCCGTCCGTTTTTTGAATCTCTCCGAACTTGTAGAATTAGACTCAATTGAATTAAGGGAAAATCAAGCGGCCCAAATTGCGCTGATAGCAGCCGGTGCAAACAGTCAATTAGTCGGACACAATTGCACTTTAGCATTCGATTGTGCGATCGCCCTTGCTACCGAACCGATAAATGCAAGTGCGATCGGCATTAGTCGCGGTAAACTGGCGATCGTCGGTACCGGGCCCGGTGGCGCCGCGTGGATGTCTCCAGAAGTCAAAGAAATTCTGAGGGAAGCCACGGATTGGGTAGGTTACAAGTTTTATCTCGACTTAGCCGACACCCTGCGGGAAGGGCAAAAACGTCACGATTCCGACAACCGCGAAGAGATCGATCGCGCCCGTTTTGCCCTAGATTTAGCAGCATCTGGAAAATCCGTCGCCGTTGTTTCGTCGGGAGATCCCGGGATTTTTGCGATGGCTGCGGCGGTGTTTGAGGCGATCGACTTTGACGCCAAACCCGAATGGCAAGGCATCGATATTCGGGTAGCACCGGGCATTTCAGCCATGCAGGCGGCCGCTGCGGCGATCGGAGCACCCCTCGGACACGATTTTTGCGCAATTTCGCTCTCGGATATCCTCAAGCCCTGGGAGGTCATAGAACAGCGAATTTCGGCGGCGGTGATCGCAGATTTCGCGATCGCATTTTACAATCCGATATCCACACAGCGCAAGTGGCAATTGGGAAGGGCGATCGAGATTTTGCTACAAAGTCGATCGCCCGAAACCCCCGTCATCCTGGGGCGAAACCTCGGGAGAGCCGGACAATCCGTGCGCGTGTGCACCCTCGGCGAATTGAAACCAGAAGACGCAGACATGAGAACTTTAGTAATTATTGGTTCCAGTCAAACTCGGATTGTGTCCCGCAAATATGGAGGCGTTTGGGTGTACACGCCGCGCAAGTACGATCGATCTGGTTTGTAGTCAAGACTTTAGTCCTAATTAATTCAAAGGAAAAGATAGGATTAAATTTCTAAAAGGTTTGTAGTCAGGACTTTAGTCCTAATTCATATCAATTCCGGTAACACCGGAATGACAAGCGAGGAGACTGCACGTGCCGTGTCCCTACAATGTTATTTTGGGTAGGGACACGGCACTGCCGTCTCCTCATTTTGGCTAAAGTATGGTAGGGTGCGTCGCTCGATAATAGTTGCTAGTAGCGAGAATTGTCGGTGGCGACGCACCTACGCATTCATAGAGGACAAAGGGGTTTTCTTCCCCGGATTTGGTATAACTGTCAACTGTCAACTGTCAACTGCTATAGATGCCATCCTCACCTTAATCAATAGTTTATTGAGTTCAACTTTTGCATCAGAATTTGACGGCAAATGACTTGTAATACTTGCCTCTTCCAATAGCTTAATTAGCCGATCGCACTCTTGTCGATAAAACTCGATATCAGCATCTTCCAGCACCGATTTTTCGTCACCGCCCAACTTTCTCGCAATCAAATCGGGAATGTACGACAACTGAAATTCATCATTAAGCTTCACCAAATTCGCCTCTATCTCCCCTGTTTGCATCAAATGAATCCCTGTCAGCAACACCCGAAAAACATACAGCAGCGGTTTTACCCGGCGCGGCCGTTCTTTCTCAAACAATTTCCATTGATTTTGAGCAAAACCGAGATAGTGGTGGCTGTGATGCTTCGTAATGCTGTTAAAGGCGATCGCCTTTAATTCCTGATGTTCGGGAGTAGTATAAACTATGAGTGGCGAATACAGTTGTTCCAAAACATAACCATTGCGCCGCAACAGCAAATCAAAAAACTTCTTGATATCGTGAGTAACTAAATCCAGTTCCAATTTATCGCGAATCTCAGAAACTTCGATGGTTTCTTCTCCTGTAATCAATCCGACTACTTCTGGTAATGGCAAAATATGAACTCCCCGCAAATCGAAGTCAGAATCTGCGGAAGGAAAGCCGTATAAATGGGAACCGCTGACAGTCGCAAACAGCAACGGATAAGGTCGAACCGAGATAATTTTAGCTAAATTAGTAATGTATTCTATCATGTTTTTTTAAATTTTATAAATGGTAATATCAATTCCGGTTAAACAATCGCAAATACCTGTAGGGGCGGGTTTTACCAACCATATATGTCTCAAATTAACGATCTCGTAAACCCGCCCCTTTTAGCCGATCGCACTTCGGCGCGCTTTAATCAAAAACTGATTAGCTTTCTCGTAATTTGGGCGTTCTGGTAAGGAAGTTGATGCAAAAGCGCGATCGAACTCTCGATGCAAATCCAACCGCCACCGATTCACCTCATCCCAGGACATTTCCTCGTTGCGGATAGATAGCAATTGCGATCGATAATCCTGCACTCTCACAGGCACAAAACCCTCCTTCAGCACCGTAATTCCCGACAGCAACAACCGAATCAAGTGCATCGCGTGCTTCGATCGCACTTCCCCAGTATTCCGCAAGTCTTGCTCCATTTTTTTAAATTGAGACAAAACATAACTATTGTAAGTTTGATAAACCAATTGAGATAGAAAGATTTCCCGAATTTCCAGCAATTCTTGTGCTACAGGAGAAACCGTTTCCACCAAAGGCGTGTACAAACATTCCAACACATTCGGATTAGCTTTTAGTGCCAAAATCAAAAACTTTTGCAGTTCCCAATAGCATTCCTGATTTTCCTTGTTTTCCAATTGTTCTGGAATGCCATAAAGCGACCAATGAAGCATTGCCGGTGGCTGATAAATCCCGCGCCTGTCTGTATCAGATTGCTCGTTATCGAGACCATAGGCTCTCGAACCAACAATGCAGCGGTAAATGACAGAATCATAAAGGTTATATTCTGCTAAAAAATCTCCTCCAGACTCCAATCCTTCGCTCTGAAACTGCTTGCGGATGCTGAGTTCGTGTCGCCGCAGACTGATTGTTGTTCCGTCTGGGAGTTTGACCAAATATGCGTGGGAATTGTCCGTAGGCGATTCAACGATGACGCCTACTAATCCCTGTTTCCAAGATTCGTTAGTTGCAGGATTTTTTACCTCGATTTTGGTAACAATCTGGGTTCCGGCGGGTACGATCAAGTTGAAATTTTGAGGAATATTGGCATTTGCCATCAGGGAACCTCCGGCGGGGGCACGAGTTACAATCTTATTGTAGCATATGTGTAGTATAAAGAATGGACTAAGTAACTAAAATTGAGAAGCGCCAGAGTTTTCGCGCCTTTGCTTTTGTAATTAATCGGGATATGAGGTTATTTCTGGGATGTCGGAAACAAATGGACGAGTTTTAATTTCCCTTAAACTGGGGCAAAAACCTGTTGTCTGAGCAGAGGAAGAGGTACAATAACCTTGCTTATGAATAACATCACCCACGACATCGTTGCCAAACTCTGGAATCTCTGTAACGTCCTCAAGGACGACGGAGTGACCTATCACCAGTACGTGATCGAACTCACTTACCTGCTGTTCCTTAAGATGGCCAAGGAGACCAGCACGGAGAACCAACTTCCAGACGGTTATCGCTGGGATGACCTGGAAGGTCAAGCCGCACTTGAGCGTCTAGAGTTCTACAAGCTGCTGTTGATCGACCTTGGTGATCGCGGTTCTACACTCGTTAAAGAAATTTTTACCAATGCCAGTTCTTCCATCAAAAAGCCCACCACATTTTCTACACTGGTCACTGAGATCGACAAGCTGGACTGGTACAGTGCCAAGCAGGAAGGTCTGGGCGATGTGTATGAAGGGCTGCTGGAGAAAAATGCTAATGAAAAGAAGTCTGGTGCTGGTCAATACTTCACACCCCGTCCGCTGATCGACAGCATTGTACATATCATGCGCCCTACGCTAGAAGACATTATTCAAGACCCGGCAGCAGGGACGGGCGGCTTTTTGATTGCTGCTAATCGCTACATACGCGAAAACGGCGACCCAGATAGTTGGACAGAAAAACAGCAACGCAAATACCGCCACAACACTTTCTACGGCATGGAACACGTGCAGGACACGCACCATTTAGCATTAATGAACTTGATGTTACATGGAATTGAATTTGACCCACAAGGGGCTGGTATCCGCTACGGCGATACGCTCTCGCCGGAGGGAGAAGCCTTGCCAAAAGCAACGCTAATCCTCTCCAATCCACCATTCGGTTCCAAGAAAGGAGGTGGCTTACCTACTCGCAAAGATTTTAATTTTCCTACCAGTAATAAACAGTTTTGTTTCCTACAACACATTTACCAAAGTCTTAAGCCTGGTGGTCGCGCTGCGGTGGTTTTGCCTGACAATGTACTGTTCAATGGCAATGCGGGGAAGCAGATTCGCGCTGACTTGATGAACAAGTGTAATCTACATACTATCCTGCGTCTACCGACTGGCATCTTCTACGCACAGGGAGTTAAGACTAATGTCTTGTTTTTTACTCGTGGCAAGAAGGAAAAAGGTAACACTCAAGAAGTCTGGGTATACGACCTACGTGCTAATATGCCGCAGTTTGGCAAGCGCACCCAACTCACCCGCAAGCATTTTGCCGAGTTTGAAGTTGCCTTTGGCGATGACGCATTCGGCAGCGCTGCGAGTCTTGCCAAGCGTGTAGATACAGGTGAGCAAGGGCGTTTCAGAAAGTTCACCCGCGACTGGATAGCAGAAATTGGTGACAGTCTGGACATTTCTTGGCTCAATGATGAAAGCGAAGGCGGAACAGATGAACTGTCTGAACCAGCAGCACTCGCACAAGAAGCGATCGGTGAACTGGAAGCCGCGATGGAACAACTGCGTGGAATTCTGGAGGAGTTGGGTGAGGAGGTAGAAGTGTGAATGCTTTACCAATGGGATGGGTAAAAACCACTCTCGACCAAATTGTTGATCGAATTGTTGGTGGAGGCACTCCATCCAAGTCGAATGCCTCCTTTTTCAGGGGTAGTATTCCTTTCATGACTGTGAAGGATATGACTCAACGTTTTCCCGTTGATACTCAGGATCACATATCTGAAAAGGCAATCGAACAAAGCGCAACAACGGTTGTACCCAGAGATACGTTAATTGTGGCAACTCGTATGTCGCTAGGCAAGATTGTCAGACCTAAATTTGAGACAGCAATCAATCAAGATTTAAAGGCATTATTCCTCAATGAAAACATTAACAAGACTTTCGTTGAATATTGGTGGCGACATAAGGCAAAATACATTCAAAGTCTTGGCACAGGGACAACTGTTCAAGGAATTCGCCTCGAAGCTATTCGTTCGCTATCTATCCATGTTCCCCCTCTCAACGAACAAAAACACATTGCTGATAAGCTTGACACACTGCTGACGCGGGTAGATACTTGTCGATCACGCCTTGAACGTATCCCCCTCATTCTCAAACGATTCCGCCAAACTGTCCTCGCAGCAGCAACGTCCGGGCAGCTTACGGAAGAGTGGCGGGACGTGCAAAGCCTTAACAAGATGGTACGTTGGGTTTCTCTTGAGGATGTTGCATTAGAGTTTAGCTATGGCTCATCCGCCAAGTCATCGCCATCAGGTTCTGTTCCCGTATTACGTATGGGTAATATTCAAGAGGGCAAATTAGATTGGAATAATCTGGTCTTTACTTCTGATATAAAAGAGATCGAGAAATACCAATTGCTCACTGGAGATGTACTATTTAATCGAACTAATAGTCCTGAATTAGTAGGCAAGACAGCCGTCTATAAAGGCGAACGACCTGCTATCTATGCGGGCTACCTTATTCGTGTTCGTTGTAGTGCAGATCTACTTCCTGATTATCTTAATTACTGCCTCAATAGCCCGGCAGGGCGCGATTACTGCTGGCAGGTTAAGTCTGATGCTATCAGTCAGTCAAATATCAATGCGAGGAAGCTAGCAGCATTTCAGTTTGAACTGCCACCTATAGAAGAACAAGCAGAGATCGTTCGCCGCACCGAAGTATTATTTGCTTATGCCGATCGCATCGAAACCCACTACCAGAAGGCCCTTGCTCAAGTCGAGCGATTGACATCAGCACTGCTATCTCAGGCATTTCGAGGTGAACTGGTTCCACAAGATCCTAATGATGAACCGATATCGGTACTTCTCGAAAGGATTCAAGCCGAGAAAGCCCGTATAGAGACTGAACGCAAGACAACACGCATTGTCCACCGCTCAACCAAAGAGTCCCCAAAAAAAAGAATGAAACAACCATCAGATTATTCGGAGGCTCTTCGTTCCACATTTGTGGAAATGGGGCGCAAAGCTGATGCTCGCCAACTTTTTGACCAAGCAGGGTTTAGCAAAGACGAGGTAGTGCAGTTTTATGAAGCATTACGTGCTACCCCAGAAGTATCAGTTGCCTTTGAAGAGGATCTGGAAGAAAGTCCGCAGCAACAAAGTTCAATTGTTAATAGTAAAGCTAAAAATTACACAGCAAAAGGGCATTTCCGCTTGGTGGAGCTTTGGTTGGACGATTTCAAGAACCTGACGGACTATACAGTTCGCTTTGACCCCTCCCATAGCATTGATATTGTGCTTGGCTGGAACGGCACCGGAAAATCAAATCTTTTTGAAGCCTTAGTCATTATTTTTCGTGATCTGCACGAATGGGTAGAGCAGAATCGGTGGCCAGACAAACCAATGAAGGGCTATCGACTACGTTACCAAATGGATGAACAAACAGTAGAGGTCTCTTGGCATCCAGCGGAAATGAAACGCCCCAATTTGAAGATGGTAGTATTTCAAGCAGGTACGAAAGAGTTAGACAACCTCAAAAGTATCAATCGAGGAAAACTACCATTACCCAGATTTATCTTCGGCTATTATTCTGGTCCCACAAATCGTTTGGCTGAACATTTTTTACCAATGAAACAGGCTCACTATGTTCGCTTACGAGAAGCGATATCAGATGATCCTGCCACCCTTACGCACCTCCTGGAGCAGCGGCGGTTCTTTTGCGCCGAAAATCATCACGCAAAATACGTGTTACTCGCCTTTTGCCACAAGGAAGATGCTGATATTAACCGCTTCCTTGAAGAAAGACTGCGGATTGTTGGTTTTGAGTCGGCACTATTTGTGATCCGCAAGCCACGTTGGGCGAAGAAAGGTCAAACTGCTGAAAATTTTTGGGGCGCAACCGGTATCATGCGTCGAGTTATGGAGCGGCTCCGGCGATTTGCCATTGCGCCTATGGTAGTTGAACAGACTATCCCAGACGGTTTTCGCTCGAATCGTGAAGACCACTACTACTTCTTTCTGCCTGATTTGAAGAGCTTGCACGCCTTTGCCGCTGAATACCAGGATGCGCGGACATTCTTCCTCGCTCTTGAGAGTACCGACTTCTCGGAACTGATCTATGACTTGAAAATTCAGGTTCGTGTGAAAGCGACCAATATGAAGCAAGTGCCGATCACGTTTCACGAGTTGAGTGAGGGCGAACAGCAACTGCTCATGGTGCTGGGCTTAATGCGCTTCACGAAATCTCACCAGTCTTTAGTCCTGCTCGACGAGCCGGATACGCATCTCAATCCGCATTGGAGTGTGGAATACCTAAAGCTGTTGACTCGCTTAATGAGCGACGATTCCAGCGAGTCAGAAGAACAACAGACGAGCCAAATTCTGATGTCAACCCACGATCCATTGGTGATCGCAAGCCTGTTCAAAGAGCAGATTCACCTTCTTAAAAGGGATTGGCAGACGGGTGTTTGCAGATGGGATCAGCCAACTGTCAACCCGCGTGGACTTGGATTTACTGGTATTCTCACGAGTGAGATGTTTGGGATGCGGAGCGACCTTGATGAAGAAACGCTCGCGGATCTGGACAATAAAGTTCGCCTTGTAGCTAAGGAGGGCTCCTTGACCCCGGACGAAGTTAAAGATATTGAAGAAATCAACAAACGTTTGGAGGCAGCGGGATTCCAGAAGGCATTCAGCGATCCCTACTACGCGGCTTTTGTCCGTGCATGGGGACGACGACACAGTGAGTTAATGGCTGGCGTTCGATTCCTCAATCCAGAACAACAGGAGGAGATTGATCGGATCGCACGGGAAGTTCTGGAGGAATCTATTGCGGAATTGCAAGCAGAGGCGGTGGACTGATGCGCTGGGTTGACATCGACAAAATTGAGCTTCCAGACGAATGGGAGAAACGGGCTGATGATGCCCTCAATCAATTGCGACAGGAAATCGAGGATGCTGCACAGGCTGCTCAATTGGCTGGGGAGGATATTCCGGCTGCACGAAAGACAGCGATTACAGAGGGATTGAAAAAAAAATCGCGCCAGCAAGTTTGGCGCGATCTCGCCAAGCCGTTATCCATTCTCCGAAATGGAAAGTGCTGGTATTCCGAGAGTAAAAACCCAACTTCTGACAAAGATGTCGATCACTTTCGTCCGAAGAACCGAGTAGCAGAAGATCCTGATCATGAGGGTTACTGGTGGCTCGCATTCCAATGGAATAACTATCGCTACTCATGTCAATGGTGTAACCAACGTCGCGTTGATAACGCAAACGGTACTAAAGGAGGGAAGTTAGATCACTTTCCAGTCGTAGGAAGTTTCAGGGCGCGGCTAGAAACAGATAACTGGAAGCAGGAAGAGGTTGAGCTTCTTGATCCGATCGACCCAGACGACTGGAAACTGCTAACATTTCTTCCCAATGGACAACCTACTCCTACAAAGAATAAAGGCACACGAGAACATGATAGAGCTGCAACTTCGATTTTGGTCTACCATCTTCACTGTAGAGAGCTTGTTGTTGAGCGAAAGACTTTGGCTTCGACTATTCGGAAACTTATTGAAAACATGGAAATGCTCCGTTCAAAAATCACTGATCTTCAAATAAGAGAAGTCTACAAAAATCAACAGAGGGAGCTTCTTCGGGCTATTGATGATGATTCAGAATACTCAGCGGCAGCATTAGCCTACGCACGGGCTGAGATATACAAGATGGAGTGCGGTGACCCGGTAAAGAGGCAGTGGCTCGAAGATATTCTCAATTTGAAGTGAGTATTAAAGGGGTTAAACTAACAACGCTGCTTGTTTGGGGGGATTTAGTCGGAAGTTCCCACGGAGAAATTTTGTTTAATGGGCAATACAGGATTTGAACCTGTGACCCCTTCCGTGTGAAGGAAGTGCGCTACCACTGTGCTAATTGCCCGTAGAT
>ENA-OBIT01001158-OBIT01001158.1-metagenomes-genome-assembly--contig:-NODE-1158-length-10137-cov-4.91718_pt1 | contig 10137 bp, 9 predicted proteins | sample MGYA00153386_OBIT01 | MGnify analysis MGYA00153386 | reverse complement strand
GGCTGCGGATGCTCATCAGCCAGTCGTTGCTGGCCAGCACCTGGCCGGCCTTGCCTTGCAGCTGGATCAGGCCGCTGAAGGCGTGGTCGATGCGAATCGTGACCTCGTCCAGCGCCGCTTCAGAAATGCCCGGGTGGCCGCGATAGGACTGGAACTGCGCACGGTGGCGTTCGAGTTCTTTCAGCAGGTCGCTCTTGATGTCGGCGCGCGACGCCACGTCCATGATCTCGAAGATGGTGACCAGCGCAAAGTGGTGGTCCACCGGCGCGTCGCGCGCCACCAACTGGCCCAGGCGGTCGAACAGGTGTTCCAGCCGCAGCATCGTGCGGATGCTCTCGTTCAGCGGGTATTCGTACAGAACCAAGGTGGGCTCGCGGGGCAGTGGGCGGCCACGCCGCGCCTCAGCCGGGATTGTTCCACAGTGCCCACAGCACGCGAACTTGTGAAGCCAGTGCGACCCCGGTGATGTGGTCGTTGTAGATCACCGCGTCGGCCACGCCGCGTCGCATGGCGCGCGTGGCCTGCTGGGCCATCACGGCGCGTGCAGCAGTCTCAGTCCAGCCCGGGCGCTGCGCCACGCGCTGCACTTGCGTGGCCTCGTCGCAGTCGATCACCAGCACCCGCTGGACACGCTGGCGCCAGCGGGCCGACTCGGCCAGCAAGGGCACGTCGAACACCACCGTCCGGCCGGCCGACTGCCCCGCCAGGCGCTGTGCTTCCTGCCCGATCAACGGGTGCAGGATGGCTTCAAGTTGAATACGCACGGCGATGTCGGCAAAAACTTGTTGGCGCATGAAGACACGGTCCAGCGAACCATCGGGCATCAATGCGACGCCGCCGAACGCGGCGGCAAGGGCCGGCATGGCGAGGCCGTCAGGCTGGGTGATGCTGCGCGCGATGGCATCGGTGTCGACCAGATGCGCGCCGCATTCCACCAAGCATTGCGCAACCGTGCTTTTGCCGCTGCCGATGCCACCCGTCAGGCCGATGCGCAGCGCAACGGTGCGGGTCGCATTCTTCAAAGGTGCCACACCGCCCGCAGCGTATCGCCAAAGAAGATGGAACACAGGCCGCCCAGCGCCAGGTAAGGGCCGAAGGGGATGGGTTGCTCGCGCTTGTGGCCAAAACCGGCGATGAGCGTGATGCCCACCACTGCGCCCAGTGCGGCGGCCAGCAGCAGCGCTGACGGCAGCGCCTGCCAGCCCAGCAGCGCGCCGATGCCGGCCAGCATCTTCATGTCGCCCTCGGCCATGGCATTCACGCCGCGCAGTTGGCCGTACACAAAGCCCACCGACCACAGCACGCCATAACCCGCCACGGCGCCGGCCAGGGCCGCACTTGGGCTGACGCCTGACCAGCCCGCCAACGCGCTCACCAGGCCCAGGCCGATGAGCGGCAGTGTCAGGCCATCGGGCAGCAGGGTGGTGTCGAAGTCGATCAGCGCCATCGTCAGCAGCAGGGCAATGGCCGCGCACCACAGCAGCACTTCGGGGTGCGGGCCGAACATCACGGCAGCGGCCGCAAAAAGCCCGGCGGTGGTCAGTTCAACTGCCGGATAACGCACGGAGATGCCCGCGCCGCAGGCCGAACACTTTGCACGCAGAAACAGCCAGCTGAGCACGGGGATGTTTTCGTACCAGCGCAGCACGTGGCCGCAGTGCGGGCAGCGCGAGCGCGGGCGCAGCAGCGTCTGCACGGGCAGCTTTTCAAGGGCTACCGACACGGCCGTTGCGGCCGCGGCCAGCTGTGGCGGCGACACCGCCTTGGTGCCGAACAGCGGCTGCCAGGCGCGCACATCGCCCAGCTGGAATTCCACCGAGTCCTTCCACCATTCGCGCCACAGCATGGCCGGCAGGCGGTGCACCACCACGTTCAAGAAGCTGCCGACCATCAGGCCGACGAGGCCCAGGCCCCAGGGCGTCAGCAGCAGCGCCGCAGCGCTGTCAAAGTCCATCAAACCACGGCGCCGAGCTTGAAGATCGGTAAGTACATGGCCACCACGATGCCGCCAATCATGACACCCAGAATGACAATGATGAAGGGTTCCATCAGGCTGGACAGGCCCTTGACCATTTCATCGACCTCTTCTTCGTAGAACTCGGCCGCCTTGGCCAGCATGTGGTCCAGCGAGCCCGATTCTTCGCCGATGGCCGCCATCTGCAACACCATGCTCGGGAACACGCCCGTGGCGGTCATCGAGGTGGTGAGCGCAGAGCCGGTGGACACGTCGCGCTGAATCTGCTCGGTGGCCTGCGCATAGACAGCGTTGCCGGATGCACCGCCCACAGAATCCAGTGCCTCGACCAGCGGCACGCCGGCGGCGAACATGGTGGACAACGTGCGAGTCCAGCGCGCGATGACCGACTTGTTGATGAGGCTGCCAAACACGGGCACCTTCAGCAGGATGCGGTCCATCGTCATCTGCATTTTCTCGGACCGCTTCCAGCTCTCGAAGAAGAAGTACAGGCCGCCACCGACAAACCCGAAGATTGCCCACCACCAAGCCACGAAGAACTTTGACAGCGCGATGATCAACAGGGTTGGCGCGGGCAACTCGCCGCCAAAGGACTTGAACACGTCCTCGAAGGCCGGGATCACGAAGATCATGATGACGGTCAGCACCACGAAGGCCACCGTGATGACGGCGATCGGGTACATCAGCGCCGACTTGATCTTGCCCTTGATGGCCATCGTCTTTTCCTGGTACAGCGCCAGGCGGTCGAGCATGGCCTCCAGGATGCCGCCCGCTTCGCCGGCCTCGACCAGGTTGCAGTAAAGCGAGTCGAAGTGCAGCGGCTGCTTGCGGAACGCCGACGACAGGTTGGTGCCGGTCTCGACGTCGTTGCGGATGTCGGTAAGCAACTTGGTCATGCGCGGGTTGTTGCTGCCGCGGGCCACGATGTCGAACGACTGCAACAACGGCACGCCGGCTTTCATCATGGTGGCCAACTGGCGCGTGAAGACCGCGATGTCTTTCTGTTTGATTGCCCGGCCGCCGCTGGTGCGCCGTTTGCGCACCTTGGTGACCAGGATGCCTTGCCGGCGCAGGCTGGCATTGACCACGGCCTCGCCGCCGGCACGCATCTCTCCGCGCATCAGCTTGCCGTTTTTGTCCTTGCCTTCCCACTCGAAGATAGATTCCTTCGCAGCGCTCTTGGGCAGTGCAGCAGTGGCCATGGGTTGCGGTGGGTTGGAGGAAAAAGGTTTGAAGGGTGAGTCTGCACCAGCGGCAGCTTGAGAAGCACGGCGCTTGCCGCCCTGCCGTGAGTTGTTGCCGGGGCAGGTTTACTCGTTGGTGACGGTGAGCACTTCTTCGAGCGTGGTCATGCCCGCCCGCACCTTGACCAAGCCGGACTGCCGCAGGTCGCGCACGCCTTCGATCTGGGCTTGCTTGGCGATGTCCAGCGAGGTGCCTTCTGACAGGATGATGCGCTGGATGGCCTCAGTGATCGGCATCACCTGATACAGGCCAAGCCGCCCCTTGTAGCCGTTGTTGCAAGCCGAGCACCCCACGGCGCGGTAGGGCTTCCAGTTTCCGTCCAGGTCGGCGGGCTGGAAACCGGCCCTAAGCAACGATTCACGTGGGTAATCGGCCGGCTTCTTGCAGTTCTCGCACAGCCTGCGCGCCAGGCGTTGCGCCGTGATCAACAACACGCTGGCGGCGATGTTGAACGGCGCCACACCCATGTTCAGCAGCCGCGTCAACGTGGTGGGGGCGTCGTTCGTGTGCAGTGTGCTCATCACCAGGTGGCCGGTCTGTGCGGCCTTGATGGCAATGTCGGCGGTTTCCAGGTCGCGGATCTCGCCGACCATGATGACGTCGGGGTCCTGACGCAGGAACGATTTCAATGCCGCGGCAAAGGTCAGGCCGGCGCGGTCGTTCACATTGACCTGATTGATGCCAGGCAGGTTGATTTCGGCCGGGTCTTCCACCGTGGCGATGTTCACGCCAGGCTGGTTCAGTATGTTCAGGCAGGTGTACAGCGATACCGTCTTGCCGCTGCCCGTGGGCCCGGTGACGAGAATCATGCCGTAGGGGCGACCGATGCACTGCATCAGGCGGTCCTTCTCGATCTTTTCGTAGCCCAGAGCCTCGATGCCCAGTTTGGCACTGGACGAGTCAAGGATACGCACCACGACCTTCTCGCCAAACAGCGTCGGCAGCGTGCTGACACGGAAATCAATTGACTTGCTGCCGAACTTCAACTTCATGCGGCCGTCCTGCGGCACGCGCTTTTCGGCAATGTCCATGCGCGAGATGACCTTGATGCGCGACGCCAACTTGTCTTTGATGGCAATCGGCGGCTGGGTGATCTCGCGCAGTTCGCCGTCGATGCGGAATCGAACGCGGTAGTGGTACTCGTAGGGCTCGAAGTGCAGGTCCGATGCGCGCATATTGATGGCGTCGATCAGCATCTTCTGCAGGAAGCGCACCACTGGCGCGTCTTCGACTTCGGTCGACACATCGGCCGATTCTTGTGCCGCAGTCTCTTCGTCAGAAACGTCGAAGTCGAAATCGGCGCTGGCCATCGACTCCAGCATTTCGTTGGCCGTGACACCCTGGGCTTCGAGCTGCCGCATCAATTTGTCGTACTCGACAATCACCCACTCGGGCGACAGCTGGGTGGCAAATTTAATGCGTTCGGCGGCCTCCTGGTCGGTGGGGTCGGCCGCCGCGATGAACAACCGGTTGCCGCGCTTGCCCAATACCAGCACCTGATACTGCCCCGCGATCTTCTGGTCGAGGACGTTGCGCGGCAACTTTTGCAAGTCGATCGCATTCAGATCAAGCAACGGCAGCGCCAGTGCATTGGCCAGCGCCAATGCCAACTCGTCAGGCTTGACCGATCCCGCGGCAATTACGGCTGAAACGAAACTCACCTTGCGCTCGCGCGCGCTCCGTGACAACTCTTCGGCGACCTTACTGCTGAGCTTGTTGGCGTTCACCAGCACGCGCGCCACGCCCGAGAGTGACGAAGGCGGCGGTTCGACTGTCACATCAGCGGGCATCGGGTTCGGTTTTGCGGGTGCATATGCCTAAGATCATCGCCGATCACCCATGGGGTGTAAACGCCACGACAGTGAAACGAAGTGCCAGTGGCAACAGACTTCGCAGAATGGGGACGCCCGATGGTTGATCGCTTACGGCTAACAGCAGGCGGAAGACGGCTGTTGACTGGTAGCCAGCGCAAGCGCGGCGAACAAGAAAACTGGTCGGGGTGAGAGGATTCGAACCTCCGGCCTCTACGTCCCGAACGTAGCGCTCTACCAGGCTAAGCTACACCCCGTTTCGCGGCAGAAAACTTCCATCACTGGGCTCTGCCTGAGCTCGGGCCATCGGTCAGTGCGACCTGTGGATCGCCCGCTTAACCAAGTCTAGCAGAGCCCCCCGCGCGCGAGATTCCGGCATTTCCACCAGGGCTGCACGGGCCTTGTCAGCTTCGAGTTGGGCGGCGTGGCGCGTGGCGTCGAGCGCACCAGTTCGGCGCACCAACTCAATGATTTGTGGGAGCCGGCTTACCTCGCCATGCTGAATGGCGTGGCGGATCAAAGCCCGGTCCGGCTCGTCCGCCCGCTGCATCGCCACCAGCAGCGGCAGTGTGGGCTTGCCTTCGCGCAGGTCGTTGCCGATGTTCTTGCCCAACTCGTCACTGTTGCCTTCGTAGTCGAGCAGGTCGTCGATAAGCTGGAACGCGGTGCCCAACGAGCGGCCAAAGTCGGCACAGCACTCTTCCAACGCAGGCCCGGCGCCGCCCAAAACGGCACCCAACCGCGCACTGGCCTCGAACAACTTGGCCGTCTTGAAGCGAATGACACGCAGGTAATCAGCCACCGCGAGGTCAGCGTCATGCATGTTCATGAGCTGCAGAACCTCGCCTTCGGCGATGACGTTGGTGGCGTCGGCCAGCACGTCGAGCACGCGCATGCGATTCACCGCCACCATCATCTGAAAGGCGCGGGAGTAAAGGAAGTCGCCGACCAGCACGCTCGCCGCGTTGCCAAACATGGCATTGGCGGTGGCACGGCCTCGGCGCAAGGACGATTCGTCGACCACATCGTCATGCAGCAGCGTGGCGGTATGGATGAATTCCACGATGGCAGCCAACTCAAACCGCTCAGGGCCGTCAAACCCCAGGGCCTCGGAAAACAGCAACACCAAACGCGGCCGAATGCGCTTACCGCCAGCCGTGACTATGTAGTTGGAGATCTGGTCTATCAACACCACCTGTGACGACAAACGTTCGCGAATGACCATATCCACCTGCCGCATGGCCTGGGCCAACGGGTCGTCAACAGCGATGGCTTGGGTGGGGGTAAGTGTGTCGAGCACGGGGGGCAAAAATCAACGCTGGTTCATTATAAGAAACCGCTTGCGACCAGCGGGCACGTGGCCGCAGAGTGCACGGGCCGGCCGGATCCCGTTCGCGGCTGCCTTGGGAAAGGCTGCCTATTGCTCACCTCATGCTATACTCAAAGGCTCTGCGCTGGTGGCACAGTGGCGATCAAGGGGTACTGAAGCGGCTGACCCTCCCGAACACGAGCCCACGCCAGGCGGCATTTCTGAAAGGTTTCACATGTACGCGGTCATAAAGACCGGTGGTAAGCAATACAAAGTTGCCACTGGCGAGAAGATCAAGGTAGAACAGCTTGCTGCGGAAGTGGGCCAGGAAATCGTGATCGATCAGGTCCTGGCCGTGGGAATCGGCGCGGACCTGAAGGTCGGGGCCCCTTGGGTCGTAGGTGCCACGGTCAGCGCCACCGTTTTGGCGCATGGGCGCCATGACAAGATCCGCATTTTCAAGATGCGGCGTCGTAAACATTATCAGAAACATGGCGGCCATCGCCAGAACTACACCGAGTTGCAAATTGGTTCTGTGAGCAGCTGAAGGAGCATCCGACATGGCACAGAAAAAAGGCGGCGGCTCGACGCGAAATGGCCGCGATTCGCAGCCGAAGATGCTGGGTGTGAAGGTGTTCGGCGGCCAGCAGATTACTGCCGGAGCCATCATCGTTCGCCAGCGAGGCACCAAGTTTCACGCGGGCAGCAACGTGGGCATGGGCAAGGACCACACCCTGTTTGCGTTGGTGAATGGCGCGGTGTCCTTCGAAATCAAAGGTGCGCTCAACCGCCAAACGGTGTTCGTCAAGTCGGTCTGATAGCCACTTCGCACCGCCCGCAAAGCCCCGGCCTGCCGGGGCTTTTTTGTTACCGCGCTTTGATCAGCATGCCGCCACCATGAAGTTCGTTGACGAAGCCACCATCGACGTTGCCGCCGGTGACGGCGGCGCGGGCTGCGCGAGCTTCCGCCGCGAAAAGTTCATTCCGTTCGGCGGCCCCAACGGTGGCGACGGTGGTCGCGGGGGAAGCGTGTTTGCGGTGGCCGACCGCAACATCAACACGCTCATCGACTACCGTTATGCCCGGCGCCATATCGCCAGGAACGGTGAAGCGGGGCGCGGTTCAGATCAGTTTGGCGCAGCCGGTGCCGACATCGATCTGCGCATGCCGGTGGGCACCATCATTGCTGATGCCGAGACTGGCGCCAAGCTGGTCGAGTTGCTTGAACATGGGCAGCGCGAACTCATCGTCAAGGGCGGCGACGGCGGTTTCGGGAATCTGCATTTTAAGACCAGCACCAACCGCGCCCCGCGGCAGAAAACACCCGGTTGGCCGGGCGAAGCCAAAAAGCTGCAACTTGAATTGCGCGTGCTGGCCGATGTGGGCCTGCTAGGCATGCCCAATGCAGGTAAATCGACTCTGATTTCGGTGATATCCAATGCTCGGCCGAAAATTGCCGACTACCCGTTCACCACGCTGCATCCGAACCTGGGCGTGGTGCGGGTCGGGCCGGAGCAAAGCTTCGTGGTGGCTGACATTCCAGGCCTCATCGAAGGCGCCTCGGAAGGAGCCGGCCTGGGGCACCAATTCCTGCGTCACCTGCAGCGCACCCGGCTGTTGCTGCACATCGTCGACATGGCCCCTTTTGACGACGCCGACCCGGTGGTGCAGGTACGCGCCATTGCTGCCGAGCTGAGGAAGTACGACCCGAAGTTGCATGCCAAGCCACGTTGGCTGGTTTTCAACAAGCTGGACATGGTGCCGGCCGACGAACGCGCTTCAAGAATGGCCGAATACGTGCGGCGGTTGCGCTGGAAAGGCCCTGTGTTCGCCGTTTCGGCGCTGGCGCGTGAGGGTTTACAGCCGCTGGTCGAGCGCATTTACCGCGAGGTGTCGGCGCACCAGCGGGTTGAGCCACTGCCCGACCCGCGTTTTACCGACGCCCTGGCACCGGAGTGAGCCGGCCGCATGATGTTGCCGGGGTAATGACGCCCGGCGTACTGGCCACCGCGCGGCGCATCGTCGTCAAGGTCGGGTCCAGCCTGGTTACCAACGAAGGCCGTGGTGTTGACCGCGACGCAATTGGCGATTGGTCTCGTCAGCTTGCTGCGCTGGCCACCCAGGGGCGCGAATTGATGATGGTGTCCAGCGGCGCCATCGCTGAAGGCATGAAGCGGTTGGGTTGGGCGCAGCGCCCGCGTCAACTCAACGAGTTGCAGGCCGCCGCCGCGGTGGGGCAGATGGGCCTGGTGCAGACGTACGAGGCACAGCTGTCGAAGCACGGCATGGCAAGCGCCCAGGTGCTCTTGACACATTCCGACCTGGCCGACCGCGAGCGCTATCTCAATGCCCGCTCGACCTTGTTGACCTTGTTGTCGCTTCAGGTCATACCGGTCATCAACGAAAACGACACCGTCGTCAACGACGAGATCAAGTTTGGCGACAACGACACCCTGGGTGCCTTGGTCGCCAACCTCGTCGATGCCGACGCTTACGTTATTTTGACCGACCAGCGCGGGCTTTACGTCAGCGACCCGCGTCGCGACCCGCAGGCGCGGTTCGTCGACGACGCGGTGGCGGGCGACCCGGCGCTGGAGCTGATGGCCGGCGGCGCGGGCTCGGCGATAGGCCGGGGTGGCATGTTGACCAAGGTGCTGGCAGCTCGCCGCGCCGCAGGCAGTGGCGCCAGCACCGTCATCGCCTGGGGTCGGGAGCCCGACGTGTTGTTGCGCCTGGCCGCCGGCGAGCGCATCGGCACGCTGTTGACCGCCGGCACCCCCAAGCTGGCAGCGCGCAAGCAGTGGATGGTCGACCATCTGCAGCTGCGCGGCTCGGTGGTGGTGGACGATGGCGCCGTCGACAAACTAATTGGTGAAGGCAAAAGTCTGCTGCCGATCGGTGTGCGAGAGGTGCAGGGCGAATTTTCTCGCGGTGACGTGATCGCGGTGCGCGACGTGCGCGGTGTAGAGGTGGCGCGCGGCCTGGCCAATTACTCGGCAGCCGAGGCGCGGCTGATATCACGCAAGCCATCTGCTCAAATCAGTGCATTGCTCGGTTATTCGAATGCGCCCGAGATGATTCACCGTACCAACCTGGTGCTGCTGTAGCGCTGCGGACGAAATCGGTCGTGGAATCGGTTGCATATGCGTTCGCAATCAGCGGGTGAATCGCTGGCTAAACCGATGGCTGCCCTGGTGGCTCAGTCAGCTCGCGGTGGCTCCGGGCTCAGCTCTGTGGCGGTGCCGAGATGAGGCGGCGGCCCATCGCTGTCGTGCCGATGCGCTCGCATGCTTGCGCGCAGATAACGATTGGGCTGGTTCAGCCGCGGTAAAAACCTCGCCAGCTCGGTCAAAGCCATTTCGTACACGCCGCGCTTGAACTCAATCACCAGCTCCAGCGGAACCCAATATTCGTTCCAGCGCCAGGCGTCGAATTCCGGATGGTCGGTGGCGCGAAGGTTCATGTCACTGTCGCGCCCGAGCAAACGCAGCAGAAACCAGATCTGCTTCTGGCCGCGGTAATGGCCACGCGCGTCGCGGCGGATGAAGTGGTCTGGAACCTCGTAACGCAGCCAGTCGCGGGTTCTGGCGATGACCTGCACGTGGTCTTGCAGCAAACCGACTTCTTCGTGCAGTTCGCGGAACATCGCCTGCTCGGGCGACTCGCCGTGTTTGATGCCGCCCTGGGGAAATTGCCAAGAGTGGGTACGCAGCCTCTTGCCCCAGAAAACCTGGTTGCGCGAGTTGAGCAGGACGATGCCGACGTTGGGCCTGAAGCCTTCCCGGTCGAGCATAATC
>ENA-OBIT01001156-OBIT01001156.1-metagenomes-genome-assembly--contig:-NODE-1156-length-10156-cov-10.5635_pt1 | contig 10156 bp, 8 predicted proteins | sample MGYA00153386_OBIT01 | MGnify analysis MGYA00153386 | reverse complement strand
AAGCTGCGGAACAAATTAACTGTGCTGAACAATTTATCGAATTAGCTCAAAATCTAATTGGCCCTGTACCGCTACCTTAAATAACAATGAACGAAGCACGCCACCAAGCTTATCTCAATCTGATTGAATCGCTACTGAATTGCCCCAGCGGGGAAGAAAGCCAAATTTTGGAGGCCAACTCCGAGTTAGTTGATGCGGGGTTGGTGCAGGTAATGTTAGATGAAGCAAACAATCTTAGAACTTTTAACAACCTGGATAATGCTAATTCTTTAATGACTCTTGCAGGGCATCTCCTGGGTAGTTATGGCAATGCAATGATAGAGAAATCGTCACCCTCAGCTTATCTTGAATTCCTAACGGAAGTGTTGCAGGTAACTTCAGACAGCGACGGCGATCCTAATGTAATTTATCCGAGGCTGCGGGATAATCTCAAATTAGTTAATGATAAATTGGCTGTGGTTTTGCAAAATTGGGCGAGGGAAACTTTGCCAAATTTAGATAGCCAACAAGACCGCATTTCTATAACAGAAGTTATTTTCTATTTTAGTAATGCTATTCAGAAATTTCCTTTAGGCAGCAGGGCAAGTAATTTGGAAATTGCCATTGCAGGTTATGAAGTTGCCCTGACTGTTTTTACCAGTCAAGAGTGTCCTAAAGATTGGGCAGGTACTCAAAATAACTTGGGAATTGCCTATAGCGACAGAATCAGAGGCGAAAGGGCAGATAATCTAGAAATGGCAATTTCCACTTATCAAGCATCATTATCAGTTTACACCCGCGAGGCATTTCTCTTTGAATGGGCAATGACTCAAAATAATTTGGCGATTGCCTACCTCTACAGAATCAGAGGCGAAAAAGCGGAGAATCTAGAAATTGCGATTTCCGCTTGTCAAGCAGCTTTGTCAGTTCGCACCCATGAGGCATTTCCTTTTGAATGGGCAATGACTCAAAATAATTTGGGGGAAGCCTACCGCAACAGAATCAGAGGCGAAAAAGCGGAGAATCTAGAAATGGCGATTGCAGCTTATCAAGCAGCTTTGTCAGTTTGCACCCGCGAGGCATTTCCTTTTGAATGGGCAATGACTCAAAATAATTTGGGAGAAGTCTACCGCAACAGAATCAGAGACGAAAAAGCGGAGAATCTAGAAATGGCGATTGCAGCTTATCAAGCATCACTATCCGTTTACACCCGCGAGGCATTTCCTGAAGATTGGGCAAGGAATCAAAATAATTTGGCGATTGCCTACCTCTACAGAATCAGAGGTGAAAAAGCGGAGAATCTAGAAATGGCGATTGCAGCTTCTGAGGCAGCTTTCTCAGTTTATACCCGCGAGGCATTTCCTGAAGATTGGGCAAAGAGTCAAAATAATTTGGGGGAAACCTACCGCAACAGGATCAGAGGCGAAAGGGCGGATAATCTAGAAATGGCGATTTCCGCTTATCAAGAATCATTATCCGTTTACACCCGCGAGGCATTTCCTGAAGATTGGGCAAGGAGTCAAAATAATTTGGCTGGTGCCTACCGCAAGAGAATCAGAGGCGAAAAAGCGGAGAATCTGGAAATGTCGATCGCCGCTTTTCAGGCATCGTTATCCGTTCGCACCCGCGAGGCATTTCCGATAAATCATGCTGAAACCTTATTTAATCTCGGAGTTACCTACTGGGATAATTCCCAACTCCCAGAAGCTTACAATACCCTTAACACCGCCATTGAAACAGTCGAATCAATGCGGCGTGAAATCATTATTGGTGGCGAAGCAGACAGACAGAAATTAGCCGAAGAATACAATAGAATTTATCAGGCAATGGTAGGAGTTTGCCTAGAAATGGAAAACAAAACTGCCGCCCTAGAATACGTCGAACGCAGCAAAACCCGAAACCTAGTAGAATTGTTTCACAAAGATCGCACCCTTCCAAAAGATTTACAGTTGCAGCCTATTAGTTTTGGAGAAATTCGCAGTATCTTAGCTGAAAATGAAGCAATTGTAGAATGGTACATTACCTCAAATGGCTTTAAAAGTTTCATTATTACCCGTGACTCCACCCAACCCAATATCTGGGAATCTTCCTATGCAGACTTGCAAGTATTAGAGGAGTTTCAGCAAAAGTATATCGACGACTACATCAATCAACCTGAAAACTGGAGAAATCAGCTAGAAACCCGCCTCGAAAAATTAGCTGAAATCTTGCACATCGATGAAATAATTTCCATACTCCCGGAAAACTGCCAGCGGTTGATATTAGTTCCCTTCCGATATTTGCATTTGTTGCCACTTCACGCATTAACCAGCCGAAGACTAAGACAAAATATAGAAGAAACTGGATGTCTCCTCGATCTTTTCCCTGGCGGCGTGAGATATACTCCCAGTTGTCAGCTATTACAATTATCTCAGCGGGTAAATCCGACTGGGGAAGAGTCATCACCCACAAGATTGTTTGCCATTCAAAACCCGACAGCAGATTTAGACTTCACCGATATCGAAGTCGAAGCAATTGCCAAATTCTTCCATCCTGCCGAAGTATTGATTCGGGAAAAAGCAAGTAAGACAGGATTGCAGCAACAGCTTGCAGTGTTGCAGAATGCCGACATCGCCCACTTTTCGTGTCACGGCTTTTTTAACTTTAACAATCCCCGGAAATCAGCTTTAATCTTAGCTGGTGCGAAAATTGCCACCGATAACGTGGACTCGGAGAACAAAAGTTATATTCGTTCCCCTCAAGACAAATTGTGGGATATTGAAAAATGTCTGACGCTGGAAGAAATCTTTGATTTGCCGCTGAGTAAGTGCAGTTTAGTTGCGCTTTCCGCCTGCGAAACTGGGTTAACGGATATTAGAGATAGCACTGATGAGTATATCGGATTGCCTAGCGGTTTTTTATATGCCGGGGCGACGAATATAATTAGCACTTTGTGGGCTGTCAATGATGTATCTACGGCGATTTTGATGATTAAGTTTTACGAACTTTTCCTGTCTGAAACTCGCCCGCCTGTGGCGATTGCTTTGCGGGAGTCTCAGTTGTGGCTGCGGAGTGTGACTGTTAAAGATTTGCTAGAATGGGTGGAAGCGTCGCAGTTGCTGAGTCACGAACACAAACAGAAAATTCAAGACAGATACAGGCGCGGTTACAAACAGGATTATCAACCTTATGAGTCTCCCGTACACTGGGCGGCTTTCTGTGCAGTTGGGCAATAAGCGTTGGTATCAGAAACCGGGTTTCTTCGGAGATTTTCTGTTCCACTTGAGATTTCTCAGAGAAACCCGGTTTCTTTGACCTTAGTTCTAAATTTTTGCAACGATAAATTCACTATAATCAAAGGAGAAATTGGCAATGACAGATGAAGAATTTATTTCTGGTTTCCTAGCAGTCTTTGAAACCAAACCCGAAGTCTTTGAACAAGTCGGGGCGGTTGACGATTTAGCAAATCTCAGCAATACAATATCCCAGATGGCTGATAAATCCAACAACGAAGTAGCTGATGTCATTGGCGATTGGTGTGCAAACTATCCTAAAATAACAGATGAAATCAATAAATTTGAGAGAAAACCAGAACCGCAACCTACCAAAAAAGAAGAGCAAGAACCAAGGCTATTAGACCGCTATCCAGAGTTACCCGAAAACCTCAAAAAACGCCTTTCCAACTCACAGCCACCACGCCAATAATATGAGCGATCGCATTTCTGCACCCAATGTTTATTTATACGCTTTCCAACGGTACAATGACAGTCAGGACCGCCATAATCCTCTGTGGAAACACTGCGACAATATCCTCGCCAACTTCACCAATGAAAGGGTAACACCCAATCTAGTTTTCCCGCAAAATTCCCACAGTTACCGCGAAGATTTATTGCCAAATGTCAAACTACCATTTAACAGCAATCCGCTCGTAGAAGGTTTTGCCCAACCGCTACAAATTCACGACAGCTATGCTTTATGGTTAAATATAGGTTGCCCGGAAGACGGCACCGCTGATAATTTAGATGTCGATTTCATCCAGGAATTAAACCCCAATCGAGTCTTACTCATCAACGGCGATGACAACTTTTTAGGTCAAACTCTCCTAATTACCGCATGGCTTCCCCAAAACTCTTCAGATAACTTAGATTCCCTCAAACCCCTCGCCGATAAATGTCGCGATGCTTTATTTCAGGGCGACTCACCACCTGTATTTTACCGTTCAGGTAAACTGTTCGGTAGTCCGATTTTTGAATACGGTACAATTAGCGATATTGCGAATTACCGCCACCTGCTTGTCTGGCTGCTTGCCGACAAACAAACCGACAAGGATTTTAACACTTGCCAGGAAGAAATACTCAACCTACTATTTCACCGCAACAAAATTATCAAAGCTTTTCAAGACAGCCGCCTGATTTACGACGAACTCGATCGCGAATACCGCATTATTGAGAAAAATATGGAGATATTGCAACAGCAATTTTCCAGAGGAACCGTCTTAACTGCCGCCCAATTGCAGGAATTTCAGGAACAGTTAAAGCAACTCTTCAGCAAGGCTGTAACTTATACTCGCCTGCTGCGGAAACTCGAAGATTATGACAATACAATTGCCCTAAATCTTAACAATTACACTGACATTTTGTCGAAAATTTGTGATATACTAGGAACCGATAAGGAAGAACTATCAATATTAAATAATTTCAGTAGAAAAACGGCTCCTTACGTGCGATCGCAAATTGCCGGAGACTTAGGATATTTCCGCCACGGCACAAACTTAATCGAACAGGCGATCGCCTCAATACGCGGCATAGTAGAAATAGAACAAGCCAGGAGCGATCGCACCAACCAAATCGCACTCCGCAACAGCGAGGACAAAGAGAAAAATCGGGACGATCGACTACAAAGCACAGTACAGGCGATCGGCGTCGGTTTAGCAGCCGGAGGCATCGCAGCATCCAGCGGCACAGACAAAGTATTCCAAACAGTCCAAAACCATCAAATCCCAGTGTTAATGCAGTGGCATCCCTTCGCATTCTCATTTTTATTAAGTTGCGCGATCGCCCTTTTCGCAGCCGGCATCACTTGGTGGCGCACTAAACCGAAAAACAGTTGACAGTTGACAGCAAGATTTTCAAGATGAGGATTAAACATCGTTATAAAAACAATCCACCTTAAATACCCCATTGATTCTTTAGTCCGCGAAGGCGGACTTCGTTTGTGTAGACGCGGTTTCAACCGCCGAGTCATCAAGGCGATATTTTGATGAATTTCAACAAAAAGCATCTTAGATCGAGATAACGTGTCAATATAGGAATGTGACTTCAATTCCATTCTTTCCTCATGGTCAAACAACGCGTTCTTTCAGGAGTTCAGCCAACAGGCAATCTACACCTAGGCAATTATCTCGGTGCCATTCGCAACTGGGTAGAAGGTCAAAGTCAGTACGAAAACTACTTTTGCGTAGTCGATTTGCACGCAATTACCGCACCGCACAATCCCGCTACCCTAGCCTCCGACACCTACACCATCGCCGCCCTCTATTTAGCTTGCGGCATCGATTTAGAATATTCTACTATTTTCGTACAATCTCATGTCTCGGCTCATACAGAACTAGCATGGTTGCTCAACTGTATTACACCGATTAACTGGCTCGAAGATATGATTCAGTTTAAAGAAAAATCAGTTAAACAAGGTGAAAATGTCAATGCCGGATTACTAAATTATCCCGTGTTGATGGCAGCAGATATCTTGCTTTACGATGCCGACAAAGTGCCAGTGGGAGAAGATCAAAAACAGCATTTAGAACTCACCCGCGATTTGGTAAATAGATTAAATCACCAATTTGGCACGCCAGAAAATCCAGTCTTAAAACTTCCCGAACCGTTAATTCGGACTGACGGCGCGAGAGTGATGAGTTTGACTGATGGTACGCGCAAAATGTCAAAATCTGACCCTTCCGAACAAAGTCGAATTAATTTGTTGGATTCGCCAGATACAATTAGCAAAAAAATCAAGCGCTGCAAAACTGATGCGTTGCGTGGCTTGACTTTCGACGATCCAGAGCGCCCGGAAGCCAAAAACTTACTCACCCTCTACCTGCTACTTTCCGGCAAATCTAAGGAAGAAGTCGCAGCAGAGTGTGAAAATATGGGTTGGGGAGACTTTAAACCCCTGCTGACAGAGACGACAATTACCGCCCTGAAACCGATTCAGGATAAATACAAAGACATCATGGACGATCGGGGATACTTAGAATCAGTATTACGTCAAGGAAAGGAACAAGCTGAAACAATTGCTAACCAGACTTTAACTAAGGTTAAGACAGCTTTCGGTTATTCTTTACCTAATTAGTCATTAGTTATTAGTCAGCAGCAAAACAACTGTGAACTCTCCACTAAGAGGGCGGGCACGGGGGCACCGCCCCTACCAACTCTAAACTAACAACTGTCAACTGTCAACTGTCAACTAATCATGAACCGTTTTCGCACTGCCTGTACAACTCCCGGAGAATTTATCATTACCGCCGAAGTTGCCCCGCCAAGAGGCGGCGATATGACTCACACCCTAGCAATGGCTGAACGCCTCAAAAACCGAGTTCACGCAATCAATATCACCGATGGCAGTCGTGCAGTGTTGCGGATGTGTCCGTTAGCAGTTTCGGCGATTTTATTGCAGCACGGAATAGAGCCGATTTGTCAAGTTGCTTGTCGCGATCGCAATCAAATCGGCCTCCAAGCCGATCTCATGGGAGCACACGCTTTAGGTATCCATAATATACTGGCACTCACCGGCGATCCAGTCAAAGCTGGCGACCATCCTAAAGCCAAAAGCGTATTCGATTTTGAATCAGTACGGCTATTGCAAGTCATTCAAAAAATGAACGGTGGCAAAGACTGGAATGACCAAGCTTTAACCGACGGAATTACCGATTTATTTGTCGGTGCTGCTGTCGATCCGCAATGCCCCAGTTGGTCTGGTTTGCAAAGTCGATTTGAGAAAAAATTAGAAGCTGGAGCACAGTTTTTTCAAAGTCAATTAATTACAGATTTTGAAGTTTTAGATAAGTTTATGCACAATATTGCTGCTGGTTGCAACAAACCAATTTTAGCAGGAATCTTTTTGTTTAAATCAGCCAAAAATGCTGAATTTATTAAAAAATACGTGCCTGGAGTTAACATACCGCAAGAGACGATCGACCGTTTGGCAAAATCTCCAGAACCCTTGCAGGAAGGCATAAGAATAGCGGCCGAACAAGTTAAATTAGCGCGTCAGTTGTGTCAAGGAGTTCACATGATGGCAGTCAAGCGAGAAGATTTAATTCCGCAAATTTTGGATTTGGCGGGAATCGAGCCGCTGAGCTAAAATTAAACCGTAGGGGCGGATTCACCGATAATAATTGCCTAAAACCCACTATCACGTAAACCCGCCCTCCCCGCTACCATTTTGAACATCAATAAAACAATCATGGTTCAAACTGTAGACAATCCAACAAATTCTCCCGCAGTCGAACAACGTTTTACTTGCCGCAGTTTGACATGGTATCAATTCAAGGCAATTCAAGCTGGCTTTGAAGACGTGCCTGGTGTGCGGTTATTTTATTGTCAAGGAGTGTTAGAAATTGTGGGAATTAGTAAACCTCATGAAGCGTTTCAATCCATAATTGCAGGATTGCTTTTGATTTACTTTGAAGTTAAGGAAATTGAGTTCTTTCCCAGTGGCAGTTATAGCCAGATAATTGAAGGTGTTGTCGAATATCAGTCAGATTTGTCTTATTGTTTCGGGACAGATAAAGATGTTCCTGATTTGTGCATTGAGGTGGTGATTACTAGCGGCAGTCCGATTAAACTTCATAAATATCGGCTGATGGGTGTGTCTGAAGTTTGGTTTTGGGAAGACGGAACCCTACAACTTTACCGCTTGCGAGAGCAGGGTTATGAGCGGATTACTAGCAGCGAATTACTCCCAGAATTAGACTTATCTTTGTTTAAGCGTTGCATTTTATTTGCATCACTATTGGAATCATTAAAAGAGTTTCGTAAAGGCATTAGTAGCAATGACTGACTCAGAAATCCTTAATTCCGATACAATCAAAACACTGGATACTCGCATATCCGAAGTTACAGTTTATACCGATCGCGCTTTGGTGACGCGCCGGGGTACGGTGGCGCTGACGGGAAACGAGACAGAATTGACGATCGCCTTTATTCCCGCAACCCTCGAAACCGAGTCAGTGAGAGCAACCGGTTCGGGTACAATTGCAGTGCGCTTGCTGGGAGTACGAACCGAAAAAGTGTTTAGCAGCGAACCTGTGGGCGATCGCACCGCCGAATTCACCCAACAAATCCAAGAATTACAAACCCAAAAACGCGCAATTAACGACAAAATAACCGCCCGAAAAATTCAACTCCAATTTATCCAAGGTTTAAGCGAAAAAAGCGTTGGTTCCTTTTCCAGCAGCATCGCCAAACAACAGATAGGTTTAAACGAAACTGGCGAATTGCTCAACTTTTTAGGAACCAATTACCTAAAATACGTAAGTGCGATCGCGCAGCACCAAAGACAACAGCAAGAATTAGACAATCAAATACAAGCTTTACAGCAGCAGTTGCGACAAGTACAAACTCCCAATTGCCAGCAAACTTTTAACATCATTGTTGCCATCGAACCCAGCGGTAGTGGCAACTTTGAACTCGAAGTTTCCTATGTAGTAACGCAAGCATATTGGACTCCCCTTTACGACTTCCGAGTCAATACCACCACCAACCAAATCAATCTCAATTACCTAGCCGAAGTCAACCAAAATACAGGCGAAGATTGGACAGGAATAGCGCTGACATTATCTACAGCAAAACCCGGCTTGGGAAGCCTTCCACCAAAACTCGAACCTTGGTATATCGATACTTTTAACTCTACAGTCAAATTCCGAAATACTGAGTCAATAGCCCGAACTCGTAAATTTTCATCAGATTCATCAGATTCTTATCCAGACGTATTTGGAGAGGGCTTCTCTGGCTTTGCAGACGTTACAGCCGAGATGGCATCCGAACCAATAGAAGCTGAAACAGCCACAGCCAAAGTATCCAGAGAAGGCAGCACTGTCTCATTTCAAGTAGGCGGAAATACCAATATTCCCAGCGACGGCACGCCGCACAAAGTGACTGTTTTTAGCGAAAATTATCCGTTTAAACCTGAATATATTGCAGTTCCCCGCTTAGTCAGTTTTGCCTATTTGCAAGCAGTTGTTGTGAATCCGCTGACAGGCGCAACTCTGCTACCCGGTAAGGCAAATATCTTTCGCGACAACACTTTTGTCGGTACTGTAGAATTAGATAATATTTCACCTGGTGCAGAATTTAAGCTCAATTTAGGAATTGATGAAGGGTTGAAAATCGATCGCGAATTAGTCGAAAGACAAGTAGACAAGAAACTGATTAGCCAGCAGCGGCGCACGAGTTACGCTTATCGCTTAAATGTGACAAACTTGCGACAGGTGCAAGTACACCTGACACTGAGAGAGCAATTGCCCGTCAGCCGCAATGAGCAAATCAAAGTGCGATCGACTTTAACTAATCCTAAAATAGTTGTAGGTGAAATGGGAATACTGGAATGGATAATGTCTCTACCGCCGCAAGCAAAACAAGAGTTATATTACCAGTTTGTTGTAGAACATTCTCCCGATTTAACAGTCATCGGTTTAGATGTTTAATTTCAGACTTACACATACTCCGTAGTTTTAGGGTGCGCACCTTACGACTATTACCGTTAAAAAAAATGTTTGTAGTGAGGACTTTAGTCCTCGCATTTGGAAGGACTAAAGTCCTTACTACGAACTAATTTTAAAGTTTGTAGTGAGGACTTTAGTCCTCGCATTTGGAAGGACTAAAGTCCTTACTACGAACTAATTTTAAAGTTTGTAGTGAGGACTTTAGTCCTCGCATTTGGAAGGACTAAAGTCCTTACTACGAACAAATTATTTCTTGCCGCCGCAAGCCACCAATTTTTTCTCTGTACACAATTGTTGAAACATTAAATCCGCCATTGCTTCATAAGCTGGGACTGTGGGGTGTACGCCATCCCGAAAATAACTTTCTACCCTCGTTTTCGGTAATTTTGACCAGGCTGCATGAGTGTCTATGACTGGAATTTTTAAAGCTTTTAGCCGATCGACAAACTCCGATTTAAACTTCGGCTGATTCGGTAC
>ENA-OBIT01001154-OBIT01001154.1-metagenomes-genome-assembly--contig:-NODE-1154-length-10168-cov-2.68328_pt1 | contig 10168 bp, 9 predicted proteins | sample MGYA00153386_OBIT01 | MGnify analysis MGYA00153386 | reverse complement strand
TGGTGCGCAAAGGCAACCCGAAGCAAATTCATGACTGGCCTGACTTGATTAAGCCGGGCGTGTCGGTGATCACCCCGAATCCGAAAACCTCCGGTGGCGCCCGCTGGAATTACCTGGCCGCCTGGGGCTACGCGTTGCACCACAACAACAACGATAAGGCCAAGGCGCAGGACTTCGTCAAAAACCTGTACAAGAACGTCGAAGTGCTGGATTCCGGCGCGCGCGGCTCGACCAACACCTTCGTTGAGCGCGGCATCGGCGACGTGCTGATCGCTTGGGAAAACGAAGCGTTGCTGGCGGAGAAAGAGCTGGGCAAAGACAAGTTCGAGATTATTACGCCGAGCGAATCGATCCTGGCCGAACCGACGGTGTCGGTGGTGGATAAGGTCGTCGATAAACGTGGTACCCGCGACGTGGCGACCGCCTACCTGAAGTATCTGTATTCACCGGAAGGGCAGACTATTGCGGCGCAGAACTATTATCGCCCGCGCGATGCGGCGGTGGCGGCCAAGTTCGCCGGGCAGTTCCCGCAGCTGAAGTTGTTCACCGTGGATGACACTTTCGGCGGCTGGACCGAAGCGCAGAAGGTGCACTTCGCTACCGGCGGCGTGTTCGACGAAATAAGCAAACGCTGATGCCGTTTGAGCGGCAATAAAAAACCCCGGCAAGCCGGGGTTTTTTTATGGCAAGCCTAGGGCAATCAGGCTTTTTTTGCTGCGGCAGCGGCTTTGACGATCACGGCGAAAGCGTCGGCTTTCAGCGAGGCGCCGCCCACCAGCGCACCGTCGATGTCCGGCTGGGAGAACAGCTCTGCGGCGTTCTTGTCGTTCACCGAACCGCCGTACTGGATGATGATTTCAGCGGCAACCGCGGCATCGTGTTTGGCGATGTGATCGCGGATAAATTTGTGCACGGCCTGTGCCTGTGCAGGGGTCGCGGATTTGCCGGTACCGATGGCCCAGACCGGCTCATAGGCGATCACGGTGCCTTTCATCGCCGGTGCGCCCAGCGTTTTCAGCACGGCGTCGATCTGGCGCGCGCACACTTCTTCAGTTTTGCCCGCCGCGTTTTCCGCTTCGGTTTCACCGATGCACAGTACCGGGATCAGGCCGGCTTCTTTCAGCACGGCGAATTTCTCGGCGATCACTTCGTCGCTTTCTTTGTGGTAGGTGCGACGCTCGGAGTGGCCGATGATGATGTACTGGGCACCGACGTCTTTCAGCATGTTGGCGGAAACTTCACCGGTGAAGGCGCCGGACAGGTTAACGTCCACGTTCTGCGCGCCCAGCGCGATGCGGCTGCCGGCCAGCGCGTGCTTGGCCTGATCCAGATACATCACCGGCGGGGCGATGGCGACGCCACAGCCGTCAACGCTGCTCAGCTCATTGCGCAGACCGGCGATCAGTTCGTTGACCATGTGAGTGCTGCCGTTAAGCTTCCAGTTACCCATAACTAATGGATGACGCATGTTTTTTCCTCCAACTAGGGAACGCGAGAGTCGAAATGACAACTGCCGGACCGGCAGTTTACCTGCCCAACAGTATAGAGATCATTAAGCGCGAAGGCTTTGCTTTTCGTCATTAAATGCCGCGCCGTTACGGCTCGGAAAGCGCTAGCTTAATCGGTTCAACCGCGAAGGTTACGCCTTTATCGCCGTTGTCCGAGACGACATAGCGAATGGCGCCGACCTGCTGTTGGTAAAAGCGCGATCCTTTGCCTTTTTCCAGCAGGCTGTTCACCTTGTTCTGGCTCTGCTCCACCGTCAACGCCGGTTCGAACTGGCGCATCAGCGCCGCCATGTAGTTGATGGCGATGGCGCGCGCGGCTTTTTCTTCATTGGCCTGCTGCAGCGGCAGATGAGTGATCTGCAACGTTTTGATTTTACCGGTGCCTTTCTCCAGCGCGGTGGAGGCATACAGGTTTTCGTTGAGTTTGCTGGCGGCGCGCGTCAGCAGCGGCGAATCGTCTTCGGTGGCGGGAATGGCGCGGAATTCGCCAATCGGCAGCTTCGGGTTGTCGCGATTGTATTTTTCGCGGAATTTGACCACCGTCAGATCGAACGTCGGCGCCCCGGCCAGCAGATATGGTGCGGCAGGCGTCGCATCGGCGGCCGGTGGATCGGCCCAGGCGCTGGCGGCCACCTGCAGCAGGCAGGCGATGACGAGGGTTTTTCTCAGCATGGCGTATGGCATCAAGGACAAAGATGGCTCCGATTAAAGCGATAACTCGCGGGCCTTGTCAAAGATCCCACGCCATTATCGGTTCGCTGACGAGAAAGCTGTGCGGCGCACCGCGTTATGCGAGGCGAAAAACTCGGCCCGGCAGCGCCTATGTTACACTGCGGCGCAGAATATGGGCAGGCTTAGAGCGCAGGAATCGATGACGTTACAACAGTGGTGTTTTTCTTTTAAGGGCCGCATTGGGCGGCGCGACTTCTGGATCTGGATGGGGCTGTGGTTGGTGCTGATGGCGGCGGCGTTTACGCTGGCCAATTATCAGCTGATCGCCATCCAATCCATCGCCTTCTTTATCGTGGCGCTGCTGTGGCCGACGGCGGCGGTGCTGGTCAAACGCCTGCACGATCGCAACAAGGCCGGCTGGTGGGCGCTGCTGCTGATCCTGGCGTGGATGCTGGCGGCAGGGAACTGGCAGATGCTGGCGCCGATCTGGCAATGGGGCGTCGGGCGTTTCATCCCGACGCTGATTATCGTGATGATGATGATCGATCTGGGCGCCTTCGTCGGCACGCCGGGAGACAATCGGTTCGGCCCGGAAGCCGAACCGGTGAAGTTTCGCTGATCCCCTTTGGGTTACCAGTAGTGTTCGCTGGTGATGTGGCCCGGTTTACGGCGCAGGTGTTTGCGCATCTGGCGGTGGTCTTTCAGCGTTTGCTGGGTGTCCCGCACCATCTGCGGGTTGCCGCACAGCATCACGTGGCTGGTTTCGGCGTCGATGGTCAAGCCGATCGCCGCTTCCAGCCGGCCGTCCTCGATCAGCGCCGGCACGCGGCCGGTCAGTGAACCGGGCGTTTCTTCGCGGCTGACGACGGTCTGGATACGCAGCTTACCGTTGTAGCGTTGCTGCAGTTGTTGCATCAGCGGCAGGTAGCTCAGATCGCGCGCGAAACGCGCGGCGTGCACCAGCACCAGGTTGTTAAAGCGTTCCAGGCCGACGCCCTGCTGCAGAATCGATAAATAGGGGCCGATGGCGGTGCCGGTCGCCAGCATCCACAGCGTGTCGCAATCGGGCACTTCGTCCAGCACGAAGAAGCCGGCCGCTTCTTTGGTCACCATTACATCCGACCCCGGCCGTAGCTGATTGAGGCGCGGGCTCAGTTTGCCTTCCGGCACCGTCACCAGATAGAACTCCAGGTTGGCGTCGGCGGGGGCATTGACGTAGGAGTAGGCGCGTTGCACCCGTTCGCCGTCGATCTCCAGCGCCAGTTTGGCGAATTGCCCGGCGGTGAAAGGATCGATGGGGGCATTGACCACCAGGCTGAACAGCCCGTCGGTCCATTGTTTTACCTGCGTAACTTTGCCGTTTACCCATTCAGCCATACTCTAAAGCTCCCGTGGTCGAATCAAATAAGCACAATGTCGTGAGCCGGAAATGGCGTGCGCGGTGCGCTCTACCCGGTAGTTGTTGCCGAACAGGCGATGAAACAGCTGCAGTTCGGAATTGCACAGGCTGCTGCAGTTGGAACCGGCCACGCCGAGCGGACAGTGGTTTTCTACCAGTAGCGCACCGTGCGGATGGTCGAGCAATTCTGCCATGTAACCGTCGTGTTGCCGCAGACGCACTAGGCGGGTTAACCGGTCCTGATGGCTGCGTTCGGCGGACAGCTCTTCGGTGTAACGCAGATAAAGCTGCTCTTCGCGCGCGCTGAGCAACGGTTCCACGCCGGCGCCGCCAAACAGCTGCAGCGCGGATGCCCGCAGCCGCTCCTGATCGGCGGCCACATAGGCGTGCCCCCGTTCGGTCAGCGACCAGTAGCGCGTCGGGCGGCCGACCTTGCTGCGCGCTTCTTCGTAACAAACCAACTCACGTTTTTCCAGGGATTGCAGATGTTGTCGGATGCCCATCGGCGTGATGTCCAGACGCTCCGCCAGCATTTTGGCCGAGTGCGGGCCGAGAGCCTCTAACTGCAATAAAATCAGCTCAGGTGTTTTCATGAACCAAATCCCTATGGTGTTATTTTATTTCAAGTTGATGAAAATAATTATCGATTAAATGCTAAAGCCCGGCTACTGCAAGGGCGCTATTTTTAACTCCAAAGCGTTAGACGTACAGTTTAATTTACGAGCCTGGTCGGGTTTGCTGCCAGTGTGACCTGGATCAATATCTGCCTGAAACTCGCTAAAAAAATCAGATTTGATTAGTTTATGCCGCCATAGAGGGCTGCTCGCCGTTCTGGCTGCTGCAACGGCCATACCGGGACGCTGTGACGAGTTGAAACGTTAACGAAGATAATGAGAAAACTAGAGAATTTTCACCTGCTGGTGATGCTTATCCTGTTGGTTGCCGTCGGCCAGATGGCGCAAACCATTTATGTTCCCGTGATTGCTGATATCGCCCACGATCTGTCGGTTCGTACCGGCGCCGTGCAACGGGTGATGGCGGCGTATCTGCTAACCTACGGTTTCTCCCAGCTGATTTACGGGCCAATATCGGATCGTATTGGGCGTCGTCCGGTGATCCTGACGGGTATGATGATCTTCCTGGTTGGCGCGCTGGGCGCGTTGCTGTCCACCAACCTGACGATGCTGGTCGCCGCCAGCGCCATCCAGGGGATGGGCACCGGCGTGGCGGGCGTGATGGCGCGCACCATGCCGCGCGATCTGTATGCCGGCACCGCGCTGCGCTATGCCAACAGCCTGCTGAACATGGGGATTTTGGTCAGCCCGCTGCTGGCGCCGGTGATCGGCGGCGCGCTGGCGATGGTGTTCGGCTGGCGCGCCTGTTACGCCTTCCTGCTGGCGCTGTGCGCCTGCGTCGCCTTCGCGATGTTCCGTTGGTTGCCGGAAACCCGCCCGGTGCAAACTGAAAAACGCCGCATGCTGGCCAGTTTCCGCCAGCTGCTGAGCGACAGCACCTTCAGTTGCTATCTGGTGATGCTGATCGGCGCGCTGGCGGGGATTGCGGTATTTGAAGCCAGCTGCGGCGTGTTGATGGGTGGCGTGTTGGGGCTGAGCGGCCTGACCGTCAGCATCCTGTTCATTCTGCCGATCCCGGCGGCGTTTTTCGGTGCCTGGTACGCCGGGCGCGACGGCAAAACCTTCCACACCCTGATGTGGCATTCGGTGCTGAGCTGTCTATTGGCGGGAGCGATGATGTGGATCCCGGGCTGGTTCGGCGTGATGAATATCTGGACGCTGATCGTGCCGGCTGCATTGTTCTTCTTCGGCGCCGGCATGCTGTTCCCGCTGGCGACCACCGGGGCGATGGAGCCGTTCCCTTACCTGGCCGGCGCGGCGGGCGCGTTGGTGGGCGGTATGCAGAACATGGGGTCCGGTCTGGCGACCTGGCTTTCCGCCATGCTGCCGCAAACCGGGCAGTTCAGCCTCGGATTGCTGATGTTCGCGATGGCGCTGTTGATCCTGCTGTGCTGGTGGCCGCTGTCCAACCGGATGCAGCATCAGGGACACACCGCATAACGACAGGGCGCCATTCGGCGCCCACATACCGTTGACAAAAGGGAGAAAAAGCGTGGTTTTTCTCCCCTTTGTGGCTATTAGCCGAAAATCAATAAATTGATTTTCCTTGTTTTCTATTCGCTGCTCTCTGCCAACCCGGCAAGGGCATGAGGTTTGCCATCAATCATCAGGGCGCCATTCGGCGCCCTGTTTCGTTACAGCAGAAACTCGTGCAGCGCCGGGTCTTTGCGATCCAGATAGTGGGTTGAACGGATGCGGCGGATGGTGCGCGACTTGCCGCGGATCAGCAGGGTTTCGGTCGTGGCCATGTTGCCCTGGCGGCTGATGCCCTCCAGCAGATCGCCCTTGGTGATGCCGGTGGCGGAGAAGATCACGTTGTCGTTGCGCGCCATCTGATCCAGACGCAGCGCCTGACCGGCTTCGATACCCATTTCCCGGCAGCGCGCCAGCTCCTGTTCGCCGATGCGGCGGTTTTCGGCGCTGTCGCCTTTCACCTTATGGCGCGGCAGCAAACGCGCCTGCATGTCGCCGTCCAGCGCGCGGATCACTGCGGCTGAGATCACCCCTTCCGGCGCGCCGCCGATGCCGTACATCACATCGACCTCGCTTTCCGGCATGCAGGTGAGAATGGAGGCCGCCACGTCGCCGTCAGGAATGGCGAATACCCGCACGCCCAGCTGCTGCATCTGCGCGATGACGCCGTCGTGGCGCGGTTTGGCCAACACGATGACCGTCAGCTGTGACAGCGGTTTGCTCAGCCGCGCGGCGACGTTCCGCAGGTTCTCCGCCAGCGGCAGATTGAGATCGATGGCGCCGCGCGCCGCCGGGCCGACCACCAGCTTCTCCATGTACATGTCCGGCGCGTGCAGGAAGGTGCCGCGATCGCCCACCGCCAAGACCGCCAGCGCGTTGGATTGGCCCATGGCGGTCATGCGGGTGCCTTCGATCGGATCAACAGCGATGTCGACCGCGTCGCCCTGGCCGCTGCCGACCTGTTCGCCGATATACAGCATCGGCGCTTCGTCGATCTCGCCTTCGCCGATCACGATGCGCCCATCGATGTCCACTTTGTTGAGCATGATGCGCATGGCGTGGACCGCCGCACCGTCGGCGGCGTTCTTGTCGCCGCGTCCCAGCCATTTGTAGCCCGCCAGCGCAGCGGCTTCAGTAACGCGGGAAAATTCGATGGCTAATTCACGTTTCATGGCAAACCTGTCTGTGAGAAAGGGAAGAAAATATCGGCAAAGTCTATCACAGCGCGGCGCCGGCGGGCGGGGCAAAAAAAAGCGCCGCCCGCAGGCAGCGCAATTTGGGGGGGAACGGCAAGGCTGGGTTTAGTCGTGATCTTCCCACGCCTGCGCGCGTGCCACCGCTTTTTTCCAGCCGCTGTAGCGGTAGTTGCGTTCGGTGGTTTCGATGCTTGGGCGGAATTCACGCTCAATCACCGCTTTGCTCTTCACCTCATCCAGATCGTTCCAGTAGCCGATGGCCAGGCCCGCCAGGAACGCGGCGCCCAACGCCGTCGATTCACGCACTTCAGGGCGCTCTACGCGGGTGCCGAGGATATCGGACTGGAACTGCATCAGGAAGTTGTTGGCGACCGCGCCGCCGTCCACGCGCAGCGATTGCAGGCGGGTGTTGGCGTCGGCCTGCATGGCGTCCAGCACGTCGCGAGTCTGGAAGGCGATGGATTCCAGCGTGGCGCGGATGATGTGGTTGCTGTTGGCGCCGCGGGTCAGGCCAAAGATGGCGCCGCGGGCATACGGATCCCAGTAGGGCGCGCCCAGGCCGGTGAAGGCCGGCACCACGTAGACGCCGTTGCTGTCTTTCACTTTGGTGGCGAAATATTCGGAGTCGGCGGCGTCGCTGATCAGTTTCAGCTCGTCGCGCAGCCACTGGATAGACGCACCGCCGATGAACACCGCGCCTTCCAGCGCATAGTTCACTTCGCCGCGTGGGCCGCAGGCGATGGTGGTCAGCAGGCCGTTTTTCGAACGCACCGCTTCTTTGCCGGTGTTCATCAGCAGGAAGCAGCCGGTGCCGTAGGTGTTCTTCGCCATGCCCGGTTGAACGCACAGCTGGCCGTACAATGCCGCTTGCTGGTCACCGGCGATACCGGCGATAGGAATACGCGTGCCGCCCTTACCGCCGATGTTGGTCTGGCCGTACACCTCGGAGGAAGGACGGACTTTCGGCAGCATGGCGCGCGGGATATCCAGCACTTCCAGCATGCGCTCGTCCCAGTCCAGCTCGTGGATGTTGAACATCATGGTACGTGAGGCGTTGGTGTAATCGGTGACGTGTACGCGCCCCTGGGTCATCTTCCACACCAGCCAGGTATCGACGGTGCCGAACAGCAGTTCGCCGCGTTTGGCGCGCTCGCGGGCGCCTTCGACGTTGTCCAGGATCCACTTCACCTTGGTGCCGGAGAAGTACGGGTCAACCACCAGGCCGGTGTTGTGGCGGATATACTCTTCCAGGCCGTCGCGTTTGAGCTTCTCACAGATGTCGGCGGTGCGGCGGCACTGCCAGACGATGGCGTTGTAGACCGGCTTGCCGGTCTCTTTTTCCCAGACGATGGTGGTTTCGCGCTGGTTGGTGATGCCGATGCCGGCGATCTGATCGGAATTGATGTCGGCTTTCGCCAGCACTTCTACCAACGTCGAGCTTTGCGACGCCCAGATTTCCATCGGGTCGTGCTCAACCCAGCCGGCCTTTGGATAGATCTGCGGGAATTCGCGCTGCGATACCGCAACGATGTTGGCGTCGTGATCGAGCACGACGGCGCGTGAGCTGGTGGTCCCTTGGTCGAGTGCGACAATGTATTTTTTTTCTACAGTCATGGTAATTATCCTGCTGTTGTTAACCGTGTAAAACTGCACGCATCACGCTTTGCGCTGCTGGGTCTTGGCGTCGGGCTCTTCTTCCGTCACGCAGACGTCGCACGGCAGGTGGCGGCCAATCAGCGCGCGGTAACCGAAAGCGCCCAGGCCACAGCCGACGATAGGAGCGAAGATCGGCACCAGGAAGTATGGGATGTCGCGTGCGCCGGTGAAGGCGACTTTGCCCCAGCCGGCCAGGTAGGCGAACAGTTTCGGGCCGAAGTCACGCGCCGGGTTCAACGCAAAGCCGGTCAATGGTCCCATGGAGGCGCCGATCACGGCAATCAGAATACCGATCAGCAGCGGTGCCAGCGGGCCGCGCGGAATGCCGTTGCCGTCGTCGGTCAGCGCCAGGATCAGGCACATCAGGATTGCCGCGATCACCATTTCTACCAGGAAGGCCTGGCCGACGGAGATGTGCGCGTTAGGGTAAGTCGAGAAGATGCCGGCCAGTTCGAGGCTTTCGTTGCTGCCGCGCACCATGTGGTGCGCCGCTTCGAAGTCGAAGAACAGGTTGTAGTACAGCCCGTAAACCAGGGCAGCGGCGCAGAAGGCGCCGGCGATCTGCGCAATGATGTAAGGCACCACTTTGCGCCCGTCGAAGCAGGCGAACAGCCACAGGGCGAGGGTGACCGCCGGGTTGAGATGCGCGCCGGAAATGGCGGCGGTCAGATAGATGGCCATGGCGACGCCGAGGCCCCAAATGATGCTGATTTCCCACTGGCCGAAGCTGGCGCCCGCCAGTTTCAGTGCGGCAACGCAGCCTACGCCAAAGAAGATCAGCAGCGCCGTGCCGAGGAACTCGGCGATGCACTGGCCTTTTAATGTCGGACTGGTGGTTTGGCTCATAATGTTGGTGTCCTGCAAAACGGCGGTTGTTGGTTTATAGGCTCAGTTGGGTAGAGATCCGGCCTATGGGCACAGTTTTTTTCATCTCGTCCAATTATTGAATGAGGACGTGATGTAAATTTATCGTTAACGAACATAAACGAGAAATAGCGAAATCAAAATGTGTGTGGCGCGTCATAAAATTGAGCGATTTCGCGTCGTTTAGTGTTCTTTCTGAGCCATAAAAGTGTGATCTGACCAGTGGTTTGGTGAGGGCTGTTAACAACTCGCGGCGATGATGGTGGGGATTTTCAGTTTTTACTGATGGTGAGGGCAGGAAAATTGCAACAGACTGCGCGATGATCCGGTATGTTGCTAGACAGGCGGAGACTGGCTACTTACAATCGTTTTTAACGAATCGAGACTGGCGCGCCTTCCGTAACGGCGCGCGTCACTGAGCGCGATGCAATATTCGCAGTAGCTGCAGCCGACGTTGCGGCCGCTACTTATAGATGTACGCCTTGCTATCATGAGGGGACTGAAGCATGTCATTTGAAGTATTTGAGAAACTGGAAGCAAAAGTACAGCAGGCGATCGATACCATCACCTTGTTGCAGATGGAAATTGAAGAGCTGAAAGACAAAAACAACTCTCTGTCGCAGGAAGTTCAGGCTGCCTCCGGCAACCACGAAGCGCTGGTGCGCGAAAACCAACAGCTGAAAGAAGAACAGCACGTATGGCAAGATCGCCTGCGCGCGCTGCTGGGCAAAATGGAAGAGGTCTGATTCCTCACGCCATGCAGCA
>ENA-OBIT01001151-OBIT01001151.1-metagenomes-genome-assembly--contig:-NODE-1151-length-10179-cov-6.65606_pt1 | contig 10179 bp, 13 predicted proteins | sample MGYA00153386_OBIT01 | MGnify analysis MGYA00153386 | reverse complement strand
GCCAGTCAGTAAAATGAAGGAGAAAGAAGCGTTAATTCTGCCATACTATACCATAACCTTATTAGTAAAATGTAAATTTTAGATTATTTATTTCGTCAGGTTCTTTCACCCTGGAACAACTTTTTTCCAGTTGAAACCCACTTCACATCAATCCCCGGCCGTTAACTATTTTCACAAAAGGGAGAAAAGTAGGCCGTTCATTTGGGGGGTATTTTCACTGTAACTTAATGTTGTGAATTAAACGAATGGTTTACGCTGGCCACGATCTCATTCCTGCCGATGACGACTCAGCGCGTCAAATAATCCGGTTCCCTGGGCAAATATCGAACCGGCCCAAGTAGGCCAATATCTCTTTATCCTCCTGGCATGTTAGAGCTGCGTGGCGGCTGACGTTCCATGCAGACTAAGCGAGCGAGACCTGTACTGAGTTAGCCCATAGACAAGGCGGGGGTTACATTTATCCTTTTTCTCCCTTTTGTGCTACGCCGACGGCAGCATCTTTTGCGGTTACACATCTTGAACGATGTTTTCCTTTCGACGGGTGAATCTTCCCAATCGTACACCAGCGGCGGACCGCACGATTGGCTACCATTTCGCCCTGGTCTTCGGCTGGCTCTGGCTATTGCGTCGGGCCGAAAAACAGATCGCGTTTCCCCATGTTGAACTGATAGGCGAAAGTGGACAGGAACGCCTCGGCCTGCGCGTGGTCGTTGGCTGGGCGGGGCTTCTGTATACCCTCCGCGTCGATCAGCAGCACGTTGTAATGAGGAAAGGGCGGCGGCTCGTTGGGGTTGACCTTTTCTCCTTTGGGCGGGGCGATCAGGTGCGTGTTCTGGGTGGCGTAACCCGTCCCTTCGGCGTAGCGGTAACTCACGTAGGGATATTGGTAATTACGGTAGAAGTTGCTGACCGCGAACCGGTACTCGGCGGGGTTGCTGCGGACGTGCTGAAGTAGTTCGTACCGGGCGCGGGCGGTTTCCTGATCGGGGTGGGTTTTCAGGTAATCCGTCAACTCGTTGACCTGGTTGGTCAGGGTCATGGTGATTAAGGCGGGGTCGGGCTGCTTATCGACCTGGTATTTGTGTTTGATAAAGAATTTAAGGCTGATAGCGGGCCGATCCAGGTTCACGAGCTTGATCTCCCTGCAATCGAAGTTATCACGGCTCCACGGGGCTAAGGCGGGGCTTGTACGGCTATCCAGAAAGACAACGGGGGCCGGTGGGTGTTCGTTGAGGTTGTGAACGTCGGGCGTTAGCGTCAGGGCGGGCAGGGATTGAATTAACTCGTGCAGCTCGTTACGGCGGCGGCGGTATTCCTGGACGGGGTAGGTTATTCGTTTCTTCATGGGGTAAAGATAAAGGGGTGCGCTATATTTACCTAAAATGTAAATATAGATAGAGCAAGGGCTTTTTTTCAAACACGCGGTCTTCTTTGTTTTTTGTTTTTCCCACCCAGCAGCACCCGGTACGGCCTACCTCTTTTCACCTTATCCACACTTTTTAAAAGACGCGCGGCATCAAAACTATCATAGTAGGAAATTTCCTATTATAGTTAAATACTATATATAGAGTGAAAGCGAATAAAAGGAGTTTTACCCCCGTTTTTTGAGGTGAATAAAAGGAGTTTTACCCCCGTTTTTTGAGGATTAAAAGGAGTTTTACCCCCGTTTTTTGGGTGTTGTATAATGTAGCTCCTTTTATTAAATTTGTATTCCATTTAAGAGCATGGCAGACGGTATGGAAGGAGAAGACAAACGGAGTACTCAGTTAGTTCTACCACTCGGATTAACTTACGAACCAAAGCATAGGGACTTGGTTAAACAGCACTGGCACGTAACTTTTGCCCGTCAGGGTCGTATGAGTGTTACGGCTAAACGCATCATGGCCCGCGTCATTGACCAGGTACGGGACGATGATTTCAAGTTACGGCCCTTCTATCAGTTCCGTATCGTGGACATCATCACAGATGCCGGAGTAACAAAAGAAACAGCAACCAAAGAAATACAGGGGGCATTACGCGAACTGACGGCGGCAACTTGGGAGTTTGAGAGCTTGGACAAGTCAGAATGGTATATCCGACATTTGTTAGACACAACGATATATGAGAGGCCGGTAGGTTACAAAAATGGCGTTATCACAATCTTGCTTAACCCGGCATTAGAACCATACTTTGTTCAGATAGCCCACTACTCGACCTATCAGCTTAACAATTACATGGGGCTGAAGAGCTGGTACTCGATGCGCTTCTTTGAAATTCTGTCAGCCTTTCGAGATACGGGCGTATGGTGTCCGACAGTCGAACAATACCGGCAACTTATGGACTGTTCCGAGGAGAAGGACAAGCGCGGCAAGGTGAAAAAGAATAAAGAGGGAAACCCGAAAATGAAATATCCTCTTACCAAAGACCTGATTAAATATACTATTGCCGAACCGTCAGAGGAGTTGGCCGGCACGAACTTAGCGTTTGATTATCAGCCAGTTTACGAGACTGACCGGCTGACGCGGGGCCGCAAAAAAATAACTGGCTTCAAATTCACGCTAAAACGTAAGCAGGATGGTAAGATACCGGAGTACTGGCTACAAAATACGGTTGTCTCTCAGGTGGTGGCGGGCCTGCGGGCCTGGAAGGTGACAGATAAAAACATAGCCCTGTACTTGGAAGACATAGGCACTAAAGCGGCTAATAAGCTGCTATATGACTGGCAGTTAAAGGAGAACACCGATGACCGAATAAACGACCGGGTGAAGTACTGTAACGCCGTGTTTGTCAGAATGGGTAAGGCCGCTCAGGAACGACTAAAACAGGAAGTAGAAGCGGCATTAGGTCAATAGGGTGGGTTATTCAGAGCAATTTCACGAATACAAAACGACCAAGAAGCCGATGGAAACAAAGAAATCAGTAGAGCCGATCCCGCCAATGCGCCGGGGGGCAAATTCTTATAAACCCGAAGATATTAGGCGTTGGGGGGTACAACGGTTTATGGATGAAGTAGCCCCTAAAGAACCATTGGAAATCCCTGATTTGGGCTTTTCTGCGGACGAAAATCAACGCATGGATGAACTATTGAAACAGGAACACGAAACGGCGGCTAATGGTCTTTGATACAAATCTAATCATTGGCCACGTTCGCCGATTGGAGCGGCTACCGGCTCAGGCCGTTATTCCGATGGTAGTTGCTGGCGAGTTGGAAGCCTTCGCCCTGAAAGCTGATTGGGGCTATCAGAAAGTAACGTTTCTACAAACCATCTTGGATTATTACGTGAAAGGAGCGTAAAGCCCCCGGTCTTCAGCCGGGGGATGTAAGCGACCGGCGCAAGCCGAACTACGCGCCCTGCCGGTCTTTGGATATTAACATCCGAACGTAAGCCGCAAATGATAGGCCAAGCGACTTGGCTTTTGTTTGGGCTTGTTCATATAGCTCGTCCGACATACGTACCTGATAAGGCGGCTTGACTTTCTTTTCCATGTACAAAGAAACAAAACATACAGAACACATACAAGTAATGTATATCGTCTGTATATTTGCATAATGAGTCAAGTTAAGACATATAAATACAAACTTAACCCTACACCGGGCCAGAAACAGGCATTGGGTCAGTGGTTAGGTTCGTGTCGGTATGTGTACAATCTGTCATTATCCTACAAAAAGACGCTGTGGGATCATAGCAAGGTCAGTATTGGCAAGAACGAGTTGCAGAAAGAACTATCGGTCATTGCCAAAGAAACAAGCTGGATAGCCCCCGTTCATTCTCAGGTGTTGCAGGAGGTTACCGACCGGGTATTCAATGCCTACGAAGGATTCTTCAAGCAAGGCAAAGGGTTCCCCAAGTTTGCCCGGAAAGGTCACTACCAATCATTCGCCTTCAAGCAGGGTATTAAGATCAACCCTACCCATGTTCAACTGCCTAAGTTTGGTAAGGTCAGGTATCGTAACTCGCAGGACTGTACAGGCATAATCAAACGGGCAACGGTTCGGGAATGTGCTGAGGGGTGGTATGTGTGCCTGTGTGTGGAGACAAGTATTGAACCGCTACCTGTTAACACCAGTAGTATCGGAATAGACGTAGGCATTAAAAGCCTGATGGTCACTTCTGATGGTGAAACGATTGATAATCCCAAACACCTCTACAAAGCGGAGCGTAAACTAAAACGGCTTCAACGGTCGGTATCGCGCAAAAAGAAGGGCAGTGCCAACCGAAAGAAAGCGGTGAAGAAACTGGCTCTGCAACACCAGAAAGTAGCCAACACCCGTAAAGACTTTCAGCATAAGGTGACTACCCGATTGATTAGGGAAAACCAATCTATATCAGTCGAGCAGTTGCAGATTAAAAACATGGTTAAGAATCATAACTTAGCCAAATCAATCAGTGACGCGGGTTGGTATCAGCTAACGCAGATGCTCGCATACAAAGCCGTGTGGTACGGTCGGACCTTCGAGAAGGTTAACGCCCGGCACACCTCACAGGATTGTTCGGTGTGTGACTACCGGAATACTGAACTGACGTTGGCCGTTCGATCGTGGATTTGCCCTACGTGTGGGACAACCCACGACCGGGACGTGAACGCGGCTCAGAATATTAAAAATAGAAGCGTGGGACACACGCAGTTAGCTCGGAAGGTATAGGCGCCCGTTGGGGTGGTAGTCCGAGAATCCCCTCGCCTTTAGGCAGGGGAGTGTCAACCACTGGTCGAAGTGTCGCGGTCGCTGACGGGCCTTTATGCTCGGGTGGACGCTTTCAGTCAGGGCAAATTACGATCTAACCCGCTGCCGCCTGGTATGTCGGCCCGCAATATGGGAAAGAATGATTTGTGGATTGCGGCCACTGCATTGTACTTCGATATGGATTTACATACCACAGATGGCGATTTCGACCATTTGCCTATGTTTGGTCTAAGACTCATAAAATACTAACGATCAATAATCTGAAAATCAACAGTTTAATACAAATATTTAGGTTTGTAACTACACCTGTTTTTACACCTAAAAAAGAGTGTAAAAACAGGTGTAAAAGAAGGTGCATTTATGAACCTAAATTATACCTCTTTTTCTCCCTTTCTACCTTCTCTTCAATTGCTTCAATTATCCAGTCTTGAAGGGAAACAGCAAGCTTCGGGCTAATTGGTTTACGTGGCCGTTGAGCGCGTAGCTGGTCAATGGTAGCGAGTTGGCCTGACATAATTTTAATGTTAAAGTTTTTAACCTGCTCCGGCTCTTGCGGCTGAGATTTACCAACAGTGGTACTACCCCTATTTATAATTTCGTCTATTCTCTTTTCCTGCCCCTTCGTCGTTTGTTCGGCAGGAATGACGGGGTACGCCTTCTTAGGTGGTGCTGATACGGCCATAAGGTTATTTTTTGATGCCTGTAACGTGACTGAATAACGCTTCCACTTCTGTAACAGCTTTATCGTCGGTGGGTATCATTTCAAAAACGGATAACCCTTTACTGGCTGCTGTGGCAAAAGATTTGCGATTGATGATCGAGTGGTCTACATAATTCAATTCTTCGTTATCCCGCAAAACCTCGGTTGCCTCGTTGTTGTCGGCTCCACGGGTATCAGCTTTGTTCAGAAAAGAATAAACCTGTAGGGGTGTAGATCGACTTCCCTGAATCTCGCTTAATAAAGCTTGCACCTTAGAAAGTGTCCAAATCTCATAGCTGCGCGGAGCAAAGGGAATCAAGTATACATCAGAGACAAAAAGCGCGGCTCGCTGGCTGGCCGTGTCACGTCCTCCGGTATCAATGACAATGTGATCGTATTTAGGCCGTAACTGCTCAATCTGTCGGCGAACGGTCGGACCGTTAAGCTGCACAAGGGTATACCCTAACTCGCCTTTTTTGGTCTCCTCACGCCAGGCGGTAAAATCACTGGCACTCTCCTGCTCGTCTGCATCGACTAACAAAACGTCTGCTCCTCGTTGAGATAACCATACAGCAAGATTCGTCGATATAGTTGTCTTTCCTGTACCACCCTTAATACCTCCTACGGTGAAAACCATACGTTTACCTACTTTTTTTAAGGTGTGATCTTGAGTGTAATTCCACACCTATTTTAAGGTGTGATCTTGAGTGTAATTCCACACCTAATTGTAAGTGTGTTTCCTCAGTAGGCTGCTATTAGGCTTGCAGCGGGAATGCCAAGTATAGCATGAAGCTTGCGAATCATCTCCAAACTTAGTTTTCGTTTGCCGCTCAGTATCTCTGACTGTCGGGCGCGAGTTCCCAAGATCTTAGCCAGTTCGCTCTTTTCCTTGCCCAATTGGTCCAGTCTGAACGTAATAGCATCTATTGGACTTGGTAGAGCAATCGGATAGTGCTTGTCTTCGTAGTGTTCAATGAACAATGAAAGAGCCTCCAATTCGTCTAATTCTGGTGAGCCATCAGCCAGATTCATTTGCATAAGATTGAATACACGCTCTAAAGCGTCCTCATACTCCCGCTCGTTCTTAATTACTTTTAACATAGCTGATTGTCTTTACATCTATTTTAGAATACTCAGCATGCGTGCCGATCCAAACGACATACATCTGACTTAGCCTGAACTCGATATCAGCAACGAGTCGATACGAGTTTCCTCTTATGTTGAAGACGAACCGCTTACCGGTTATAACGTCAGCACTCGGATAGGCTTCAATAACGTCGCTGGGCTTCTCCCAATTTGCTGCTTTTACTTCCTCAGCAAAGGCCTCTAAACTTCCTTTAGCTGTGGCATGAACCGTGTAGAAATTGACAATAGTTTTCTTGGCGACCAATCTCATAGAAGGAATAGTTCATAGGCAAGCCTGGTTATAGCGCAGGCTTATTCACAAAGGCCTTTGTGAATAAGCTCCCAAAATGGGAACAGTTGCGATAGTAGAAAGTTCAAGAATGATCTAAATCAGGCGTTTTAGAACTGCATATACGTTTGGAATATGCCACTTGCTATCTACCCTGTAGGTTGGTATCTGCTGCCGGTTCAGCTCGTCTCGGATCGCCCTAACAGTTTTGAAGCCCGCTGCCTGAATGCTTTCAATGGTCGGGCGTAAACTCTCAGCAAAGGAAACCGCAGCGGTCGCGTTCTCCTGGCTTAATACCTCTTTACCGTACTTCCCTAACTGTACCCCACGTCGTTTAGCTGCCTCTAACGCGTCCTTCGTCCGAGTGCTGATCTGTTCTCTTTCGTGCTCGGCAAAGGCAGCCAATAAATGAACCATGAGCTTATTAGCATGAGGATTATCAACCGCCTTGAAATCAACCCGGCTTTCCATTAGGTTAGAAATAAAGGCAACGTTCCGCCCTAACCGGTCAAGCTTGGCAATAATCAGGGTAGCCTTTTCTTTACGGCACTGAGCGAGGGCAAGTAGTAGCTGGGGCCGTTGGTTCTTCTTACCGCTCTCAATCTCAGTGAAGGTAGAAATAACGCTGTAGCCTTCATGCTCGGCAAACTGGCTCACGACATTTGCTTGAGCTTCCAAGCCTAAACCGCTCTTACCCTGGCGGTCTGTGGATACTCGGTGATAAGCAACAGCTTTTCTCATAGTAGATAGGGTAGTTGCCAACATTTCGGGGAAATGTTTCATCAAATAGGAATAACTATTTGAATTTCAGCGAATTATGTCTTATCCGTGAATTCTACACTGAGCAACTTTTCTAAATCAATGGTTAGGGCATCTTTTAGGACGTCTTCGCCAAAATCATATTCGCCGTGCAGATTAATATGTTCCCAGGCAAAGGCCGCTGAAAAGGGAATCGTGTCGATCAACTCCTTTCGCTCGCCGGGGGTAGCATCGACCAGGCGTTTAGTTAGGAGAATATAGTTGAAACAGCTTATATTATCAGCAATTCCCACTTTGCCTTTTAGTACTATTTTATCTTAAAATAATAGTACCCTAAAAGGACTCTTCAGTGTCTAATTCTATGTTCGATTCAAGAAAATCTCAACTATCTACAATAGTAGGTGAGACTAATTTTCCATAGTGGGAATTGCTGAAACCACTGTAAATCAAACCAAAACAGCTCTACTGCATTTACAGACTTTCAAGAAGAAAGCGTTTCTTATGGTTGAGCTGCTTGAATAACTTAGAAGATAATCCAGTCACTTTCTTAAATTGGCTAGATAAATGAGCTACGCTGCTATAATTTAATTGGTAAGCTATTTCGGAAAGAGTAAGCCTATCATATAAGAGCAATTCTTTTACTCGTTCGATTTTATTAGCAATAATATATTGTTCAATAGTGGTGCCTGTTACTTCAGAGAAAAGGTTAGCTAAGTAGGCATAGTCATAGTTGAGTTGGTTGCTGATATATACTGAGTTTTTTGTCTTGAACAGCTTATCTGTATGATGTACCATGTTAATAATGAGAGTTTTCACTTTTTCGACCAATATTTCTTTTCTATCATTTATGAGTTCAAGCCCTGACAGTGACAAGGCAATTTTTAGTTGACTATATTGTTCCAATGTGATAGTGTCTTCGATCTCGACTTCTCCCAAATCTACCGTCTTGTGATGTATCTTAATTTTATCTAATTCTGCCTCCACTTTCATCTTACACCGATGACTAACCATGTACTTGATATATAGTTTCATTTTAGTACTTGTTTGCTTTATAGAATTAGAAAATAGATTTCGTTGTTGTAACTTACATAATATTCTTAAACGGAAGCCTACGATTATAAGGGGTTAACTGATATTTAGCAATAACTTAACATAGTACAACTGATAGTTAATAATAACTTAATACCTGATTGTAATTCTATTTTTTTTAGACAGTTGATATATGCTTTTAACCCTAATTGAGTATTTTTAGGGGTAGCTAATACATATCCGAGTGCCAAACGCGCACAGTTGGGGTGGGATATGCCTAAAAAACCTACGGGGTTTGGGGCGGTAATCCCCAATCACTACTACAGCGTCGCAGACATATCTGAAAACGCAGGATAGTACAAGAGTCTAATCCGGGTAAGATTAGCCCTAAATTGGCGGTAAGATTAACCCTAAATTGGCGTGTAGCATGGGGTCTACTGTGCCTCCCGTAATGCCCCTTTAAATGGGTCTAACTATCTGATGCACAAGTGCATACGTTTTTTTGGTATAATTGAGCCTATTTTAGGCTCTAAAAGGGGGTTTATTGCCCCTGTTTTCGGGGGCTAAATCTTGGAATAGTTCATTTACATAAGATGGCATCTAAAACCCCCATCGGGATAGTACAATTCTTCTCCCCCGAACAGGTGGGGCGGTGAGATGCCTGAAAAAACCTACGGGGTTTGGGGCAGTCAGCCCCAAGCAGGGTTTCTTTAGGAAGCTGTCGTATGATACTCAAGATTATTCATTATTGCTTGTTAAGACATGATTTTTTCTTAAAACAGAAAGGCGATAAAATAAATTTTATCGCCTTTCTGTTTATCATCATTTAAGTAAATGACTAATCGACTTTAACGAACTTACCAGTGCTATCAAATTTGATTTTCAACTTTTTCCCATTGTATAAAATCTTGACTTCGTATTCTTTCACAACCAAATTTTCAGTTTTTGCAGTGGCACTTTCAAAAGAATATCCTTTATAGTTAGCCTCTAAATAGTTGGCTATCGGCATTAATAACTCTTTTTGTAAAAGTGAAATTTCTTTCTTTTTAGTTTTCGGTTTATCTTGTTTTATTTCTCCACTTTCTACACTTAGAAACTTTCCACTTGAATCAAATTTTAGTTCGTATTTCAGATTATTGTAAACAATATTAACTTCATATCCTGTGAGTTGATTTGTTTTTTTATCTACCTTACTTCCCGCTTTCGTGATTACATGACCTTTGTAATTTTGTCCCAAATATGTCAAAATTGTTGCTGGGAGTGACGCTGGGTCAATTTTATCATTCATACCCAATATAGAACCAATTGAGTTAAAGCTAACTAATTTCGCTTGCGACTTAGTTAAAAAGTCGGCTTGGAACGATTGGGGTGTTAATATATTCCACTCGTTTACAACTGCATCTGGAAATTCTCGAATAAGAGCATTTTGTACGGCAGTTGGAATATCAATGTCCTCTGGCTCAATAGAGTTGTTGTCTTTACAAGAAGTAAGACCGAAAATCAACAAACTTAGCGTATAAACGATTATCTTTTTCATTGTTTTTTTGGTTTAACAAAAAGTCGTAAATGTAAATGTTAATAAGCTTAATTTTTCCCGCGCTATCAATCCGTGAC
>ENA-OBIT01001150-OBIT01001150.1-metagenomes-genome-assembly--contig:-NODE-1150-length-10179-cov-10.831_pt1 | contig 10179 bp, 5 predicted proteins | sample MGYA00153386_OBIT01 | MGnify analysis MGYA00153386 | reverse complement strand
CGTATATTTGGGAATGCTGGCAATTGATGCACTCGATAAGGAAAGTCGCCAAGAGCTGGCCGATAAGGTGCATCAGATGCAGGTGAAGGGCGAGATTTGAAGCTGAAGAAAACCAGGTGGGTGTCCAGAAACCGGGTTTTTACGAAAAGAGGCGTTGCAACCAGCAGATTAGGAAAAAAACCCGGTTTCGAGGAGTCGGAGTGCGTAAGTCCCGTATCTAAAATCTCAAATGGTAGAATTCTCTGGAACTACCAACATCCGCGATTCTATTTCTTCCCAGGTTTTTGCTGATATTCTGACTGCGGCTTCTTTGCATTGGAGCATCAAATAATTGGCAGATAAATAATCTCTCAGCGCCTTTGCTTCTTGCTTAGATAATTTGACTATTTCTGGATTGAGATGGAGGGCATGACACCAAGTATCTAAAAAGCGATCTAAAAATGCTAAGCGTATTTGTTCAGGTTGGTCAGCATCAGGCAATTGCTTCTGGAGCTCTTCCAGTTGAGCAATGAGTTGAGTCAAGTTCACATCCTTGAATATTTTAATTTCTTTAAATGCTTGAGCAAACCGGATGGCTTTGGCGTAGCCCTCGGTATTGGTGTAGGCGTTGGTGTTGCCTTTGATGTAGGCGTTGATCTTTGCGATGGCGATGCCGTTGGCGATGGCGATGCCGTTGGCGATGGCGATGCCGTCAGCGTCGGCATAGACGTAGGCGTAGTGGTAGACGCAGACGATGCCGTTGTTGGAGTTTTGGTAGGTGTTGTAAAATAAGTCCGCATAGCCGTAGGCGTAGGCGATACCGGCCATCGCCGCAGCACGTTTACCCACAGGCTTAAAATCACCTTCCGAATCCTTAGTTGCTGCATCAGCCCATTGCAATAGCCCTTGCAACTTCGGCGTGTTAATGAACTTTTGAGTCTCTTTTTCCATTAACAACAGCAAGTCATCAGCCCCATTTTTTGAACGCACCAACCCCGCTACCAACAAAAACACCTCTCGCCAGCGATCATCGCAAAGATGACAGGTAACTAACTGCTCAATTAAATTATTATCAGCAATATATTGCGCCGTCAGATATTCCTGAAGCGTCAAATGCGAAAACGAGTACACATCCTCAGCTCGTTCTACCAAAATTCCCTGTTGAACTGCGATCGCATTCAGAACCGCCTCACCATCTAAATGCTTCGGTACATTCAAATAGCCTGCTAAAAAAGTTTTGATTTCCTCAACCACTTCTCGCTGCGAAAAAAACAGCTTATCAGTCTCAAAACCAGTATAAGCAATCTCCGATAACAAACTCTCCTCTAACTGCGTGCTGAGTCCTTGATAAATTTCATCTCGCAGAATCCGCTTTTCCGCCGCCCATTCTTCCAACAAGATCCGCAAAGCCTTTTTGTAAAGAACACTGCGATTATTCGGAAAGTTTTGCGATCGGTCATAATTGAGACAGAGGAAAGTTAGCAATAAAGGCGTGTGGGCTAACTCTTTAGCCGCTGCATATTCTGGCTTTTGCAATAACTCCCAACATTTTTGAGCCGTTCCTGCTTGTTTATCAATTTCAGACTGAAACCAGTTACCAATAAATTGCTTAATTTGAGTATTGTCAAAGTCTGCTAGTTTGACATCGGTAAAGCGTTGAAAGTTGTTTCTATAAGCAGCGGTGCGACAAGAGACAATGAAGCGATTTTTGTCATAGCGATCAACAAAATTTTGAATTTTACCAATCACCTCATTTGTGTTGACTGTCGGCACTTCATCCAATCCATCCAGCAAGATTAACAGTTTTCCCTGCTCTAATGCTTTAGCGATAAATTGCTCAGAAGAGGGAAAGCCACAAATGCTAAATTCTTCAACAATTAATTTTTCTATGTCTATTTGGCTAGATATAAAGCTTTTAAGTTCGATAAAAACGGGAATACAATTATGTTTGAACCCGCCTTTTTTACCCTTCAGTGCTTCGAGTCCAGTTTTTCGCAAAAAAGTAGATTTTCCAGCCCCTGGCTGCCCTAAAACCATCAAATATTGCTTCTGATTAGCAATTTTTAGCCCTTCTTGCTTCTGGCAATCTTGCTGCTGAAAACTTCGCTGGTTTGCTTGGCGGTAAGCTGCCTCTAAATTTTGCACTGATTCAAAACTGCGAATTTGTTGCTCATTCAAAAACTGCACAGCAGTATAAACCGATTCTAATGGCACAGCCTCGCGCATTCCCAATGCTTTCAGAATGCCGTGACGCTTGAAGTAGCGTTTGCCGTAGTCCCCCGATGCACTGTAAATTAGCTGTTTAGTTTTGTCATCTAGCTTTTTGCCGATCAAGCCGAGAAACTTACCACCGCCTTCAAATACTGACTGGAAAATGGGTAGGGCGATACCGCTAACACAACTTATAGCAAATGGTTCTAATCCTGTCATAGAAGTATTAATAAATTTGTTATGATTATCGCACTTTTATTCGTGCTTGATATCAATTCCGGTTGCACCGGAATGATAGAGGAGACTGCACGTGCCGTGTCCCTACCCAAAATAATATTGTAGGGACACGGCACGTGCAGTCTCCGAATTTTGGCTAATAATAATTCCGATCTACCGGATTTGATATCATTCCGATTCAACAAAATACCAAAAAATCCCCCGCCAGAAGGCAGGGGATTTCATTTAATTACCTAGAAACCAGAGTTCAGAATTACCCGAATTTCCCGGCTGTCGAGGCAATTACAAAGGCGCCGAAAGTGAGGATGTTGCCCACAGTAAAGTGAACTAAGCCAACCAAACGACCTTGGACGATCGACAAAGCAACAGGCTTGTCTTTCCAGCGAACCAAGTTCGCCAGAGGAGTGCGCTCGTGAGCCCAAACCAAAGTCTCGATCAACTCTTGCCAGTAACCTCTCCAAGAGATCAGGAACATGAAACCAGTTGCCCAAACAAGGTGTCCGAATAAGAACATCCAAGCCCAGACTGACAAGTTGTTAGTACCATACGGGTTGTAACCGTTGATCAACTGAGAAGAATACAGCCAGAGGTAATCGCGGAACCAGCCCATCAGGTAGGTTGAAGACTCATTGAACTGAGCCACATTTCCTTCCCAGATGCCTAGGTGCTTCCAGTGCCAGTAGAACGTTACCCAAGCTAGGGTGTTCAACATCCAGAAGACTGACAAGTACATCGCATCCCAAGCAGAGACATCGCAAGTACCGCCACGGCCTGGGCCGTCGCAAGGGAAAGCATAACCGAAGTCTTTTTTGTCCGGCATCAGCTTAGAACCGCGTGCATCCAGAGCGCCCTTGACCAAAATCAAGGTGGTGGTGTGCAAGCCTAGGGCGATCGCATGGTGAACCAAGAAATCGCCAGGTCCGATCGCCAAGAACAGAGAATTTGTACTGCTGTTGATTCCTTCCAACCAGCCTGGGAGCCATACGTTACCGTAGTTTGGCCAAGCGGTAGCAGCAATGCTGTCAGGGTTGGAAAGAAGCACGTCCATGCCGTACAGAGCCTTCCCGTGAGCAGCTTGGATGAACTGTGCGAACACTGGTTCAATCAAGATTTGCTTTTCAGGAGTTCCGAAAGCGACTACAACGTCATTGTGAACGTACAAACCGAGAGTGTGGAAGCCCAAGAACAGCGAAACCCAGCTCAAGTGAGAGATAATCGCTTCTTTGTGCTGCAACACTCGATCGAGCACGTTACCTTTGTTAGCTTCAGGATCGTAGTCCCGCACCAAGAAGATAGCTCCGTGGGCGAAAGCGCCGACCATGATGAAACCAGCAATGTATTGGTGGTGCGTATACAACGCAGCCATTGTCGTGTGATCCTGCGCTATGAAAGCGTAAGGAGGCATCGCGTACATATGCTGTGCAACCAGGGAGGTAATCACGCCCAAAGCAGCGAGGTGAATTCCCAATTGGAAGTGCAGCGAGTTGTTGTAGGTTTCGTACAAGCCTTGGTGAGGCAAGTTGAACTGCCCTTCACTCTTGCCGCCGACCAAACCGGCTTTAGAATCCAACATCTCTTTGATGTTGTGACCGATACCGAAGTTAGTCCGGTACATATGACCAGCAATGATGAACAGAACTGCGATCGCCAAATGGTGATGAGCAATGTCTGTCAACCACAGAGACTCTGTTTGAGGGTGGAAGCCGCCCAAGAAAGTCAGAATCGCAGTTCCAGCGCCTTCGGCAGTACCGAATACGTGGCTTGGTGCATCTGGGTTCTCGGCGTATACGCCCCAATTACCACTGAAGAACGGAGCCAAACCAGCCGGGTGAGGAGGGGTAGACAAGAAGTTTTCCCAACCTACGTGCTGTCCGCGAGATTCGGGGATAGCAACGTGAACCATGTGACCAGTCCAAGCCAAAGAGCTGACACCGAACAAACCAGCCAAGTGGTGGTTGAGGCGAGATTCAGCATTCTTAAACCAAGACAAGCTGGGGCGGTACTTAGGCTGGAGGTGCAACCAACCAGCAAACAGGAAGACAGAAGCCAGCAGTAGCAAGAAGATAGCTCCTTGATACAAGTCAGCGTTCGTCCGAATCCCTTGAGTAAACCACCAATGGTAAACACCAGAGTAGGAGATGTCCACCGGATTGGAAGCACCAGCTTGAGTGAAAGCCTCAACTGCTGGAGCACCGAATTGCGGGTCCCAAATCGCGTGAGCGATCGGGCGGACGTTTAGAGGGTCTTTAATCCACTGTTCAAAGTTACCTTGCCATGCCACGTGGAACAGGCTGCCCGAAGTCCACAAGAAAATGATTGCTACGTGGCCGAAGTGAGAAGCAAAAATCTTTTGGTAAAGATTTTCTTCGGTCATGCCATCGTGGCTTTCAAAGTCGTGTGCTGTGGCAATCCCGTACCAGATCCGCCGTGTAGTCGGGTCTTGGGCAAGGTCTTGGCTAAATTTTGGAAATTTGGTTGCCATAAGCCTTGATAAATCCTGAATCCTGAACGTTGAAGAGGTTCGGTTCGGAGGTTTGGGTTCCGGGTTTGAGAGCGATCCCAAATCCAGAATCCAAACCTGGAGGTAGTTTAACCTACCGAGATGATTCGCGCTAAGAAGAATGCCCACGTTGTGACAATTCCTCCCAGCAGGTAGTGAGCTACACCCACAGCCCGACCCTGAATAATGCTCAGAGCGCGAGGTTGAATCGAAGGAGCTACTTTGAGTTTATTATGAGCCCAAACAATGGACTCAATCAATTCTTGCCAGTAACCACGACCGCTGAACAGGAACATCAAGCTGAATGCAAAGACGAAGTGTCCAGCTAGGAACATCAGACCGTAGGCCGACAAAGCCGAACCGTAGGACTGAATTACCTGAGAAGCTTGCGCCCACAGGAAGTCCCGCAACCAACCGTTGATCGTGATCGCACTTTGTGCGAAATTACCACCGGTGATGTGAGAGATTGTGCCGTCTGGCGATACTGTTCCCCACACGTCCGACTGCATTTTCCAGCTAAAGTGGAAAATCACGATCGAGATGCAGTTGTACATCCAGAACAAGCCTAGGAACACGTGATCCCAACCAGAAACTTGGCAGGTGCCGCCACGGCCGGGGCCGTCGCAAGGGAACCGGAAGCCCAAGTTAGCTTTGTCAGGAACCAAGCGAGAACTACGTGCGAACAGCACGCCCTTCAAGAGGATCAGGACTGTAACGTGAATGGTGAAAGCGTGGATGTGGTGGATCATGAAATCCGCCGTACCCAATTCGATCGGCATCATCGCTATTTTGCCGCCGACTACTACTGCACCGCCGCCAAAAGCGTGGCTGACGATTTCCATAGCATTAGGCGCTGTTGTGCCCGGAGCCAAGGCGTGGATATTTTGCACCCATTGGGCAAATATCGGACGCAACTGAATACCGGTATCTGAGAACAAATCTTGAGGACGACCGAAAGCCCGCATCGTATCGTTGTGAACGTACAAACCGAAGCTGTGGAAGCCCAAGAATATGCAAACCCAGTTCAGGTGGGAAATAATCGCATCTCGATGCCGGATCATGCGATCCAACAAGTTGTTGACATTTCCAGCCGGATTGTAATCCCGAACCATAAAGATTGCTGCGTGAGCGGCTGCTCCAACAATCAGGAATCCGCCAATCCACATGTGGTGGGTGAACAGGGATAGCTGAGTTGGGTAGTCGGTCGCGATGTACGGATACGGAGGCATCGCGTACATATGGTGAGCCACGATGATGCTCACAGATCCCAGCATTGCCAAGTTAATGGCCAATTGGGCGTGCCAAGAAGTAGTCAGAATTTCGTAGAGACCTTTGTGGCCTTCACCAGTGAAGGGGCCTTTGTGGTTCTCTAGAATTTCCTTCATGCTGTGGCCGATGCCCCAGTTCGTCCGGTACATATGACCAGCGACGATGAACAGCACTGCCAAAGCTAAGTGGTGGTGCGCTGTATCAGTCAGCCACAGACCGCCTGTGGTGGGATTCAGACCGCCTTTGAAGGTCAGGAAGTCGGTGTATGCGCCCCAGTTGAGGGTGAAGAAGGGCGTTAGACCTTTAGCGAAGCTTGGGTAGATGTCTGCCATCAAGCCCGGCGTCAAAAACCACTCGTGTGGCAGGGGGATATCGGCAACTGTTCTAATCAGCTTGCCGCCGACTGTCAGCGGTGCACCTGCATCGATCGCGTCCATGCAAGCGTTGATCGGCAGAGCAACGTGAATTTGTTGTCCCGCAAAGCCCAAGCAACCGCAGCCTAGCAAAACTGCCAAGTGGTGGTTCATCATCGATTCCACGTTCTGGAACCATTCCAGTTTCGGAGCGCGGACGTGATAGTGGAACCAACCGGCAAATAGCATCAATGCTGCCATTACCAAGGCGCCGATCGCAGTGCAATATAGCTGGTATGAGTTAGTGAAGCCGTTGGCGCGCCACAGTTGGAACAGACCAGAGGTGATCTGAATCCCGTGAAAGCCGCCGCCTACATCTGCATTTAAAATTTCTTGACCAAAAATAGGCCAAACCACTTGAGCGCTAGGCTTGATGGCTGTAGGATCTGTCAACCAAGCTTCGTAGTTGGAAAATTTAGCGCCGTGGAAATATGCGCCGCTTAACCAGACGAAGATTACTGCCAGGTGGCCGAAGTGTGCGCTAAAGATTTTGCGCGAAACGTCTTCTAAATCACTTGTATGACTGTCGAAGTCGTGAGCGTTAGCGTGAAGGTTCCAAATCCAAGTGGTGGTTTTTGGGCCCTTAGCTAGAGTGCGATCGAAATGACCTGGTTTTGACCACTTCTCGAAAGAAGTTGGAACCGGATTCTTATCGACTACTACTCTAACTTTTACCTCTCGCTCTGGAGGACTAATGGTCATGAAGACTCTCCTCTCGGTAAGACAAGGAACGAGAACTGAAATACTGTACCTGACACTCCCCGGGCTTTTGGTACGGGGATTCTCGGTTCACCGAAACAGCTTGTACTTCACTCTTTGCAGAGTTAGACCCAGGTGCATCGTCTCCCCAAGCATTTTGCTTCTTTGAAGAAGCCACTTCCCCAGTGTCGCTAACAATGTCCCTGGGTACTGTCAACTCTTCTCGCCAGATGAGCGGCCGATCGCATCCTTGATTCACGGATGATTCAGGTTTGATGCGGCTGCTCCTTTTGAGGGAGTTTTATGAATTATAAGCTTGCTATGAGGAGTATTAATCGCTTGTTAACAATACTTAAAAAAGCCTCAATTTTTGATGTCATAACCCCTTTTGATTTCCACAAGGGCTCAAAAAAGTCAAGGGGGATTGCCATTAAGTTTACAAAACTCAAAGATTAGGTAATTCAGGAGTAGTGATTTTGAAAAAAACTGAATTTTTGATGTCATAACCCCTTTTGATTTCCACAAGCGCTCAAAAAAGTCAAGTGGTACTACCATTAAGTTTACAAAACTCAAAGATAAGAGAATAGAGAAATATTAAATTTATACAAAGATATTGTGAAAAATGGCTGCGGAAGTGATATTCCGGCAATGAATGATTGGTGGCTCGCTTCGCCACTGTTTCCCGGGGCGACGACTATTTCGGATTCTTGATCGACAATTCCCCCATACTAAATTCGGTTTTGGGCTATAGTTCCCTATGACAAGGCTTCTAGGAGTATGGTTGCGTGATTGGCATCAATTGGCACAGAACCGTTGTGGGCAGGCTGCTGGCATTATTCACAGCAGCAGTATTAATTTTGGGTTTAGCAAGTTGTGGGGCGCGCCCTGCCGAATTACCCAACTCAAGGAACAAGAGCGGCTCAGCTACCGCCCAGGTAAACAGAATTTCAGAGGTTTCTCCCCCAGAAGCCATTCAAAAACTGCGTCAGGCTCTAGAAATCTACCAGCCTCAAATTAGTATTTTGAATCCATTACCTGACGAAGTGCTTCAGGATATAAATGTGTCTGTTCAGTTCCAAGTTAAAGACTTCCCCATTTTCAAAGACGAAAACTTGGGTTTGGGCCCCCATCTGCAAGTTTTATTAGACAACCAACCTTATGCAGCAGTTTATGATATCAACCAAACTTTAACACTCTCGGACTTAGAACCCGGAACCCATACCCTGCGGGTGTTCGCTGCTCGCCCTTGGGAAGAAAGCTTTAAAAACGAAGGTGCTTTCGCCGAAACCACCTTTCACATTTTTACCAAAACTGAGGACAATAAGCCCGATCGAACTTTACCCCTATTAACATACAACAGTCCCCAAGGCAGCTATGGGGCAGAACCCATCCTGCTCGACTTTTACTTGACAAACGCCCCCTTGCACCAAGTGGCTCAAGAAAGTTCCCAAGATGAGATATTGGATTGGAAAATTCGAGCCACAGTTAACGGCGAAAGTTTTGCGATCGACCAATGGCAACCTATATATCTTAAAGGATTCAAACCAGGCAAAAATTGGGTACAGCTACAATTGATCGACGAACGGGGAAATATCGTCAAAAACGCCTTCAATAATACAGTTAGACTGGTAAATTACCAACCTCTTGGGCAAGATACTCTTTCTAAATTAGTGCGGGGCGAGACCACAGTAGCAGAAACTCGCGGTATGGTCGATCGTACCTACCAAGCCCCCAAGCCCAAACCAACGCCAACCCCCGAACCAAAACCGACACCTGAATTAGAAAAAACCCCACTAGCCAAACCGAGCTTAGATAAAACAGTTGCTCCCGAAGTTGCTCCCGTACAAGTAATAGAACCAAAACCAATAGCAACCCCGCAACTCGAAACGCCCAAAGTTCTAGAACCCATTCAAGTAATAGAACCAACGCCGACAGCAACTCCAGAATTAGAACCACCGAAAGCTGTGGAACAGGTTAAAGTCATAGAACCCAAACCGACAGCAACTCCACAGTTAGAAACCCCCAAAGTTGTTGCACCAGTTAAAATAATAGAATCGGCACCAACAGCATCTCCCAAAACAGAGAAACAGGAATATAAAGGATACTACAATCGGTTCCGCAACTTTTTGCATCAAGAACCCGAACCTGCTACTTTTTCAGAGCCGCCAACCAAGCCAGAAATAACAGAAAAAGCTCCAGTACCAAAAGTAGTCACTCCTGCGATACCAGAACAATCTCCCAATCTTATACCGCCAGCGCCACCAGTTGCCGCTGAAACTCCTAGCCAGCCAACCGTCGAATTAGTCATTCCCGAAAAAACAGTTTCCGAACCTGAAAATCAGCCCAAATCCGAACAAAAAGTCGAATTTGCCACGTAACAAAATCTTTCTGAGCTTCTTCGTGGCATGGGCGTCCCGCCCGTGCTGCATCTGCGGTCAAAAATTAAAGGAAATCCAAAAATGACCTACCTCGAAACAGCGGCCAAGTTTTACAGCGATGTTGCCGAAACTCCCCAAATCGGACTTTGCTGCGTCCAAAGCAGCCCCTTGCAACTGCCCGGATTAAAAATTCCCGAACAGATGCAAGAAATGAATTACGGCTGCGGTACAACCGTCCACGCCGCCGAACTTGTCGGCAATCCAGTCGTGCTTTATGTAGGCGTCGGTGGCGGTTTAGAAGCACTGCAATTTGCTTATTTTTCTAGGCAAAAAGGAGCAGTTATTGCCGTCGATCCGGTTCCAGCAATGCGAGAAGCTGCGGCACGCAATTTGCGAATTGCCGCCCAAGAAAATGATTGGTTTGATGCTAGTTTTGTGGAACTTAGAGCAGGTGATGCTTTTGCGTTGCCGGTGCCGGATGCTTCGGTAGATG
>ENA-OBIT01001149-OBIT01001149.1-metagenomes-genome-assembly--contig:-NODE-1149-length-10195-cov-9.45809_pt1 | contig 10195 bp, 5 predicted proteins | sample MGYA00153386_OBIT01 | MGnify analysis MGYA00153386 | reverse complement strand
TTTTTAGTATATCATATTATTTGTTTTGTGTAATTAATTTTGTTTGACTACTTATCCACTGGCAGAGGCAGCCCCGCAGGAGTCTGATTTGCTGTGGCAGGATTTGCTATTTGTGGGGCAGGTATTGGCAGAGATCAAAGTCACGCCCAAATTCTGTCGGCTGCAAGTGGAGAGGCTGGTACTGACTTATTTGGGGTTGGATGGGAATGATTTTGCAGATGAGTCAACTCAGGAGTTGTTGCGGCTGCTGCGGGGAATTGAGCTGTTTAATCAGCAGGTGTTAGACAGGTTTCAACAAGCAGCAGAAGATGAGCGGTTGTCTCAAGAACAGCAAAACAAGGCACGAGTGGCGATGCTGTATGTGGTTTGTGGCTTGGCGGGAGAAAGTTTAATTGCAGGCGTAACGAGCATCGTACAACAGTTAACGCCATCCTTGTTTGAGGAAATCTGCGGTTTAGTTGCCAATTTGGGGGCAGAGATAACTCCTAATTTGGAACGCGAGTTGGAGGATGCGATCGGCAATTCCGATCGCCTACAGGCATTAGAATTTATGACTGGATTGTCTTATTTGCGATCGGAAAAGTACGATCGGGCAATTTCCCTGTTACAAACCCTAGAAGAGCGGGTGGATTGCGATCTAGGGGGTTTTGTCGAATGGGCGATCGCCTTTGCCTGCGAGAAAAACAAAGACTACGAGCGGGGTTTGAATTACTATCAGCTATGTTCCGATAAGCTGCAATCTTCCCGTGCTGATGATTTATTTATCCTGTGGAGATATCGGGGAATCTGTTATCGATCGCATCAGCAGTACGATCAGTCGTTAAATTGCTTCCAAGAAGCGTTGGGAATTGCCAGACAATTTAATAATCAGAAAAGGGAAGCTAACATTCTTTGGAATATTGGCAGAAGTTATCAAAATTGGGAGAAATACGAGGAGTCGATCGATTATTATCAACAAAGCCGAGAAATTTATAAGCAGTTGGGCAAGGAAAAAAGTGTTGCTAAGCAGTGGTACTGGATAGCAGATGGCTATCGGAAGTGGGAGAAATACCAACAGGCTATCGATGCCCAAGAACAGGATTTAGCCCTGCGTCAGCAACTCGACGATCGTCCCAACATCGCCGATGCCTACCACGAATTGGGACGAATTTATAAAGATTGGGAGAAATATGAGGAGGCGATCGCCCATTACCAAAAAAGCAGAGAACTCTATGAGGAGTTGGGTAAGGAAAAAGATGTTGCTAATCAGTGGTACTGGATAGGATCTTGCTACAAAGATTGGTTCAAGTACGAGCAAGCTATTGAATGTCAGCAACAGTGTTTAAACCTAAGACAACTAGAGGAGGATCGGTCGAGAGTTGCGCTTTCTCTCTATCAATTGGGACTAATTTATCAAGCTTGGGGCAAATATAAAGAGGCGATCGACCATCACGAACAAAGCCGAGAGCTCTATCAGCAGTTAGGCAAGGAAAAAGATGTTGCTGACTCTTGGTACTGGATAGCAGATGGCTATCGGCAGTGGGGGAAATACCAGCAGGCACTCGATGCCACACAACAATGTTTAGCTCTGCGTCAGCAACTCGACGATCGACCCAATATTGCCTTTGCTTACTATCAATTGGGACTAATCTATAAAGCTTGGGATAAATACGAACAGGCACTCGACGCACAACAACTATGTTTAGCCCTGCGTCATCAACTCGACGATCGACCTAAGATTGCCTCTGCCTACCTTCAATTGGGACTAATCTATCAAGCTTGGGGAAAATATGAGGAAGCGATAGCCCATTACAAACAAAGCCGAGAAATCTATCAGCAATTGGATAAGAAAAAAGATGTCGCTAATCAGTGGCACTTTATAGGAAATTGCTACAAAGATTGGTGCAAGTACGAGCAAGCAATCGAATGTCAGCAACAGTGCTTAACTCTAAGACAACAGGAGGAAGATCGTTCGAGAGTTGCAATTTCTATTTATCAATTGGGACTAATTTATCAAGCTTGGGGCAAATATGAAGAGGCGATCGCCCATCATGAACAAAGCCAAGAAATCTATCAGCAGTTGGGCAAGAAAAAAGAGGTTGCTAACCAGTGGTACTGGATGGCAGATTGCTATCGGCAGTGGGGAAAATATGAACAAGCTATCGATGCCACACAACAATGTTTAGCCCTGCGTCAGCAACTCGACGATCGACCTGGAATTGTTGTTGCCTACTTTCAATTGGGACGAATCTATAAAGATTGGGGGAAATATGAAGAGGCGATCGCCCATCACGAACAAAGTCGAGAATTCTTTCAGCAGTTGAAGCAGGAAACTAATGTTGCTGGCTTATGGTACTTGATAACAGATTGCTATCGGCAGTTGGGTAAATATGAACAGGCACTCGATGCCATACAACAATGTTTAGTTCTGTATCAGCAACTCGACGATCGACCCGCAATTGCCAATGTCTACTTTCAATTGGGATATATTTATCAAGATTGGGGGAAGTACGAAGCAGCGATCGCCCATTACGAACAAAGCCGAGAACTCTATCAGCAGTTGGGTAAGAAAAAAGATATCGCTAACCAGTGGTACAAATTGGCAGGTTGCTATCGGCAGTGGGGTAAATATGAACAGGCACTCGATGCTACACAACAATGTTTAGCCCTACGTCAGCAACTTGACGATCGACCCGGAATTGCTTTTGTCTACTTTCAATTGGGATGGATTTATCAAGATTGGGGCAAATATGAAGAAGCGATCGCCCATCATCAACAAAGCCGAGAACTATATCAGCAGCTAGGTAAGGAAAAAGATGTTGCTAACGAGTGGTACAATTTGGCAGACTGCTATCAAAAGTGGGGTAAGTATGAACAAGCTATCGATGCCACAGAACAATGTTTAGCCCTGCGTCAGCAACTCGACGATCGACCCGGAATTGCTTCTGTCTACTTTCAATTGGGATGGATCTATGAAGATTGGGGCAAATACGCAGAAGCGATCGCCCATCACCAACAAAGCCAAGAACTCTATCAGCAGTTGGACAAACAAACTAATGTTGCTAACCAGTGGTATAACTTGGCAGATTGCTATCGAAATTGGGGAAAGTATGAAGAATCACTCGATGCCATACAACAATGTTTAGCCCTGCGTCAGCAACTTGACGATCGATCCAACATCGCCGATGTCTACTATCAATTTGGACGCATATATCAAGATTGGGGTAAATACGAAGAGGCGATAGCCCATCACCAACAAAGCCAAGAACTCTATCAGCAGTTAGGTAAGGAAAAAGATGTGGCTAATCTTTGGTATAACTTGGCAGATTGCTATCGGCAGTGGGGTAAATACGAACAGGCACTCAATGCCGAACAACAGGATTTAGCCCTGCGTCAGCAACTTGACGATCGACCCGGAATTGCTTCTGCCTACTTTCAATTGGGACGAATCTATCAAACTTGTGCAAAATATGAAGAAGCGATCGCCCATCACGAACAAAGCCGAGAAATCTATCAACAATTAGACAAAACTGACAGCCTTGCCCGACAACTCAGATACATTGCCAACAGTCAGCGCCAACTCGCCCGCGAAACCGCCGATCGCACTGCCGCAATTTCCCTTCTCACCCAAGCAGAAAAACACCTAGAACAGGCAATACAGCTAAATGTCGATCGCGAATATCGAGAAAACCTCGCCTACGACTACATCGCCCTCAGCCTCGTCTGTGGCGATTTCCTGCGTCACATCCCCGCCGACGATGCCACCCAACTCGCCCGCATCGACCAATTCGAGAACACCTATCCGATGGGTTTCAGTCACTTTACCGCCCTGGGAAAAACCGTCAATCTCGCTGAAGAAACCCTAGACATCGCCCGCGCCTACCTAGAAATCCCCGCCTTAGAAAACCTCGATTTTGCCGAATCCCTCATCCGCCAATCCCTGCAAACTTTCCAGGAATTCAACCGCCGCCGACTCCAAGCCGACGCCCTCAAACTCCTCGGCGAAATCTACAAACATCGTCTCCCGCATCAACCCGATGCTGCCACCCAATTTTTCCTAGAAAGCCGCCAACTCTATCAAGAGCTCGATCTTACCGAAAAGGCGATCGAAATTGAGAGACTTTGGTAGGGTGCGTCGCTATGAGATTGTCGATATTTTTGAGAATCTTTGATGGCGACGCACCCTACAGTGTTTGGTAGGGTGCGTCGCTGTGAGATTGTCGATATTTTTGAGAGTTTTTGATGGCGACGCACCCTACAGATGACTAAAATTGGAGATATGCCAATGACGATCCATATCGTACGAAGTTACCGGAGTCAGATGGTACGTTATCCCTTCATGGCTTTGATTAAAATTCCGATGATTTTCTGAATATCTCGGATGAAATACTCGGTTAAATCTATCGAAACTACCTTATTTTCGAGCTTGAGAAATTGCCAAACTGTACCAGTTGTCACAGCGCCGTAAATAATCGAAATTTCATTACCTTCTTGTTGATTAAACAATTGTGCTGCTACCATTTCAGCGATACACTGACCTAATCCTGCTTTCAAATTATCATTTTTTGCCTCTACAACTGTTAATATGGGACTGGAAATAAACAACTGTTCCTGAGAATTGCTCATCAAAAAATCACAAAATCCATTCAGTCCTTTACCTGGATCGACATTAAACTCAATTCCCGAAAATAAACTTATATGATAATTTAATTTGCGTCTAATTTCTAGGAGAATTGGTGCTATAATCATCTCTGAGCGAGCTTTTTCAGTATTAATTGAAACAGCTAGATCTATGTTTTCTTTGAGAATGGTTGTTAATAATTCGCTGGCTTCTATTTCTGGAACATCAGCTAAGAGTTGGGAAGACTCGGTAATTGTTAATTCAAATATTTTACTTACATTACTTAGTTTGAAATCGCTGTAAGCCATTGATTTTATAGTTCCGTAGTTACCGGAAACGATATTGCACCAGTTTCATCAATAAAGGGCTGTTTGTGGGGTGGGGGCGGGTTTTTGAGATTGTCAATTATTGGCAATTATTGTTGATGAACCCGCCCCTACAAAACTTCGTATAACGCACATTACATCTTAATGTAGGGTGCGTTATCAGCCTAAGCCGTTAGAATTTTCCGTCTACTGCTGAAACGCAACGTTCGCAAATTAGCGGATGTTCGATCGACTCTCCGACATGAGTTGAGTAGTTCCAGCATCGATCGCACTTGTGCCCATCTGCTTTCACAACACCAATCGCCAACTCTGGAGACTGGAAACTATACGGCAATTGTTGCAGCATTTCGTTAGATTCTATCAGTTCCACTTCCGATGTAATGAACAAATAGCGCAATTCATCAACCCCGTTTCCGGTGATTGCAGAATCAGGAATTACAGCCATTTGAACCGGAATTTCCAATTTTGATTCGACTGGCATTAATTCGGCTTTCGGAATTTGAGGTGTTTCTACAATCGGTTGCGGGACTGCAATCAATTCAGCTTTCGGGATTTCAGGTATGGCGACAATCGCTGTCTCTAGTGGGGGTGCGAGGACGATCGCCTGTGTTTCTGCAAGCACAATCGTGGTTGTCCGGCCTACCACATCTGCTGTCAGCGAATCAATCTTTTCGGCAAGTTGTTGACGGTTGACTGCAAACAGCAAGTTGCGGAAAACAAACCAAATTGTAAATAAGATACCGATGACTTCAAAAAGCCCACCCAACATCAGAATCTGATTCATTGTATCCAAAACTGCCAGGGTTACTCTGCCCGTTACCAACACAGAGGCTAACAGCCCAACTGTTACCAGCACTTTTTGGTATTCTGTGAAAAACTTGCCCGCGTATTCAGGCAAATCGGCAACAAATTGGGCGGCTTTATCTAACATTGGCTGCGAATCTGAAGCCGACGGTTCAGGGGCAGAATACTCGATTACCTCAGAAGGTCGATCGCCCTTTTCTCTCCTTTCTTCTTGAACATGAATTGTGTTTTCTGTCAACACTTTTGCAACATTAGCGGCTTTTTCTTCCTGTCGATCTTGTACTGCTTTGGCTGCTTCCGCTGTGGCTAACTCGATGACTGAATTTTGCGATCGCACGTAAGCCAGCAATTCATCACTACTAGGATTCAAAGCTTGCAGTTGTGCTCTTTTCTCGACATCAGGAACATACAATAAAACCTTAGCTTCCAAAGAAGAACCGATCGCCTTTTCAGTCCTCGCCTGTTCCAAAACCTTGTTAACTTCCCCGCGCACTTGCCGCAAATATTGCCAGCGAGTTGCCAATTCGGGATTGTGCCATTTCGCATCCAACTTCACCCAACCCGATTCAAACACGGATTTGTGAGATGTGGGATAGGGAATGTATTGCCAAATATCCTCGGCCATGTGACACAACACAGGTGCGATCGCCCTTGCTAAATTCTCGACTGCGATCGCAATCACCGTCTGACAACTGCGCCGCCGAACCGCATCCGTGGCGCTGATGTAAAGTCTATCTTTGCCAATATCCAGATAAAAATTCGACAAATCCACCGTACAGAAATTCTGCACCGTTTGGAAAAATCGGGAAAATTGGAAGTTGTCAAAAGCATCTTGAACTTCCGCAAAAACTTCGCCCATTCTGTGCAGCATATAGCGATCGAGTTCGGGTAAATCCTCGTAAGCCACAGCATCTTTTGCCGGATCGAAGTCGTGCAAATTGCCCAGCAAAAACTTAGCTGTATTGCGAATTTTGCGGTAAACATCCGATTGCTGTTTGAGAATGTTTTTGCCCAAAGGCACATCTGCCGAATAGTCTACGGAAGACACCCACAACCGCAAAACATCGGCACCGTATTCCTTAATTACCAAGGCCGGATCGACGACATTTCCTTCAGATTTGCTCATCTTGCGGCCTTTTTCATCCAGCACAAAACCGTGAGTCAAAACTGTTTTGTAAGGAGCAACGCCGTTTGTTGCTACGCTGGTAAGCAAGCTGGATTGAAACCAGCCCCGATGTTGGTCTGAACCTTCCAAATACATATCAGCAGGATAGTTTAATTCCGATCGCCCTTTCGCCACTGCGGCCCAAGAAGAACCGGAGTCAAACCACACATCCATCGTGTCGGTTCCCTTGCGGTAAGTGCGGCCGTTATTGCGGTAAGATTCCGGCAGCAATTGATTGATCGGCATTTCCCACCAAGCATCGGAACCTTTGTCAGCAATAATTGCTTGTACGTAGGCGATGGTTTCGGCATTTAGCAGCGGTTCGTTAGTTTCTTCGTCGTAGAATACCGGAATCGGAACGCCCCAAGCCCGCTGGCGAGAAATGCACCAATCCGATCGATCGCCTACCATTGCAGTAATCCGATTTTCCCCTTGCGCGGGAATCCAATTAACACTAGAAATAGCTTTTAATGCTTCATCGCGGAACCCTTCTACCGACGCAAACCACTGTTCCGTCGCCCGAAAAATTGTCGGCTTCTTAGTGCGCCAATCGTAAGGATAAGAGTGAGCGTAAGCTTCCTCTTTAATCAAACAATTTGCTTCTGCAAGGGCATCAATCACTGCGCTATTGCCGTTTCCGAGGACATTTAAACCTGCGAATACTCCGGCTTCGGCGGTAAAATTTCCGCTTTCATCTACGGGAGTCAAAACTGGCAAACCGCAGCGTTTTCCGACGATAAAGTCTTCTTGTCCGTGTCCCGGTGCGGTGTGTACTAATCCCGTCCCGGAGTCAGCGGTAATGTAGTCACCGCCGACAACAATTGGGCTTTCGCGATCGAACAGCGGGTGTTTGTAGATGCAGCCTTCTAATTCTTTGCCTTTGAAGGTAGCGAGTATTTTTAATTCAGTGTTCAAAGTTGCCGACAGTCGATCGACCGCATCGACAGCTACTAAGATAAATTGTTGGGCGATATTAGAATTTGCCGACGGTTCCACCACCGCATAATCCAGTTCGGGATTAACGGCGATCGCCAAGTTAGCCGGAATCGTCCAAGGAGTAGTCGTCCAAATCGCCGCCCAAAGGCTCGGCATATAGCGCTGTAGGGGCGGTGCCCCCGTGCCCGCCTTCTTCGATTGCAAAGTTTTTGACAATTTTCTTACATGAAACGCGACGTAGATACTGCGCGATGTGTGGCCTTCGGGATATTCCAATTCAGCTTCGGCGAGGGCAGTTTTGGAACTCGGGCTCCAGTGAACCGGTTTGAAACCACGATAAATGTAGCCTTTGAGCACCATTTCACCGAATACGCCGATTTGGGCGGCTTCGTATTCCGGTTTAAAAGTTAAATACGGATGTTCCCAGTCGCCCCAAACGCCGTAGGTTTTGAAGGAATCGCGCTGCTGTTCGACGGCTTGCTGGGCGAAAGCGGCGGCTTTGTGGCGGAGTTCGATCGGGGTAAGATTGAGCCTTTCCTCCGATTTCATGTTTTGCAATACTTTAAGTTCGATCGGCAATCCGTGACAATCCCAACCGGGGACGTAGCGGACTTTTTTGCCGCGCAGCATTTGGTAGCGGTTGATGAAGTCTTTAAGGATTTTGTTGAGGGCGTGGCCGATGTGGAGTTGGCCGTTAGCGTAGGGCGGGCCGTCGTGGAGGATGAACAAGTCGCCCGGATTATCCTGGGAAAGGCGATCGTAGATATGTTCATCTGCCCAAAATTGTTGCAATTCCGGTTCCCGTTTGACCGCATTGGCGCGCATTTCAAACTTGGTTTTTGGCAGGTTTACGCTGTCTTTGTAAGATTTAGCTTCCATTTTTGTGAAACGTTTTCTGTAGTTAGTTGTTAGTAGTTAGCGGTTATTTGAGAGTTGATATCAAGTCGGGTTAAATAATCATAAATTAGTTTGTAGTGAGGAATTTAGTCCTCTCTCGTCCTTGAAGAGCTGACAACCAGATATTTCAGTATAGGCGATCGACCGCACATTCGATCAAAGCAAATCCGCAGGGTGCTCTACTATCGTCCAAACCCCTAGAAACTTAAATCTTCCACCATTCTCAAAAAGCTGTAGGGGCGGGTTCACCAACAGATATAAAGGTTGCAGACAGGTCAAATAAACCCGCCCCCACCCACAAAAAAGTCCTTTCCTCTCTCTTCTCTTCCTCTGCGCCCTCTGCGCCCTCTGCGGTTAAAAAATCTTTCATAAATTGAGGTGGCGCTACTCAGTCAGCCAACTGAACATTTGACCAACAGTCAGATTGAAGGATTCAGCGAAGGGTGGAACGGGGATGCGATCGCCCGGTTCTTCAAAAAATGCTATCGTGCGATCGGCAAAATAGACAAATACCAGTTCTTCTTCCGGGTCAATCAACCAGCCCATCTGAGTCCCGTGGCCGAGACAGTGAAGGATGTTGCGGACGACTTTAGTTTGACTTTGGTCGGGGGAAAGAATTTCGATTGTCCAGTCGGGGGCGATGGCGAAAGTGTTGGCTACTTCGCCGTTTTCGTCGCGGGGAATCCGTTCCCAGGTAAAGACTGCAAGATCGGGTACAGTCGATCGACCGCCAAAGGTACACCGTAATTCTGGATAGGCGCGGGCGATGCGTTGCGGTTTGAGTACCCGGTTAATGTCAGCACCGATATCTCCTCGAATCGTGCTGTGTTTTCCTTGGGGCATAGGTTTCTGGATAATTTGACCATTGATGAATTCGCTGGCGGGTTTGGTTTCCGACAGTTGGAGAAATTCGTCGAGAGTCAAAGGTTTAGTCGGAGTTTGAACCATTGTTTTAATTTGATTTAAGTAAGACTTGTAGGGTGCGTCAGACGGAGTTATGGACGGACGATCGAGGATTTGAGGATCTGACGCACCTTAGCCAATTATAAAAACAGTCCCAACCCGCGGCTAACGGCATTTCCTAGACGATCGCACAATGAAGCATCCGGCACTTTATCTTCTTCCCCTTCCCATTTTTCCACAAGTTGGCGGCCCAGGGGCGTGAGGCGAAAACTGTCGGTAATCCCTTGTCCATCTACTTCTCGCCGGAGTACGCCGACTTGGATCAGCCACAGCAGGGAGTTTTCTGCTGTGAGTTCGGCTACGGGCGATCGAGTGTAGCCGCTTTCGACACCGGAATTTGAGGCGATAGTTGTCAGGAAAACACTGGTTTCACGGATGGTCTTGAAGAAGTGTAATTGAAATGGGCTGCACCGGATCGCGCGATCGGCTCTTTTGACAGTGCGGCTGGGATAACTAATAGATTTAAACGCTTCGGATGGGATAAAAGTCATTCAAAAAACCTCT
>ENA-OBIT01001148-OBIT01001148.1-metagenomes-genome-assembly--contig:-NODE-1148-length-10205-cov-12.8509_pt1 | contig 10205 bp, 11 predicted proteins | sample MGYA00153386_OBIT01 | MGnify analysis MGYA00153386 | reverse complement strand
TGTCAATATGCCAGATTTGAATATCACCATCTTGAGAGATAACTACTACAGTATTGATTAGATGGTTACAAGCTGCAATAGCTGAATTCCAGCGTCTTGAGCCTTTCGCAGCTAAGGGCCAATCAGCATTTTGACAACTAATGCTTTCATCCCATTGTTTTTCGATTAGATTTAGAAGTCCTATGGCTAAATCTTTTGATAATAAGAGCTTACGATACTGTAAAGACTGTAAATCTAAATCGGCTAAATTTTCAATATTTACAGGACAAAGTGTTGCTCCATCTTGAGATACTAAAGAAATTACATCTTCAGAGGTAATCTCCTGCAAGTCCCAAGGAGTACCCATGTCCTTTTTATAATCTCCAAACTCATTTAAAGTTTCATTGTTTTCTACAAAAACAATAGTACCTCCTTTCTCTGGATGCTCAGCAACATGAATAATAATATCGATCATTTTATCGATATTATTACGGGGCTTCAACAACCTTTCTAATAAAGATTTGAGATTTTCCTTACGCGACTCATTAATAATCGATTTCCATTTATTATCTTGCCAACGCAATAACTCTTTAACTCGGTTATTTTCAACTATCTGCACACCTATTTTTTGAGGATAACCATAAACATGACAAATTAGGCAATTCGGCATCTTAAAAGGAGGTCGATCTCGAAATTGAGATTCAACAATATTAATCCAATTAAAATGTTCGATCGATATCAGACCTATTGGCGTATTATCATTAATTGCAGATGCTGTATTCCAAAAAAGAGCATATCGACCAGAATCAAACCAAGGATAGTGTTCGTGAGCTATTTGTTTTGCTACCTTTTCTGCCTCGATTAATTCATTGAATTCATTGTTATTTGTCCATTGTAAAGCTTCCTTACTTGTATCGCTTAAATTTCTGAATTTAATTTGAGGTAAATCATTAAATTGACTTAATTCTCCACAGATAATAAAAAAATCTAATAATCTACCTTCATGTTTTTTATTGGCAAGATAATATGTTAATAATATAGCCCACTGTGCTTCATCTATATTGGTTTGTGGACGCGAAGAATGATATATAGAATCTCTAATAAAAGTCAGGCATTCAGTATTAATATTATTAAGGTGTAGCAAATCATTCAATCTGCTAAAAGGGCCACCTTGTGTACGGGCTATGTCTATATCTTGAAACATTCGATCGATACTTTTTTTGTATTTATCTGCACTTAGTTTGCCAATATTACTTGAGTCTAATGATGGTGATATTATTGTTACGGCTAGCTCAGTTTCTCTGCCGATCTGTGGATTTTTTTTATTAATTGAGAATGAGCAAGATAAATTTGATTTTACATTTTTAAGATTAGAAGAATTATTTGGATTGACAGCGGACAAAAATACTAAAATACCTTGGATGGAAGAAATTAAATCCCATGTAGATCTCTTCTCTTCAAATGTCATTCTGTCATTAGACAATTTCCCAAACAGATCTGCTCGGGCATATTTAAAAGCATCATTCCAATATTTACCTATTTTTCTATCATGATAAATGTTCTCAAAAAATTTCCCTTGGTTTGTATTTTCAAGATTTATAGATACAGAGCTTAATAAATCTGCCGATTCTTTGTCTATTTCCCATTTAATGGAAAAAATCGAATCTGCGGGTACTTCTCTAAGGATGCGATCGGGACTGTCAATGATTGATAAGTTACCAAAGCAACTATTACAGTAAGAATCTATAGACAAGATAAACTTAAACTTTTTAAGAATTAATGATAAAAAGGTATTATCACGATCTAAGTATTTGATATACTCCTGCATAGATCGTCTGTGAAGTTCAGATTCTTGTTCCCCTGAATTATTATTATCTATATTTTCATTATCTATATTTTCATCTAATATTCGATCTAAAATAATCTTTCTTCCCAACTCAAATAATCTAGTATGACTATTGGGGTCTACTTTAGTTCGTCTTAATTCATAAAGATTATCAGTCGTTCCTCTTAGATAATGAAATAAAGCAACATCATATGGTATTCCTTGGGGTACTTCTAATCGATCGACGGCTTCTTGAAGATAATCTGACATACTCACTTTTTTAATCATCACTATATAGATATTTTTATACTACATAAACGGTGCTTTGTCTAGATCGATATTTTAGAGTAGCGGAAAGAAAAACTGCTTTTTACAATCATCCATAGCTGATTGACGGACAAAAGTCCGTACGCATTTGGGCAAAAGGTTAGTAGGAGTGGCTTTGAAGAGAAAAGAGAGGAAAACTGTTAAACTGTTTTTATCCAAAAAACCAGTACAGCTCGAATGCTCGAAATATCCTCTCGCCTACATCATCAATTAATTAAGTTTGCCAGTCAATATAGTCAGTGGACAGATGTTCGGCATTTAGGCGTAATGGGGAAAGATGATGGTTGGTTTGATTGGCGAAGGTAGCGTTAATCTGACTAAATGGATAGACCATATCCAAACCAAGGCGACTATCGCTCAAAGTACCCAAAAAAGGTTGTCACGGTGGGTGAATAATCCACGGATTAATCCAGCTAAACTATATAGCCCACTAGTAAAAGCAGTATTTGCCAACTGGAAAGACCCCGAAATATATCTGACCTTTGATCCCAGCATGTTATGGGATGAATATTGCCTGATTCGGGTCTGTGTGGTGCATCTGGGTAGGGCGATTCCGATTGGCTGGAGAGTACTCAAGCATAAGAGTAGCAGCGTCAAAATTGATACTTATCAAGATTTGCTCAAGCGAGTGTCAAAGCTACTTCCGATCGATCCGAAAGTAGTTCTCTTAGCTGACAGAGGTTTTGCTGATGCTGCTTTAGTACGCTATGTTCGACAATTAGGCTGGCATTGTCGGATTCGGGCGCGACGTTTTCGGGGGAAGCTTCCCCCGAAAAGCTCGCTTATTAAGGGTAATTTTTGGTTGCACCATCCCCGTTATGGTTGGATTAGAATCAGTAAATTTCCAATGTCTCTAGGAACGGCTGAACTTATCCACAATGTGATGCTCCACAAACATAATTCTCTCACCGATGTCCATCTAGCACTTGGCTGGGAAGAGACCTAGGTGTGAAAAATGGTATATTCTCAGCACTGAACCCACCACTGTGCAAACCTTTCGGGAATATGGTCTGCGTTTTACGATTGAGGAAAATTTCAAGGATGATAAATCTTCTGGCTTTAATTTAGAAAATTCTAAGCTGCGCTCTGCACCAGCTTTATCCCGTCTCTGTTTGGTGATGGCGATGACGACTTTATTCCTCACCGCAACTGGGGTTGCAGTCGTTGTTTCCGGTAAGCGTCGTCTTATAGATCCACACTGGTTTCGTGGTTCCAGTTATCTGAAGATTGGTTGGAGTTGGGTAAAAAGGGCACTTATTAATAGCTGGAATTTACTTTGTTCTGCTTCTTTTACCACTAATATTGACCCAGATCCAGTCAAGGCTTCTCATTCACAATATCTGCAAAAAAAATACCGAATTGAATTTAAGGCGTATACACATGTCTGGGCTTAAAAAAACTTTTGTCCGTCAATCAGCATCCATAGACTAACTTATTCCTAATCTCCCAAAAAGCCGCATCTTGAGACATTGTTTCGTGACGTGGATGACTAAATGGAACTTCTACTTCTCGAACTATATGAGCAAATTCAGACAGGACGTATACTCTATCCCCCAGTAGTAAAGCTTCAATGGGATCGTGACTTACAATAATAGTTGGTATTCCACTAGGGCGGATTTTATCTTCAATGAAATTCCATACTTCGATCTTACTCATGCCATCTAGGAAAGTAGTCGGCTCATCTAGCAACAAAACTGTTGGCTCATTTAGTAAAGTAACAGCAAGTGCAACTCTCTGTTTTTGTCCGCCACTAAGATTGTAAGGATAGCTATTGGCTACTTTGCCAACTCCAAATGTTTCGAGGACATCTTGAATTTTTTGTTTTTGGTCGCTGCGTGAGAGTTTTTGCATATTGCATCCCATCCGACAGAGATCTGTTACCGTCATCCAAGGAGGCAGTACGGGGCCTTGAAACACCATCCCCACGTCCCCTTGGTTTGGCAGAATCCGTTCGCCATCCAAGAGAATCGATCCTCTCACTTTCAATTTCTGTTCGGTCGAGCCAAGAATTGCTTTAAGAATAGTGGTTTTGCCACAGCCACTCGGTCCAAACAGAACAACACTTTCATTACCAACAGATAGATCGAAATTATCAACGATAAGTTTTTTATCGTAATAGATTTGGAGTCCTTCAATTTTTAAACCACTTGCTTGCATTTACTTTTAGCCTTCTTTACGAAAAAAGTCTATGCCAGTCAAACGGCGTAGTCCGCGATCGGCAAACTGTAATAACAGAAAATCAAAGAATATACCAATCGCTCCAAACGTCAGGATACAAGCGATATTGATATCATTCCGACTAGTTTCGATAGCCCTAGAAATACGATAACCTAAACCATCTCGAAAAAAGCCATCTTGCAAGGTTCCGCCTAATTCAGCAGCGACGACCACAATCATCGAGATTGACAGTGCTACCCTAGCTCCGCCAATTAATGACGGAGAAATAGCTGGTATATAAACTTTGAGCAAACGTTGTCCAAAACCAATTCCCAGACTATCCGACCACCAAATATAAGCTGGATTGATTTTTGTAACTGATACATGCGTATAAGCCCACGAAACAAAATAGCAAGCCCATGCAATCAAGAAAATTTTTGGTTGTTCTCCTAGTCCGCCAATCCGAATCGTAATAGGTAATAGAGCTAGTACAGGTGTCCAACGAAGAAATAGTAACAACCCACCGATAAATAGATAAACAGTTTTATATTTTCCCGTCAATAATCCGGTAAAAGCTCCCAGTAAAAAGCCAATGAAAAAGCCAGTCAAACCTCGAATTGAGCTAATTAATATATCATGGAAGTAAGTATGGTTTTCAATCATTTCTACAACTGCCATGATGATATTTTCAATAGATGGTAAGAAAAAATTTGGTGCAGTTAATGACCAAATTATCATAAATGCAATTGGTGCTAATAAAGTCTGGATAACGATCGTCATTGAATTTCTGAGTAGTTAGATAATTATTCGACTAAAGTTCGAGCTTTTGTTTGAGATAATTACTTGACTCGGACTCGTTCTGAAGAAGCAGCTTTCATAATCGAATCATTTACAAACGGAGTGAAGTCCTTTGGAATATTTCCTTTGCCACTGAAGACAGATTCTAATGCCCATTTAGATTCTTCCTTTAGATCGGACAATAGTTCTGCCTTATTTAGATCGACCTTAAATGTACTCTTGTCAAAAATATTAGTTAATGTATTCGGTTTTCTATCTAGCCACTTTTCAATACTCTGCCGTGCTTTATCTGGATACTTCTGAATCAATTGTTCTCCACACAACAAAGCTCGTACTAGTTTTTCAGCCTCTTTTGGTTTGTTCTGGATGAACTCAGGACGAGCGAGTAAATTTATTTTGCCTATATATATCGATCGATCGACATCAATAAAAATATTATCTTTCTTCGTAGCTGGATTGTCAAGAATATCCTGAATAAAAGGCTCCCATAAAACAAGAGCATCTAGAGAATTAGAAACAAACAAGTCTCGAAGTTGAGCTGGAGAAGAAGTTACTAGCGATACATCAGACTTTTTCAGTTCATGTTTAGCTAAGTATCGGCTGAGAAATATCTCTCCATATGTGCCGCCAACATAACCAACTTGTTTACCTTTCAATGACGATCCCGATTTGATGCCAGCCGAGCGATACCCAATTACTTTAATATCTTTATCGGTGGTCTGAATTGTTGAGAAAGCAACTAATTGATTGCCTTGAACAGCCTGTAATGCCTGTGGAGTAACTGCTAAAGTACCAACTTCTGCCGAATTGCCCAATAAAGCGTCTACAACTTCAGGACCTTTACTTCGCTTGATGATAATAGGTTTTAAACCAGCTTGGGCGAAACAATTAACACTTGGATCGATTTCGTTAGAGCGATCTGCTGCTACTATCAAGCCTGTTGAATATACATTTAATACTGCCAGCTTAATTTCTGTTAACGAGGAGCTTTGATTTTCTAAAGTAATATATTTACAACCTGAAAAAATATAATTACCTAATACTATTACTAATATCAAGTAAATTCTTGATCGCAAAGAATGCTTAAGATTAATAATTCTCAAAATATTTATAAATAATAATATAGTTAATTAATATGAATTCTTCAATGCAATTCAATTGCATTGTTTAGCATTGTCTGCCATCATCTAATTGTTATTATATTGATAGACGATGAAATCATGGATATGTGCCTGTGATAATTGATAATTGATCGATTTGGTTTAAGACCTCTTCTTTTGAGAAGAAGAAAAAATTGACTCCTTCAATCCTTCAATCCTCTTCACTAAAGGTGCGAGGTCATTTTAAATTTTTAATGCCAATTCTTTCCTCGGTCTGCCCCCATGCTTGCCATTAGCTCTTGAAGCTTCAGATTTAGCTGCCGATTTCGATTTACCCCCTTGACGACCGAGTTCGGCCATCCAAGCCTTAGTCCCAAACGATCCTGCTACCAGTTCGGGAACGCCAAGATCGACATCTAGACTTTCCGAATGCAAACCATAACCGCTGGGTGTAATTTCTACTTCTGCCAACTGTTTGGATGTAGCATCATTCAAGCCTTGCAATAGTCGATTGGGGAACGCCATCACTATCCCCGTGTTTAACTCAATAAATACCCGCTCTGTATCCGCAGCATACTAAGCTTTTACCGCTCTTGGCTCGGTTTTATCTAAAATTCTACCAGCCTCTCGCGCCCGATCAATGGCTGCTTGCAGCTCCGCGCTATTATCATCCACCGTGAATATTACTCCATTCATCTAAAAGCAACATTCTAATTGATAATTATCAATTAGAATGTTGCTTTTAGATAATCTGCCAACCGATAGTCTGCCAAAGTAAGCCGTCGCTCGGCGATCGCCTTGGCCGTATCTACATATCCGTCTGGTAACTGTAGCGACCCACAATACTAAACGCTTGAGACCACAATCATCGCGATTTTGAGACCACATTAGCTGCAACTATAAATCATGAGGGGGAGAGTAAAGAAAACGCTGGCTTCTCTTACTGTTTACAGATTAGTTTTTAACCGCAGAGGCGCAGAGAGCGCAGAGGGTATGGAGAAATCGTTAATCTATAGTCTTAGAGCGGAAAGGGAGTAGTAATTTGGAGATTAGATCGTTTAGGACGATCGATTAAAGACTTGATCCAAATCTCAGAAACACTAAAAGAGCGATCGATTGGGCTAAAAAGCCTACAAGAGGGTATCGATACTACTACCAGTACCGGACAATTAATGTTTAATTTGCTATCAGTTTTAGCTGAGTTCGAGAGAAATCTAATCCGCGAACGATCTAAAGCAGGATTAGATGCGGCTCGATCGCGCGGTAAATTGGGAGGTAGACCAAAGTCACTAAATCGCGATCGGCAACAGTTAGTTGTCAAACTATATAACGATCGCGAACATTCGATCGCTCAAATTTGCCAAATGATGTCTATTAGTAAGCCCACACTTTATAAGTATTTAGCGGCGGCGGCACAAAATACACCTTGCCCTAGCTCAGTTTGATGCTCTAGTACAAACCGATCGATTGGCAAGGTGTATTTTTTTGCCTCTAAAAAAGAGAGCTGCGAAAATGTCTATAGCTCTCTTTTTTCTAAACACTTACGGGAACTTTTTTATTTTTACAACTCAATTCTAGCCATAAGCAGTAAATGTCTAAATATCTTACTGCCATGTCAGTTCCAGCGATTTCAGCAGGGATAGAAGTAGATCCAATGTGTTGTTGGATCATATAACCACGTCCTTCAATATACTTAGCATAATTCTGAAGAAAATCATTGAGACTATCACCAATATATTCAGCATTGCCTCCGCACAAAACGATCATATCCGTGTTCTGCATTGCACCTAATAACCAGCCTCGTAAGTTACGACGATAATCGATAATAGATGTCTCTATTGCTTCTTTGATTTTAGAAAGCTCTAGATTAAAGTTGGCGGAACGAGAAATTCTTTTAAAGCCCGACTCGTCTTTGTTGATTAAATAGTCCCAAACCGGAATTACTAAATCTTTTTCGTCATACCCACCACCACTAAGACTAGAAATTTGTTCAAGAACTTGATAAAATCCCCGATCGCTAGATTTTAGTCCAGTTAGTTCTCCTTGGCGGGAAAAGAGAACGCTTGTATTCCGAAAACCTAACATAATAATACCAACGTCTTGTTTTCTAGCGGCACCATAGATGCGATGCCAATTTAGCACTCCGTAACCCTCTGGATAGATATTGATATCTTGTAATCGTGGATAAATCTTACCTGCAGGTGTCTCGCAAGATCTTAGTGCAAGGCTAAGATCTCTCACAACATTTTGGACGTAAGTAAATTCTCCAGGCGGCAATACAGATGTAATCGAAATAATAAACTTATTTGGTAATTTAAAATGACGATGAGCTACAGCAATTGCCGCAATAATCTTGGGTACAATCGCTGAAGGGGTGACAAGCAACGATCGAATGCAAGCCCAGTAAAGATCGAGAGGAATGTCAGGTGGGTGAAATAGAAAGCAAGAGCATACAGTTGTATCGAAACTAGGGGGTGAGATAATAAGAGTAAAAAAATGCTCCAAAAGTTAGAGCATTAACACAAATGTATCCTGAATTATATCAAAAATGGTTCAAGTTAAATTTAAACCCAACCGAACTGATTTTGATAGAAGTACTAATGAAGGTGGTGGGATTATTATCAAAGGCAACGCTGGGTCAGATCGCCAACAATTTACCATTGCCGATCTTAGCCGATAGCAGAATTAAGACGATGCAGAGATTTCTAGACAGTCCGAATTTCTGTAAAGAGAAAATCTGGTGGGGAATCTGGATGGAGCTAATGATAGGATATTGGTTGGTGAAAGAGCCGATAGTATTAGCAATAGACTTAAGCTCGCTGGCGTAAATACAATTTGCTGGTAGTAAGCTGGATCGTCTATGGAAGAGCAATCCCAATTAATTGAGCTAGGCGGGTGACCCGCCCAGCGCAGTTATTAGATAAACTAGGGTCGAGTAATTTAGATGAACAACAGTCAGTAATTCACCCAATTGCTTGTCTATTACCAAATTATTCATTTGTGTTATTAGGCGATCGAGAATTTTGTAGTAAACATTTAGCAACTTGGCTACTGGAAATAGGTTGGGGATATTGCTTGCGGATAAAAAAATCCACATATATTCACTTAGACAAGCAAGAATCTATCACATTAAATCAATTAGCATCTCATTAGTATTTAACTAGAACATCCGAATCCCAACGTCAATATCATCGTGCTTCGATGTTTACTATTGGTAAACTCGCTCTGTTTTCATACTTCAACTGGGATTTTATTCCTGGCTTGATTTCTCGATATATTCGACTTAATCGCCATAAAATTGACTGTTACCTTTGTAACCTCAACATCTATAATCCTTATCATGTCAGGGTTTAAAGGGTGCTTGTCACCCCTTCAGGTACAATCGAGTCACTTTTGAGTGGCTTAATCGACAAGTAATTATTATATCTAGTTGTTGCTAAGTTCCCAACAGCGTAATACTTACTACCCAACCTAATCCAAACCGATCGATGGTCAAAGTTTGGATTAGGTTTAGGAACTCGATCGGCTTCAGATACTAAGTCTAGATCTAAACAGTCAGAATCGATGGTAAAAGGGTAACATTTGTCATCGTTAGGAATGAGGATTAAATAACTTACAATTCTAACTAGGTTGAGGTTTCGCAGTGTAGTTCCACTGGGGCAGAGAATCATCAAAGAAAATTTCCATTGTTTCTTTAAAACCTTCAGCAACTTTCTGACCAGTTTTGTAGGTACGGTCGAGGATAGTTGTGAATACCCGTAAACCTTTGAGAGTAGTGGCTGTTGCCATAAATTTGGACACCGTATCAACACTCTCAAAAATTACGCCTTGACAAGCTCGACTCAGATGGGGAAACAGCCGATGCTCAATTGGATTGTATTTGGATGTGTAAGGCGGATAATGAGCAATGCGAATTTCAATCCCAATGTGATTAACCAACTTTTGCAAAGCCTCCTTAAATACATAGTACCGAGAACTGTTGCTACCACCACCATCACACAAAATCAGAATAGAGCTAG
>ENA-OBIT01001147-OBIT01001147.1-metagenomes-genome-assembly--contig:-NODE-1147-length-10218-cov-11.1904_pt1 | contig 10218 bp, 7 predicted proteins | sample MGYA00153386_OBIT01 | MGnify analysis MGYA00153386 | reverse complement strand
TCAAGCAGGAGTCGCCCTGCAAAACGCTAAACTATTTGCCGAAGTCAAGCAGCAAGAACAAAGACAAAAAGATATGCTGCACGCCCTGACTAACGGTGTGATATCTACTGATAAAAAAGGGAATATAGTAGCCACAAATCCTAGTGCTAAAAAATTGCTGCTGGGAGTCAGCGATGCTGAATTAGCCGAAGGTCAATCTTTGCGCGAATTAATTAAGTTAGAAAAAGGCGACTTTGCCAAATGGTTCGATCTTGCTTTGTCGCCCGAAAACGATAAAGACCGCCAGCAATATTACCCCGATCAAGTTTTGCTCTCCTGTGTAGGAAAAGCCCAGAGTATCAATCTCTCGATTAACTCCATGACGGATGCTACTGACGGCAGTCAGGTCAACGGGGCTTTAGTTGTTATGGAAGATATCAGCGACGCCAAGCAAATCAAAAACTTGATGTACCGTTACATGACCCCCGAAGTAGCCGAAGCGCTGTTAGCTTCAGGGGATCATGGATTGGGCGGTAAGCGCAAAAACGTTTCGGTGCTGTTCTCGGATATTCGTGGCTACACCACACTTACGGAAAAATTGCAAGCCGAAGAAGTGGTAATCATGCTCAACGAATATTTTGAAGTGATGGTGGATGTCGTATTTGAGTACGGAGGCACTCTCGATAAGTACATCGGTGACGCTCTGATGGCAGTTTTTGGCTCTCCAGCACCCCTAGAAGATCATGCGTGGTGCGCGATGCAAACCGCAGTCAAAATGCGCGACAAACTGGCCGAGTTTAACCAAGAGCGTATCAGCAATGGCGAATTGCCGATCGGCATTGGGATGGGCATCCATTCCGACGAAGTTGTCAGCGGCAACATCGGATCGAGTAAACGGATGGAACTAACTTCGATCGGGGATGGAGTAAATCTCGCCTCTCGCTTAGAAGGCGCCAGCAAGCAATATGGCACTGACTTAATCATCAGCGACAACACGTACAGAGATTACAAAGATCGACTCCACGTGCGGGAACTCGACTTCATCACTGTCAAAGGCAAAAGCGAACCAGTAATCGTTTACGAACTCGTTGGTATCCATGAAGGAGCATCGCCCATTGGCAAGCCTCTAACCGAAAAACAACAACAAATTGTCGAAAATTACAACAAAGGACGCGAAAATTATAAGACGCCAGTCACCCAAAAACTCTCAGATGAAGAGGTGAGAGAATTATTAGCCAGAGTCGAGCAGATGCCGGAGGTAGAGCTGAAAAAACTTTCCTACAATCTCGAACAACAGTTGGGATACCAGCTCAAAAAGCTATTATATCAACTGAAAAAGCTATCCGAGTATGACCCTAAAAACCTGTCCGAAGCAGACAAAATGATCGTGCTGTTGCAGCCAGAAATCCAACTGCTGAAACTCGAAGGTATGAAAAACCTCTCCGAGGATGAAGCCAGAATGCTCCTGCAAGCAAAAGTCAACCAGCTATCAGCAGAGGACATTCAAGAATTGCAAGAGGGCGAAGTCAAGAAGCTCTTGGAAGCAGACATTAACGATCCCTCAAATTCCAAAATCAAGAGGCTAAAAGCCTCAGAGATTCGGCAACTATTGCAGGCAAAAATTAAAAGTCGCGCCTTCGAGACAGTTGCAGAAATGCTAGATGATGAATTTGAAAATCTGGGACTCGATCGGGTCAAAAAGCTGCTGAGCGAAGTTAAGAAAGCCTTAGAACCCAAAGCCAAGCAAGCTTTTAAAGATGCCGCACGCGATTTTAACGAAGTTTTGCGGATCGATCCCAAAAACAAGGCAGCTAAATTGCACGTCGAGCGCTGTATGTTATTTCAACATCAGTTTTCAGACGTACTCAACTGGGATGGTGTGTGGAACCTGACAGAAAAATAGCGATCGTACAGAGGCGGGCGGCGGGGATTGCGATCGGGGGGGTGCGTCTCTCTCGATCGCAATTCACCTTAATATCCGATTGAAGCAATTATAAATAAGCTCCAACAGGTATGATTGTTAGATAACCGGATTTGAACTCGCAGGCTTTGATGCCTGAGTTTCGCCCTATCTGTTTCGATCGCGCTACCTACCGCAACTTTCCTGAGCACTTCTACTATTTGAAGCGCTGAAAAATAGTTATCACTTGCGGCGACGTTACCCGATTCCCGAGAAAAATCTCGGATCGAGGCAACGAAAGATCGGCTAAAAAACCTGGTGAATCTCGCCGCCCGCGTAAGTCTTAATAGCGTTAGTGGCTCATCAAAACAGCTTCCTTCGCAGATAGTCAATGTTCCAGTCTTAAATATGAAAAACTAGCGTCAATTATGAATAATTGGAATTCGCAATCGGGAGATATTGAGTGGGTAGATCAAGTTTACCAACTATTGCTTGAAATTGCTCGCAGCTCCCTGTCAGATATCCCCAGAATCCCGGAAAACATCACTTTAAAAGCTATACCTCTGATTCAGAAGGTACAAAGCATTCAACAAAGACCCGACGGGCAAGTGTTCAAATCCGGTTCTTTTTCGGTCAACGATCGCGAATGGGTCGATCGAGTTTGCCAACTATTGGTAGAACTAACCAGCGCATCTTTGTCCGAACAACCAAAAATGCCGGAAAACCTGGCTGGCCGGTCTTTAGCCCTCGCGGATCGAGCCCAAACAATCAAAGAAGACATTGAAGAAAATGCTTCCCAAACCCCAGCAGATGAAGATGAAAACCCCTTACAATCTCCAGACGCGCTGCTGAACCTCTTGCACCACAGCTTGAAAATTCAGCGCTCCAAAAGCTACAAACCCGATGCTCCCGAATGGCAGCAAATTTTGAGCATGATCGATGTAGTGCAGTCAATTTACAAGCAAATCCAACATTAAATTCAAACTTAAATCAGGGGCATTTTCATTCTGTTTAAAGGCGGTTGTTTTTTGACAAAAAAAGTTTTTGCCGTAGCAAGCATATTTTAGACGAAAATTTTAGATACCGTAGGGTGCGTCGCTATCGACAATCTGCAACTAAAATCGCAAATCTAGCAGCGACGCACCCTACCAGATACGGTAGGGTGCGTCGCCATCAACAATCTGCAACTAAAATCAAAAATCTGGCAGCGACGCACTCTACTCAAACAGTAAATCAGCTTAAACAAGCACAGACAATTGTATTTTTGTCAGCTAAGCTAGGTTTAATCGCTTTGTAGGGCAGGTGAATATGAGCGGACAAAAAATCGGGGATTTGTTAGGAGAAATACTAGGAAATCGGTATAAGTGCGATCGGCGACTCGGCAAGCAAGCCGGACGGCAAACATTACTCGCCCGCGACTTGAAAACCCAACAGCAAGTAGTAGTCAAACTGCTCTCATTCAGCAGCGATTTCAACTGGGAAGACTTAAAACTGTTCCAGCGAGAAGTCGAAACCTTAAAATCCCTATCCCATCCCGCAATTCCCCAATACCTAGACTCCTTTGAAATCGACACGCCCAGCCGCAAAGGATTCGCCCTAGTTCAGACTTACATCGAAGCCAAATCCCTCCAAGAATATCTCTCAGACGGCCGCACCTTCAGCGAAAGCGAAGTCAAACAATTAGCCACAGCATTACTAGACATCCTCGGATACCTGCACCAGCGACAGCCGCCGGTGATTCACCGCGACATTAAACCGAGCAATATTTTACTCAAAAATCGATCGGGAAACAGCGTCGGCGAAGTCTACCTAGTCGATTTCGGAGCAGTTCAAACCCTCGCCACGCAACAAGGAAAAACAGTCACCGTTGTCGGAACATACGGCTATATGCCGCCAGAACAATTTGGCGGAAGGGCAGTTCCCGCTTCCGATTTGTACAGCTTGGGAGCAACATTAATCGCCTTAATTACCAAGCAGCACCCAGCCGATTTGCCGCAGAAAGATTTGCAGATCGAATTCGAGCAATTCACTCAATTAAGTCCTGGTTTTACCAGTTGGCTGAAGTGGATGACGCATCCGAGTTTAGAGCGCCGTCCCGCCTCAGTCCAGATTGCAAAAGAAGTTCTCGAAAAACCGCAGCAAATAAATAAATATTCCCTGCCATTGAAACTGGGAATAAGAGTGGATATCTTTAGCTTGTTCGGGACTGCGATCGGGTACAGCACTATGACAGGATCTATAGCTGTAGGAGCTTGTGCGGCTATTTACAGCACCTTTCTGATGGGGATTTTGGGGACAATTATCGGAGGAATCCTGGGTATTGTTCTCGGCTTGCTGCTGGGGTTGGAGAACGGAATAATCATCGCAATTGTGACGCAATCGAGTTTTTCTCCCCTAACTAATCCAAACTATCACCGACAGGTTTTAACTGCAATTAGTATTGGAATCTCCACCGCGACAAGCATCGTCTTCTTTCAAATGATGAATTTTAGTCCTGTATTGGATTCCAATTATATTTTCGTGGTGATTGCACCGTCGCTAATTGCAGGACTGTCTATGGGGGCAAGTAGCAAGTCTATTGCCCGGTGGTATCAAAAAGCAAGCGGACTGTAATCTAAAATTTGGACTTACGCACTCCGATCGAAAAAACCGGGTTTTTACGAAAAGACGCGTTGCCACCCGTAGATTCGGTGAAAAACCCGGTTTTTGGGTTCAGATGATAACCTCAAGTTAAAATCAAAGTGAAAAAATATGACTGCAAAAGTATTAGCAGAACGCTACGAAGTGCAGCGGCAATTGGGAAAACAAATCGGTCGCCAAACGCTACTGGCTCGTGATTTGCAAACTCAAGAATTAGTTGTCATCAAACAGCTATTCCTTGGCAGCGATTTTGAATGGCAAGACCTCAAGCTATTTGAACGGGAAGCGGAAACTTTAAAAGCACTCGATTACCCAGCGATTCCTCGCTACCTCGACTACCTGGAAATTGATGAACCTGACAGCAAAGGATTTGCCCTGGTACAGACTTATGTAAAAGGAAAAACTTTGGAGGAGCATTTAAAAGCCGGGCGTACTTTTAGCGAAAGTGAGGTGAAAGAATTAGCTAAATCGCTGTTAGCAATTTTGAGTTATTTGCACGAGCAAAATCCGCCTGTCATTCACCGCGATATCAAACCGAGCAATATTTTACTCCACAGCCGATCCGGTCACTCGGTCGGACAAGTTTATTTAGTTGATTTCGGCTCGGTGCAGAACCAAGCTGCAAAGTTTGGCGGCACAATTACTGTAGTTGGAACTTACGGATATATGGCGCCAGAACAATTTGGCGGGCGATCGGTTCCGGCTTCTGACCTCTACGGTTTAGGTGCAACTTTAATTTATTTGGTAACGGGTTTGCATCCTACCGAACTGTCGCAGCAGGATTTGAAAATTCAATTTGCCGATCGCGCAGGGCATCTCAACCCAGATTTAATTGATTGGCTGGAGTGGATGACTGAACCGAGTTTAGACCAACGGTTATCTTCGGCTGGGGAAGCATGGCGAGAGCTCAAAAATCCCCGCCCGATCGACAAAACTCCTATGGAATTTCAGCCACCCGGCAGCGATATTAAACTCATAAAAACTTCTGAGTTTATAGAAATTATAATTCCGCCGCAAGGAGTAGGTTTTGGTTTGGTTGCCCTGCTTTCGGCTGCGGTTGCTGCGAATTCTCCCTCATTCGTCAATGTTTTCGACTTCCCAAACGACGAGGGCACAAGCACTAATTTACCGATAGATCCCCAACTTCTTATGCTATCAGGAAGCTTTTTAGCTGCGGTCGGAGTAATGTTTCTCTTTGCACTATTTCGGGAATTGCGTCTCAGAATCGATCGCCAGCAAATTTCCTCTACCAGCCATCTGCTGGGGTTGAGATGGAATCATTCCAAGCCTGTCGCCAGACAGGACATTTGCCAGTTGGAAATTGAAGAAATTGAAGACACTAGGCGTGACACGGAACAAAAATCATCGCGTGTTTATCAGTTGATTATTCAAGCCGGCAACAAAAAATATCCACTAGGACTGAAGGAGGGACTAAGTGAAACAGAAATGGAGTGGTTAGCAACAGAACTAAGCCAGTGGTTGGGCTTGAGAATTCAAAGAACTTTGACAGACGGTAAGAAGAATATATCGATGTGAAAATATCTTCACGATCGCCCAAACAAAGTCAGGATACAGAGGAGACGGCAGTGCCGTGTCCCTACCCAAAATAATGGCGTGATATCAATTCCGGTGACACCGGAATGACAAGCGAGGAGACGGCAGTGCCGTCTCCCTACCCAAAATAATATTGTAGGGACTAAGGCCAAGCAGTCTCCTAATTTCTTTGTATCCAGCTTTATGCAACCAGAAAGCCCGATCGCCCGTAAAATACTACCAAAGGGATTTAGCAAGTAGCACTCATCCCCGATCATCTGTTAACTTGGAGATATTGTTGTGGACTTATCGCTAATTCCGGCACAGCCGAAACCAGGACTGCTCAACGTCCTGATCGAAATTACCGCCGGTAGCAAAAACAAATACGAATTTGATAAAGAGATGCAAGCCTTTGCTCTCGATCGGGTGCTCTCTTCCTCAGTGCAATATCCGTGCGACTACGGCTTCATACCAAACACATTAGCCGACGATGGCGACCCCCTCGACGGCATGGTGATGATGGATGAGCCCACATTTCCAGGGTGCGTAATTCTCGCCCGTCCGATCGGAATGCTAGAAATGATCGATGGAGGCGACAGAGACGAGAAACTGTTGTGCGTTCCCGACAAAGACCCACGCTACGCCCATTATAAGTCCCTCAAAGACGTAGCGCCCCATCGCTTGGATGAAATAGCCGAATTTTTCAGATCCTACAAAAATTTGGAGAAAAAAGTCACAGAAATTCTGGGCTGGCAAGATGTCGATAAAGTAATGGCATTAGTCGAACAGTGCGTCGCAGCCGATCGTAAATAAGCCCTCCGGGGGTGTTTTTCAACCGGGATATCCCCTAACCCAGGGCGGGCACAGAGGAGAGAGAGGGCGGGCACGGGGCACCGCCCCTACAAAGCAAGGCTGTTTCATGAGAGCGGAAAACCAGTGTTTTGTAGGGTAGTGCCTCCGCGCCTACCCCCCTCTCCACCGCAACCCGATCAAAAATTCAGCAAGCCGAACTTAATCTAACCGCTGCACGTCTAGGAATTTCAGTCAAAGAGTCGATCGCAGCCTAGCGTTAAATCACTCATGAATCCTGATTCATCGGCACATAGAGCTCAGAAGCAACTCCTGCGGTAAAATTGAAAAGAATATTAGTTGAGCGAGTAGAGATTAAATTTTAGTTTCTGCGGACTGCATTCTACCTTTAAGAAAATTTAACAGAAAAATTTACTGCGATCGACTTAAATCAACGCTATCTTTATCTAAACGGATTGCTCAGAACACAGAAAATATTCAACCGTAAACAAGGTCGTAAACACGGTGGAGAGAACGCTCTCTCAAGTCTAAAATCAAAAAACTAAGAACGAAAAGCTAAAGTCTCAATTCCCAAATTCCGGCGCATAAACCTAAAAAAAATGTCTGATTCTGAACAGTCTCCCGCCAATCCACAGCCTTCCGATCCCAAAGCCACTATGGAAAATAGTCCCTTGACCGAGTTTGTCGTTCAGTTTTGGGGCGTGCGAGGCAGCATCGCCACCCCCGGCACCAAAACAATTCGCTACGGAGGGAACACTTCTTGCGTAGAGATGCGCTTGGGCAAAAAACGTCTGATTTTTGACGGCGGCACCGGTTTGCGGGTTCTCGGCCTCAACCTGTTGCGGCAAATGCCAGTGGAAGCCCATATGTTTTTCAGTCACACTCACTGGGATCACATTCAAGGCTTTCCGTTTTTTACTCCTGCCTTTATCCCGGGGAACTGCTTTCACATTTACGGTGCGATCGCTCCGAACGGCACTACAATCAAACAGCGTCTTGCCGATCAAATGCACCACCCCAATTTTCCCGTCCCCATCCAGGTGATGCAGTCTGACCTCAAATTCAACGATTTGACGCCTGGGGATATTGTCGAACTCGACGATGTGAAAATCGAAACCGCCTTGCTCAATCATCCCAATACGGCGATCGGATATCGAGTCACCTGGCAGGGGCACACGGCCGTTTACTGCACCGATACAGAGCATTTTCCCGATCGCTTGGACGAAAACGTCGTACACCTAGCGCGCGACGCCGACGTGCTGATTTACGACGCCAACTACACCAACGAAGAATATTACAACTTCAAAACCCCGAAAGTCGGCTGGGGACACTCGACTTGGGAAGCAGGAGTAGAAATAGCCAAAGCTGCTGGAGTCAAAAAGATCGTAATGTTTCACCACGATCCCGGCCACGACGACAATTTTCTCGATCGTGTCGAAGCAGAAGTGCAATCCGTTTTCGCCAATGGCTGCTTAGCCCGCGAAGGCATGAGTATACCAGTGATTTAGGAAAAAATTAATTCAGGATGATGAAACAGGCAAAACCCCGCCAGCGTCGCAGAGTAGGTTGGCGGGGACTTTATTCCACTTTGCTACTGTTGATAGTTGTCTGCTGTAGTGGCGGATGGGTTGCAGCTCAGACTGCCTACTCTCGCACCCCCACACAAATTGCTCAGGTATCTGCTGTTGAAGATATCGGTACTGTCGATCGAATTCCTCAACGTTACCAACTAGGACAGCAACTGTACCTAGAAAACTGCGCCACCTGTCATATCGGTTTACCGCCGCAAGTCTTACCCACAGAAACTTGGCGCCGATTGCTACAAGATCCGCAACACTACGGACAAACGCTCAAACTGCTCGTAGATCCGCCGCGCCTGCTAGTCTGGAACTACCTACAAACTTTCTCGCGTCCCCAAGGAAAAGAGGAAGAACTGGCTTATCGAGTTGCGAGTTCTCGATATTTCAAAGCTCTGCACCCCAGAGTCAAAATGTCACAACCTGCAAATATCAGCAGTTGCGTTACTTGTCATCCCGGTGTATCTCAATACAATTTCCGCAAGCTTACCGCCGAGTGGGAAAACTCTCCGTAGAGAATGCAGGACTTACCCACAAACTATTGAGTAGGGGGGTTCTGCTGGCTGATTAAGTTGTGGGTGTATTGCGCGAAGGCGGATGAAGAAATTTTAGACCGACGGAAATTTATTGTAATTATGTCATTCTGAGCGGAGTTTACTTGCAGAGGGTAGTGAAGGGCTCAGAATGACACATATTATAGATGGGTAGTTCCTGTACTCAACAATCCGTAACCGTTTTTTTGTGGACAAAATTATAAGCTTTATAACCTCCATAGGTTAAAAGTGCCCCTACTGCCACAATTCCAGCAACTGGGAGAGTCACTGGAGCACTCACAATAGTTGTTGCTGTCGTTGTCAAGCCCAACAAACCTGCGAGACCAGCAGCAGGCACTGTTGCAGTAGTGGCTATAGGTATGGTGGCAATTGTAATTGAACCCGCCAATGACGAACTACCAACACCAAGTGCAGTGATTCCAGTGATTCCAGTGATTCCAGCTATCAAGTCTTTCATCTCGATAATTCTTGTGATAATTGTATATTTCTTTCCATAAATTACCGCATATTTTGTATCCTGTCAATCTCGACTCAAAAAATTTAAGTGCGTAGGTTGGGTTGAGGAACGAAACCCAACATTTTCGCTACAATTTTCCTTAACTGAACCGTAGGTTATAATCAGATTTAGAAGTCTCTGGTGCTACTCAAATGACTCCTCAACTACAAACTCAGCTACCGTTAACGAAACAACCAGAAAAAGTCCTGTATCCAGACAGTGATGGACAGCCCATGTCAGATAACACGCTCCAATTTGCTTGGATTGCCAAACTAAAAGAAGGGTGCGAAGCCTTATTTAAAGACAATCCAACTGTATTTGTAGCCGGGGATTTACTGTGGTATCCCGTCGAAGGCGATAATAAGACGAGGCGCGCGCCCGATGCTATGGTGGTATTTGGTAGACCCAAGGGATATCGAGGGTCTTACCAGCAATGGCTGGAAGATAATATCACTCCCCAAGTCGTTTTTGAGATTTTATCACCCGGAAATACGTTATCGGAAATGGCGCTGAAGTTGCAGTTTTACAACCGCTTTGGTATAGAAGAATATTACCTTTATAACCCAGAGAATAACGATCTAACTGGATGGCTGCGAGGGGAAACAGGACTGACGGTAATTGAATCCTTGGATGGGTGGATCAGTCCGCGTCTAGGAGTCCGGTTTGTGTTTGCAGAACCAGAGTTAGAGGTGATTCGTCCCGATGGACAGCGGTTTTTGTCTTATGTAG
>ENA-OBIT01001145-OBIT01001145.1-metagenomes-genome-assembly--contig:-NODE-1145-length-10227-cov-5.08169_pt1 | contig 10227 bp, 8 predicted proteins | sample MGYA00153386_OBIT01 | MGnify analysis MGYA00153386 | reverse complement strand
ACCGCTGTCGACCAGCGGTTCGCCCGGAATTTCTTAAGTTTACAAATAGCCCCCAAAAAGCCGCCGAACTGGGTAACCTTTGTAACTTTAAGGCTCTCCTGAGCGCGTCGAAGGGGACGCGTCTCTCTATGCTTCGCTCGCCCGATCCAGCGCCTCGATCTGGCCCGGCGACAGGTCGAGCGTAAGCGCCGCGATCAGCTCCTTCGCTTGGGCCATGCTGGTGGCGCTGGCGATGGGGGCGGTGATGCCGCCCTGGGCTTTGGTCCACGCCAGCGCGACCGTCGCGAGGCTCGCCCCGGTTTCGGCGGCGACATCGTCGAGCGCGGCGAGGACGGCCTTGCCTTTCGGGCTGTCGATATAATCGACGTTGCGGTCGCCGCGGACCGATTTTCCGAGGTCGTCTTTCGAGCGATATTTCCCGGTCAGGAAGCCGTTGGCGAGGCTGTAATAGGGGAAGAAAGCGACGCCGCGGCCGGTGACGACGTCCTGCAATTCGCCCTCATATTTGCTGCGTTCGACCATATTGTACCAACCCTGCACCGCGACCGCGGGCTCGATCCCCGCCTTGACCGCGACGTCGAGCGCTTCCTCGACCCGGGCGGCGGAGAAATTGCTTAAGCCGGTGGCGCGGATCTTGCCCGCGGCGCGCAATGTCTCGAAGGCGCCGAGGCTGTCGGCGAGCGGGACATCGGGATTGTCGCGGTGCTGGTAATACAGGTCGATGGTCTCGATCCCCATCCGCTTGAGCGAGGCTTCGGCCCCGCGCCCAATGACCTCGGGGTGGAGCGAGGCGACATATTCGACGCTGTCGGCCTTGCCATCGTAGCTGACCTTCTCGAGCTTGCCGTCGAGGAATCCGACCTTGGTGGCGATGACCACTTTGTCGCGCTTTGCCGGATCGCGCTTGAGCCAATTGCCGATGATGCGCTCGCTCTCGCCGCCGACATGGCCCGGCGCCCACGCCGAATAGACATCGGCGGTGTCGATCATCGTTCCGCCGGCATCGACGAACGCATCCAATATGGCGCAGCTGGTCGCCTCGTCGGCGGTCCAGCCGAACACGTTGCCGCCCAGCGCGAGCGGCGCCACGATAAGTCCGCTGGTCCCGACCAGCCGCATATGGTTGTTGTTCATCGCCTCAACATAGCGCGGCATTCAGGGTTTGTTTGTAAATTTATCCGACAGTGGCGCTCATGTCGGCAATATTGACGCTTTTCGATTGATGGACAGCTGGATCGCCTTTCCGGCGCAGGCCGCGGCCGCCGTGCTGTTCCTGGCGCTGATCGGGTGGCGGCTGAAGGCCGGCGTGCGACTTCCGGCGCAGCGGCTGATGCTCGCCGGCTTCGCGCTGACCGCCTGCTGGGCGTGGCTCGGGGCGATCACCCCGGGCGCGCCGCTGACCAATCTGGCCGAGACGTTTCGCAACCTCACCTGGCTGGCATTGCTCCACAGTTTGACCGGGGGGAGCGAGTCGGTCGAGCGGCAGCGCGGGGTGCGGCTGGTCTATGGCGCGGTCGGGGCGGTGCTCGGGCTGCAGCTGTTGCTCGACCTGCTGCCGCTGGCGTTCGGGCCCGAGCCCAATATGGCGGTCACCGCGACGTTGCTGCGGATCACCGCGGCGGCGGGGCTGCTGGTGCTGATCCACAATCTGTACGGCCAGGCCGATGCGGCGAGCCGGACCGCGATCGGCACCACCTTGCTCGCTTTGGTCGCGACGTGGGGGTATGACCTCAACCTCTATACGCTGGATTATCTCGAGCCGACGCGCAGCGTGGTGCTGGCCGAGTGGCGCGGGGTAATGATCGCGCTGACCGCGCCGTTGTTCGCGATCGGTGCCGGGCGCGCCGACGGGTGGAAGATCCGCCTGTCGCGCGCGGCGACGTTCCAGTCGCTCTCGCTGCTGGCGATCTGCGCTTACTTTGCGACCATGACGATCCTCGCCACCGCGCTTCGCGGGACCGGGTTCGACTGGTCGCGGGCAATGCTGGTGGCGATGCTGAGCAGCATGACGGTCGGGGCGATGGTGCTGCTGCCGAGCCAGCGCGCGCGCGGCTGGGCGCGGGTCAAGCTGGCCAAACATCTGTTCGAGCATCGCTACGATTATCGCAGCGAATGGCTGCGGTTCGCCGATACGCTGGGGCGGTCGGGAAGCGATGTCGCGCCGCTCGGCGAACGGTTGGTGAAGGCGTTTGCCGACATCCTCGATTGTCCCGGCGGGCTGCTGCTCGAAGTCGACGAGCGCGGCGAGATTGGCCAGGCGGCGGCGTGGCAGTGGAGCGGGCCGGGCTATAGCAGCGACGGGCTCGACCGGGCGCGCTGGGCCGAGCTCGAGCATGACCCGCGGATCCTCGAGATCGATGCGTTGCGGCGCGGCGACACGCGCGGCGGGTCGTCGCTGCCGGTACCGCCGTGGCTGGCCGAAGATGACATTGCCTGGTGCGGCATTCCATTGGTCCATGGCGGGCGGCTGGTCGGGCTGGTGCTGCTCGCCGCGCCCGAATTCCGCCGCGCGCTCGACTGGGAAGATTTCGACTTGCTCAAGACCGCGGGTCGGCAGGCGGCGGGCAGCCTGGCCGAAGCGCATGGCCAGCAGGCGCTGACGCAGGCGCAACGGTTCGACGAGTTCAACCGTCGCTTTGCGTTCATCCTGCACGACATCAAGAATCTAGTCAGCCAATTGTCATTGGTCGCGCGCAATGCCGAGCGCCACGCCGACAACCCCGAATATCGCGCCGACATGATCGCGACGTTGCGCTCTTCAGTCGGCAAGATGACCGACTTGCTGGCGCGATTGTCCCCTGCGTCGGACCCGCGCCCGGCCAAGCTCGAGCCGACCCCGTTGCGGCCATTGGTTGCGTCATTGGTCGCCAGCCGGCGCGCGAGCCACGACATTGCGCTGACCGGCGATGGCAACCATCTGGTGCTGGCCGATCCGTTGTTGCTCGAGCAGGCGATCGGGCATTTGTTGCAAAATGCGGTCGACGCCAGCGCGCCGTTACAGCCGGTAACAGTGCGGATGGGCGGCGACGGCGATGAAGTGACGGTGGCGATCATCGACCTTGGGCAGGGGATGGATTCGGACTTCATCCGCAACCGCCTGTTCCAGCCATTCGCGTCGACCAAGAAAGGCGGCTTCGGGGTTGGTGCGTTCGAAGCGCGCAGCCTGATCGCGGCGATGGGCGGGCGATTGTCGATCGATAGCCGCCCCGGCAAGGGCAGCCGCTTGACCATCCATTTGCCCGAATGCCGACCGGCCATCGATCAATCACGGATCAGCGCATGAGCGACGACAAGGACCTTCCCGTGCTGATGATCGTCGAGGATGACGAGGGCCTGCAGCGCCAGCTGAAGTGGGCCTATGAAGGCTATCGCGTGGTCCAGGCGACGACTCGCGAGCAGGCGATTGAGCTGCTTCGACTGCACGAGCCGGCGGTGGTGACGCTCGACCTTGGCCTGCCGCCCGATCCCGACGGGACGAGCGAGGGCTTTGCGACGTTGAGCGAGATATTGGCGCTCAAACCCGACACCAAGGTGATCGTCGCCTCGGGGCACGGGGCGCGCGAAAGCGCGCTTCGGGCGATCGCGCTCGGGGCATATGATTTTTACCGCAAGCCGGTCGATATCGATGACCTCGGACTGATCGTCGCGCGGGCATTCCACTTGCACGAGATCGAGGCCGAGAACCGTCGGCTCGAGGCTGGCGGGGGCGATCCGGCGACGGTGCTGGGGTCGATCATCACCGCCGCGCCCGAGATGCTCAAGGTGGCGCGAACGATCGAGCGGGTGGCGGCCGCCGACGTATCGGTAATGCTGCTCGGCGCGAGCGGGACGGGCAAGGAATTGCTGGCCAAGGCGGTGCACGACCTAAGCCCGCGAAAGCTTGGCGAATTCGTCGCGATCAACTGTGCCGCGATCCCCGAGAATTTGCTCGAAGCCGAGCTGTTCGGCTATGAGCGCGGGGCGTTCACCGGGGCGGTCAAGACCACGCCGGGCAAGATCGAGCAGGCGCAGGGCGGGACGTTGTTCCTCGACGAAGTGGGCGACATTCCGCTGCCGCTGCAGGTCAAATTGCTGCGCTTTCTGCAGGAGCGCGTGATCGAGCGGATCGGCGGGCGAAGCGCGATCGCGGTCGATACGCGAATCGTCTGCGCGACCCATCAGGATCTGGACTCGATGATCGCCGCGGGCAGCTTCCGCGACGACCTATATTACCGGCTGGCGGAGATTGTGGTGATGATCCCAAGCCTTGCCGAGCGGGCGGGCGATGCGGTGCTGCTGGCGCGGCATTTCGTCACCCGGTTCGCGCGATCGATGAACCCCAAGGTGCACGGGCTTGGCCCCGACGCTGCGGAGGCGATCGATGCGCATGGCTGGCCAGGCAATGTCCGCGAGCTCGAGAATCGAATCAAGCGCGCGGTGATCATGGCCGACGGGCGAACCGTCAGCGCCGCCGATCTCGACCTTGGTGCGCTGCAGGCCGACGATCAATCGCTGGCGATCAACCTGCGCGCGGCGCGCGAAGTCGCCGACCGCCGCGCGATCCGCCAGGCAATGGCCCGAACCGAAAACAACATCTCGAGCGCGGCCAAATTGCTCGGCATCAGCCGCCCGACGCTGTACGATCTGATCAAGCAGTATCAACTGCAAGCTTAGGGCTGCATTTGACCAACGGGCTTGCGGTAGCGGATGGGGGGCTTAGTCTTCGCGGATAATAATCCGAGGAGACGATGATGGACCGCCGCGCATTCCTTTCGACCGGGAGCGCGGTTGCGCTCGGGCTGCCGTCACTGGGATCGCCAGCGACGGCATTGGCCAAACCGATGACAAGCGCGGCCGGTGGCGACGCCAGGATCAATGCGTTGTTCGAGCAGATCTTCCAGGACCAGGTGCGGCGTTCGCCCGAGCTGGCGAGCGGGCTGGGGCTCGACAAGGGTGCCAACGCGCATCTGAAATCGGAGCTCGACATTCGCCCCGTGGCGGTGGCCCGGGCGGAAGATCTGGCGCGGTCGCGGCGCAACCTCGCGGCGATCCGCGCCATCCCGCCCGCCAGCTTGAGCAATGCGGCCAAGCTCAATCGCGATGTCGTCACCTACCAGATCGAAGCCCGGAATATCGCGCCGGCAAAATTCGGGATTGATTCGGTCCAGCGCCCCTACCCCATCTTCCAGCAGGGCGGGGCCTATTTCGAGCTGCCCGACTTCCTCAACACCGAACATGGCATCGCGACCGCCGCCGATGCCGAAGCCTATCTGTCGCGGCTCGCTTTGGTCGATACGGTGATCGACAATGATACGCTCGGCCAGCGCCAGCAGGCAGCGCGCGGGTTCCTGGCACCGGCGTGGTCGATCGACCTGACGCTGGGCCAGATGCGCAAGCTGCGCGAAGTGCCCGCGGCGCAGAATACGTTGGTTGGCTCGATTGTCCGACGGACCGCCGAGAAGGGCATATCTGGCGATTGGGCGAAGCGCGCGACGGCGATTGTCGAAGGCCAGGTCTATCCCGCACTCGACCGCCAGATCGCGCTGATGGAGCGGCTGAAGCCGACCAGCAAAGCGGGCGATGGCGCGTGGCGGTTGCCCGATGGCGAGGAGATTTATGCCGCCGCTTTGGCGCAGGCGACGACCACCAATTTCACCCCTGACGAAGTGCATCGGCTTGGCCTGGCGCAAGTCGCCGAGATCAGCGCGCAACTCGACGGCATCCTCAAGGGCGCGGGCTATGCGCAGGGTAGTGTCGGCGAACGGCTTGGCCAGCTCAACCGGTCGCCGGCGCAGCTTTACGCCAACACCGACGCCGGGCGCGCCGAGCTGATCGAAAGTCTCAACCGCGGGGTCAAGGACATGTATGCGCGGCTGCCGCGCGCGTTCGCGACACTGCCGACCCAGCCGCTCGAAATTCGCCGCGTCCCGATCGAAATCCAGGACGGCGCATCGAACGGCTATTACAACCGCGCGGCATTGGATGGGTCGCGCCCGGCGATCTATTTCATCAACCTCAAGGACGTTGGCGACTGGCCCAAATATTCGCTGCCCTCGCTGACCTATCACGAGGGCGTCCCGGGGCATCATCTGCAGATCAGCCTGGCGCAGGAATCGAAGGACATCCCGACTTTGCGCAAGATCGGCGGCTTCTCGTCTTATTCCGAAGGCTGGGCGCTGTACGCCGAGCAATTGAGCGACGAGCTTGGCGCGTACCAGGGGATCGAACGCGCGGGTTATTTGCAATCGTTCCTGTTCCGCGCCGCGCGGCTGGTGGTCGACACCGGGCTTCATTCCAAACGCTGGAGCCGCGAACAGGCGATCGATTACATGGTCGCGACGACCGGCTTCGCGCGGCCCCGCGTGCAGCGCGAAGTCGAACGTTACTGCACCCAGATGGGCCAGGCCTGCAGCTACAAGGTCGGGCACATGGCGTGGACCCGGGCGCGAGCCGAAGCGCAGGCGACGCTCGGCGCGAAATTCGACCTCAAGCAATTCCACGAAGTGCTCAAGGATGGCGCGATGCCGCTGACCTTGCTGCAGCAGCGAATTCGGGAGCGGACGGCGGCGCAGATCTGAGCTAAAGCATCAACAGGAGAATAAGCCATGAAGACCGGATTGACGATCGCGGGGGTGGCCGCACTGCTGATGGGGTTGCTGTGGATTGGCCAGGGCTTGGGCTATGTCCACTGGCCGGCGTCCAGCTTCATGCTCGACCAGCGGCCATGGGCATTGCGCGGGGCGATCTTGGCGGTGATCGGGGTTGGGTTGCTGGTCTATGCCCGAAGCCGTCGCTGAGGTCGCGCACCGGCCCGTGTCACGCGGGTCGACCCTGATCGCGGCGTTTTCGACGATCGTCGAATGGTATGATTTCACACTCTACCTCTACTTCGCGACGATCTTGTCGCGGGTGTTCTTTGGCGGTGGCGCAGGATCGCTGGCGGTCACGCTGGCCGGGTTCGCGGTGGCGTATCTGCTGCGGCCGTTGGGGGCGTTGTTCTTCGGGCATATCGGTGATCGCTACGGGCGGCGGCGGGCGTTGCTGCTTTCGGTGGCGTTGATGTCGGCGGCGATGCTGGCGATCGCCTTGCTGCCGACGCACGCGCAAATCGGACCGGCGGCGGGGGTGCTGCTGCTGCTGCTGCGGTGCGTGATGGGGTTTGCGGTCGGGGGCGAATATACCGGGGTGGTGGCCTATCTGCTCGAGGGCGCGGCGGCGGGACGGCGCGGGTTGATCACGTCACTGGCGGCGGCGGCGAGCGAGGTTGGCGGGCTGCTCGCGGTCGGGCTGTCGGCGCTGACGGTGAGCCAGCTGAGCGGCGCCGATCTCGACGCGTGGGGGTGGCGGATCCCGTTCTTCGTCGGTGCGGCGTTGGCGCTGAGCGTGTGGATCGCGCGGTCGGCGATGGAGGAATCGCCCGAGTTTGAACGGCAGCGCGCGGCGGACAGTGTCCCGACGCATCCGCTGCGCCATGCGCTCACGCATCACCGCGCGGGAATTGCCCGCGGGTTTGCGATTTCGGCGCTGGGATCGATCACTTATTATGTCGGGATCGGCTATGTCCCCGCTTTCCTGGCGTCCGCGGGCAAGCAGAGCGAGACGGTCGCCTTGTGGCTGGCGACGATCGCCGCGGTGGCGGTGATCCTGGTCACGCCGCTGACCGGCATGGCGTCCGACCGCTGGGGACGACGGCCGGTGTTGCTCGCGCTCGCGGCGTTGAGCGCATTGCTGCCGATCACGATGTTCTCGATGATGGCGAGCGGATCGGCGAGCGCCGCCTTGGCCGGGGCGATCGTGCTGGCGTGCGTTGCCGGCGGGGTCAGCGCGGTCGGCGCGGTGACGACGGCCGAGATGGTCGGCGGCGAAGGGCGGCTGACCGGGCTGGCATTGGGCGCGACCAGCGCAACCGCGATCTTCGGCGGGCTGACCCCGTGGGCGGCGCAGGCGCTGATCGGCGCGACCGGCCAGGCGGTGGTGCCGGGAATCATGATCGCCGTGGTCGCGGTGGCGGTGCTGCCGGTGCTCTGGTGGATGCCCGAAACGCGGCCTGTCCCTTCGACAAGCTCAGGACAAGCTTAAGTTGTCTAAGTTTGCCCAATTCGACGGCTTTTTGGGGGGTTTTTGTAAACTTAAGGTTCTCCTGAGCTAAGCCGAAAGGCCTGTCCTGAGCGACGTCGAACGAGATCGGAGGCACGGCCCCGCACAACGCTCGCCAAGAGCGATCGGTGGATGCGAATCGACAATGAGAAAAAGCAGTCGAACGACCTCCTAAGCGAAGCAGTCGAAATCCTATTTTGGAAGCTTATTCTGGCAGGCTAGATGCGCGGCTAACCCTAATGTCCGCTTTGGGTGGAAAGCGGACGTTAGACACTACGCCCTTTCTGCGGCGTCCTCCTTGGCTTCCACATACCAGACGAAGCACAAGGCATCGTTTAGCTCGCCGCCGCTCGCTTCAAACTCATCCATGTATTTGTCGAACGCGGACCTGCCTTCTGCAATGAAGTCGTATCGGTCGAGCAGGTCTTGGAACTGCGAGCGCGCCACCGACGCCGTTTGCTCTACCCGTTCGTGCCACGGTAGGTCAGGAGAAACAGATTTGAACGTGTCGACCTCAACCCAATAGCACTCGCATGTTCCTCCACCGGGGAAGCGAAGCTGCAGCTGACCTCCGACGCTGACTAATTCGGCCAGCCTCGCTGCCTCAATCACCTCCGGTATGTCGCCAATGGGCCACGCACGCTCGTTGCCACGAAGCGTGGCGCGTTCAAGTAGTGGCGCAGGCAAGAGTGTTTCGAACGACGCCATAAGCCCCTCGTAACCTGCGCAGCTAATGTCCGCTATGGGTCGAAAGCGGACGTTAGCAATTAAGCGCTATTCCTCCGGGATGCACTCAGTTCCGCTAGCAACAAGACTTCGCCTTGTGGCAGCTGTTTTGGTCGGCAGCTTATTCACCTTAATCCCGCTACCCCTTCTCGGCTGGGAAGGCCGATGGTTGGCGGATGCCGGAGACGCGGCCTTAGTGGTAGCCAGCGGCGGCGAATGTTCACGAATGTTCACACTGGCCAAGGCGGTTTTCCGCGGCTGCGGAAGTACGAAAGAGTCGAACCATCACTGCGAAAGAGCCGACTCGGGCTTGGCATGAATAAAGGGCAATAGGACAGCGATTTCTAATGTCTGATTTGGGTGGAAAACGGACACTGCTCCGCGATCACTTCGTCGACATCGAGATCCCATCAACTTCGTAGAGGGAAGCGCCCCCCGCAGCCTGATGATGACTGTTCAAGATGATGATCAGAAGCTGGATAATAAGTCTAAAGGCACTCCTGGAGGGAATGTTCAGATCGAACTCTTTGAGCTTCCATTCGGGCGGCGCGGCCCTGACCATCGCGTCGTAAACGCCCTTCATATCCTCCAGAACCTTCAGCAGGCTCTTCACTTCTTTTTCTATCTCGGGCGTATCAAATGTAAGAGGGACGCGCGAATGCGCGAAAGCATTTCGGACGTGACGAATAGTATGGAGGTGCGCTCCATCCGCTTCTGAGATCACTCCGAACGCGACCCCAATCGTTATTTTAGAGCTGAAATCGGACAATGCCCCCCTATTCTCGAACAGTTGCTCAATCAGCTTTGGGTCCGGTACCTTCAACTGATGAATGACCATCCGCTCAAGCGTCGATTCCAAAAGAGCGGCCCCAACAATTGCTACTGATAGATCAGTGTCAGTTCGAAGCGCGTCTAGGATGCGCTCCATTTGCCGTGGCTCGGGCGCTGATCTCGCAAGCCTTCTCAGCGCACCACGGTTGCTCATCTGAAATCCTCCGGTGAAGAACTAAGGTGCTTCGTCATTTTCAAGCGTGCCTTAGCCGAAGCTTCATCGGAGATGATCGTGATGTCCGCAATGGGTCGAAGACGGACCTCAGCCCGCGAGCGATAGCTCAGCAGTCTCGTGGCGGAGATATTTCTTCCGGCCCGCCGCCCGAAATGTCAGCAGAACATTCAGCGTGAATGGCCGCGGGTGGGTCGCCGGTGAGATGGTTCACATAAATGTCGTTACATCCACCGTCCATGATTTCCGGTTCAAGGTCCTTGGCGTCTTTCGTCCAATAGACACCGGGGCGACCGCCGAAGGTATAACGGCCCTCCACGAGTTGGCGACCTGACAAGTGAGGAATTTGGGTGCCCCAATGCTTATTAATCTCCTCCCCTGCAAAAATCGCATAAAGTCTCTTGTAGCATTGGAGTTTTCCA
>ENA-OBIT01001143-OBIT01001143.1-metagenomes-genome-assembly--contig:-NODE-1143-length-10237-cov-6.12748_pt1 | contig 10237 bp, 9 predicted proteins | sample MGYA00153386_OBIT01 | MGnify analysis MGYA00153386 | reverse complement strand
TCGCAGGCCTGCCGGGCATGAGCGTACCCGCAGGCTTTGGCGCCCACGGCATGCCGGTGGGTTTGCAGTTGATTGGAAATTATTTCAAAGAAGCGCAGTTGCTGGGCGCGGCGCACCAGTTTCAATTGGCGACGGATTGGCACATGCGCAAGCCGCCTACTTTTTGACCGAGGCTCTATGTCATACACCGAAAGCCAGCTGCTAAATTTTCTATCTGAAGTTGAATCACACTGGATTGAGCGAAAGGAATCTTTTGCAGACAAGGAAAAAATTTGCAAAACTATTTGTGCCTTTGCCAACGACCTAGCACATAGTGAAAGACCAGGCATTATTTGGATTGGTGTCAGGAATGATGGCGCCATCGTCGGTGTTGACGCTACAGACAAGCTGCTGCTAAAAATTGATCAGATTCGCAGCGATGGAAAGATCCAGCCATTACCAAGCATGTCCACCCGCACGCTTAGGATAAGCGGCAAGAACGTCATTGCCATCGTGGTTGCGCCTTCTAGCTTGCCCCCGGTAAGTTACGACGGGCGCATCTGGGTGCGGCAAGCTGCGTCTACCCAGCAAGGAAACCATGGAGATGAACGGCAGCTAAACGAGAAAAGAAAGTCTAAAGCGGGGCGGTCGTTTGACAGCGAAGGCATCCCGCACACATCTTTAGAGGATTTGGACAAGCGATATTTTGAGCAAGTCTATTTGCCGGCTGCTGTATCGCGCGATGTGCTTGAGGCAAACGGACGAACGTTGGAAGAAAGACTTACAACCACGCGCATGGCCATTGGAAGTGAGCCATCTGTTCCAACCGTTGCAGGACTTCTAACGCTAGGCTACTCACCTCAAGACTGGTTTGCAGGTGCTTATATTCAGTACGTGCGCTATGCCGGAACAATGCAAGGCGGCATCATTAGCGATCGGTTGGAAATTACCGGCAATCTCGAAACGGTAATTCGTCAAGCAGAAGAAAAGATCAAGTTGAACATCAGGCAACCTACAGATATCAATAGTCAAGACCGTGAGGTTAGCCACCCAGACTATCCGTTAGCGGCCCTCCAGCAACTATTAAGAAATGCTGTCTTGCACCGAAATTACGAAGGTACAAACGCCCCCATTCATCTTTATTGGTTCGACGACCGTATTGAGATTGCTAACCCTGGCGGCCCTTTCGGGATGGTGACAGAGGAGAACTTTGGGAAACCTCATGTCGTTGATTACAGAAATCCTACGATTGCAGAAGTCCTCCACAACCTAAACTTTGTACAGAAATTTGGCTTTGGGATTCAAAACGCACAAAGTCTACTTCAAGCGAACGGGAATCCTGAACTTGAGTTTGCAGTGTCACCGAGCAATGTCATTATTACAGTGAGGAAGGCTACGAAATGAGTATTCCAACCCTCACCTTTTTCAACAACAAGGGGGGAGTCGGTAAGACTACGCTCGTCTATCACCTGTCATGGATGTTTTCAGAGCTGGGCGTCAAAACGCTTGTCGTGGACTGCGATCCACAGGCAAATCTGACAGCTGCGTTTATGAAAAACGAAGACATGCTTGAAATACTTTGGGATAGAGCTCTTGAAGAGCAACCAGTCACTATTTACGGGGCGGTTGCTCCTTTGCTTGAGGCTAGCGATGTTGCTGAGCCCATGACTTACAAAGTTAGCAATAACTTACGACTGTTGTCTGGTGATCTACGCCTATCAACTTTTGAAGACGAGCTATCGCTACAGTGGAATCAGGGGCTTAGTGACAGCGGGTATCGGCGCGCCATGTTGGTACAAAGCGCTTTCTGGCGGGTTGCTCAAGGCAGTGCTGCCAAGATGGATGCGCAACTCATTATTTTTGACGTTGGTCCCAATCTAGGAGCAATAAATCGTTCGGTTCTTATAGGAACTGACCACGTGGTTGTGCCGCTCGCTGCAGATATGTTTTCCCTTCAGGGATTGCGAAACCTCGGCCCCTCGCTTTCTAAATGGAAAGAAGGGTGGCATGAACGGCGTCAAAAATTGGCGGCAAAACCACTGTCTCAACCGATTCCTGATGGAGATACTAGTCCACTCGGCTACATCGCCATGCAGCATCAGGAACGATTGTCGCGACCTGTAAAAGCATATGGCGCATGGCTAGAGCGAATGCCTGCTGAATACAGGTCAAGCCTTTCGTTAACTGAGTCAACGAAAACGTTTGCTAGTGTGAAAGACGATCCTGAGTGCTTGGCATTGCTGCGTCACTACAAAAGCCTGATTCCAATGGCGCAAGAGGCACGAAAACCAGTTTTCCTGTTGAAGTCCGCCGATGGTGCGATTGGCAGTCATGCTGCATCTGTTACCCAAGCCTATGACGACTTCAGAGCCTTAGCAAAAAAAATCCTTAAAAAAATTGACATTCCGTTTGGGTAATTTTTATGACCGTAAAATTAGTCCAGGGCTACGAAGTCGTCATCGGCTTTGAAACGCATACCCAGCTGACCACTGAATCCAAGCTGTTCAGCCGCGCATCCACCTCGTTCGGTGCAGAGCCGAACACCAACGCTTCTGCGGTTGATTTTGCGCTGCCGGGCGCGTTGCCGGTGATGAACAAGGGCGCGGTGCAACGCGCCATTGAGTTTGGCTTGGCGGTGAATGCGCACATTGCTGAAAGCAGTGTGTTTGCCCGTAAAAACTACTTTTACCCAGACTTGCCCAAGGGCTACCAGATCAGCCAATTTGAGATTCCGGTGGTGCAAGGCGGTGCGGTTGAGTTCTTTTTGGATGGTGAGAAGAAAACCGTGCGCTTGGTGCGTGCGCACCTGGAAGAAGACGCAGGCAAGTCACTGCACGAAGACAAGAACCTTGGCGCCGCGCTTGGGCGCGGAGGCATGACTGGCATTGACTTGAACCGCGCAGGCACGCCATTGCTCGAGATCGTGACCGAACCCGACATGCGCAGCAGTGCCGAGGCCGTGGCCTATGCCAAAGAGCTGCACAAAATCGTGACCTGGATTGGCATTTGCGACGGCAACATGCAAGAGGGCAGCTTCAGGTGCGATGCCAACGTGTCGGTGCGCAAGCCCGGCGCTGCTTTGGGTACACGGCGCGAGATTAAAAACCTGAACAGCTTCAAGTTCATGCAGCAGGCGATGGACTATGAAATCCGCTGGCAGATTGAGCAAATTGAAGACGGCCACGCAATACAGCAGGCGACGGTGCTGTTTGACCCCGACACAGGCGAAACACGCGCCATGCGCAGCAAGGAAGACGCGGCGGATTACCGCTACTTTCCCGACCCGGATTTGCCGCCGCTGGTGATTGGTCGTGACTGGGTAGACAAGACTCGCGCCGAGATGAGCGAGTTGCCGCGGGTGATGGCGGCGCGTTTTGTAGTGGATTTCGGTCTATCTGAATACGATGCCGAGCAATTAACGCAGTCAAAGGAGATCGCAAACTACTTTATCGGAGTCGCAGCGGGATCTGGCTTTTCCAAACTTTCTGCAAACTGGGTATTAGGGGAAGTCGCAGCTTTGACCAACCGTTTACAGTTACCCATTAACGATATAGAAGTTCCGAATTCGCAGAGAGTTGCTGAAATAGTTCGACGGGTTGGCGAAGGACGGCTGTTGCAGGCAGGGGCCAAGGTTGTGTTTCAAGAGCTGGTTGCCAGCATTCATAACCAAGTCACGGACTTAGCTGCATTCATCGATCAAATTGTTGAAGCCAAGGATTTAAAGCCGATGAGCGACTCCGGCGAGTTAGAAAAAATCATCGACGAAGTCCTCGCGGCCAACGCCAAAAACGTCGAAGAAGTACGCGCAGGAAACGCCAAAGCGATGAACGCACTCGTCGGCCAGGCCATGAAGGCCACCAAAGGCAAAGCCAATCCGGCGCAGGTCAATGCGCTACTGGCAAAGAAGTTGGGGTAGCACAGACTCTGCGCACCAGTCGAAATGCGCTATTAATTCAGGAGCTAATTGCGCCCGTAATCATTGGTCTAGAGTCCGATTCTATATAGTAAAACCGTTAAGGCTTGTTCTGCGTGCTGTTCATGCCAGTTGCCGGCGTGACTGAAACTGCCGCGCTTGCTCCACCCGCAATGGCCCAGAGCTGCTTGAGCTTGATCAGCTCTTCATCAAAGCGCACATTGATGCGCCGCTTTTCAAGGTCCTGGTCAACCAAAAAGCGTTTTTGTAGAGCCGCGCTGCTGTCATTTTCTTCCAGCCGCCGCTTGACCGCCTGCGGCGCTTTGCTCGGGTCTTTTTTGTAAAACTCCATCTCAAGATTGATGGCGGCACGCTGCTCAGCCAGCTCCTGCGAACGCTTGGCAGACGACTTGATCACTTCGTTAACCTGCTCAAGGGCCAGCAAGCGTTCATTTTCGTGCACCGCCCGATTCGGGTAGCGCGCCCGCAGGGCACGGTCACGGCGCTTTTCTTCCAGCGCGGAGGCACGGCTCTCAAACTCTGCCTTTTCTTTTTGTTCCTGCGCAGCAATCTCTTGCGCCGTCAGCGTAGGTCCAACAATGCGCCTGGTGGTGCCCTGTGGTGACAGTTCTCGCTGCGTGCGATCCGTGCACTCGGCTATCGGGCGGTCTGACGTGAGTTTTCGGCCTTTGGCATCGACGCAGGAATAAATGCTTTGCGCCACAGCAAAGCCGCTCATGGCGCCAGCAATAACCACCCCAAAAAAAATAGCCCCTTTATTCACGTCGCTCCGTCTTCCTTTTTATGCCCTGTTGTGACATTTTTGTAATAAAGCTTCAGGGTACTTGGCAGCAAGCGCAGTGGTAGGCGCGTCTTCAATCTACCCCGTACCTGTGGCGATAGGCTAAAACCGCAGCATAACTGTCTGCCTCATCAGAAGCACCAGCAGTTTTCAGGCCAGCATCCGCGCCGCCTATCGGCTTTCTTAGTTCAAGATAATCCAGCAGGTCGGTCAATCGCGCAATGGCACAAACCTGCAAGCCCAACTGACTCTTAACGTATTGCACGGCACTGTGCGCTACGTCCATACCGTTTTCGGTGGCTTTTTCTTGCCGGTCCAGTGCGATCGCCACCGCGTGCGGCACGCCGCCCGCTTTTGAGATGATGGCAATCGACTCACGCACGGCAGTGCCCGCTGACATCACGTCATCAATGATCAAAACCCTGCCCTTGACTGGCGCGCCGACCAAAGTCCCGCCTTCGCCATGGTCTTTGGCTTCCTTGCGGTTGTAGGCAAACGGCAAATTGCGGCCCATGCGTGCCAGCTCCACCGCCACCGTGGCGGCCAGCGGAATGCCTTTGTAGGCCGGGCCAAAAATCATGTCGAACTTGAGGCCGCTTTTTTCTTCTTCCGCCAGCAATTGCCGCGCATAAAATTGCGCCAAGCGGCCCAGCTTGGCACCGTCGTCAAACAGGCCGGCGTTGAAAAAATACGGGCTCATGCGGCCAGCTTTGGTTTTGAACTGGCCAAACTTGAGAACGCCAGCTTCAATAGCGAACTGCACGAATTCTTGAGCCAGATTGCCACTGTCAAAGTTGCTGGGCAATTCGTTATTTTTTACCTGCTGCCCCACCATAGGAGTTGACCCTTGTTTAAATTGACCAGCTTGAACCTGAACGGCATCCGCTCAGCAACCAGCAAGGGCCTTGAACCCTGGCTGGGCACTTATCGGCCAGATTGTATTTGCGTGCAAGAAGTCAAAGCGCAAGCAGCCGACGTGCTCGGCCGGTTTGAGGAGCTGGCCGGCATGAAAGGGTACTTTCACTTCGCTGAGAAAAAAGGCTATTCGGGCGTGGGCATTTACACCAGGCACGAGCCGAGTGACGTCATCATTGGCTACGGCTCCAAAGAGTTTGATGCGGAAGGCCGCTTTATTGAACTGCGCTTTGACAGGCCTGGCCGCCCTCTGCTACCCAAGCTGTCAATCGTCAGCGCATACTTTCCCAGCGGCTCATCTGGCCCGGAGCGGCAAGAGGCAAAGTTCCGCTTTTTGGCGGAGTTTTACCCGCACCTGTTGGACATCAAGCAAAACCGGGACTACATACTGTGTGGCGACGTAAATATTGCGCACCAGGAAATTGATTTGAAGAACTACAAAGGCAACAAAAAAAACAGCGGGTTTTTGCCCGAAGAACGCGCCTGGATGACACGGCTGCTAAGCGAAGCGGGCAAAGTCGATGTCTACCGCCAACTGCAGCCCACCACCACCGACGCCGCCTACACGTGGTGGAGCAACCGCGGCCAGGCCTATGCCAACAACGTCGGCTGGCGGCTCGATTACCATTTGGCGACGCCAGCAGTAGCGGCGCTGGCCCGCACCGAGCACATCTATAAAGAACAGCGCTTTTCAGACCACGCGCCGATGACGATTGACTACGACTTTACGTTGTAGGCTCTGCGCGGCGCAGCACTGCATCGTCACACGTTAAACGGCTCATTTTCTGACAGGGCGCTGCGCTACTTTCTTGCGTAAACCCTTGCTCAAGACGGTTATCTTTTTAGCTCTACAGAAAGCAGTTTGAAGCTGTCTGCGTGCCAGAGTCTCGCTTCTGCCTTCTGACCAATCAACTCCTGCCCAAAGCGGGCCGGCAGCACCAGGACACGACATGAACATTTTGATGGTTCTCACTTCACACGACCAGCTCGGCAACACCGGCAAAAAAACCGGCTTTTGGCTGGAAGAATTTGCCGCTCCCTACTATGTTTTTAAAGACGCTGGCGCGAACATCACCGTGGTTTCACCCGCAGGCGGACAGCCGCCGCTCGACCCGAGCAGCGATGCACCCGAATCGCAAACCGATGCTACGCGGCGTTTCAAGTCAGACACTGTTGCGCAGGCGGTTCTTGCCCACACCGGCAAACTCGCTGGCTTGTCAAAGGAGCCCAGCGAAGATTTTGATGCCCTGTTTTACCCAGGTGGGCACGGCCCGCTGTGGGACCTGGCAGAAGACGCGCACTCTATCAAGCTGATTGAGTCGATGGCCGCTGCGGGCAAAACTATCTCAGCCGTTTGCCACGCACCCGGCGTGCTGAAAAACGTCAAGGCCGCTGATGGCTCGCCGTTGGTCAAAGGCAAAAAGGTCACTGGCTTTACCAACACCGAAGAAGCTGCGGTAAAACTGACCGACATCGTTCCCTTTTTAGTGGAAGACATGCTGGCGAAAAACGGTGGACTGTACAGCAAGGGTGCCGACTGGCAACCCTATGTTGTGACGGACGGCAAGCTGATTACCGGTCAAAACCCGGCGTCTTCTGAAGCAGCAGCCCACGCCGTGCTGAGCCAGCTGAAAAACGCTGCGCCTGCAACTGCTTGAGCATTCGCTTCGTTCCACTTCAACCACCCCACACAGCGAGAAATAATGGCTTACCAAAGTACCAACCCCTTTACCGGCAAAGTCGACAAAACCTTTGACGACATCAGCGCCGCACAGCTTGAAGAAAAATTGAAGCAGGCAGATGCATGCTTTAAAAGCGACTGGTCTGGACGCAGCTTCGCTGACCGCACAGCCATTTTGAAACGCGCGGCAGCACTGATGCGCGAGCGCTCGCAGATGTTGGCAGAGCTCATCACGCTCGAGATGGGCAAGCTGATTGCCCAGAGCGCGGGCGAGGTTGCTTTGAGCGCGTCAATTCTGGACTATTACGCAGACCATGCCGAGCGGTTTCTGGCGCCCGAAAAGCTTGAGACGCCCAAGGGCGAAGCGATGGTCGAAAGCAGTCCGATTGGCGTGCTGTTTGGCGTTGAGCCGTGGAACTACCCGTACTACCAGATCGCCCGTTTTGCCGCGCCCAACTTGATGGCGGGCAACGTGGTGATGGTCAAACACGCGTCGAGCGTGCCGCAGTGCGCGTTGGCTTTTGAGCAACTGATGGTGGACGCTGGCGCTCCGGCTGGGGCGTACACAAATCTGTTCATTACCAAAGACCAGGTTGCGCAGGTGATTGAGGACCCGCGTATTCGCGCGGTCGCCTTGACCGGCAGCGAAGGCGCAGGCGCGATTGTGGCGGCCCAAGCCGGCAAGCAACTGAAAAAAACCACGCTGGAACTCGGCGGCAGCGACGCATTTATCGTGCTTGAAGATGCCGACCTGGACAAGGCGGTCAAGCACGCGGTGAGCGGGCGCATGGGCAACTCGGGCCAGGCGTGTACGGCGTCAAAACGCTTCATCGTGGTCGAGAAGTTGGCCGACAGTTTCCTGGACAAGTTTCAGGCTGCACTGGGCCAGTTTGCGCCCGGCGACCCGCTGGACAAAGCCACAACGCTTGCCCCGCTGTCGTCAGCCCAAGCGCTGAAGGATCTGCTGGAGCAGGTTGATGGCGCAGTCAGCAGTGGCGCGCGCGTGGTCATGGGCGGCAAGCGCATTGACGGCTTGCCCGGCAACTTCATGCAGCCCACCATCCTGACCGACATAGTTGAGAAAAACCCGGCTTACAAAGAAGAATTCTTTGGCCCGGTGGCACTGTTTTTTCGGGTGGTCGATGAAGACGCCGCCATTGCGCTGGCGAACGACTCGCCGTTCGGCTTGGGCGGCTCGGTCTTTACGCAAGACATTGAGCGCGGCAAGCGCGTCGCCCGCAAGATTGATACGGGCATGGTGTTCATCAACTCAGGGGCGGTGTCGTCACCCGAGCTGCCTTTTGGCGGCGTGAAGAACTCCGGCTATGGCCGCGAGTTGTCAGGTGCGGGCATTCAGGAGTTTGTGAACAAGAAGCTGATCCGGGTGAATTGACGCTGCTGACCATTTCACCCGGTCACATCTTTCTCACCCAACTATTTTGGCACTTTGCCAGTGACGCCCATCACGTAAAAGTCCATTTTCTGCATGTCAGCGACTGGCAGCACAGTGCCAGCGGCGACACGCTGTTTGCCTTCGTTGTCCTGAATGGGGCCTGCAAAGGGCATGGCTTTGCCTGCCTTTAAATCGGCTTCGAGTTTCATGACCTTGCTGGCGATATCTTTGGGCACCGCCGCATTAAATGGCGCCATTTGCACAAAACCTTCTGAATAAGAGCCCCACGTGTCAGAACTTGTCCACTTGCCAGACAACACATCGCCCACTGTTTTGGTGTAGTAAGGTCCCCAGTTGTGGACAACTGCGGACAGCTGACTTTTTGGCGCCAGCTTGCTCATGTCAGACTGGTAACCGAACGAGTATTTGCCTTTTGCCTCAGCTTCAATCACGGTCGCAGTTGAATTGGTGTGGTTAGTCAGAACATCAGCACCCAAAATGATCAGTGAGTTGGCAGCTTGCGTTTCTTTGCCCGGATCAAACCAGGAATTGACCCAAACCACTTTGACCTCGGCCTTGGGATTGACGCTGCGCATGCCGATCGTAAAAGCATTGATGCCTTGCAACACTTCGGGGATTGGAAATGCCCCAACATAACCTGCCACACCCGATTTGGACATGTGCCCGGCAGTAACGCCCGCCAGAAAGCGTGCCTCGTAAAATTTTGCGCTATAAGTGGCTACGTTATCGGCACGCTTGTAGCCGGTGCCGTTGGCGAAGATGACTTTCGGAAAGTCTTTGGCCACACGCAAAGTTGGCTCCATGTACCCAAAACTGGGGGTAAAAATAAGCTGATTCCCGTTCATGGCAAGCTGGCGAATAACCCGCTCTGCATCCGGGCCTTCATTCACGTTTTCGACGTATTCAACCTTGACCTTGTTGCCGAAGGCTTTTTCCATTGCCTGAATGCCGCTGTGGTGCTGAAAATTCCAGCCCAGACTGGCAATTGGGGTGTTGTAAAGAATTCCAATTTTTAGCGGGACTTGAATTGGAGTGCTGGCAGGTGTTTGAGCACTCGCGACCGTGACCAGGCTGGCTGCCAAAACCAGAAGCATACGTCGTGTCGGTGGAGCTTTAAAGCAATTGAAATAATTGAAGTTCATGGTGGCCTCATGTGGGTTAAACATCAAGCCGCTGGAGGCTTGGAGTTTGGGAAAGCCAGGCAACAAAGCCGTGCAACAGGAAATACCAGTTGACGATACTGACAAGCAATATCAGCCAACAATCTTCGTAAGCAATATTCAGGCCCAGCCAAGAAGCTCCAAATCAATTTCATCAAGCCTGTCGCTGACGCCTGACGTGATGAGCCTGGCAAAGTCTTCATCGGGCACCATGGTTGTCAGGCAGTACAGCCGCGTGGTGCCCGTGTTGCGCACCGCGTGTGCGTGGCCCGGGCGCAGCAGCAATACCGATCCGGGTTTCACGTCAATTTCCGCATTGCCCAGCGTGGCGACCCCTTGGCCGTGCAGCACCACAAACACTTCGTCAGCCGCG
>ENA-OBIT01001142-OBIT01001142.1-metagenomes-genome-assembly--contig:-NODE-1142-length-10239-cov-6.13963_pt1 | contig 10239 bp, 9 predicted proteins | sample MGYA00153386_OBIT01 | MGnify analysis MGYA00153386 | reverse complement strand
GTAAATGTTTGGTACCAGTTAAGAATTTCATCGGAGTTTTGCATGACCAGATCTGCTGCTAACGCTGAGATACTCTCTCTATTTTAACTAAATCGTTGTGATAATTGAGTATTTTCATGAGTTCATGACCCATTGTTTTAGCAAGTAAAATGGGAACTGCATTTCCAATCTGTCTCAATGCTTCTCCCCAAACACCCTTGATAACAAAATCATCTAGAAAAGTCTGGAGTCGTTTTGCTTCCAATACAGTCAAATAGCGAACACTCCCATCTGAAAAGCGAATCATATTCTCCCCACCAGGAACGCCATGATCTCCAGCTTTAATTGTTTTTGCAGGTGCATCTAAAATGCTTCCGGTATGCCCTGGATAAATTCTCGCCCCGTCATGAAAAATATGATCCTTTATGCCGCAATCGATCTGTGGATTTGGTAAATTATCGATCGCATCTCGAACTGTTTGCCAAGGCATCATTGCTGGCTCAAACATTCCGTACTTGTCTATAAGTTTGAATCTTTTGGATTCTGTGGGTTTATCTAGTAACGGACGTTCTGACTTATATATTTTGTGACGTTCCCAATATTCTCCCGTAACGTACATATCCCAAAATAATCTATCTGCCGAATGTGTCTCTGGGGGAAATGACCAATCGCACTCTAGATCCGATCGAATACCAATAATTATAACGCGCTCTCGTTTTTGAGGTACGCCATAATTTGCGGCATCGATCGATTTAAACTGGACGTTATACTTAGTACCTGAATAAGATGAATTATTTGCACTGCGAAGCTCGTCTAAATGTTGTTGCCAATCTGAAGTCACTTCCGCATTAAAACTAGGATAAGTCAACCGCAGTAGAATATACTCAAAGTAATCGGCGAATGTTTTACGAAGTAATCCCTTGACATTTTCAAAGATAAAAGCCTTTGGTTTCAGCCGTTCGATCGCGTGAATTGCCGCTGGAAACATATCGCGTTTATCTCGATCTGCCTGATGTTTGCCACCAAGAGAAAATGGTTGACATGGAGGGCCACCCGCGACCAGATCGATATTAGTTAATGTTTCCAAATCGAAGTCTCTAACATCACCAAAGCAAACTTTTTTTGGATCAAAGTTTTCACAAAGAGAGGCATAAGCGTGTTTATTATTTTCTACGAGCGCAGCGTGTTTGAATCCCGCCAATTCTAACCCCTTTGCCAAACCACCCGCACCAGAAAATAGTTCGAGGGAATTCATAATTGTCTCCCGATACTTAGGAAATGTCGATCTATATTACCCAGAATGATACTTTCAGCTTTGGGTATGCCATTACAACGCTCTGCCCAAGTTCTACCTGGATGAATTACGTCCCAATCGGATTGTGCTTGCTCGTACCGTCCTTTGCCAGGATCGTGATTTCCAAATCCGTCTATCGCAACATTCCACAGCGGTTGAGTTAGTTTAATCAGAGCTGCTTCAATCGTGCTAATCATGTCGGAGCTTTCATCTTCAAAGATCGTAAAACGGCACATGAATTCTTCGAGATCTAAATTTGCGCCGACTGTAATATTGCGGCTGTGTTCTCTCAGGCGGTTGTGCAATTCGCGAGACTGATTTATTGCGCTGTCTGAAATCCGAGACTGTCGCCAGCCTTTTGGGACGGCTTTGCCAACATAGATGGGATAGTTGTAGGCAAGGCGATTTAATTCTGCATATTTGCGATAAATAGGATTCTGCCCTGTGTAGTAGAGGGCGTAGACTCCTGTGCATAGAAAGGTTTCAGCAGTTAGAAGTGGACGAACGGGTGTACCGTTAAAGAATCTAACTGCATCTTTGACAAGTTCGACAAAGGCTTCACTTTTGTATATGTGCTTCTTTCGATCGAACTCAGTGGACTTCATTATTACAGAATCTCTTTAAACCCATTGATAACATAGCATAGGCTTTGGCCGTATCGTAAACTAATCCTCGCAGATGATTTAAAACTTTTTCACTAGTTGAGCTGTTAATTGATAGCATTTTCTAGCGGCAATCTGTGTATCGCAAACAGGACAATCCACTGTTTCTCTGTCTTTCCAACCAGATATAACAATTTCATGCACGATAGAATTTTTTCCACATTGTGGGCAAATGACATCCCATGAACTATGGTCAACATGATTTTCAGGTGTGATCGATCTATAATGATCGGCAATAGCCTCAGCATTAAATGTATCCAGTTCAGTTACCTTTAGTCCATCAGAAAATACAGATACAGGCCCATCACTAGATACAGTGAAAATTATTGATTCAGCCCAATCATAGGAAAACCGCCGAGCGGAAGTATGACGAGTACCAGAGTAAGCCTCAATTAGTTTTGTACTCTTTTCGGATTGCTGAAGGTGTGCGCCAACACCAATAACATCACCTACTGGCGATATCAATGCGGCACCGTCGTTTCTCTCAAGAATAGATTGTAGTGGCAGTAGATTTTGAGATGATAGCAAATTTATCTGAAGAGCCTGAGTATCCATCTGTGACTTTGCAGCTATTAAGGCGGTATTATCTGGCTCACGAAGAAACCAGACAAGAGTTGCACCAGTCTTATTAGCACTAAGTGAGTAAAAACAAAATTCCAAGATTCTACTAACGTTTCTGCAATCGATCATTGGTGCAGAGCGTCGAATTATCTCAGTGGTACTTTGAATATTGGGCTTGATTCTCCAATTTCGTAGTTCGTGGATTGCAATACCCTTGTGAGAGAAAAATCTAGTAGTTCCATTGGAGCCAGTGACACCGATGATTCCACCAAGTTTTTTTTGAAAGGCAATTAGAAAATACTCTGTCTCTTGTGGTTGCGAGAGGATGAGAAGCCCAGCATATTGATTAGCTTCAATAATAACGAAGATGCTTTTACCATCGGCGATTGCGCGTGCTTGATTAATAGTGAGTTCGTTAGAGGAGACTCTCGTACAGTCTGAGGAATATTTTAGAGTTGTAACTGATATAAAGCCATAAGTCACAGTTTTTCCTTCATGCTGATGTGGCCGTAGCGCATAATCTGCTTCATAGAGAAATTGATTGTCTGCACGGTACTTTGCGACTGGCACTTGGGCTTTTTCTAATTCTGCGTGTAAGTGCTTTAAATCAGCCATACTTTTTACCATTGAATAATAATTAAATCGGATATTTAGTAGTATATCCAGCTAGTATCAGTATCTTGTCAAACTCTAATTTCATAACGGAGAATCGAGTCAGAGCAATTTACAAATTGATTTGACATACAAGATGCTATGAGGGCGAGATTCTGCTAAAATAAAAATGGGTTCCAAATCCTTCTACAGCAACATTTTAGACGAATTGGCTTGGCTTTATCGAAACTATCCTACTTACTTCTATCTACCAATTCCTTAATAATGCGTTCTTGTTCTTCCACAGGTGTATCTGCTGATACCATCACTGCATTAGGGCGAGGACGAGAGTCATTGAGATATTACGATTGCTTGCAGCATCTGGCTCGGTGTCGGCAATTATTTATCCTTTGAATTTGGTTCGAGCCTATTCTACATTATCCTCGATCGAATCCCTCAAACCCACAAACGGTCGAGAGTCTGCTAAGATAAACTCTTGGGAAAATGCGGACTCGTGCCGCCAAGGGATGCAGCTAGAACTTATGGTACACATCAAACAGGTAGAACTGTCCCACTTCAAATCCTTCGGTGGTACTACCAAAGTCCCGATTTTACCTGGATTTACTGTAGTATCGGGGCCGAATGGTTCGGGTAAATCGAATATTCTCGACGCGCTGTTATTTTGTCTCGGATTGGCTAGTTCCAAGGGGATGCGGGCGGAACGGTTGCCGGATTTGGTCAATCACGATCGATCGACTAAGGGCGTGTCTGAGGCGATTGTGACGGTGACTTTCGATCTGGATAATGGGGATGAGCCAGCACCAGAAGTTAAGATCGTCGATATTAGTAGTCTGTCGCCAGCCCCGCCGAAGCAACGGTTGGCGAATGAGTGGGTGGTGACGCGGCGGCTGCGAGTGAATGCTCAGGGTGGTTATACGTCCAACTATTCGATTAATGGGGAGGCTTGCAATCTCGCGGAGTTGCACGACCAATTGAATGCGCTGCGGATTTATCCTGAGGGCTATAATGTGGTGTTGCAGGGGGATGTCACCAGCATCATCTCGATGAATAACAAGGAGCGGCGGGAGATTATTGATGAGTTGGCGGGGGTGGCTGCTTTCGATCGCAAGATCGATCGAGCTAAGGGTACACTAGATGAGGTGAAGGAAAAGGTCGAAAAATGCAATATTGTCGCCACAGAATTGGTAGCTCAACGTGACAGATTAGCGCAGGATAAAATTAAGGCTGAGAAGTACCAAAGATTGCGGACGGAATTTCAACAGAAGTCTGTGGAAGAGGTGGTGTTAAAGTGGAAGAATCTTCAGCAGAAGCAGTCTAATATTCAGGCAGATTTAGGGAAGGGTAAGGTTGCACTGGTTGAATTGGATCGACAAGTAATCGATCTTCAAGGCGAGATTGGAACGACGACTACAGAAGTCGAGCGGTTGAATGCTTGTGTGCGGGCATTGGGTGAAGAGAAATTATTAGCGGCTCAAGCGGAGTTGGCGACGCAGCAAGCGGAGCAACGTCAACTAGTGCAGCAGCAACAAGAGTTGACTACAAATCGCGCGAATACTCATACTAATCAACAGCAATCTGCTACACAATTAGCTAATTATGAGGGCGAGTTTAAAAATTTAACTAGCAAACAACAGCAGTTAGAAACTACCCAATTGGCGAAACTAATTGTCGATCGCGATGACACTCAATATCAGCTAGGATTAACTAAAGAAAAAGCTAGCTCGATCGCATCGGCATCTACGGCTTGGGTAGAGGAACAAACCCAAGTTAGTCGTCAGATCGAAACCACACTTCAGTTATTAAGTAAACAACGCACGGCTCAAGCACAACTGACCGAACGTCGCAGTCAGTTAGCTGAAAAAATATCTGAAGAAACCGATCGCTTGGCAACCGTTAGCCCCGAATTAATAGCGAATCAAAATAAAGTCACCCAATTACAAGATAAACTCGCGCAATCGACTGGCGAATTAGCAGTATTAGAAAATAAACTTACCGCCGTTCAAACTAATGTTGATACCCAACTAGAAACTCAAAAACGGTTATTACAAGAACAGCGGGATAAACAGCGATTAGTTGATAAATTAGAAGCCCAGAATCAAGTCCAGCAAGAAGCCCAAGGCACCTTCGCGACCAAGATTATCCAAGAAGCCAAAATCCCTGGCGTATATGGCTTAGTCGCCCAATTAGGTAAAGTAGATCCAGCCTATCAATTAGCTCTAGAAATCTCTGCTGGTGCAAGGCTCGGCAACTTAGTCGTCGAAGATGATGGCGTAGCATCTCGCGCGATCGAAATCCTCAAACAAAAACGCGGTGGACGAGCAACATTTCTACCATTAAATAAGATTAATCCGCAGCCATTACGCGAGAATGCCGCATTAAGATCGACTCAAGGTTTTATCGACTATGCAGTTAATTTAGTAGACTTCGATCGCGAGTATGAAAATATCTTTAATTACGTCTTTGGTGGGACAATAGTATTCGATAGACTCGATCGAGCGCGGAGCTTATTAGGCAAACATCGAATCGTCACCCTCGACGGCGAATTGCTCGAAGCCAGTGGCGCAATGACAGGGGGAAATATCTCCCAAAAATCTACCCTCCACTTTGGTACCGCCGACGCGAGTGAATCCGCCGAAGTCCGCACCCTGCAACAGCGACTCGCTCAAATCGAACAGATATTGCAAGTCAGCATCGAAGTAGTTAACAAAAGCAACATCGAACTACGTCAACTAAGTACCGCCGTCGCCGATACCCGCCAAAATCAACGAGAAATCAAACTCAATTTCGATCGCAATCACCAAGAAATCACCCAATTAACCAGTCAACAAACCCAACTCCAGCAGCAGATTTTTAAAAACCAGCAAGATCTAGATCTCACCATCACAAATCTTACCGCCCTAGAACAAACCCTACCCGCCCAAGAAGCCACCCTCGCCGAACATCACGCCGAACTCGCCGAACTCGAAAAATCAGGCGTACATAGCGATTGGCAAGCCATTCAAACCGAGATCAAATCGATCGAACAGCAACTTCAACAACGCCAACAAGCATTAACCAGCGTCGAGCAAAAACTCCAAGAGATCGATCGACACCGCAGTATCTTAACTGAAAAAATCTCCGAAAATCAACGTCGTACCAGTGAATATATCGAACAAATTGGGACACTCGATCGTAAATTAGCCGATATTACTACTAGATTAGTGGCAATTGGGGACTCGATCGCATCCACCAAAGCCGCCCTAGTCATCCTCGACAAAGAACTCGGTACCGACAAACAACAACGAGACAAAGCCGAAGCCAAACTGCGCCAACTCCACCTCAACCTCCAAGAATTGCAGTGGGAGCAACAAAAACTCACCCAACTCCAACAGCAACGCCAAACCGAAATCGACAACCTCATCATCCAAATCGCCACCCAACGCACCGAACTCCCCACCGAAATCCCCGAACTCCCCCCCGAATCCCAAACCGACGAATACCTCGCCTCCCTCCAATCCCAAATCCGCCTGCTCCAGAAACGGATGGAAGGGATGGAACCCGTCAACATGCTCGCCCTCGAAGCCTACGAAGAAACCAACAATCGTCTCCAAGAACTCAGCGACAAACTCGGCACCTTGGAAGCCGAAAGTATGGAACTCCTGCTCCGCATCGAAAACTTCACCACCCTACGTTTCCAAGCCTTCAGCGAAGCCTTTGATGCCGTCAACCTCAATTTCCAAGATATCTTCGCCGAACTCTCTGACGGCGACGGCTTCCTCCAATTAGAAGATCCCCAAAACCCCTTCGCTGGTGGTCTAAATCTCGTCGCCCACCCCAAAGGTAAACCCGTCCAACGCCTCTCCTCCATGTCTGGGGGCGAGAAATCCCTCACAGCACTCAGTTTTATCTTTGCCCTCCAACGCTACCGCCCATCGCCTTTCTATGCCTTCGATGAAGTAGATATGTTCCTCGATGGGGCGAACGTGGAACGCCTGTCGAAGATGATTCGCAAGCAAGCCAATCAAGCCCAGTTTTTAGTAGTAAGTCTGCGTCGCCCAATGATTGAGGCTGCCGATCGGACGATCGGCGTGACGCAAGCACGGGGAGCTTATACTCAGGTATTGGGCATCAATCTCAAGACTTCGGCGTAGGCATCTTCAAATCCTAAAATATGCGAAAAAATGTCAAAATTATTAGAAGCAGTGATGAACGATTAATTGATGCAGTTCTATCAAGTCTATCAACTCAAAATCTTGATGACTTTGAGTTGGTATGGAAACCGCAACTACAAACTTCCATCGCAGAGGATCGAGTGTGGGATTGGGTTAAAAAAGAGCGAATCTATGCTGCTAGCCCCAATTACGAGAGTTATGCAGTCGAATGTGAAGGGATGACTCAAGGATTGATGCTCATCGATACTCGCTTTCATCGCTCTCAAATCGAATCTAGCAGACGACTGGTATCTATATCTTTCCTCGCCACGGCTCCGTGGAACCGATCCTTAATTCAAACACCACCTAGCTATCGAGCGGTGGGAAGTGTTTTACTCCAATTTGCCAGAGAGCGTAGTTTTGAATTAGGATATGAAGGCTTGGTTGGTTTACACGCATTGAGTGAGTCTGTCAGTTTCTACGCCAAAATGGGTATGATTGGTGGAGAGCCAGATCCAGACAGAGATGGGCTACCTTATTTCGAGTGGTATCGTCGCTAGGAGTGAATCATGAATAACAAAGGGTTCGATAATTCTATTGCGAATCACTGGAACAATAATCCAAATTGGGCAACAGATGAAGAGTGGGTGAGGGCTGCGGCTAATCTGGAAGCTGAGACAGGAGTAGATATTCTGATTGGGGCAGATTTAGGAAATAATTTAGATTTTTCTGATAAGATTATCACCAGTCAAATCGATGTCGATCGATTGACAGTGGTTATTCAAGAAGGTTTAAGAGATTTGTTATCTCAAGAGGAACTAACAACATTAGTGGCTGAAACTAATGCTTATATTAGAGAGCGAGTCTATCATTTGAAATTCGATCGTTCTAAAGTCTAATTGCATTTCTAGAGATCGGGGTGACGCAAGCACGGGGAGCTTATACTCAGGTATTGGGTATCAATCTCAAAACGGATTATTGGTTTGCTTACTAATCCCTACAAACAGGGTGAATCAGCAACGTGTGAACGTTGCTACTGGGGTTATCAGCCAAAGGTGTTATTTGTATGTATCTATTTGGGAATACTAGGGTGTGACTTACTAAGTAGCTAGGCAAAATTAATTATATACAGACTCTATGCTATGTAAAGCTCTTAGCTAAAATTTTGTATAATTAATTATGTACGAGTACTTACCAGCTCAGTATGTTCTCAGGCCATGAAAGTTACATACGACACATTAATATTTTATAAGATTATATTCTATTCCTGATTATGCAAGAACCATCAGAGCAGCTAATCGATAATTACATTAAGCGGATTACGGAGTTTAGCCAGAACGTTCAGCGAATTCCGACTACAGAAGAGCTTGATAAAATTGTCAGTGAATTAGGTATTACAGATGAGCAAATAGCTGCAATTCAAGCGGAGTCACAATCTCATTTTATTAGAGCAAAGAGTTATATCAAACTCAAACAATGGAATGATGCAATTATAGAATTACAGGAAGGTATTTCATTGAATCCTTTTAACTTAGAGATGATATCTTGTTTGGGCGAAGCTTACATGGGTAGGTGGCATTTAAAACATAAGGAAAAAGATGCAATTAATATTCAGATGAGTGCTAAAAAGTGCTTGCAAATCAAACCAGATTCCGAAGAGGCAATGAGTCTGCTCTCTAAGTTTAATCGTTCTTCCCAATGGCGTAAAAATAGTCAAGCTTTCATTCTCATAACATTTACTAGTATGACAATAGCTGGAGTTTCTGCGATCTTTATGAAAGATTTGTCAAATTCAATTTTTCTGTCTAATCCTTTCATTGCATCACTGTTTAATAAAAAAACAACGTTAGATTCTCTTGAAGAAAATATTAAATCCCTTGAAGCTAAACAATTAATACTTCAAGATGAAATAAATTTTATTAGAGACAAAAATATTAACTTTCTTAACACTAAACAATTAGTACTCAAAGAAGAAGTATCATCTCTTAGATCCGAACAATCTACCTTGAGATCGGAATTAGATGTCCTGCAAAAAAAAGATAGGCAAACAGCAGGTAAATGAGAAATCAGGTCTTTCAGATAGCCCAGATTAAAGTATTTATACAATAGTTAACTATCGCTCTGTGTAGGTTTTTAGTATTAAGATAGCCTATGCTAATTCGACTCGATCGATCTACTAATCTAAATCTGTTGTGTGGATTCGATCGATTGCTAATCTTCTCTAGTAAACATCATCGTGACTACCAATATCGACCAGTAAGACTCGCTCGTCTGAGATCAACTTAAAAACTAGCCGATACTCATATGTGATGCTCAGAGCCAGACAGCCATCAAGATTTCCACTCAAACTGTGAGTTCGCAATGATGGATGAAAAGGTTCTTCGATAAAAAGAGAAATTTTTTGTTGAAATCTTTCTGACAGATCTGGATGTTTCTTGCGCCACTTCTTCAAAATTCTTAAAAATGGTTCATCCCAAATAATCTCAATCATCGTCTGACAGCATCATTAACTCAGCAACAGAACCCGATCGAACATTACCCGATTGATAGTTTTCTTCAGCCTCTTTCACTCTGTTGGCAATTTCAGTCCTTCTCAACTCAACTAAGCGTTTTTGGAGCAGATCGGATAAATAAAATTGTTCCTCGACACTTAGTTGAGAAATATTCTGTAAAATTTGATTAAGGTTAATTGAGGATTGCATAGTTTTTTTAAATCTGGTTGTGCATCATTAATTTGAGGCGGATTCAGAATTTCTGTTGACTATCCATAAAATTATTAGCGGTAATATCTGCTAAATCTATTGACTGTCAAAACAGTATTAATACCAGACTAACCGGAATTGGAGACTCGATCGCCAAACACGAAGCGATGAGCGATCGAGAATCAGCAGTGACCGCTGCTTGGGAACGATTTAAACAGAATATTGATGCCGATAGAAGACCCGATTCGATCGATCTAGCCGTAGGAAGCAACTAGCTAAATATATTAGCCAACTGTGGT
>ENA-OBIT01001140-OBIT01001140.1-metagenomes-genome-assembly--contig:-NODE-1140-length-10257-cov-11.1929_pt1 | contig 10257 bp, 11 predicted proteins | sample MGYA00153386_OBIT01 | MGnify analysis MGYA00153386 | reverse complement strand
GTTGAAGGGCGATCGATCTGCTGGAAACTCACATGAGACACCAGTGTCAGCACCTTAATTTCGGGCTGCTTGCTCACCGGGCTAGGTAGGTTTTTTGTCAGTAAAGCCGGTTGCTTAACTGTTGAAAATATTGCCCGAGCTGAATGAGAATGCACCGAGGGGCCACCCACCGAGCCAACTGCCGCCAAAACGACCACAGAAACAATGCCCGATCGCCAAATCCGCTTGAAAATCACTTTTGCCACCATAGGAATGCCTTTATTGATTAAATATGTCGAAGAAGCACCGCCATTGATATCGTAACCTGCTCTCGAAAACCCAGCGCCCGCTTCAACATCAAATTAAGAGTGAAAACTTGGCAATTTCAAAGCGATCGCATACCATCAAACACAGGTAAACTTAAGGCGGCAAATGGCAGCAACTACGCTTGCCATTTGGATCACTTAAAAGTCAAGCGTTTAGGGCGATCGGTAATGCGTAAACTTTTATATTTTGCAACTATAGGAATGCTGGCTTTCTCGATCGGGGGATGCGGCGACGGGGGCGGCAACACAGCCAGTCCCACTCCTAGTCCTACCCTCAGTCCCGGTGCAGCATCTCCCGGCGCCACCGCCAACGCTCCCGGAACACCAGGAACCGCGGCCACAAGTCCCACTCCAGCAGGTCAGACATTCCCCTCCCCCGTAGTAGCGGCGCAGCCCCCGGGCTTGATCCGACCTACAAACCCGGACGAACGTGCAAGACAAGCTCAATCAGACATTGAGACCAAAAAGACAGCACCAGGAGCTCCCTTAAACCGGACGGCAATTCCACAGACTCTGATTCCTGGCAAAGCAAACGACCCATTCTCAATCCTTCCCCCTCAACCGCTCAGAACCGACGGCGGGGCAACGGGTAACGAACTCCCCAACCTGCCAACCAGGCAAGTGCCAAATCTGCCCAAGCTACCAGACGAGAGAAACCCGCCTCAGTGGACGCCAGGCGGCGGCGCAACTGCCGAACTTCCCAAACCCCAAAGCCCAGCAGAGGTTTCCAGTCTTCCCAACCTGCCGTTGACCTCGATACCCCCGCAATGGCGGGGGCCAATTTCCGAGCGTCCCCAAGCAGCCCCTGGACGCCCCGGAGCCAGACCAGCAGGCTCCCCAAACATAGCTGGATCTCCGGCATCCATACCCGGACTGCCCTCTATACCGGGCGTGCCAACAGGCACTACTGGACGGCAGCCAACAGGCCCCGGACGCCCCGGAGCGAGACCAGCAGGCTCCCCAAACATAGCTGGATCTCCGGCATCCATACCCGGATTGCCCTCCATACCGGGATTCCCAACAGGCACCACCGCAGGTCCCAAAGGAACACCGGGACGGCCGGGACGCCCCCCAGCGATCGCCGCTCGCCCCCCCGGCCCTCCCACAATTCCCAACATCGCTACCAGAGAACTGCCCGGTCTACCCAAACTGCCAGAATTAACTGCGCCCCCGTCGTGGCAAGACCCGAACCCACCACCCCCCCCACCTGCTCCCGCACCACCACCGCCTCCGCCTTCGACAGACAATGCCAAAGGAGTTGAAGTTAGTGGCGTAGTCAGAGTTGGTAATGACATACTGGTAATTGTGAAAGCACCTAACGAGCCAACAAGTCGATATATCAAAGTAGGACAGCGGATTGCCAGCGGGCAGGTGCTGATCAAACGAGTTGATTTCAAATCAGGAGCCGATCCGATTGTGGTTTTAGAAGAAAACGGTGTAGAGGTTTCTAAAATTGTGGGAGAAAAATCTCCCAAAGTTGCCCAGAACCCAGTTTAATGCAAAATTTACCTCAATCCTTGCAACCAAAATTGAGAACAGTCATGCTTCGCTCAACTATTCAAAAACTCGGAATACTGATGTTGGTTAGTTCGGGGGTAGGATGCCTCTCACTGGTAGCCAACAGTCAGTCATCACTAGCCGCCCCAGCAGCAGACCAAAAGCGCCCCCCCGCTTGCGAAGGCTCTCCTCCCAACGGTCGAGTCAGATGCAACTATGAGAATGGCGACAATTATGAAGGCAATTTCGTCAACGGCAGACCCCAGGGACAAGGAGTATACGTATACTCCAAGGGCGATCGCTATGAAGGACAATTTCGCAACGGCGTACCCAACGGTCAAGGCGTATTCCTGTTCGCCAACGATGACCGCATGGTGGGAGAGTTCCGCAACGGTCTGATCGTTAGGGGAGAAGCTATTTTTGGCAATGGCGATCGCTACCGGGGAACATTTGAAATTGTTCAAGTTAACGACGGGCCTGGTAGCAGTCAGCCGCACGGCCAAGGGCAATTTATCTTTGCTAGCGGCGATCGATACGCCGGACAGTTTTTCGCAGGAAACCCGTTTGGTCGGGGAGTCTTCACCCGCGCTGACGGCACCCGCTGCGACGGCCAGTTTTTTAACGAAAAGCTAGACGGCAAAGGTAGTTGCAGCTTCCCGAACGGCATTCGCTACCAAGGCGAATTGCGCAAGGGACTGCCTCACGGTAGGGGAATAATTACAGATGCTAAAGGCAGGCGGTTTTCGGGAGAGTTCCGCGCAGGCAAGCGCGTTCAACCTTAAATCTAGTTGCTCGCACTTAACATCTGACATTAGTGGAGGCGTTTTGACATGACGACAAATGCTGCTTCTAGTTCTTGGCGCGCTACCGAATTTCCTTTTGACTTTGCCCCGCAGCGGACTCAAGATGCGGACTTGTTGCGACAACTCAATTTTGTGCCCGGCTTAAAGGAAGTCTTGAGTTTGCGCCAAGTTCATGCGTTGGAACACGCTACAGTTTGGGTCTTGGGCCAATCTGGCACTACGCCGACAGCAAAGTCCGATAATCAGTTATTGGGTGGGATGTCCACAGACCAAGGATTTTATCTTTACGGTCGCGTGAATATAGCACAGTTGCGTCAGGCAGTGCGATCGGCCTTGGAGCGAATTGCGAGTGGAGAGTGGGATTTAGCTGTACATCCCCGCTGCGGCACGAATTTGTCCGTGGGAATGCTGCTGACTGCTGGACTTGCTGTCGGTATCAATTTAGCCCTGCCTCGGGGCCCCATTCTGCAACTTTTGGGTTTGGGTGCGGCGGCGGCTGCTGCTGCTCAATTAGCTCCTGATGTGGGAGCTCTGGCTCAGCGGTACGTGACAACTGCTATTCCGTTTAATTTGAGTGTTGTTGATATCTCTGTAAGTCACGACTTCTGGGGACGCGAAGCTCATTTTGTGCGGGTGCGTTGGGTTGAATAGCCAAAAATCCTTGGTGAGTGTCCGAGTTCTAGAGGGGGGGGGGAGTGGGAGATGGGGAGATGAGAAAAATCTTATTTCTTCGTTCTTTCTTCCTTCCTTCTTTTTTAATTATTTATTCTTACTTCTTCTTTCTTTCTGCGTTTAATTAGTGCTATTAAGTCAAGACAATCCCACTTTCTCCAACAAAATAATGTGCAAACTAGCGATCGGCAAAACCAGTCTGGCAAGTCTACTTGCCCTCACTTTAGCCGTAGTAGGCAACAGCTTTTTACATTTTACCCACAATGCAAGTTTTGGTAGCGAGATAGCCCAAACTAACGAACCAGAAAGAGTTCCTGACGGCAAGGTGGTTCCCGTTAGCGGCAAAGTCAATGTTAGATTAACGAATAAAACGAACGATCGACTATTTTATCAGGTAGTTGGACAGACCGATCGCCGCATTTTAACTGAAAATTCAACAGTCGCGCTGCAAGCATTGAAACTACCGGCCTCAATTTTATTTAGGCGACAAGATGCCGCATTATTGAGAGTAAGTTTGAAACCTGTTGGCGAAGGAACAGTAGAAGTAAGATTAGACGAGACAAATGATTTAGGTTTGGATAAAAAATCTTTAAGTATTGGGAAGGATGGTTCACTATTCCTCAGATAAAAAACTGCCAAAAAACTTCCAATCGATCGCCCTTACTGGAATTGTCAGCCAAGAGTTGAATTATGTAAAATCAATTTGGCTTTTACCCCGACAATTCAAGCTCGCCTTTTCGTACATTATCCGAGTTCTTATGTCAATCAAAAAGATTCTTTCCATAGCACTGTTAATTTTCATTCCCATTTCCATTGCTGCCGAGTATTTGCACTGGGGTTCCCTGACAGTTTGCATCACATCCGCTTTAGGCATTATACCTCTGGCGATTTGGTTGAGCACTGCAACAGAAGAAGTGGCGATCGTCACAGGCCCTTCCATCGGCGGCTTGCTCAATGCAATTTTCGGCAATGCGACAGAATTAATCATTGCGATAGTTGCCCTAAAAGCCGGCTTAATTGACATTGTGAAAGCCAGCATAACCGGCACAATTATCAGCAACTTGCTTTTAGTCATGGGACTTTCCATGCTGCTTGGAGGAATCCGCTACAAAGAACAGGAATTTAAACCGATTATCGCGCGGGTGAACGGTTCCACAATGACTCTGGCAGTAATTGCAATCCTGCTGCCGACAATGGTGATTTATACATCCAATGGAGTCGAACCCTCAGCCATTCAGAATCTTTCTCTGATAACTGCGATCGTCCTAATTGCAGTTTACGCTCTAACTCTGCTATTTTCATTAAAAACTCACAGCTATCTTTACGAAGTCGGCTTACTAGAACTAGAGTCAGAAAATCCTCAAAATACCAATGAATCTACTGCACACAAACCGAATTTGTGGCTGTGGATAGGGGTGCTAGTTGCCTCAACAGTTGCCGTTGCTTTTGAATCGGAAATCTTTGTCGGAGTTGTGGAAGAAACTACCAAAGGGTTGGGATTGACACCGCTGTTTACAGGTGTAATTCTGTTGCCGATTGTTGGCGGCGCGGCCGAATACGTAACGGCGGTGGGAGTTGCGATGAAAAATAATATGGATTTGTCTGTTTCTGTGGCGATGGGTTCGAGCTTGCTAGTTGCTTTGCTGGTAGCGCCGGTGTTGGTGATTATCGGATTGGTGATACATCAGCCGATGGATTTGAATTTTAATCCGTTTGAAGTAGTTGCAGTTGCGATTGCAGTTACAATCGCGAATCTAATTAGTCTCGATGGTCGATCTAACTGGCTCGAAGGAGTGTTACTGTTAGCAACATATATCGTGTTAGCCGCAGCATTTTACTTTCATCCCATTACTTAAAGCATTCTTCATAACAGGCACTCCGGCCTGTTCCACAACAACTCACTTGTAGGAAAAAGCATTCTACAGTTTCTTATTTAAAACCTGGTTCGTAGTGAGGACTTTAGTCCTTCCTCTTGAGTTAATAAATAAAGGACTTCAGTCCTTACTACGAACCTAGCTAGTCCTGAACTGTGCTAAATAGAATCGGGGTCTATTCCCATCTCCCGCAAGCGCGCCGCCAGTCTGTCAGCTTGCTGCAATCGAGATTGTTCTTGTCTGATTAAATTTTCGACAAGTGGGGGAGATAGAATTTGATCCACCGATAAAACTAGATCGGGAAACTGTAAAGACACGATGTTTTGCCCTGGCACAAAATTCGTTTGCTCGTAAGCAGTTTCATTTTCTGGTAAACTTGCAACTCTCACCCTATTCCGGTTAGGTTTGGGGTCTGCCATCCAATATTCCAGCACTCCAGCATTTTCGTATTCCGCTCTTTTTGTCACATAATCTTGACGCTCGTTTTGGCTGACTACTTCAACAATTAACACTGGGGTTTCATCTAAATCGAAGACACCAGCACCAGGTTTGGCAAGCAGTTTCTCCCAAAGACTTTGAGTGCAAACAATCACATCAGGAATGCGCGAAGAATTCTCTTCGGTTCTCACTCCCACATTAGTTTTTGCTACCAAATCGAGATTTTGTTCAGCTAGGTAACGCTGCAATATGTAAACTAAGAATTCGCAGATGCTTGCGTGTAAAGCCGTTGCTGCTGCCATCGGTATTAATTTTCCCCTGTGAAGTTCGTAGAGAACGTCAGGTTCTCCCTCATAGACCAGATATTCTGCAAAAGTTAATGTTGGCGAAGTATCAACTCGATCGGTTTCCGGAACAGGTAAAACAGACTGAGACATATTTATCTGCGCTCCAGTTTGAGTTCTCTAAATTAATTTTACACTCTTAGTGAGTGAAGGCAGGTTTACGAGATTATTAATTACAGGCACTTATTGTTGGTGAAACCCGCCCCTAGAATTCCCGATCTTTTATGATTGTTTTTTGGGACATCTAACTGCAAACTTAATTACCATGTTACCCGATCGCGCCACCTGTCTAAAAGCTTCTTACCAATGCCCTGAACCCGCGCCACCTCGTTCAAAGAAGTGAAAGGATACTGTTGCCGCGCTGCGATAATCCTCTCAGCTAACTTCGGCCCAACTCCTGGCAAAGTCTCTAATTCTGCCTGACTCGCCGTATTCAAATTAACTAACTTTCTAGAATCAGCAATTTGAGGTTTATTCGCCGTATTTTCTGCTGCTAATGTTGGAGAATTTGATACTGTTGCTACTGATTCGCACTCTTTTTTTCTGGCATCAATTTTCTGCTTAATTCTGGTAGGAATACCCAAAATTGCACCTTTGTAAAGCCGATCGAACTCCCGCTCAAAATGGGCTGCAACTACCGGACTGGCGATCGCCAATAACGTCTCATCATTCCCGTGATTTGCAGCCTCACTCCAGTTGTGAGAGCCTGTAAGTACGGTATTTGCGTCCACAACCCCGAATTTGTGGTGTAGGCGATCGCCCATTGGTAACGCGGGTACTCCCACCGTAGTCAGTGGTTGTTTCCAAGGGCGATTGTCAGCTTCCAACTGGCAATGCTCAATCAAAGTCGCCCCCATCATATCTAAACCTTCACTGTAAGGGCGATAAATGAAATTTGAGTCAATTAAAGCTCGCACTGCAACTCCTCGCTGAGCCTCAATTTCCAGAGTATTTGCTAACCGCTGAGCCGAAAAAACAAACAGTGCTAAATTAACCGACTTTTTCGCAATACCCAAATTTTGATTAATCAAACTGTTAACACTTTTTTCCCAGGGCAAAGTCTTGGAAGTCGGCGAAAATTGCACCGTCACAGTTGTCTCACGTACTCTGACTTTTTGGACTGGACGAAATGGCTTTTTGACACCAAACTTACTATCGGGTTTACCTCCTGGGCCGTCGCCCCACATGATGTTAAATTCTTGAGTAAAGAGTTGTGCTAATTGAGGATTCTGAATTTTGAGTAAATTGTTAGCATTACCGCGACTTGCTGGTGTTTTGAAATCACCATGAACATCGCTGGTAGTGAAATTAGCCGAAGTTACAATTACGGTTTTGCCATCAATTACTACAAATTTGTGGTGCATCAAACCGCTGCCTTTTGAACTATCAGCAGTATCATCTATTATAGGAATACCCGAATTGTTGATAATTAGCAAAGCATCATTTTTCTGAATTTCATCTGTACTCAATTTACCGTCTTTATTTGTATCAGCAAGTTGGACAAATTCCTGGTAGCGATCGCGCTCTCTTTCCGGTAACTTCGCCAACTCCGGGGCTTTATAATCGCTCCAAGGGCGACTATACATATGTTCTACGATCAATCTCACTTTAACGCCCGATCGCTGGCGATCGCTCAAAACTCGCGCAATCCCCGGCAAGCGAAACTCCTGCACCGCTACATCTACGGTCGATTGAGCAGTTGCGATCGCCTCCATGACCAATTTTTCCAAATCATCTCCAGCCCTACTTTGCTGGCGATAAGGCTCTGTATAACTCGAAGTGAGTGACTGATTGAAGTATACTTGCAACAACGGGTCTTGAGGCAACGGAATCAGACTGACAGGCAATTGAGGCTGCTCTTCCTCTTGTTGTCCGCAAAACGCCAAACCGATTGTCAGCAGCAACAGCCAGCACAAACGCCATAAAACATAACAAAGTTTATTCACAAAAGTTTAAAATTGATTGAGGTTATTTATCGGCTCACTGTTCAAATATATTCGATAATGTCAAGTTAGAACCTATTAAATTTATGAAAGGGAATAGATTTTACGTCTTGTAAGACTGCCTCGATGCCGGCGGAAGCATCACTGGTAGGGTAGCAGCATTCAGGGGCGTGGATCAAACCCGATACTGCTGCTTTATGGCAAAAAGAAAATCACTTTTTTCGTGTGGTCACAAAGGATATGGTAAAGCGTGTCATCGCTGTACGCAAGAGTTTGTGGCGAATCAGCATTGCGTTCAATTGCTGGCGGAAAAACAAACCAAAAAACAGGAGAAGGAGGCATCATTTGCCAGAGATATCATCGATCTCAGAGGTCTGCCAGATTATGTAGTTACTAAAGCTCGTGCAATTATAACAGCTTTGGGTGAAAATAAGAATTACAGAGATTTTGGTGGCAAACGCCTGCGACACAATCGTTTGATTATAAGTATTCCCGTAGGGCGACACTACAGAATGCTGTGCAAAGATTGTGGCACTTTCTTGATTCCCCAGAAAGTTTTGTCTCACGAAGATTATAATGTTTGTAAACCGGGAAGTTAGTTATTTGTTATTTGTTAGTTGTTATTGGTAGCCACTCACAACAGTCAACAGTCAACATTCATTATTACTTATTGAAACCCATGCAAATTTATCTCGACTATAGCGCTACAACTCCGACACGCCCAGAAGCAATTGATGCGATGCAAAAAGCCCTCACTCAACAGTGGGGAAATCCTTCGAGTTTACACGAGTGGGGACAAAGAGCCGCCACAGCTTTAGAATTAGCCAGAATGCAGGTGGCTGGACTGATTAATGCGCTACCAGAATCGATAGTTTTCACTTCCGGCGGTACGGAAGCTGACAACTTGGCAATCATGGGAATTGCGCGTCTTTATCCGACACCACAGCATATAATTATCTCTAGCATAGAGCATTCCGCAGTATCAGAAACCGCGCGACAACTTGAACAATTGGGATGGGAAGTGACGCGCCTACCAGTAGATAAATTTGGGCGAGTTCACCCTTGGGATTTGCAGCAGTCAGTGCGATCGAATACAGTGTTAATTTCGATCATTTACGGACAAAGCGAAGTTGGTACGCTACAACCAATTGAAGCATTGGGACAAATTGCGCGCGATCGCCATATCCTGTTTCATACCGATGCAGTTCAAGTTGCCGGCAGACTGCCGATAGACGTGCAGAAACTGCCCGTAGACTTGCTTTCGCTGTCCAGCCACAAGCTGTACGGGCCCCAAGGTACGGGGGCGCTTTACGTGCGTCCTGGTGTCGAATTAGCGCCAATATTGACTGGCGGTGGGCAAGAATTAAAACTACGTTCTGGGACGCAAGCAGTGCCGATCATTGTCGGTTTTGGGGTGGCGGCGGAATTAGCATCGCAGGAAATGGATGCGGAAACTGCGAGATTAATTGAATTGCGCGATCGGCTTTTTGACCGATTAGCCGACGTACCCAGTTTAGTACCAACAGGCGATCGATATTGCCGACTCCCACACCATGTCAGTTTTTGCATTGTTTCTCCCGACGGCGACACAGGGAAAGTGACGGGCAAAACTTTAGTCCGACAGCTCAATTTAGCGGGAATTGGGATTAGTTCCGGTTCTGCTTGTAACAGTGGCAAACTGACTCCGAGTCCGATATTATTGGCAATGGGATATAGCAAAACTATGGCTGTTGGTGGAATTCGTTTGAGTTTGGGGCGGGAAACGACGGAAGCTGATATTGATTGGACTACAAGTGCGATCGAGCAAATTTTGGATAGATTAATGCCAAAGGTAGCATTATCTAGGCGTTAGTAATGATTCGGCGATTGAAATCGTGTTCAAACACAAAATCCGAGCGTTCTCATTTACAATCAAATAAAGTCACCATTAAATTTGGGGAAACAGCAATGGTTACACAACTGCAATCTCCTGACAAACAAAATATCATCTACCCCGACGATAACGGAGAACCGATGTCAGATAATACCGAGCAGTTTCGATTAATCGTTTGGATTAAGGAAAATTCCGAACTATTGTTTGCGAATGACCCGAATGTTTTTATTGCGGGCGACTTACTTTGGTATCCCGTTGAAGGAAATAATAAACTTTGCCAAGCACCGGATGTGATGGTGGTTTTTGGTAGACCAAAAGGATATCGAGGTTCTTATCAACAATGGCATGAAGATCGTATTCCGCCGCAAGTCGTGTTTGAAATTTGGTCGCCGGGAAATCGGCCTGCTCCGATGATTAAAAAGTTCAAATTTTACGAACGTTACGGTGTGGAAGAATACTATTTATACGAACCACAAACATTAGAATTGACAGGATGGCAACGTCAAGA
>ENA-OBIT01001139-OBIT01001139.1-metagenomes-genome-assembly--contig:-NODE-1139-length-10293-cov-4.9875_pt1 | contig 10293 bp, 14 predicted proteins | sample MGYA00153386_OBIT01 | MGnify analysis MGYA00153386 | reverse complement strand
CGAGGGATGGCCGGCATTGCCACTGCGACGCCAAGCACCCGCTGCCTAGAATCGCGCCATGCAGGAATCTGATCTCCCCGGGCTGACGGCCCAGGTGCTGTGGGCTTCCTTCGCGTTGGCGGCCGTCTTCGGTGCCATCGCCCAGCGGACCCACTTCTGCACCATGGGTGCGGTGGCCGACATCGTCAACATCGGCGACTGGACCCGCATGCGCATGTGGCTGTTGGCCATCGCCGTGGCCATGCTGGGCTTCAATCTCATGGTCGGCCTGGGCTGGGTGCAGGCCGGACAGTCGGTGTACGCCGCGCCGCGGCTGATCTGGCTGTCCAACCTCGTGGGCGGGCTGATGTTCGGCTTCGGCATGGTGCTGGCCTCGGGCTGTGGCAGCAAGACGCTGGTGCGCATCGGCGGCGGCAGCCTGAAATCGCTGGTGGTTTTCGCGGTGCTGGGCATCGCCGCCTACGCCACGCTGCGCGGCATCACCGGCGTGGCGCGCGTGGCCAGTGTGGACACCGTCGCCGCCGTGCTGCCGGTCGGGCAGGACCTGCCCTCGCTGGCCGCACACGCGCTGGGGGGCGGGCGCCAGACCTGGGCGTTGCTGCTCGGCGGGGTCCTCGGCGCGGCGCTGATCGGCTTCGTGCTGGCGCGGCCCGAGGGTCGGACCGGCGAGGTCTGGCTGGCCGGCCTGGGCCTGGGCGCGGTGGTGGTGGGGGTGTGGTGGGTGTCGGGTCGGCTCGGTCACCTGATGGAGCATCCGCTGACTCTGGAAGAGGTCTTCCTGGCCACCAACACGCAACGCATGGAATCGCTGACCTTCGTCGCGCCCATCGCCTACACCGTCGACTGGCTGATCCTGTTCAGCGACAAGAGCAAGCTGCTGACCATCGGCATCGTCACCACCCTGGGTGTGGTGTTCGGCTCGGCGGCAGTGGCCCTGTCGACCCGGGTCTTTCGCTGGGAGGGTTTCGCTGGCTCCGAAGACACGGCCAACCACCTCGTGGGTGCCGTGATGATGGGCGTGGGCGGCGTCACCGCCATGGGATGCACGGTAGGGCAGGGCATGTCGGGCGTGTCGACGCTGGCCATCGGCAGCTTCATCGCCCTGGCCGCCATCATGGCCGGCGCGGTGGCAGGTGTGCGCTGGCAGGTCTGGCGGTTGGAACAAGGGGCGTGATCAGCACGCTCGCGGCGGCGCCCGAGGCCGCCGACCTCGAACGCCGTTTCGGCGGCCTGCGCAGGCTGTATGGCGATGCCGGCTACACCCGGCTGCGCCAGGCCCGCGCGGCCGTGGTGGGGCTGGGCGGCGTGGGTTCCTGGGCCGTCGAAGCACTGGCCCGCAGTGGCGTGGCCACGTTGGTGCTGATCGACCTCGACCACGTGGCCGAATCCAACATCAACCGCCAGGTGCACGCCCTGGGCAGCACGCTGGGTCAGGCCAAGACCGAGGCCTTGCGCACACGCATCCGCGACATCCATCCCGGCTGCACCGTGCACGCCGTGGAAGACTTCGTGCAGCCCGACAACTGGCCGGCCCTCCTGCCGTGCGAGGTGGACGTTCTGATCGACGCCTGCGATCAGGTGCGCGCCAAGGCGGCACTCGCTCAGTGGGCGCTGGCGCAGGGCGTGCCCATCGTCTGCGTGGGCGCGGCGGGGGGCAAGACGCACGCCGAACTGGTCGACGTGGCCGACTTGGCCGAGGTGACGCACGACCCCTTGCTGGCCAGCCTGCGCCAGCGGCTGCGCCAGGCCACGCGAGTGCAAGTCGCCGCCGATGCCGCATCCGGCAGCCGCGAGACACGCCCCGGTGCGCGGCAGGCTTCGCCGATGGGCGTGCGCTGCGTGTACTCGCGCGAAAGCGTGTCCGGTGACGCCCTCCGCAGCGACGCCGGCGCACCGCTGGCCTGTCACGGCTACGGCTCCAGCGTGGCCGTCACCGCCACCTTCGGCATGGTGGCCGCAGGCGTTGCCATCGCATGCCTCATGGGCGCCACAACGCTCCGGGATGGTGCGAAGATCGATCTATAATTGGTGGCTCAGCGGACGGGTCGTTAGCTCAGTCGGTAGAGCAGCGGACTTTTAATCCGTTGGTCGCGTGTTCGAGTCACGCACGACCCACCACGTGAATCAGAACCACCGCGCGGACACACCTCGCACCGACGCGACGCGGGCCCTCCGCGCCGACCGACCGCGCGAAAGAATTTTCCGGGGCTCTTAGCTCAGTTGGTAGAGCAGCGGACTCTTAATCCGTTGGTCGACAGTTCGAATCTGTCAGGGCCCACCAACAAAATCAACGGCTTAGGCGATCTTGCCTAGGCCGTTGGCCTTTGTGGCGTAGCCGATTCGTACCCAAAGAACGCGTCTAACTTGGCCGATGCTCGTTGCAGCTCGCAGGACCCGACGTGAGCGTAGCGATCCACCATCGCCGTCGTCTGCCAGCCCCCTAGACGCTGGATCTCGTGGGTTGGTACGCCGGCCTTCCGAAGGGCTGTCGCGAACGTGTGCCGAAGGTCGTGCCACTTGAAGTCCTCGATCCCGGCTCGCTTAAGCGCCGATGTCCAAGCCTTGGTGTTGACCTGGCTGATCGGCTCACCCCGGAAGGTGAACACCCGGGAAGGGTGCTTGCCGATCTGCTTTCTCAACACCGAGAGCGCCATTTCGTTCAAGGGCACTGCATGCGGCTTGCCGTTCTTGTGCTTGCTACCAGGTATCCATGCATGCCCACGCTCAATGTCGACGCAGTCCCAGTCCAAGCCCTTCACGTTGGCCTGCCGCAGCCCAGTTGCCACCGAGAAAACGGCCATGTCGGCCAGGTGCTCGGGCAGCTCTTTCAGCAGCCGCTCGAACTCCGGAACGGTCAGGGACCGCACACGGCCTTCAGCTTCCTTGAACAGCTTGATCTTCGGTACCCGCTCGGTCCACTCCCACTCGTTGCATGCGCGCCGCAAGATGGCGCGGATCAACGCGAGGTAGCGATTCGTCGTCCCGGCTTTCGCGAGCTTCTCCCTGTCGAATTTAATGCGGTCGATCAGCGTCCGGTCGATCTGATCAAGGTGTTTGTCTCCTAGGTAAGGGTGTAGCCACCGAAGCTTTGCGATGTCGTCACCGTGCGAGGCCTTGTGCTTCGTTTCCAAGATCCATCGTTCGGCCGCCTCCTGCCAGTCGTGTCTAGGCTTCACGCCGAGCCGTTCTTGCTCCCATCGAGCGTGCGCAAGTCGGTCGTGGACCTCTTGCGCCTCTCGTCGGTTGGCAGTCCCAGTGCTCTGCTGTAGAGGCTTCGATTCACCCCGGATGGGCGGTAATTTGACCCACCAGTAAGGTGAGTCCTTGCGTTCGTAGATCGGCATTCAGATTTCTCCTGAAGTTCGACCACGGACACACGCGCTTGCGATCTTGTCACAAGGAAGTCGACGAGCAGAGACTCGACGAACACCCAGGCCCGCCCGACCTTGCAGGACGGCACGCTGCCGGCCCGTGCGAGCTTCTCCAGGGTCTTGGGATGTACCTTCAGCAGCTGGGCCGCCTCGATGAGATTGAGCGTGACCATGGCTCATGCAGCACCGTTGGTAGGCTGGGGCCGGCGGTGCAGCCAGGTGAAGGGCCCATCGGCGCGGAACGGTCGGCCGTGCTGGTGGACCCGGAGCAACCCATAGGCATCGCCGAGCCACGCGCGCTTGAACTCCGATGGCCAGACGACCGCATCCGGGCCGACCCAACCCCCGCCGAGTGCCGGCCGCCAGTCGTCGAAGATATCGGCGCGTGACTGGACGAAGCCGGGCATGCGGAGCCACCGAGCTGCGCGGCGCATCGAATGGTCCAGACCACCGACGCCGTGCATACGGGCGCCGTCCGGAAGACGCAGAGCGCCCGAGCCCTTGCTCAAGTATTTCAGGAGGTACGGGACGGCAGCACGCGCCCGCTCGGTACGGGTGGAGCCGTGCAGCCACCATCCCGCTGAATCTGGCATGGGGAGCTTCTTGCCGTGCGGCAGCCATAGCGCCAGGTGGTAGTGGATGGCACCGCGCGCCTGCAGCTCCGCGACCCACACGTACCGGCACTTGACCCGTTCCGCTTTGCACCAGTGGCGGATGTGATCGAGGAGCGTCGAAACGTGCTTTGGCTGCCAGTCGTTGCCATCCCGGTAGGTGAGCGTCACCATGACGACCGAGTCCGTCCGAAAGCCCGATCGACTGCACACATGCGCCCGCGCCGCGAACCCGACCGATCGACGCATCCGGGCGAGCCGGCCAGCGTGGGCGGGAGGTACAAAGCCCCCGAGCTCATCCCTTAGCGCCGCGGCTTCAGCCGCACAGGATGCTTTCTGACTTGTTGGAACTGAGACAAGCCCAGGCGGCTGCGCCGCCGCGCACTCGTTGACCTCGAACATGACCACCTCTTCGCATGCGCGACGGGCGGTAAGACGGGTGGCCAGTGAGCCGCTCATATCGACCGCCCGTCAGTTGTTGACGGGAAGCGCGATACGGAGGAGGGGCTACGGGTGGGTCTCCGAACTACTTACCCACATGGCGAGGATGGTGCCGTGGACTTACGCTTCGCATGGTGGCCGATTTCCACCAGCGCAAATCTGCCTCAAGGCTATCACATGGCGCCGGAAGAGCAGCATCCGCGCAGCTGCCAGCGTCTAACCCAGCCGCCCCGCGGGGCGGTGCAGCTGGGAGACCCGCTGGACAGTGCGCGGCCGCATCGTGGCGCGCGACGGCCGTCGCCGCGGGGGAAGCATCGCGGCACGCATGCATCGCTGCCGCTGGCTGTTCAGTAGTTGCCCGGCCGGGTACCCCGGCCTCTGCTTCCGCGGCCGCTGCGCGGCCAGCTTTCCTGGGGGCTACCGCCCCCAGCCCCCCGCTTGAATCGCGTTAACCGTTCTGAGTGGTTGTCGAGCCTGGTAGTCGCGCTACATTGCAGGCTGGGGAATAGAGCCGTGCCAGTCTCGGCATGGCCTAAAAGGAGATCGGCGAGCATGCAAGAACCAGATATGCAAACGCTTCGGGTACGTGATGTCTTCGTTCCAGGCGGCTATCCGCGCTACACCTACCAAGATCGCAAGAAGTTTCAGATCGAGGAAAAGTTGCGCGACGCACTTGAACGCCTCAATAAATTGATTGCAGTGGCCGGCCCCACCAAGTCAGGAAAGACTGTTCTTGTCAGACGCGTTGTTGATTTGGCAGATCGCGTCTGGATTGAGGGCGGCCACATCAAGTCAATTTCCGATGTGTGGGCGTTAATCGGTGACGCGCTCGGGATACCAAATTCAAAGACAGAAGCAAACTCAATCTTTGAGGAAAATGGTAAGTCGTACGAAATCGACTCAAGCTTCAAGCCCGTGGGTATCGGAGGGGGCACGAAAGCGAGCGAAATCGACAAAGATGCGAAGAGTCAGACCCTTTCAAGAACCTTCGGGAGCGTAGCATCGAAGGCAGCAGTGGACGCGCTCCTTCGCGAACGCAAAGTTCTCGTAATCGATGACTTCCATTACCTGCCTGCTGAGCTGCAGTCAGAACTCGTCCGTGCGCTCAAGCCGGCGGTTTTCGAGGGGCTCCAAGTCGTCCTTATTCTCATTCCTCATAGGATGCATGAGGCAGCAAGAGCAGAAATGGACTTGGACGGGCGCACCGTCACCATACCCATACCGGAGTGGCAACCGGAAGAACTTTTTAGCATCGGAGAGACCGGCTTCGATCAATTACGACTTAGCTACTTGCCGTCAACAATCGATCATCTGGTTCGTGAGACCTTCTGCAGCCCGCACCTGATGCAAGACTTTTGCTCCAGCCTATGCAATAAATGCAATATTAAGGAGGAGTATCGAGGGGAGTTGTCTGGTCCACGTATTGCACTGCCTGTTGACAGCAGAGAATTTTTTCAGTCTTTCGCGCAGTCTATATCACCTGAGGCATTTAAGGCTCTTAGAAAAGGACCGGACCGTACGAATAGAAAGGATCGAGACCTAAATGCCGGCGGTACTTGCGATACTTATGAAGCTGTCTTACTTGCGCTTCATGAGTTAGGTGCAAGCACTCCGGTGGACTGGACTCTACTAAGAAGGGCACTTCAAGTTGTTTTAAAGGACGTTCCGCAACAACACGAGGTTACTCGTGCGCTCGAGAAGATGGACGAGATAGCAAAGGACCTTCAGGGCGAACCGGTAATCGACTACGCGAACGGTGAGTTGCATCTGGTCGACCCGTTTTTTCGCTATTACCTCAAGTGGAACACGCAGATCATGGATGAGGCAACGTAGAGTGGCCACGGCCAGATGTCGTACTTCATGTGGGTGGCGTAGCCAGAACGTAGCTACTCTCCACGCCCTACTGCGCCAATGGACTAGAAGTGGCTCCCGACTTACCTAGGCGTGCGTCCGATGGTCACCATCAAACTAGGCCCGGGAGCCTTCTCTTAATCCGTTGGTCGACAGTTCGAATCTGTCAGGGCCCACCACCATCCATGAGGGTTAGTAGCGGAGTAGCTACTAACCTTTCTTGGTTTCTGGGGTCGCAGTAGCCTATTAGTAGCCACTCGCGCGCGCATGCCCTTCTAAATCATCGCCGACCGCCGCGTCGGTCACTGTCCGAGCTTGCGCGTGTTCGAGTGCGCATGCTCTCGGTTTGCCGCAACCGGATCCCAATCGAAAATCCACGTAAAACATCGACTTGCGAGCGCTCCAGAACAAAAGTAAGGCGCAACCTTGGTTTTCATGGCGACCCACTCCGCGACTTGGTAGCGCGCGGCTTATGTCTGCACGCGTCCGGGCGCCGGGGCTTCGAAGCAAACCGTGGCCGGCAGCGACATCTCGGCCACAGTTGGCGAGTCCCAGGTGCTGCACCATCACGCGCATCGTGGCGCACGCCGACACTGAATCGGCCGGCGCTGCTGCGGCGCGGGGCCTGAAGTCATCAAGGCCTTTGCCGCCGAATTGAAGTGGTACGGGCTTCGACAGCAGCATCGTGTCGCGCTTGTTCTCATGCTGCCCTTAAATGCGCGGACTGATCCGCTCTTTGACCCGCGCATGAATGAGATGCTGACCGGCGTCGCAGGCACCGTCGGCGGCAAGTTCAATGTCCGCAACAATCAAGTCGGTCAATCTGCAGCGCGCAGCGAAGCTATGCCGTCTTCGAACTCCTGGACGCACTGCGCGAGCGCGTGTGGGTCCAGCACGGCCTGCAGATCCAACAGGTGCTTCGTTGCCAGCAGCGAGCCGCCGCGCAAGACGCCCCAGACGACATCGACGAAGCCGATGTGCCGTTCTGATCGGACGGCATCCCACCAGCAATGCCGGCGCCGGCGGTCAACGCAGCAGCCCGACCAGAATAGACCGGCCCGGCGGACCAATCAGAAGCGCGGCCTCACAGCCAGATTTGCGCGCTGGCTCACAACCGCCAACAAGCTGAGGACTTCACCAACCTCGGATTTGCAGAAATTGTGAGCGTCGAGTTCGTTCTCGATGCCAACGTCATCGGAATGAAGCTGGGTAGAAATTGCACGCTCCGGTTGAGGGAAACTCAGATCAAGAGATTCGACTGCGCCGACATCGGGTCGCGCAAGCCCTCCTCCTAACAGAAGAGATCGCCATCGACACCAGGCTCCCACCCCCACCCGTCCCGTCCATCGCCTCCGTCGGCCAAGCCATGGGGGCCGTGGCGCCCCTGCACCTAGACCGGCGTTGGCGGAACCTAATGGTCCCAGGGCTCGATTCAGAACGGGCAGTTCTTTCGCCTGATCACGGGAGAGGCGAGCCCCCTGGGCAACCTGGCCATCCTGCGCGAGTCGGCTGATGCCCGCGTCGTCGAGGAGGCGGTCGCGCCTTTGCTGAATGTCTCGCAACCGACCGCCGTGCTTTTTGTGGCGGGCGTCAGCGATGCAATCGCAGGGCAATTGACCGCCCAGGGCTTCTCGAAGATGGATCCGATGCCCGCGATGGCCGTGGACATCGCCGCTCTGGTCCCCACCACGCCCGCGGAGGGTTGCGAACTTCTCCGGGTGAGTCCAGCCGAAGATGCAACGGCTTGGGCCGACGTGGTCTCCGCCGGTTTCGAACTGCCACGGGGGCTAGCACGCATGCTCTCGCCGGAAGTGCTGGGTGCCAGCACCGAACCCGATGCCCCGGTTTAGTTCTTCGGCATCCGGGCCGGCGGAAAGATCGTCGCGACTTCCATGCTTTACCTCGCCGACGGGCTGGCGGGCATCTACTGCGTGGCCACGCTGCCCGCAGAACAGGGACGCGGTCTGGCAGCACACGTCACTGCCGAAGCCTTGCGGGCCGCTGGTCGGCTGGGCTACGGCGTCGGCCTCCTGCAGTCCTCGGCCGTAAGGCATTCCGTCTACCTGGGGCTGGGATTCCGCGACGTCGGATCGGTGCTGATGTTCATCCGGATGCCCGGCTGAAGCGAATTCGCCGTGGCCCCCGCCCCCGCCGGATAAAGCCCCCTCACGCCCTGGCCTGCCTGCCTACCAGTCGGCCAGCGCCGCCAGTCTGGGCCCAGCAGGAAGACAGCGTGCCGGAGTCTCTGATGTCCTCGCGTTCCAGCTCCGGGCGCAGCCGGCCTCAGAAGCACACGAACTCGCTGGAGGCCCTGTGCCGAATGGACAAGGTGTTGTCCGAAATTGGATCAGTTCAGTTGATGATCCGAGCCTGGCTGTACCGCGAGCGGTAGCGTGCCTGGGTTCGACCTTAAACATCACCCCCTACTCCATCCTTGTGTCGTGCTGCAATCGCATATCCAGCCCCCCCTAACCCAATGGAGACACGGCGTCGAGTGGTCTGCCGGGGACTGTCGAACAGTGTTAGGCTGATTCAAACGCTGTGTTGAGACGGAAGACATCTATGACTGCACGATACCTGCTCGCCGCCTTGTCGCTGGGGTCTGCCACTTTGGGCGCGAGCGGAGTCGCCATGGCCACCGCCAACCTTGGCGGCGTAGTGTCCGTGCATGCAAACAGCGGTGTCTGCAACGCCAGTGCACTTATCCCAGGCAACACGCTGCAGGACAGTTTCCAACTTGACCGATCGACCGCCTGCGCCGGCGGTTCGGCCAGTGCAGATATTCGCGCCAGCGCGGCCAGTGGTTCCGTCGGCGTGCGCGCAACCTCGTTGGGCAACGGCCTTGCAAGCAGCAGCGCAACGGCCGTGGTTCAGTTCTCCGACGAGTGGACGATTACCGTGCCCGCCGGAACGCCGCGGGGCACGATCAACCTGCCTATGGCGCTCCACCTCGACGGCACTGTCTCGCCGGGGGCAAAGGTCAATCCGCTCTACGGGGGGCGATTCCTCGAATATGTACTGTCGATCGGCGAGCAGTTTTCCTTCAACGTGCTGGGGGCTAACGGTCACGTGTCCACGTTCGGCGCGTTCTCGCAGACCTTCAACGGTGTTGTCGGGTTCAGTTACAGCGGTCAGCCATTGAAGGTGGCGCTCAAGATGAACGTCTCAATACCCGGATTGCTTGAAGGCTCTGTCGACTTTTACAACACGGCGGCAGCCTCGATGACGCTGCCGGCCGGCTATTCGGCGAGCACATCGTCAGGGATACCGCTGGTCTTCGCGCCAATTCCCGAGCCGTCTAACGGCGCCTTGCTGACAGGCGGTCTGTTGGCCTTGGCGCTGGTCCGCCGCGTCACAGGCCGCAGGGTAGCAGTTGGCGTGAGCGTCAACGGCTAGGCCCGGTTGCAGCGGCGGCTTCATGGCGGCCAAGCCCGTCGTCGAGAATGCAGCCACCCGGAAGGTTCAAACCGAGCGCCGCTGGCCAGGTGGTGTTGTAGTGCAGGTCCCCTCCCCCGGGTTCGACATCGCACTGTGTTTGGCGATGTTGTCGTTGGAGTTCATGCAGCGCCCGTCCGCGCCTGCTTTCCGGCCCGTTATTGAAGCCATCTCGGATGTGCGCAGCGGCGGGTGGCGGCTTTGTGGTTGCGAATGTCGCTGCGGGTAGTTCCGCACAGGGTCGGCAGTGTGAGTACGCGACCTTCGGATGCAGTCCATCAGCCGGGTCAGCGAGGCGCGATACGACGACGAAGCAACCCAGGACGAAGACCAGGAGTTTGACGACCCGCAGGAACCCCATCGCGCCGCCAGTGCCAGGAACGCCGACCTCATGAGCGACATGATGAAGGTCTCGTCGCCTGGGGCCGGCGCGAGACGACCGATCCGGCCGTTGATGATCTGGCTGTGACCCACGAGCGTTCGAAGACGTGCCAGGACAGGCCGATCAGGATCAGGCACAAGGGGATCAGGAAGACCACCCTGCCCACCGCGTCGATGATGGCGTTGGTGCGCGCGGTCAGTTC
>ENA-OBIT01001136-OBIT01001136.1-metagenomes-genome-assembly--contig:-NODE-1136-length-10310-cov-5.86095_pt1 | contig 10310 bp, 9 predicted proteins | sample MGYA00153386_OBIT01 | MGnify analysis MGYA00153386 | reverse complement strand
ATCTGATGCGGCCGTGGGCGATGGGCCGCAAGGCCTGGTTGTTCGCCGGCAGTGAACTGGCCGGCCAACGCGCGGCCGTGGTGATGAGCCTGGTGCAATCAGCCAAGCTCAGCGGGCATGACCCGTGGGCTTACCTCAAGGACGTGCTCAGCCGGCTGCCAACACATCTGAACAGCCGTATCGACGAACTGCTGCCGCATCTCTGGCAGCCGGCAAGCTGAATCGCGCGAACAGCCGTTCGTCAAGGTGGTGTGGCTGGATGCTTACCGCCGATCTGCCTGTCGCACCACTTCATGTGCTCCTCGAGTTCGCGCCAGTGCTCGAAGGCGCGCTGCACCACCAGCCGGGCGCGCCCGTGGAGCTCGTTGCTCGCGTCCTCGATCACGTCGGCCAGCGCTGCACGCAGCACCTTGGGGCTCTTGCCGAACACCAGATCGAACTCCGACAACACCCGCCGGATGCGATTGATGCACGCGGTGCGCTCCTCCTTCTGACCCTCACGCACACGGTGCAGCGCCATCACGCCTTGCTGCTCGGCCGTCTTGATCGACACGAAGCGCATCGTGGGCCGCGACGCGGCCTCGCACACCGCCGCCGCGTCGGTCATGTCGTTCTTGCCGGCAGGCTTCCATCGCCACCCACCCGCAGCGCATGCGCACGCACCGCGGCAGATTCGGTGGCGCTGTGGGGTTGGTCCGACGTAACGGCGTTTATGCTTTAAGCGCCGACCTGGCTGCAGATTTGGCCGGGCAATTTGCTGTCAGGTTTTCACGAGCTCGCATGTGGGCTTGCCACAGCGGTTCCGCCGCCGCTGCCGCGTGCTTGCCATGCCAGGCGGCCCCCGCACTCTGCGGCGGCACAATGCAGTCGTGATGCGTTGCCGCGAGTCCGCCCTTGCCGCTTGTCTGGCCACCGGCCTGCTGGCGGGCTGCGCGACGCGTTCGGCCGACGTGAAGCCGCTGGCGGCCAGCCCTGCAGACTTCGCCGGTTGGTCCTGCACCCGCATCGACGACGAACTCGACAAGGTGCAGCAACGTGCCGCCGACGTGGCCTACACGGTCGACGAGCGTGCGGGCAACAACATCATGGCGCTGGGATTGGGCGTCACCGTGTTCTGGCCCGCGATCCTGGCCATGCGGCCCGACGGTCTTGAAGCTGCCGACCTGGCCCGGCTGAAGGGTCGTGACGAGGCCTTGCGCGTGGCCGCCGCGGCGCAGGGCTGTCCGTCCGTCGGGGTCGAGTTGGCAGCCGCAAGGGCCGCGAGTCTGCCGCTCGGGCTGGGTGATCGCCTCGTCTACGAAGAACGGCGCGGCCTTCGCCAGCCGGGTACCGAGTGGTCGCTGCGCCTTGAGGCACTGCGTCGCAACGAGTTGGATTTCACGCTGGACGGCGCAGGCGGTGGGGAGCCTTGGCGGCAGGACATGGCCGGCAACGTCAACACAGCGCCGCGGGGTTGGCTGCAATGGACCCGCCTGCTGCGATCGGAGCTGGGTCTGGGGCAGGTGATTGCGGGTGACATCGTGGTAGCCGGTGATCCGCTGGCGCGGGCTCGCATGCGCGGGCAGGTGGTGGCCGTGGGGCCGCAAACCGTGGCAGGACGACGTTTCGACGTGGCCGTGATCGAGCTGTTCGGCGACGCCACCATGGGCGAGGCTTACACCCGCATCGACGGCGCCATCGCCGTGGACAGGCACAGCGGTGTGCTGCTTCGGATGGACCTGCGCTGCGCCGAGCCGGCGTTCAACCTGCAGCGCCGCCTGGCGCGCGTGGTGTCGTCGACCCCTGCCGTCCCTTAGCTGCGGGGCGTCGCGCTTCGGCGCCAGCGCTGCACTTATCTTTACTGCGCACGCACAGGGCCGATACGGCCGGCGCGCAGCATTCAATCTCCAAAACCTGCTTCCAGGAGCCACTCGATGAACAATCTCAGATCCGACTTCCCCGCCCGCGCATTCCGTTTGTTCACGCTGACTGCCCTGATCGGCTTCATCGGCGCGGTGTCGCAGATCTCCCACGCCGCCCCTGGCGGACACGGTGCCATGGGCGGGCACGGCGACATGGCTGCGATGGGCGGCCGCGGCACGGGCATGGACGGAGGTGGTCAGATGGGCCACATGGGCCACATGAGCCGCGTGCTGGACCGCGTCGGCGCCAGCGCCGAGCAGAAGGCGCAGATCAAAACCATCATGGAGTCCGCACACAACGAACTCAAGCCGGTGCATGCCCAGATGAAGCTGCTGCGTGACCAGAGCACCGCGCTATTCACCCAACCTGCGGTCGACGCCAACGCCGCAGAAGCTTTGCGCCTGCAGATGCAGACGCTGCACAGCCAAGTCAGCAAGCGCATGCTGCAGGCCATGGTCGAGTCCAGCCGCGTGCTCACGCCCGACCAGCGCGCCAAGATGGCCGACATGATGAACAAGCGCCGTGCCATGGCAGAGCGCCACCGCGCCGAAGCCGAGTCGCTGATGGGCAAACCGGCCGGGGCCAGGTAAGCATGCAACCGCGGGGCCGGTTGGCCGGGGTGGATTTGAGCGGCCCCGTCGACGCCGGCGTCAGCCAGATCGCTTGGCCCGCGGGCTCGCGGTCCCTGTGTGAAACTCGCGCCGTGGCCAGCCGACTGCTGTTGATCGACGACGATATCCGCTTGACCGAAATGGTCGGCGAGTATCTCCGCCGCAGCGGTTTCGAGGTCGACACTGCCGGTTCGCTGGCCGCCGGCCGAGAACGCCTGAAGCTGATTCACTACGACGCGCTGCTGCTGGACCTGATGCTGCCCGACGGCGACGGCCTGGACCTGACCCGCGAGCTGCGCGCTCAGCCGCGCACCCGCCGCCTGCCGCTGTTGATGCTGACGGCCCGTGGCGAGCCGATGGACCGCATCGTCGGCTTGGAGATCGGCGCCGATGACTACCTGGGCAAGCCTTTCGAGCCGCGCGAGTTGCTGGCGCGGGTCAAAGCATTGCTGCGGCGGTCGGCTCCAGACTTGTCGCCCGACGAAATCCTGGTCTTCGGCCGCCTGGAGATCGATTTGGGCGCGCGCCAAGCCAGGCTCGACGGCGCGCCTTGCGACCTTACCAGCCACCAGTTCGACCTGCTCAGCGTGCTGGCGCAAAGCCCGGGGCGTGTGCTGTCGCGCGATCAGATCATGGACGCGCTCAAGGGCCACCCGCTTGAAGCCTTCGACCGCAGCATCGACGTGCACATTTCGCGCATCCGCGCGCTCATCGAGGACGACCCCAAGTCGCCGCGCCGTGTGCTCACGGTTCGCGGTGCCGGCTACGTGTTCGCGCGCCGGCAGGACGCCGCGGAGTAGCGCCCGCTAAATGCGCTCGCTGACCCTGCGCATCTACGTCACCGTGGTGGCGGCGCTGGCGTTGTTTGCGCTGGGTTCGGGCTGGCTGGTGCAGCGGCACTTCGAAGAGCAGCGTGGCCGAGTCGAGGCCGCCGTGCGCGAACGTGGCGAAGCCTGGGGCGACCTCATCCAGCGCGCGCTGCCCCCTGCCGACACACCGGCCGCCGAGCAGGGCGCCGCGCTGCGTGACTGGTCTCAGCGCCTGCGCGTGCCGATGGCGTTGGACGACGCGAAGGGCGTGCGCATCGCCGCGTCGGACGCGTACATCCGCCGCGACCTGGACAACCCGGCCTTGATTAACCGCGTGCAGACCATCGTTCTCGACGACGGGCGCGTCTTGCGCGCGACGCGGCCCGCCGCTGGACGCGGCATGCCGGGCGCGCGGCCGGGCGGGGCAGGCGTGCCGCCAGGCGAACCGCGACTGATGCCCGGGCTGCTGCGCCTGCCCTGGTTGCCCGAGGGCATGGGGCTGGCGTTGCTGCTGATCATCATCTTCATGGCCGTGGCCGCCGGTTCCTGGCCGGTGGTGCGACGCCTGACGCGGCGGCTCGAGGCCTTGAAGCAGGGCGTGGAAGCCTTTGGAGCGGGCGCACTGCACCAGCGCGTGGCGGAAGAAGGCCGCGACGAAGTGGCCGCGCTCGGCAGCAGCTTCAACCGCGCCGCGGCGCGCATCGAGGCGCTGCTGCGCTCGCACCAGAGTCTGCTGGCCAACGCCAGCCACGAATTGCGCTCGCCCCTGGCGCGGCTGAAGATGGCCGTGCAGATGCTGGACGACAGCAGCGGCCCGCAGCGTGCGCGGCTGAAGCGCGAGATCGACACCAACATTGCCGAGCTCGATACGCTGGTCGAAGAGGTGCTGCTGGCCAGCCGGCTCGACGGCGCCGCGTCGACCCTGGTGCGCGAACCCGTCAACCTGCTGGCCGTGGCCGCCGAGGAGGCCGCCCGCGTGGGCGCCGTGGTGCAAGGCGTCGACGCGCAGGTGCGTGGCGACGAGAAGCTGCTGCGCCGCGCCGTGCGCAACCTGCTGGAGAACGCGCGCCGCTACGGTGGCGGCGATATCGACACCACCGTTCAGGCCACGCCTGCAGGCGCCGAGCTGCGAGTCTGCGACCGCGGCCCAGGCGTGCCCGAAGCGCATCGCGAACGCATCTTCGAAGCCTTCTTTCGCCTGCCCGGCCACGCCGAGCGCGAAGGCGGCGTGGGCCTGGGCCTGGCACTGGTGCGGCAGATCGCGCAAGCCCATGGTGGCAGCGTGCGCTGCGAGCTGCGCCCGGGCGGGGGCAGCTGCTTCGTGCTGAGCCTGCCGCGCGGCTGAAGCGCTGCACGCCCGCGCCGCGCCACTGCAGCTGCCGCGCCTGCATGGCAACGCGCTTCAGCCGTGGCGATTGGCGTCGTAACGCTGCTGCCTGAACATCCAAAGCAGGAAGGCGACGAGCCCCAACGCGGCCAGTGCCAGGCCGGCGCTGGATGCTGCCCAGAAGCCGCGCGCACCCTGCAGTTCGCCGGGTACGTTGCCTGTCAGATCGAAGGCCAGCACGTAGCCACCGCCCAGGCCCACGCCCCACAGTGCTACCAGATACACGATCAGCGGGACGGTGGCAATGCGGTAGACGCGAAGGATGAAAGCGGCCAGGGTTTGCGCCGCGTCGCCCAGGTGGAACCACACCAGCCAGGCCATCAACGGCAGGGCGGCAGCGACCACCGCGCCGTCGTGCGTGTAGGCGCCGACCAGCACGTCGCGCAGCATGTACACGGCGCCGGAGATCGTCGTCGCCACGGCGCAGGCCAGGGCCAGGCCATGCCAGGCGAGCCGGCGGGCGTCGGCGGCGTCTGCCGCGCCGATGCGCTGTGCCACCAAGGTCCCGGTGGCATTGCCCAGGGCCAGCGGCACCATGAACATGATGGATACCAGGTTGGCCGCGATCTGGTGCCCGGCCACGGCGGTGGTGCCCAGGCGCGATATGAACAGCGCCATGAAGGCGAAGCTGGTCACCTCGACCAGGATCGAGCCGCCCATCGGCAAGCCCAGTCGCAGCAGCGCCGCGATGTCGCGCCGGTGCGGCGCGTCCAGGCCCGGGCCCGGTCGGCCGGTCAGCTTGAAACGGGCGTAGAACGGGTCGCGCCGCAGCAGCCACACACCGGCCAGCACTTGCGTCCACATCGCCACGCAGGTCGAGATGCCGCAGCCCGCCACGCCCAACGCCGGGATGCCCAGCGCCGGCACGCCGAACACCAGCGCGGCCGACAGCGGCACCTTGACGGCCAGGCCGCCCAGCTGCAGCGCCATCACCGCCTTGGGCCGCGACACCGCGCCGCTAAAGCCGCGCAGCACCGTGAAGAGCAGCGACGCGGGCAGCGAGAACGCCAGCGCCAGCAGGTACAGGCGAACCTTTTCGGCCACCTCGGGCGAGGCCCGGGCCAGCGCCAGGAAGGGGCCGGGAAAGACCAGCACCGTGCTGCCCACGCACGACAAGGCCAGCGCAATCCACACCGCCTGGTGGGCCTGGCGCCCGGCCTCTTCCAGCCGCCCGGCGCCAAACAGCTGCCCAGCGACGGGGCCCACGCCCAGCACCACGCCCATGAAGCCGAGGAAGACAGTCACGAAGACCGCCGAGCCCACGGCCAGCGCGGCCAGGTCGATGGGCGACAGCCGTGCCACCAGCACGGTGTCGACCGTGGCGAAAGCCAGCACGGCCAGCTGGCCGATCAACACCGGCCAGGCCAGCGGGGCGATGCGGCGCACGCTGGCCGCGAATTGCGCTGCGGCTGAGGCCGCTGTCAAAGCAGCGTCGCCGCGTGCGGTGGCGAGAAGGTTTCCGGGGCAGCGTGGTCCACGCCGCGCGATTCACGGGCACGCTCGGCGTAGCGGTTGAAGCGCCACGCCGTGCCGTCCTGCGTAATGCGGCGCCAGACCTGGCGTTTCTCGACTGGTGAATAGGCCGGCCAGTGCTGCACTTCGTCGAACGTGCGGCCGCAGCCCTTGCACGCCGAGTCGCCCTGGCTGGTGGAGCAGATGGCGATGCACGGCGCGTCGGGGGTCGACCCATACCAGTCCAGCCAAGCCTGGCGCGCGCGGGCCGGCATGCTGGCGTCGTCGCATTCGGCCTCGTGGTAGTAAACCATCAAGGCATAGACCTCGGCCAGCGCCCTCACCTCGGCACAGGCGGTGATGCCGTCGGGCGAGGGCGACCGGTCGCGCCACCAGTTGATGGCCGATTCGATGTCGGTGATGTGGATGCCGGGCATGGGGGACGCGGGGAAGGGGGGGCGAGTGTACCCAGCGTCCCGCGCCGCTGTGCGCGACGGTGCGGACTTAGGTGGGCTGGTAACCGGCCTCGGTGAGACTGGCAACCACCGCGTCGCGCGAGGCGGTGGTGTCCACCTGCACCTGGCGCTTGGCCAAGTCGGCCTGCACCTTGGCTGCGGGGTCGGCGGCTGTTACGGCCTGCGTGATGGCGCGCACGCAGTGGCCGCAGGTCATGTTGGGGATGTTTAGGATCAGCATGGTGGGGCTCCTCGATGTCGTGAGTGGATGTGACGCATTTTGTCAATTGAGGTTGGCGCTTGCATTGTCAAGGGCGGGGTGCGGGCCACCCGACACGAATCACGCCGTGCCTCGGACGACCACTGCGGGTGCACGTGCCCTGACTGCGGATGAGGATGCGCCGCGCCTGCAGGCGATCGCGATCCTGCGTCAGGCGGGCCTGAGCTTCAGCGCAAGCCCAGGAAAGCCTTGACCGGCACGACGCTGCGCGCCGGGTCTTCTTCCTGCGGCACGTGGCCGAGTTCGGGGAACACCACGCGCTGGCTGCCGCTGATCAGGCGTTCGAACTCCACGCCCACCGCGGGTGGAATCAGCCGGTCGCGCCCGCCCCAAAGGATGAGCGTGGGCAGCTTCAGCGTGGCGATGCGTTCGGCGTCCTGACCCGGTTGCAGTCGGCTCATCAGCCGCCCCAGCGCGCGGCGGTTGCCGTCGCGCAGCGCCAGCTCGAAGTAGCGGTCCACCAGTTCGGCGTTCACACGCGTGGGGTCGCCGTACACGCTCACCAGGCTCTGCGTCACCACGGCGCGCGGCAGCACTTCTTCCATCAGCCAGTTCAGCGCCGGCACGCGCGCCACGATGAAACCCAGAGGCACCGACTCGGGCGTGAAGGCCGGCCCCAGCGCGTCTACGAGCACCAGCGAATGCACGCGCGCCGGCTGCAGCCAGGCGGTGCGCCAGGCGATCTCGCCGCCCAGCGAATTGCCGCCCAGCACCACCCGTTGCAGTTTCAATGCATCCAGCAGGTCGACGACGAAGCGCGCGTAGGCGTCGCCGCTGTAGTCGTGCTCGTCGTACGCGCCGATGAAGGGGCCGGTGAGTCCGAAACCCGGCAGGTCCAGTGTGATGACGCGCCGCTGGCCCTTGAGGGCGCTGACCCAGCCTTCCCAGGTGTGCAAACTGGCCCCGGTGCCGTGCAGCAGCACGACGGGCAACGGGTCATCGCGCGGGCCTTCGTCGCGCAGGTGCACGACCATGCCCTTGATGTCGACGAAGTTCGACGGCGCCGGCGCCCAGCGCGCTACCAGTGACTGCACGGCGCGGTCGGGCGCCCGCGACAGCGCCAGGGCCACTGCCGTCAGCATCAGCAGAATCCCGAACAGCCGAAGCAGGCGGCCCATCAAGGGGTTGCTGGCGGTGGCCGGAACGCGGCGCTGGGGGGCTGACACTGGACGCATTCTAGGAGCGCGCGCCGCGCCTGATCGCGCCAGATCGCTCGAGTCGGGCTGCCTAAAATGAGCCGCATGAGCTTCGTACACCTGCGCACCCACACCGAGTTTTCGGTCGTCGACGGCATCCTGCGCATCGACGCCGCGTCGGCCGCAGCCCGCGCCGACCAGCAGCCGGCCCTTGCCATCACCGACCTGAGCAATCTCTTCGGCGCCGTCAAGTTCTACCAGGCCTGCCGGGGCGCGGGCGTCAAGCCGCTGATCGGCGTGGATGTCTGGATGGAGCCCCTGGCCGGCGCCGGTGGTGGTGACAAGCACCCCAGCCGCTTGCTGTTGCTGGCGCAGGACCACACGGGCTACCTGCACCTGTGCGAACTGCTGGCGCGCGGCTGGGTGCTCAACGCGCAGCGCGCCCAGGCCTGGCTGAAGTGGGACTGGTTGGATCAACTGGGTGGTGGCCTGATCGCCCTGTCAGGCGGCGACGGCGGTGCTGTCGGCAGGGCCCTGCTGGCGGGCGACAGCGCACGCGCAAGCAGCGTGGCCAGCCGGTTGGCGGCGCTGTTCCCGCGCCGCTTCTACATCGAACTGCAGCGCGCCGGCCTGGCCAGCAACGAGGCCCACGTGCGCGCCGCCGTGCCGCTGGCGGCGGCCCTGGGCCTGCCGGTGGTGGCCACCCACCCGGTGCAGTTCCTGGAAGCCGACGACTTCGACGCCCACGAGGCCCGCGTTTGCGTGGCCGATGGCGAACTGCTGGCCAACCCGAAGCGAGTCAAGCGTTTCAGCCGCGAGCAATATTTCAAGACCCAGGCGCAGATGCAGGCCCTGTGGGCCGACTTGCCCAGCGCCGTCGCCAACACGGTGCAGATCGCGCGCCGCTGCAGCCTGCATCTGGTGCTGGGCAAGCCGCAGTTACCCGACTTCCCCACGCCGGTGGTCGACGGTGTGCAGCTGCCGATCGACGCCTACTTCCGCCAGGAATCGGTGGCTGGGCTGGAACGCCGCCTGGCCGCGCTGTACCCCGATGCGGCCCGCCGCGACGCCGAGCGCCCGCGCTACACACAGCGGCTGGAATTCGAGATCGAGACAATCGCGGGCATGGGCTTTCCGGGCTACTTCCTCATCGTGTCGGACTTCATCGTCTGGGCCAAGAGCCACGGCTGCCCGGTGGGCCCGGGGCGCGGCTCAGGCGCGGGGTCGCTGGTCGCGTACGCGCTGTTCATCACCGACCTGGACCCACTGCAGTTCCGCCTGCTGTTCGAGCGCTTCCTGAACCCCGAGCGCGTGTCGATGCCCGACTTCGACATCGACTTCTGCCAGGCCAACCGCGACCGCGTCATCGACTATGTGAAAGACAAGTACGGCCGCGATGCGGTGAGCCAGATCGCCACTTTCGGCACCATGGCCAGCAAGGCCGCGCTGCGCGATGTGGGCCGCGTGCTGGGCATGGGCTACGGCCATGTCGACTCCATCGCCAAGCTGGTGCCCGCGCCGCCGGGCAAGTCGGTGACCCTGGCGCGGGTTCCCGTGGCTCCTGACGCGCCCGAGCCCGGGCTCATCTACGCGCGCAAGGAATCGCCCGAGATCAACCAGCGCGAAGCCGCCGAAGAAGAGGTGGCCGAGTTGTTGACCCTGGCCATGCGGCTGGAAGGCATCGTGCGCAACGTCGGCATGCACGCGGGCGGGGTGCTGATCGCGCCGGGCAAGATCACCGATTTTTGTCCCCTCTATCAACAGCCCGGCAGCGACAGCGCCGTGAGCCAGTTCGACAAGGACGACGTCGAGGCCATCGGCCTGGTGAAGTTCGACTTTTTGGGCCTGGCCACACTGACCATCCTGGAACTGGCCAAGGACACCATCCGCGCGCGCCGCGCCGGCCGAGAAAACTTCAACTACGAAAACCTGCCGCTCGACGATGCCCGCGTCTACAAATTATTTTCCGAAGGCCGCACCGAAGCCGTGTTCCAGTTCGAAAGCCGCGGCATGCAAGGCATGCTGCGTGACGCACGGCCCAGCCGCCTCGAAGACCTGATCGCCCTGAACGCCATGTATCGGCCCGGACCGATGGAGAACATCCCGAGCTTTTGCGCCCGCAAGCACGGCAAGGAACCCATCACCTACCCGCATCCGCTGCTGGCCCCGGTGCTGGAAGAAACTTACGGCATCTTCGTGTACCAGGAACAAGTGATGTTGGCTGCGCAGGTGCTGGCCGGCTACAGCCTGGGCGGCGCCGACATCCTGCGCAAGGCCA
>ENA-OBIT01001135-OBIT01001135.1-metagenomes-genome-assembly--contig:-NODE-1135-length-10322-cov-2.78329_pt1 | contig 10322 bp, 7 predicted proteins | sample MGYA00153386_OBIT01 | MGnify analysis MGYA00153386 | reverse complement strand
AGGTAAAGTCTGGTGCGTAAGTCCTATTAGTGTAAACCTATTTCAGGACGAGACAACACGCTTTGGTGCATCTGGTACGCCCTGACGCTGACCTTTCGCATGATCGGTACGATGCGCATCAGGTCATTGGGTTTGTCGCCCCGCTTGTTGAGTTGAACGCTCACGGCTGGCATGACCCTAAGCATCGGATTACGGGTAGGTGAAGCGGTTGGGCACGCCTTTTGGTTTTATGCCTTGCTTGGTTTGAGTTGGGCTTATGCCTACCTGCGTCCAACCTTGTTTGGTGCCGATGCTTGATTCACGGAAATCCGATTCTGAAACAGAGTCGGATTTTTTGGGTTTATTTTTCACCGTCTTGCAAATGGTGATTTGCGAGAATTGGTGGAAATTTAAACTAAATGCTATTTTGCCCCAAATTACTAGGACCTACGAAATACAGCAGCGATAATTCAGACAGCTGCCCAGCACCTGGCCACAACCAGACTAACACATCTTCATCCGGGCTGGCAGCACATACGCTTTCGCCCTCGGACAAGCCGATCAAAGAAAACGCTGGAACGGACCGCTTAGACAGATAACCCAGACTACCCCGAAGCTGGTGACGGGTTACACAAAATAGAAAACTCAGGTACTTCAAGAATTAAAGCAAAATGCAACTTATCAAAACAGCGGTTGACGATTTGTCGGTAGCCAACCCGCTAAAGACCTATACGGTCAGCCAGATCATCACTTATTTCGCGGCTGACCTGTCGGCTTCCAGTAATTATCCGCGTCACGCCCGGGCTTACGTAATTTATTGTCTTCACAATGGCTTTGGCATCGACGAGTTCAGCAGAGTTCGCTACACGGCGGGGTTTCCGGCAAACCGAATTACACCGGTCCGACGATTTCTGAAATTCTTTGTTTCACTTGGTGAGATTCGGATTATCCCTGATCCAAAAAAACAATCGATTCCCCCGGCTGCCAATGAGTTAGTATTGCGCTTTATCCGGGAAGCCAAAAGCCTGCGGGGGGACCGATCAAAAGAAACCTACACCAAAGCCCTGAATGCTTTTTTTAGCTACGTCAGTCAGCAAGTTGCCCTGAATGAACCGGCCGGGCCGCGTTTAGCCGGGCCGTCGCTTCGTCGTACTAGCTCAGCTACGCTCAGCGGGCTGACGGTATCCGATTTTGTGCAGCATCTCAAGGATAACCACTACTCGGCCTTTACTATTAACCTTTACCTGTCGGCGCTCAAACAGTTAGCCAGTTGGTGCATCCGCCGACGCGAGGAGCTTAAGTTGAACGAAGAGCAGCTTAATGCCTTGCGTGACATCGATCAGGTGCGGGGGCTGGCCATTGAGCGGACTTTTTATAAGGATAGTCTGGAAGCGGGCGAGCGGCAGCAGGTATTGGGGGAGGTAGAGACCATTCGTGATAAAGCCGTGCTGGTCTTGTTGGGGCTGGAAGGGCTGCGAACGGTGGAGGTAACCCGGCTAAAGCTGGGTGATCTAGATTTTGAACGGCAGCAGTTACAGGTGTTAGGCAAAGGAAAAAGCACCAAAAAAGCCATTAAATTTTTCGCTGCTTGCCGGGAAGTACTACAGCAGTATTTGCAGGAGACTGACCGATGGCCCATCATTCACGGCCGACGGGGAGAGTACCTTTTCGATAATTTGAAAACACACCAGATCCGGTATGTCGTCGATAAACAATTAAAAAAGCATGGGCTGAAGCGGGTGGGTATGTCGGCCCACAGTTTGCGGCATACTGTAGGCCAGCTTTTATTGGAAGAAGGTGTTACCCTGGAGCACGTGCAGCAACATCTGCGCCACGAGACGATGGAAACCACGCAGTTTTACACCAAGAAGAAAACCCGCAAAACGTATTTTGAACAAATGCCTGATTGAGGACTGTACCGAGATAATCACCTCACCAAAAAGCCGCGCCAGTTAAGTCTGAGCGCGGCTTTTTGGTAGGATTTTGTGTACTGTTGGAATCACCAGTACGAAATGGCTACATTGAATTATAGCCCACAACGACTACTTCTTTATCGTGTCCGTTTCCACTGTGGTCTCGGTAACCACCTGAGCCGTATCTCTGGTAACTACCATGGAGGTATCCGTAACTGTGGTTTCTCCGTTGGCCGTATTGCCCTCTGTTTTCTTTGAATCACAGGCGGTAGCTAGTGCTGTTAGTGACAGAACAAAAAATGAGTACTTAAGCAGCGTCTTCGTAAAGTGAAAGAATACTGACATTGATGCATTTTATTTAGAAAGGTAACCCCTTAACAACTACTATTTTGTTAGCCACCCGACAACTCAGTGGTTTTAACTGCTGAATTGTTCCCCAAGGAAAAAATGCCTGAAGTGGCCAAGCCTGTTCATTATGGTGCTCCCCACTTACTGGACAAGGTTTTAGTGTTTTCAGGCTTAATGAATTAAGTCCGAAAATTGTACTTTTCCTTTCCCTTCTGTTCCTCCTTGATACCAGACTGCTGGCGTTTGGTATCCCAGCGACTGGTGCTCCGGTGTAAACTGTGGCTGTCAGGGTAAGCTCGCAGGCAAATATGCTCGTATTTAACGGTTCTTCAGAAACGTTCGATGAAAATGTTATCCAGCGCACGTCCTTTTGAGTCCATATTTATGGCTATCTCGTTGCTTATCAACGGCTTTAAAAAATCTTGACTGGTAAACTGACTGCATTGGCCCGTATTAAAGACCTGCGGTTTACCCCACTTAGACAAGGCTTCCTGAAGGGCATCTACGCAAAAGTCGGCGAGTAATGTATTGCTCAACCGCCAGCTCAAAATACAGCGACTGTACCAGTCGATGACGGCCGGTACGCCGGTGCGGCACAGATATAAAAAGCCCTTCGCCATCGGTACGTAGGTGATGTCAGTAGACCAAACATGATTCGGCCGGTTAATCATCACCCCCTTCAATAGATATGGGTAGATGGTATGGCCTTGCTGGGGCTTCGATAGGTTAGGTTTTGGCCCAGCGGCTTCCAGTTGAGTATTTGGGAGTAAACTGGTTCATCGCCGCTTTTGGTGAAGGCAGGTAGTTCGTCTTATCCTGATCGAGTAACAACTCGTCGCTTCAAGAGCTCAAAACTAGCTCGGCCATACATCTGCCGCTTGATAGTTTTCAGGCCGTTGACCGTGACCACGGACCGCTGCCCCTCAACCTGGCCATTACTCCACTTTGACCTGAAAGCCTGGCCTACGGTGGTGGAGTGCTCCCGAAGACTGCGAACGAACTGGCACATTGATTCGGCTTCGGATAATTCGCTCGTCTTTGGTCATTCGTCCGGTTTTTCGACCTGTTTGTTTGCCATCATCGTTTTGAAGGCTAACGCCTACTGACCAACGTGAGCCAGCAGTGTCGAACTGACGATCAATTTTGTCAGATTGGCTCGGATTGGCCCGTTGGGAAGTTCCTCTAAAGGATTGCTTAGCCAGATACTCACCTAGCCAGGTGCATACTCAATAGGACGGACTAAGACTTCTACAGGAATGGCCTTTTCATCGCGAGGCCACTGGCTGACGAGTCGGTAGACCGCACCACGGAAACCCTCGAACCCCTGCCGACGTACCTCGGCATATAAGGTGTCAAGGTGCTTTTACCCTTCCTGCCAGCATTGCCGTAAATGGGCACAACCAGGTCAACGTCTTCTTCGGCAACGGCCCCGAACAAGCCTTTTTCGTGACGGCTCAGTATGGGCGTAACCAGCACGGCATCAGTTTGGTAGCGTTCGCAAAGCGCGGTCAGGGTGGTTTGGGCATCGGCTTCCTGCTCCTTCAGGTAGCGGCCTACCGTAATCGTAGCCGCGCTCAGCACGGGGTCGATGATGGCGGTGGGCAGGTAGTGCAGCACGCGCACATCGGCCCCGTGCTGAATGGCCAGACTCATAGCAACCGGCAGGGCCATGTTGGCCTGGTCGCTTAAATCAGTGAGTACGAGAATCGTTTTTATTCGACCAATCAGTTGGTAAACGGGGGAAATCACGTACTGGTTGGGTACAACAAATATTGCGCTCCCCACCGGGTCAGGCACTCACAACAATCAGCCAGCGGCCTGATTTTAGTCAGTCGGCAACCCGTTCAGTCGGGTTATTTTTGAAAAAATACGGCGATGACGACCACTGCACCGCAGACCACTGAACTTGTCTGCTTCCACTGCGGCAGCGACTGCCCCCCGACTGCCCCTCCGCTTTTCTACGACGACAAACCCTTTTGCTGTTCGGGTTGCCAGACTGTTTATCAGGTGTTGAGAGACCACCAGCTTTGCCAATACTACGATCTCAACCCAACACCTGGCCAGAACCGGCAGAGTCAGGCGTGGCCCGGCCAAACGCCCGAACTCGACCGGCTGGCGTTTCTGGATATACCCGACATTTCCGCTCAACTCATTGACTTTCAGGATGAGCGCGTGGTCCACGTTACGTTTTTCGTGCCAACTATTCACTGTTCGTCGTGTTTGTGGTTGCTCGAACACCTCTACCGTATTGAGCCGGGGGTGCCGCAAACCCGCGTTGATTTCCTCAAAAAGCAGGTAAATATAGTCTTCGACCCGGCCCGGCTGTCGCTGCGGCAGGTGGCCGAACTGCTCACGTCGCTGGGCTACGAACCTCTCATCAGCCTTAACGACGTGGTGAAAGCGGGGCAGAAACCCACCTACCGCCCATTGCTGTATCGGCTGGCCCTGGCCGGTTTCTGCGCGGGTAACATCATGCTCTTCAGCTTCCCGGAGTACCTGGGGCTGGACGACCCCTCGTTCAAAATCTGGTTTGGCCTGATTAATTTTCTGCTGGCTACGCCCGTCGTGTTTTATTCGGGGTCGGGCTATTTTACGTCGGTCTGGCAAAGTCTGCGACGCGGCATGATTAACATCGACTTTCCGATTCTGCTCGGTATTCTGGTGGCCTATAGCCGGGGCACCTACGAGGTGTTCGCGCTGGGTGGGGCGGGTTATTATGACTCCGTAACGGGCCTGATTTTCTTTTTGCTCTGCGGCAAATGGTTTCAGCAACGTACCTACGATTTTCTCTCGTTCGAGCGCGATTACAAATCGTATTTCCCGCTGGCTGTACAGCGGCTTATAGGCGACGCTGAAACGCCCGTGGCCGTGGCCGACCTGCAAAAAGGCGACCGAATCCGGGTTCGGCATGGTGATCTGATTCCTGCTGATGGGCTGCTTTACCGGGGCATCGGCCTGCTCGATTATTCGTTCGTAACGGGCGAATCGCAGCCGGAGCCGAAAGAGCCGGGCGTTTTGCTCTACGCGGGCGGGCGGCAGATGGGCGGGGTTATCGACCTCGAACTGGTGCGCGACGTGTCGCAGAGTTACCTCACCCAGCTCTGGAACAACGATGCCTTCCGCAGCGGCCAACCGAGCCGGGTAGTCACCTTTGTCGATGCCGTTGGTAAGTACTTCACCATCAGCGTGCTGGCCCTGGCCACGCTGATTGGCGCGTACTGGTATGGCTGGGCCGGACAATCCGACACGGCGGTCAATGCCGTTACGGCGGTGCTGATTGTGGCCTGTCCGTGCGTATTGTCGCTGTCGTATCCGGTCGCGTTGGGCCACGGGCTGCGGCTCCTGACTAAGCGGGGTTTCTTCCTTAAAAATGCCGATGTGATCGAGCAGATGAGCCGCTGCAACACGGTGGTGTTCGACAAAACCGGCACCCTGACCAGCAGTGCACCGGAACAGCCCGCGTCCGACGCCGTGACCGAGTTATTTACTCCGCCCCTCACCGCCCCCGAACGGGCTATGGTACGGGCGTTGGTCAGTCAGTCGGCGCACCCATTGAGCCGTCGGCTGGCGCAATACGTAGCCGACGCATCCCCGATGCTGGTCGAAAATTTTACCGAACTGACCGGGCAGGGTTTAGTGGGGCTGGTTGATGACCAACTCATTAAAGCAGGCAGCGCGGCCTTTGTTGGTGGAAGTGCAAACGAATCGGCGGGGTCATCGGTGCATATCACCATCGACGGCATCTACCGGGGCTGTTTTCGGCTGGCGGTGCAACTGCGCCCCGGATTGGCCGATATGCTGACCGATCTGGTTCGGCAGAAAAAGCAGTTGTTTCTCCTGTCGGGCGATACCGACGCGGCCCGTGCCGACTTACAGCCGAGCGTCGGACCGGCCTGGTTTGCCGACTCGGCCATGCGGTTTAGCCAAAGCCCGGAAGATAAACTTCAGTTTATCCGCGATTTACAAGCCGCTGGTCACCATGTATTGATGATTGGCGACGGACTGAACGATGCCGGTGCTCTAAAGCAGGCCGACGTGGGCATTGCCATCACCGACAATACGCTTCAGTTCACCCCCGCCAGCGATGCCATTCTGGAAGGCTGTTCGCTGCGGCAACTGCCCTATTTCCTGCGCTATAGCCGGTTTGCCATGCGGCTCATCCGGTTCAGTTTCGGCGTATCATTGCTTTACAACTTTGTGGGATTATCGTTTGCCGCTACGGGCCATCTTTCGCCCGTGGTTGCGGCTGTGCTGATGCCCCTGAGTTCGGCCACGATGGTGCTGATTGCCACGATTGGGATGCGGGCGTGGGGTGTTGTGTTTTGCCGGACACAGGCGTAAAAGCAGCTAACAAAACGGGCAATAGTAGCTCTGGTCTGGATATCGCGTAACGGGGTTTGCGTGATAAGTCGTTACATGTACGCTTCGTCGCGGCCCAGCCGGAGCCGGATAACGCCGAGTTTGTTTAACAGCCGAATCAGCGGGTAAGCGGGGTCGAACTCGTGCCAGCGGAAGCCTCCGAAGTTGGCCCGGCCCCCGAATTTATGGTGGTTGTTGTGATACGACTCGCCCATCATCAGGAAATCGAACGGCAACAGGTTTTTGGCCGTATCGTTCACCGTAAAATTGATGTAGCCATAGCGGTGGGTGTACCAGTTGATGATGGCTCCGTGAACCGGCCCCATCAGAAAGTGAATCGGCAGCAGCAGATACCACCACAATGAGGGCGCGAAGGCCACATACACCGCCACATACATTACGATCCAGCCGAACCGGCCAGCGGTCGCCGAACCGTTCCAGCCAGACCCAATCAGGAACCCCTTTCTTGAATTTAGCGGCAATCGAATCACGGTTGTTGAGGATGTCGTTGTAATACAGCCGCGTTTTCCACATCATGTCGAACAGGTTTTTGGAAAACTCCGGTGAATGGGGATCGTTTTCGGTGTCGGCGTGGGCGTGGTGTAGCCGGTGCATAATGCCGTAGGCGCGCGGACTGAGAAACGACGATCCCTGGCTGAGAAACGTCAGCGCGTAAAAGAATTTTTCCCAGCCCCGGCTCATAGTAAACATCTGGTGGGCTGCGTAGCGGTGTAGAGAAAACGTCTGCATCGATACCGATAGATACCAGTGCAGCAGAAAGAAAGCGGGAATCAGCATATAGACAGGAACGGAGCAGACCCGGCATAAACCGAATGGAAAGAGATCAGATTAAGTTGAGCCGCATCAGTTCACTCAGAAACAACTGACAGCGGTCTTTCAGCCGGTCATACTCCGCCGACATCGCCAGCATCAGGCTGTTGCTGATGGGGGGAGACACAAACCGCTGGTCGGAGCAGGCAACCAACATCACCGGCCCGGCGCAACCCGTACCATTACAAACAACATCACGACGCAACATCTGAACCTGGCCCTTGAGCCGGTTAAGGGTCTGCGCATAGTCACTGGCGTGATGACTAAAACTGCGGTAGCTCTCGCCGGGTAGTTCGGCCAGTACTTGAATCAACTGATCAATGTCCTGTTCGCTTTGCGAGAGGGTGGCGGCCCAGGTCTGGTGCTGGGTACGGCAGGTTTGCAGGGTGTTTTGCATACGTGTATCGGTACTGGCAAGGTTAATTGCTGTGCAAACGTAAGAGGTCGCCAACGCTCGCCGACTGAGTTTGGTCAGCCGGGCGGTTGAAGTTTATCAACCGCCCGGCTGACTAAACTCAGCATCGGCTCCGGCTACCAACCGCACATTTGTGCTGATTAAACGCCCCTGCTTATGTCTATTATCTTCTTCATGATCGGAATCAGTTTGTTGATGGCTCTGGGGTTTCTGGGTGCTTTCATCTGGTCGATGCAGACCGGTCAGCAGGACGATTTGTACACCCCTTCGATTCGTATGCTGATTGACGACGACGTACCCAAAACGACCCCCGAAACCGATTCAACCAGATCATAATTCTGTACATCCCTTTCACTATGAATACGCCAACCAACAAGCTGGTTTCTATTATCTCGCCGGAGCGTGAGACCGTCGGCCAGCCGCCGGGCTACAAGCCCTCCTCCACGCTGTTGCCCGCCGAACAATTTGCCTACGACAACCGTATCGTGCGCGATTTCGGGATTGCCACCATCATCTGGGGCATCATCGGAATGCTCGTGGGGGTTCTCGTGGCCACGCAGCTTTTTGCCCCGGCCGCCAACCTCGGCAATCAATATACCACCTACGGGCGGATACGGCCCCTGCACACCAACGCGGTGATTTTTGCCTTTGTGGGCAACGCCATTTTCATGGGGGTGTATTATTCGCTGCAACGGCTCTGCAAGGCCCGGATGTTCTCCGACCTGTTGAGCAAAATTCACTTCTGGGGCTGGCAACTGATTATTGTGTCAGCCGTAGCCACGCTGCCACTCGGCATTACGACCTCCAAAGAATACGCCGAACTCGAATGGCCGATTGACATTGCCATCACGCTGGTCTGGGTGGTGTTTGGGATCAATATGTTCGGTACGATCATCAAACGGCGCGAGCGGCACCTCTACGTCGCTATCTGGTTTTACATCGCTACGTTCGTGACGGTGGCCGTGTTGCACATCGTCAACTCGATGGCGATTCCCGTGGGTTTCCTCAAAAGCTACTCGCTTTATGCCGGGGTGCAGGACGCCCTGGTGCAGTGGTGGTATGGCCACAATGCGGTGGCGTTTTTCCTGACTACACCCTACCTGGGCATGATGTATTATTTTCTGCCGAAGATGGCTAACCGGCCCGTGTATTCCTACAAGCTCTCCATACTGCACTTCTGGGCCTTGATCTTCATTTATATCTGGGCCGGGCCGCACCATTTGCTCTACAGTTCGCTGCCCGACTGGGCGCAGTCGCTGGGTGTTGTGTTTTCGATTATGCTCATTGCGCCCTCCTGGGGCGGCATGATTAATGGATTGCTGACCCTGCGCGGAGCCTGGGACAAAGTGCGCGAAGATGCCATCCTGAAATTTATGGTGGTCGGCCTGACCGCCTACGGCATGGCTACCTTCGAAGGGCCGCTGCTCTCGCTCAAAAACGTCAACGGCATTGCCCACTTTACCGACTGGATTGTGGCACACGTACACGTGGGTGCGCTGGGCTGGAACGGCTTCCTGACGTTTGCCATCCTGTACTGGCTTATTCCACGCATGTACAACACGCCGATTTTCTCGAAGCGGCTGATGAATATACACTTCTGGCTCGGTACGCTGGGCATTCTGTTCTACGCCGTTCCGATGTACATCTCCGGCTTCACGCAGGGCATGATGTGGAAGCAGTTTACGCCCGAGGGAACCCTGCAATACGGTAACTTTCTGGAGGTTGCGCTGCGCCTGATACCCGTGCATCAGATGCGGGCCATTGGCGGGGCGATCTACCTGATCGGGGCGATTCTGATGGCCTATAACCTCTTCAAAACGATGGCCGCCGGCACGCTCACAGCCAACGAACCCGCCGAAGCCCCGGCCCTGACAAAAGCGTATGTGCCCACGGGAGGAGACACCTACTGGCACCGCTGGTTCGAGCGCAAGCCTATACCGCTGCTGGTCGGGTCGCTGGTGGTGATCCTGATTGGGTCGCTGGTAGAACTGGTGCCGACGTTTATGGTGGAAAGCAACGTACCTACCATTTTAGCTGTGCAACCCTACACGGCCCTGGAAGTAGAAGGCCGCGACCTCTACATCCGCGAGGGCTGCGTGGGGTGCCACACGCAGATGGTACGGCCCTTCCGCTCCGAAACCGAACGCTACGGCGAATACTCCAAAGCGGGCGAGTTTGTGTATGACCATCCCTTTCTGTGGGGCAGCAAACGCACCGGTCCCGACCTGCACCGGCAGGGCGGCAAGTATCCCGACTCGTGGCACTACCTGCACATGAACGAGCCAACGGCCATGTCACCCGGCTCCATTATGCCCGCCTACCCCTGGCTGAAAGAGCAAAAGCTCAACACGGGCAGCACATCTGATAAACTCCACGCCCTGCAAAAAGTAGGTGTTCCCTACGACGACGTAACTATCCGGTATGCCGAAGAAGACCTCAACAAACAGGCTGCCACCATCAGCGCGGGCCTGGCTAAA
>ENA-OBIT01001134-OBIT01001134.1-metagenomes-genome-assembly--contig:-NODE-1134-length-10326-cov-2.82105_pt1 | contig 10326 bp, 9 predicted proteins | sample MGYA00153386_OBIT01 | MGnify analysis MGYA00153386 | reverse complement strand
CGCCTGGACCTATCAACAGGTGATGCGTTCGGCCACTTGCATCCTTGAAAGCTACAGATGTGAGCTGCTGTGCAGCTTGGTCCAGTTTGGCAGGACAAGACAGGTATGGTGTGTCGAGCCAGCCTTGCAGACTGCCGATCATGCCGGCGGCTATTAATGGTAAAGGTGCGCGCACGCATCAATCGCCCACCACGCTTAGCAAGGGAGTTTCAAACTGACGGTCTTGTACGGACATGACACCACCTGGACAAGAGCGGCTGTCTAAAACTTTGCCCTAGCAATCCAGCAGGCAGGCACGAAGATTGGTAGTACCCGAGTCGATTGCAATCAGGACTGCTTGGCTAGGAAGGGTGGTGGTTACCGAGGTCATTGCGAGTTAAGGGTGAACGAATAAATGGTGGACGGCTGGCCATCAGTCAGCGTCCTGGCAAGCTTTGGAATAATGTTGCGTTCTGGTGGCCATCTTTAATTTGAAAGGCGATGACCTTCGCGTTAATTCTTTAGTGCGGCCAAACTTAAACGCATAAATTGAAGTCGGCAGACGCATCAAAACTAGATTGGTCGATACAGTCATCAGCAATAAACGTACGCACCAAGTCCGTATTGCCTGAATCGGTTATCAAATTTTCAATGCATTAATCAAAATCGCCTAACGCGAAAACCAGGCCGCTGGAACTGTGACCAGTGGCGGAAAAATGATCAACAAAAACAAAACTATAAGTTCGGCAATGAGGAAAGGCCACACGCCTCTGGTCACATCTTCCATTGAAATCTTCGATACGCCAGCCACAACATTCAGCAAAGTACCCACTGGCGGCGTCAGCAGTCCGATGCTGTTATTGATGATGAACAGAACGCCGAAGTAAACCGGGTCAATGCCAGCCGCCAATACGATTGGCATCAACACCGGAGTCAAAATCAAGATAGTGGGCGTCATGTCCAGCGCGGTACCGATCAGCACCACGAGTGCCATCATTGCCAGCATCAGCAAGATTTTGTTATCCATGAAGGGTTGCAATAACGATACCAATTGCGCAGGAATTTCAGCCACAGTTATCAGCCAGGCAGAAACTAACGTCGATGCGACAAGAAACATCACCACCGCAGTAATCATTGAAGCCTGAACAAAAATCGTATAAATTTGCGACCACTTCAATTCACGATAGATAACTGCGCACACGAACAATGCGTAGACTGCGGCGACCACACCAGCCTCAGTAGGCGTAAAGAAACCAAATTTCAGCCCGAAGATAATGATCAACGGTAGCACCAGTGCCCAGCTGGCATCGACTGTGGCCTGCCAAACTTCTGCCCGCGATTTGCGGGGCGGCGATGCAATTTTTTCCTGTCTTACCAAGTATGCCCAAGTAAGCCATAACGCAGCGGCAATATACAAACCCGGAAAGATGCCTGCAAGCATGAGCTTTGTGATCGACACATTGGCAGCAACACCAAAAATCACAAAGGCAATTGATGGTGGAATGATGGGGCCAATAACGGCAGATGCAGCAACCAGGCCAGCAGCTCGAGATTTTTCATGCCCCGCCACGACCATCAGAGGCACAAGTAGCGACGCAAGTGCTGCTGCATCGGCGACAGCCGAGCCTGATAACGCAGACAACAATATAGCGGTCAGTATGGTGACATACCCCAGCCCGCCTTTGATGTGACCTACCAGCGCCATAGCGAGGTTCACAATGCGGCGCGACAAACCACCAACGTTCATTATTTCACCGGCCAAAATGAAAAACGGGACTGCCAATAAAGGAAAACTGTCAGCGCCATTAACAATATTTTGCGCAATAATCTGGGCGTCAAACATTTGCATGTAACCCATTAAAGCTACGCCAGCCAGCAGTAGCGCGAAAGCGATAGGCATGCCAATTAGCATGCAACCTATCAAAGTACCCAAGAAAATAGTGATGATCATGCTGGCTTTCCAGTCTTGTTGACCAACTGTTCGCTTTGTCCAATCGGCAGGCTGTTCAAGTCGACTTCTTTTTCCTCAGACTCCTTGACCATAATTAAACTGGCGTCATTGATCCTGCCTGTCAAGGCGCGCAAAAGATTAATGAGCAGTATTGGCACGGCAGCCATCGAAAAAATCAGTCCCGCTGCATACACGATAGCCATGGGAAGGCCGGTTGCTGGAGCTGAGTTGTCAAGGTTAATGAGCGTTTGTTGCCAGCTTCCTAACATCAACATGCCAGTTGCTAACAACATCAACACATGACTGACGACAAAACACAGTTGCTTCCCCCACTTCGGCAGCCGCATAACCAAGGTGTCTACGCCAAGGTGAGAATGCTCGTATAAGCCAACTATTGCACCAATAAAAGTAAGATAAATGAACAGCCAGCGTGATATTTCCTCAGATGCCGTGATCCCAGAGTTGAACCCATATCGGAGCACAACATTGCCGAAAACTAGCACCACCATAACTGCAAGGCAAGTCGCCATGCATGCCTTCAAAAAAAGAAAATAGTATCCAACAAAAGCGCTTCATTTGTATTTTCTGTACTGTCGTTTTTAGCCATTCGACACAATGTCAGTCTGAATTGCAGATTGCCTGATTAATTTTTTGCACGAATTTTTTGCAGTTTGGCATTCATTTCATTGACCAAAGGTTCACCGATTTCCTTTACATATTTCACCATCACAGGTTGCAACTTAATGCGCAGGCGTGTCAATTCATCATTCGACATTTCGTTGACGATCATGCCGTTGGCTTTTAAAGTAGCAAGTGCTTTTTGATCCATCGCGCGAGAGGCTTCACGCTGGAAAAGGGCCGTTTCATTCGCGGCATCCTGAATTATTTTCTTTTCGTCGCCAGACATTTGATCAAGCGTTTTTTTACTCATCAAGAAGAATATGGGCGTGTAAATATGCCGCGTAACGGTCAAGTATTTAGAAACTTCAGAAAATCGACTAGCCAGAATGGACCCATTCGGTTGCTCTACGCCGTCTACGGTTTTGTTCTCAAGAGCTGAGTAAACCTCGGGAAACGGCAACGGCGTAGGGTTGGCACCCAAAGCGCGAAAAGTATCGATGTAAAGCGGGCTTTGTGGTACGCGAATTTTTAACCCGTCAATATCCTCAAGCTTGGATATGGATCGCTTGCTATTTGCGACATTCCTAAATCCATGGTCGCCATAAGCCAGGCTCACCAACCCCTTTTCTGGCAGTCTGGACGAAAGCTTACGTCCGATGGGACCATCAAAAATTGCATCCACCTCTTTGTAGTTTGAAAACAAGAAAGGGGTGTCCCAAATCGCCTGCTCTTTTAGCTGCCCGACCAACAAAGCCGGGGCGATCATGGAGAAATCGATAACACCGCCCTGCAATGATGAAACAACAGCGACTTCACCGCCCAGCGTGCCATTTGGAAAAAGCTTGACGGAAATTTTTCCGCCTGATTTTTGGCTGACCAACTCGCTGAATCGCTGTGCGCCCACGCCCTGGTTGCTGTCAAGCGGCTGCACGAAAGCAAATTTCAGGTTTCGCTCTTTGATATCAGTAGCCATTACTGACTCTGACTGTATGAAGGCCGCTAAGCCAACGATTGCAATTGCTATGGCCATTCCATGCCGTCTCATTTTTGAGATTGATAATGGGAAAGGGAATGCATACTGGTTAAGCATAGTTGTCTCCTAAATTGCGGTAGTTATCACTGCTAACGGATAAAGCATGAAATGAAACTACTGTAATGTTAAAGATAGGACTCATATCTTTCCAATAACATTTGATGTGAAAGCCATACCTGTTTTAGCATTTGATCATCGCTGCGAACTCCCCTGTCTTGTTGACTCAGACTAAGCACTTTCGAAAACCTGTTCCCTGCTTGCACTAGGTAGTTAAGGCAGTTGACTTCAAAAAAACTAGTATCACTTCCTCATTCGATTTCTTAAAGAGTCGGAGCAACTGAACCAAGTGTTTGGTTCTGGGATGTATTGGTTGGGCGCATCGAAAAACCTGCTTTAGAGCCCGTTTCAAGTATTAAATTGACCTCTAGACCAATGAATACGGGCGCAAGCAGCTATGAAAATAATAGCAATTTAAACGGCTGCATTTTGTTTGGCTTGCCGGGTAACCCAGTCGCTGTGATGGTGACGTTTCTGGCTTTTGTACGCCCGGCTCTATTGCAGATGATGGGTGCGACTACAGCGCCGCAACCGCTGCTCAAAGCGCGCAGCCAGGAGGCAATGCGCAAAAAACCGGGCAGAACTGAATACCAGCGCGGCTTGGTGTCTACCGCTGCGGATGGCACGCTGCAAGTCAAAACCACTGGTAACCAGGGTTCGGGCGTTTTAAGCTCAATGGCCGAGGCCAATGGGTTGATTGTTTTGCATCATGCGCAGGGCAATGTGGCCGTCAGCGATGCGGTGAATGTTTTGATGTTTGATGGCGTGATCTAGCCACCCAGCGGGCAATTTAAACCACAGTTTTTGGTGTGGCGCTAGGTGCTGCATCAACCGCTTCTTGTTTCTACTTGATTACCGGTGCTTTTCTTGTCAGCACTCAACAGCACTCGGCACTCGCAATACTCATTGCGGTATGAATTCTCTACCAAATGTGATTGGAAAGATATGAACAATATCCGTAGCATCACGTCAACTCTCGCACACTTCAATGATGCGAGAAGAAAAATTTCTGGATTGAACCAATAAGTTTGAACTTGGGTAATCAACTCATGCAGGGTTTACCGAGAACCCGGTGGGAGTATGAAATTTTTCCAGTTAATCGAACTGATGATTAAATTTTTACTGGAGTGTGAATGACTACCGAAAAACAAGCGTCTGAAACTGGTCCTTTATCTGGAATAAAAATTCTTGACCTGACGTTGGCATTGGCCGGACCACTCAGCACCCAGCGTCTTGCAGACATGGGTGCAGACGTCATCAAAGTTGAAGAGCCGAAAAGAGGCGACTTCACCAGAACCTCACCCATGGCAGGTATTTTTCTAAACGGAGAGACGATTCCTTATCTATCCTTGAATAGAAATAAACGCGCGCTAGCTATCGATTTAAAAAATACACAAGGCAAAGAAGTCCTGCTTGAGCTGGTTCGTAAAGCAGACGTTGTTGTACAAAATTTTCGACCCGGCGTGGCTGAACGGTTGGGTATCAGCTACGAAGAGCTTAAAGCAATCAAGCCAGACATTATTTATTTATCGATCAGTGGTTACGGCAGCAAAGGACCCATGGTAAAACGTCCAGGTCAAGACCTGCTGGTGCAATGCTTTTCTGGCATGGTCGGTCATGCTGGCGCCCATGATCATGGCCCTCACCCTTCACCGGTATACCTAGTGGACGTGACCACGTCTCATCTGGCATCTGAGGGAATACTTGCGGCTTTACTTCAACGCGCCCGCACTGGAGAGGGCTGCCATGTAGAGGTGTCCTTACTTGGAGCTGCACTGGAGTTGCAGCTTCAGGAATTGATGACCTATATGTCTACCGGACGACGCCCCCTGCGCAGCAAAGCACCCTACGCAAGCGTATGGATGGAGCCCCCCTACGGCACTTATAAAGTCAAAAATGGTTATGTTGCAATCGCACAAAGCGATCTGAAAGTGATTGCTGGGGTCATTCAAAGTGATGACTTGCTTGGGCTGGCTGGACAGCGACCTGTAGATACCCTGCCTGCTGAAATGCAGACCTGGCGTGACAAGGTTTATATTTTGCTTGCAGAAAAGCTTGTTGTCTGGAACCGTGATGAACTGGTAGCAGCATTGACTGAAAAAGAAGTGTGGTGTGGTCCCGTTCTGGATATGGAGGAAACCATCAAGCACCCACAGTGTGCAGGAATGTTCGCAGAGATGCATCATGAAACTGCTGGAAAAATACTGGGGGTGGCACCTAATATTCACTTTTCAAATGTTCAGAACCAACCCTTGCGTGCTGCGCCCAAGTTAGGCCAGCACAGCACCGAAATATTGCTTGAAGTCGGCATAAAACCTGAAGTTGTAAGCCAGCTCAGACGTGACAAGGTCATTTTATGAACAACGCGACAGCAAACATTAGTAACGGCGGTGGTGGCAGTGATGAGGTAAAGCCCGCCGTCTATCTGGAGCAGGATGGGAATGTTGCAGAGCTCGTGTTGAACAGACCACTGAAGCACAATGCAATGACACCGCTGATGTTCAAACTTCTTCGCGATGCACAGGAAGAAATCAACAGTACGAAATCGATTCACACAGTCATTTTGCGAGGCGCGGGCGAGCGTGCATTTTGCACTGGTACAGACATCAACACGCTCAAAGAATATGAGGATTTTTGGGATTGGCGCAATCGTATCGACTACGTCACCCAGATTCGGGCTATTCGCAAACCAGTCATTGCGGCCATCAAAGGGTGGGCTCTAGGTGGCGGACATGAACTTGCTGTTGCAGCCGACATTCGAATCGCCGCTCGCAGCGCCGTTTTCGCTGCGCCGGAAATCAGATTGGGTTGGGTCGGCGCTGGCGGCACATCGCAATACTTACCGAGGCTTTTGGGCTACGGCCAGGCCATGCGCATTTTGCTGACCGGCGACCATATCAGTGCAGACGAGGCATTTCGGATTGGGTTGATTGAAGAACTTGTTGACGATGGGCAAGAACTCATTAGGGCGCGCGCACTTGCAAAGCAAATTGCCAGCTATTCCCCCATCGCAACACAGGCCACGAAAGCGGCTGTACGCGCAGGCATGAGCGGTAATCTCGACATGGGCCTGCAAATCGAAAACGAGCTGATGGCACTTTGCTTCGCTGCGGGTAACGACAAGGCAGGTGCGCAGCTGTTCGGCGAACGCGTCAAATCAGATAAAAAATGATGCTGGTAGAACAACACATCACCCTTCGTGGGCTGACATGGGATCATCGCCGCGCGATAGCGCCACTGCAAGCCGTTCAGGCGGCGTTTACGCTCGCCGAGCCAAACATCAGCATTGATTGGTCAGTCAGGGATCTGCGTCAATTTGAGCATCAATCACTCGAAGAGGTAGCTTCGTCTTTTGACCTCATCTTGTTTGACCATCCCTTTGTAGGGAGAATGGCGGCATCTGGCGCGTTCTCTCCTGTTGATGATGTGCTCATGTGCGTAGCAGGTGCAACAGATGCCGCGTATTACGCTGGCCCTTCATTGGCTAGCTATCGCTTGAACGGTCAGACATGGGGAGTGCCCGTTGATGCAGCCACGATGCACGCCGTGTATCGCGCAGACTTGCTTGCCAACGTATGTGACGATATTCCGGTTTCCTGGTCTGATGTTATCAACCTGGGCCGGCGTGTCAGAAAAGCTGGTTTATGGCTGGGCCTGGCCAATGGTGATCATCATGGCTTCCTTGCAGTGGGCTCGCTCATGCACAACCTCGGTGCTGGCTGGGCGACTGGCAATGGTGAAGGCATGCAGTTCAGTATTTCAGGCTTCAGGCAAGCGTTGTCTTGTCTTAGGCAGGCTACAGCGTTTGCGCCACCGCAAGCGGCTAGCTGGAACTCAATTGCGCTTCACGACGCAATGACCACGCGTGACGACATCGTGTACTGCCCGTTGACTTTCGGTTATGCGACTTATGGTGAAGAAGATTTCTGCGCCCGTCGCCTTAAATTTTCTGCAGCCCCTGGATTACTTGTACCTTATGCATCTGGAACGCTACTTGGTGGCGCCGCAATAGGTTTGTCGGTTGCCTGTAAACAACCAGATGCTGCAAAAAAATATTTATCATTTGTACTTCAGCCCGACATTCAGACTCAGTTGTTTGGCAAGCATCATGGGCAACCTGCGGCACTGACGGCATGGGAGCACGATGAACTGGACACTCGATTCAACGGATATTTCAAAGATGTATATCCGACCTTAACGATGGCTGCGACGCGACCGCGATTTGACGGCTACGGGCGTTTTGAAAAGTACGCTGGCGCGCTTGTTTCTCAGCATCTTCAGGGGGAAATCAGCGAAAACACCATCATCGAGCACATCAGCAAACTGATTGACCAGACACGCGTTGGATCGACGGCACCTTAGTTCAGCACAACATTTACACACATGCGCATGACAACACTGCCCCATAGCATTTCATGACAGTGGTCAGGCTTAATAGGAAACGTCTTCTTGCCGCACAATGGTCGTCTTGCAGTTTCAAAAATGTTGAAGGTGTGTCACTGTGACTGATTTGAATATGAGCTGGTATCTTCGCGGGCGCCTGAAAACCCGTCACTTGCTGTTGCTTGTTGCGCTAGAGGAGCACCGCAATTTAGGGCAAGCAGCAACGGCTCTCATGATGACGCAACCGGGCGCCTCTAAGCAACTTAAAGAGTTAGAAGACACGCTGGGCGTGTCGCTTTTTGATCGTTTGCCAAAAGACATGCGGCCTACTCAGTATGGCGAGATCATGATCAGGCATGCTCGCATGATGCTGGCGCGACTAGGCCAGGCGCATGAGGAGATTGTCTCCCTGAGATCGGGTCTTATTGGCAATGTGAATGTGGGTGTGGTCATGCAGCCCGCAATTGACATCCTGCCTAGAGCGATCATCCGGGTCAAACAAAAGTCACCTCTCCTGAATATTGGGATTGAACTTGATTCAAGCAACGTTCTGGTGGATCGCCTCAAACGTGGGCTGCTGGATTTACTGATCGCCCGGATCATGATCAAAGATGAGGGATCCGAGTTGCTGTTTGAAGAAATAGGCGAAGAGCCAATATGTGCGGTCGTCCGCAACGGACATCCATTTGCATCAGTCAAAAAACTGGAACTTAAAGACACAACAGACTGTGGCTGGATTATTTCTCCCAAAGATCGCACCCTGCACCATCAGTTTGAAATGCTGTTTCGCCGTCAAGGGCTCATACCGCCAGTCAATACGATTGAAACGATGTCAACCATCGTCGCCCTGCCAATCTTGCACCAGACTGATTTTTTGCATGCAATGCCCTTGACAGTCGCCAAATATTTTGAGCAATTGAACGTTCTGACAATACTGCCGCTCGCACTGCCCTTCCGGATTGATACCTTTGGAATTGTCACCCTGCGTGATCATCTGCTGTCAAATGCAGCGCAGCACATGCTGGATGAAATCAGAATCACAGCCAAAGAAAATCCTACGTCCTAGTCCTCAGACTATGCTTTTCCAGTTGGGCTGACTGCTCGCTTGTATTAACAAACAGGTGAAAAGATTTCTTGTATATATCCATATTTATATCAAGTCAGGCCTAATTTTCATTGGCGCTACGCCAGCGTTCTCACTAAACTCAAAAGAGTTTTCAGTCGCCAGATTGAGGCTCTAATTGTTAGCTTTCCGAACACACCTGACACCCAGCCACCTCAAAAACATTTATCCGACATGCAATCTTCAGTAAGCCCACGGTACAAAGGCGTTTTCCCAGTCGTGCCCACGATATTCACAGCTGACGGAGCGCTTGACCTGGTTGGCCAAAAGCGTTGTGTGGATTTCATGATTGACGCAGGTGCAAACGGTATGTGTATCTTGGCCAACTTCTCGGAGCAGTTTTCGCTTTCTGATGCAGAACGTGAACTGCTGACGGCGACTGTTCTCAATCACGTGGCTCATCGCCTGCCTGTCATCGTGACCACCACACATTTCTCCACACAGGTGTGTATTCAGCGCAGTCGCCTGGCACAAGACTGCGGGGCGGCTATGGTAATGGTGATGCCGCCTTACCACGGCGCAACAATTCGCGCTACCGAAGAAAAGGTGTTTGAGTTTTTTGACAGATTGTCGGCAGCGGTCGACATACCCATCATGGTGCAAGATGCGCCCGTGAGCGGTACTGCATTAAGTGCGAGTTTTCTGGCCCGCATGGCCAGAGAAATTGCGCAAGTTTCATATTTCAAGATAGAAACTGCCGGCGCTGCGTCCAAACTGCGTGAGCTGATTCGTTTAGGTGGCAGTGCCGTTGAAGGGCCGTGGGATGGGGAAGAAGCAATCACACTTCTTGCAGACCTGGATGCCGGTGCCAACGGCGCAATGACTGGCGGCGCTTACCCCGATGGCATACGACTGATAGTAGACGCATTTACTGCAGGCCGGCGCGAGGCTGCAGTGGCACACTACCAGCGCTGGCTGCCGTTGATCAACTATGAAAATCGTCAGGGTGGCATTCTCACCAGTAAGGCGTTAATGCTTGAAGGCGGCATCATTGTCTGCGATGCACCACGGCACCCATTCCCATTGATGCAACCAGAGGTTCGCGCTGGGTTGCTTGAAGCTGCGCGGCGACTGAATCCTCTTGTATTGCGGTGGGGTCAATAGCTGAAAAATCTCTATGACTATTCAAAAACATAACAACTTCATTGGTGGTGTGTGGCCAGAGTCGGCGCATTACTC
>ENA-OBIT01001129-OBIT01001129.1-metagenomes-genome-assembly--contig:-NODE-1129-length-10339-cov-5.53394_pt1 | contig 10339 bp, 12 predicted proteins | sample MGYA00153386_OBIT01 | MGnify analysis MGYA00153386 | reverse complement strand
CAGCTGGCGCATGCGCGAGTCGATCACCGAGGCCTCGATGAAGTCCTGCCCCTCACTGGCCGTGCGCGCCGCCGATTGCGCTGCGCGCATGCGGTCGATGGCGCCGGTGAGGTCGCCGCGCGCGGCCTGCGCTTCAGCACCCGCGCGCAGCGAACGCAGGCGCAGGCCGATGGCTTCGGACGTGCCGGACAGCAGCTGCCACGCCGCGGCGTCCTGCGGTTGGTCGGCCACCCAGGTCTGCAGTGCCTCGGTCTGGCGGCGGAGTTCGATGCGGTCGATGCCGGGCTGCTGGCGCTGCTGGTCCAGCGCAGCCTGTGCGGCCAGCAACAGGCGCGGGCGGGCCCCCAGGCCGGCGGGTGCTGCCGCCAGGGCCTGCAGCGCGCCCGTGGGGTTGGCCGCGGCCAGACGCACTTCGGCCAGCAACAGGTGCAGGGCCAGTTCGGCCTGGGGCTCGGCGGGGGCGACGGTGCCCGACAGGCGCAGCGCCTGCAAGGCGTGGGACTCGGCCTGGGCGTGGTCCTTGAGTTGCGAGGCCGCCAGCGCACCGCCATAGGCCGCGGCCACCTGGTCGATGCGCACGGGTGACGAGGTCGCGCCGCCGGCGAGTTTCTGCAGGCTGACGACGCCGGGGTCCATCAGCACGCGCGAGCGCATCTGCATCAGCGCATGCCCCAGCTTCGGCCCGGGTGGCAGGCTGCCTGCCAGCAGCGACCGCGAACGCGCTTCGCTGATGCGGTCCACCGTGAGCGGGTGACTGCGCAAATAGGGAAAGCCGCCGTTGTCGTTCAGGCGGGTGGCGACATCCAGGCGGTCGAACATCGCGGCCATGCCGGTGGTGGCGAAGCCGGCCGCGCCGAGCAGGCCGTAGCCGACCCGGTCGGCCTCGCGTTCGACATCGCGCGAATAGTTCAGCTGGCCCTGGATGGCAGCCGCCTGGCCGCCGGTGATGGCGGCATTGGCCGCGTCGACGTTGCTGCTGCGCGCGGCGGCCAGCACGCCCAGCAGCAGCGCGGCCACGCTGACCAGCGACGAGGTACGCGTGCCGGCGATGCTGCGCGCGATGTGCCGTTGCGTGACATGCGCCAGTTCATGCGCCAGCACCGAGGCCATCTGGTCGCGCGTGCTGGTGATGGCGATCAGGCCCAGGTGCACGCCCACGTAGCCGCCGGGCAGCGCGAAGGCATTCACGCTGCGTTCGCTGAGCAGAAAGGCTTCGAAGGGAAAGGCCCGGTCGGTGTCGGCGTCGATCTCGCCGCGTTCGCGCGCCGCGGCCACCAGGGGCGCCCACAGCGTGTAGAGGTAGTCCACCAGCACCGCATCGTCGAGGTAAGTCGGGTCGCGCCGGCCCTCGCGCATGATCTGCTCGCCGATCCGGCGCTCGGCCGAGATGCTGAGGTCGTCTGAAGCCGACTCGCCCAGCGCAGGCAGGCGCACCTGCGCCAGGGCGGGCAACGGCCCCGCCTGCAGGCCGGCAAGCACCAGTGCCAGGGCGACAGAACTGCGCCGGTGCGGCCGGCGGCTGGGTAGGGATGTGGAATTCAAGGGGGCGTCGCCAGGCTGTGATCGGGGTGGGAGCGCCTGCGGCCCGCAGCGTTCCATCAACCTATCATGACACCGCCATGTTGCTGGAGATTGCTGCACCGATGACTTCGATCCCGCCCCCGATCCCGCCCCCGACTTCACCCCCGACCCTGGCCCTGACCCACTTCGACGCCCAGGGTCAGGCCCACATGGTCGACGTGTCGGCCAAGGCCGAGACCCACCGCGTGGCGCGTGCGGGCGGCAGCATCCGCATGCAGCCTGCCACGCTGGCGCTGATCTCGCGCGGCGAGGCGAAGAAGGGCGACGTCATCGCCGTGGCGCGCATCGCCGCCATCCAGGGCGCCAAGCGCACGGCCGATCTGGTGCCCTTGTGCCACCCGCTGCCCATCACGCGCGTGGCGGTGGACTTCGAGATCGACGCGGCACGCAACGAAGTGCGCTGCACCGCCCAAGTTGAAAGTTTTGGCCGCACCGGCGTCGAGATGGAAGCCCTGACCGCCGTGCAGGTGGGCCTGCTGACGGTCTATGACATGTGCAAAGCCGCCGACCGCGGCATGGTGATGGGCGACATCCGCGTGCTGAGCAAGAGTGGGGGCAATTCGGGGGATTGGATCGCCAGGTGAACCTGGACCGCTGATCTGCCAGGGCCGGATCAGCGCGGCAGGAACTCACGCCACCCCGGCGCGCGCACCGCGGCTTCGCACTGGAACGGCGCGCTGGCTGCAGCGGCGAATGAACCGGCTGCCGGTGGCGTGGTCGGGGCACCTGCCGCGCTGTCTTCAGCGCAGTCGCTGAAAAAGTCTCCCGCCTCGGATCTGCCGAACTCACGCAGCCGGGCAGCCACATGCCGGGCTGCGTCGATCTCGCCGCGCGCAGCCAGATGCAGCGCCCAGGCGGTCATCAGGCGCGTGTCCAGCAGGTAGTGCGTGGCGCGGTTGAAGGCAGCGGCATCCTCCGGGGGCGCCGGGGTGGACGTGAGCGCGGCGTAGTCGGCGTGATGGGCAAAGAACACGCTGTGCTGGCCCGCCGCGATGCGCTGCGCCAGCGGTGCCGCGCCTTCGTCTGCCGAGAAGATCACCGCCACGCGCTGGTAATCCCACACCGAATAGACGGCACCCGCCACCAGAGCCAGGCCGGCAAGCGTCACCCCGCCTGACCTGCGGTGCGCGGCGGCCGGACCGGCCAGCGCAAAGCCCCAGGCCCAGGCTGCCGGCAGCAGGAAGTAGGCGTACCACAGCGGGTACTCGAGCAGGCTGTGCAGGCCGATCATCAGCACCATCACCAGCGCGCAACGCTGCGCGGCGCCCAGGCCGCCTGGCGCCGCCCAGGCCGTGCGCGCCGCGCGCCACAGCCCCCAGCACAGCAGCGCCAGCACCAACGCCGCCAGCGGCAGGCCGAGTTCGACCGCCAACTGCAGCGGCAGGTTGTGGGTGTGGTCGAAGAAGGCCGTGTGGCGGCCCGGGAAGGGTGTCAAGGACCAGGCAAAGTTGAATTCGCCCCAGCCCACGCCGGCCCAGGGCTGTTGCTCGATCAACGCCAGCGTGTTGGCCCAGATGCCGAAGCGCGAGCCCGAGATATCGCTCTCGGCCAGGCGCGCCGCGCCACCAAAACTGTGGCTCGACAGCGCCGCCCACCGCGCCATGCCCCACCAGGTGGCGGCGTACACCAGCGGCGCGGCCAGCAGCAGCACGCGCGTGTGCCGCGCCAGTCGGCGGTCGGCCCCGCCCCACAGGGCCAGCAGCAGCACGCTGACCAAGCCTGTGCGCGACGCCGTCAGCACCACGCCGAAGACCATCAACGCCAGCAAGGCCGCTGCCCACCGCGGCCCGATGCGGCGCAACTCGGCCAGCGCCACCACCGCGATGCCGGCCCACAGCAGCAGGCTGCTCAGGTGGTTGGGCTGGCGCAGGTTGCCCACCGCGCGGCCAGGAATGCTGGAGCTGGCGATCCAGTCGCCGTCGGGCAAGGCGGGCGCGTAGACCTGCACGACGGCCACGCCGGCGTTCAGCACACCGGCCAGCAGCCAGCCGATGCAGAACAACGCGAACACGTCCTCGGCCGACGCCGCATTGCGCGCCCCGGCGCCGGCTGCCGTCATCACCGCCGCCGCTGCCAGCAAGCCCACTGCCGACAACGCCAGGCTTGCTGGCAGCCCGCCCGGCCCCCAGGACCACAGCACCCCGGCAGTCACTGCACCCAGCGCGGCCAGCACCATCCAGCCGCCGCGCCCGGGCCGTTGGGCGGGCACCAGAGCCACGAACACGCCCCACAAACCCAGGGCCAGCGCCTGGTTCAGGAACGTGGGCGACGGCGACAGGTTGTAGGCCAGCAGCGCCGGCGCGGCCGCAGCCAGGGCGGCGGCCGCAGCGACTGCGGGGCGCAGATCGGAGGAGATCGAGGGCGGATGCAAAGGGTTGGCTGCGGCGCCCGTGGCGACTGCCGCGAATGCTACCGGAGGCCATTGGCCGCAGGACCTCCTCTCGCAACCGTATGACGCTGCTGTACTTGTATAGCAAGGTCGATGTCAACCCACCGCCCCACCCCAAGCCCTAAGGAGCCGCCCCATGCTCGCCATTCGCCTGCCCGATGCCATCGAAAAGCGCCTCGCTTCGCTGGCTGCGGAGACCGGCCGCACCAAAACCGCATTGGCGCGGGAGGCCATCCTTGAATACATGGACGACCTTGAGGACCTGTACCTTGCGGAGGCGCGCGCCCGGCGGAACAGCCGGGCCATTCCATTGGAGGCGGTGAAGCGGATGATGGGTCTTGCGGATTGAGTTTGACCCCGGTGCCGTCGGTGATCTAAAGAAGCTTGACCGCCCCGCCCAGACTCGCCTGTTCCGGTTTTTGCGCACGAGGGTCGCGGCGCTCGACAACCCGCGCGGCATCGGCGAGGCAATGTCCGGTGCCCGTTTGGGCAACTACTGGAAGTATCCGGTGGGTGAATGGCGAATCATCTGCGACATCCAGGACGAACGCATCGTTGTGCTCGTTCTGCGCATCGGCATCCGGCGCGATGTATGTCGGTAACGTCAACTGGGAGCGGCGGGGGAGCAAAAGGCAAGGCCTGACCCCAGGCTCCCCCTATTCGCAGGCTCGAGCCCGGACTGGACTGCCCGCAAGTCAGCCCAATGCCGCCGCCAGGTGTCGCCCGATCACCTGCATTGGATCTACGGCGATGCGGCCCAGGCGCTGAGCATCGCGGGCTTCGATGGTGGCGATCTTCGCCGTGCGCACGACCGAAGCCGCTGGCAAACCGGCCATGCCCAGGTCGTCCACCAACACATCGCCGGGCCAGCCACGGTTTTCTGCGCTGGTGATCATCACCACCCAAAGCAGGCCATGGCGCTCCTCCAGTTCGCGCCCGGAAACCACCAACGCGGGGCGAGACTGGCGCGTCGGCCTGTCCGTGTAGGGGAATGGCACCTTGATGACGTCACCCGGCTCAAAGCTGGCCATAGGCTTCCTCGTCGGCCGGCGATCGCCACTCGCCGAACGCACCAAAGGGATCGTCTTTGGTGGGCGTTGCGGGTGACTTGCGCAGGATGACTTGCCCGTCCAGCAGCTCATACCAAAGCAGATCGCCGGCCTTCAGCCCAAGTGCTGCCCTGACAGGTTGCGGCACAGTAGTTTGTGCCTTCGTCGTGAGCTTGCTCGTGATCATTGGCTCGTCCTGAAGTCGGTGGACAGATGATACAAGCGATGTAAGGATGTTCCTTGCGCCTATTGGCCACCGCGTGAGCTGTCAAAAGGCAAGATTCGACCCCATGGGCGCCCTTACCCCACAGTGAGACGAACCGGCTTGCCCACGCGACTCAGCATCTCAACCAGCGTATCGATCGTGAACTTCGAGGTCTTCTGGTTGACCACGTCAGACACCCGCGGCCGGGACACCATCAGAATCTGCGCCGCATCGACCTGGCGAAGCTGATGCTCGGTAATCCAGTTCGACAGCTCGGTCATCAACTGCTGCTTGAGAAAGCGGGTGTCGTCGATTTCCTTGCGCGACGCGGCGTGCAACTTCCTGGCCTCCGCGGCCGAGAAGCCCAGCTCCAGAAACAGGTTGGCGCCAGGCTTGGTGACATGGCGGATCTCGGTGTCGATCGTCATTGCTTGCCCCTTCTCGCATTCGCCACGGCGCGATAGCGCGCTGCGGCAATGTCTTTGTCTTGCTTAGATGTGGCCTGCGTCTTCTTCTGGAAACAGTACAGGACGTAAACCGCTTCCGCGAATTTGGCGACGTACATCACCCGGAAGGTGCCCTTGGCATCCGAGATGCGGATCTCCCGGGTGCCCGCGCCGACCTCGTCGAACGGCTTCCAGTCAGTGGGTTCCAGCCCGGCCTGCACTTTGCCGAGCTGAAAGCCAGCCTCTTTGCGAGGCGCCTTGGGAAACGCCAGCAGATCGTCGTACGACGAGCCCACCCACCGGATTTCCTTGTCGCCGGCTGTCGAGTTCATCAGTACAAAATTTTATACATGCCGGGACAGCCCGTCAATGAACGGTGAATGGGGAGGGGGGCGCAACAGGAGAGATGTGACCCCGGCGTAGCCGCGTTGGCGTCTGCGAAGAACGGTCCCACTGCTGCCGGCATGGCGCCCGCGCAGCACATGGGGAGAGGATAGGGCGCCGGCAGCAAGACGTGATCCTGGAGCCCACAGTACAAAGCCCGCCAGAGTACTTGGCGCCAATCAGGCAGCGAAAAGCGGCCCGGAGGCCGCCTTGTTGATGGAAACGGTTGGGGAGATCTAGCAAAAGGCAAGACCCGACCCCAAACCCACCCTGCGTCTTGATGTCGGCCGGTTGCCGCAAATGGTACGGCTGACGGCATCGATTCACGCCTTGATAGGGCGCGCCGCGACCCCAAGTGAAATAGCAGCCCAGAGGCTGCTTTGGTGCTTTTGGAGGAAGGATTGGGGGGGCAAAAAGCAAGACCTGACCCCGAGCCTTGGCGTCAGTTCTTGACGTAGCCCTTATTGACGCATTCGCCACCGTACGCCCAGGTGAGCTGGCCACCAGTGCCGGCTGAGGTTGGGGTCAAAGTGCACTCGTCGGCAACGAGGATGCCCTTCACCGCCTTCGGAACAAGCGTAATAACGCCAGCTGCGAGCGTCATGCTGCCCAAAACATTGGTCGCAGCCGGCGCAGCGGGCACACCGTTGCTCCCGAAAGTGGAGCAGTTGCCCAGACGCGCCGCGTCGGTTGCACCGTCGGCGGACTGGAAGCACTCCGCGATGCCCAATTTGACGGGATTTGCGGCAGCAATCACCTCGCTGTACGCCGCCTTCTTGATGTAGTTCTGGTAAGCCGGGATCGCCACCGCCGCTAAGATACCGATGATCGCCACGACGATCATCAGTTCGATCAGGGTGAAACCTTTTTGGATTTGTTTCATGTTCATCTTCATTGCTCCGGATGGGGTGGTGGCTAAGGGGACAAGTTGAGAGGTGCATGCTCCGTGCCAAAGCGATCACCGTGCTTCTGCCTCATGGGACGGCTAATCCGCCCAATTTAGTGACAAATTTCGTCACTCCCCGTGTGTTCTCAAGCCTCAATCGACCAGCTTGGTCGCTAGGCGATGTTGGCGCCCGCACCCATCGGTAGGGCCGAGTCTCGCTCTCTGCCCTCACCGCTGCCGGCTACCGGACGGTGTCAGATAAACATTGGACACCAACGCGCTGTGCTGACGCTGTATCCACGGTGACCTATCGACTCATAAGCAGTTGCACCGTCTTCATTAACAACCGGTGGCAGGCAGTTCGCTGCCTGCTGTGCGCCGCCCCAAGTAAAAAAGCAGCCCGGAGGCTGCTTTGGCGTTTTGGGAAGAAGGTAACGGAAGGGGGCTATAGGCAAGACGTGACCCCGAGCCTGTGCGTCAGTTCTTGACGTATCCCTTATTGAGGCATTCGCCGCCATATGCCCAAGTGAGCTGGCCGCCAGTGCCGACTGGGGTCGGGGTCAAAGTGCAAGTGTCGGCAACGAGGATGCCCTTCACCGCCTTCGGGACAAGCGTAATAACGCCAGCTGCTAGCGTCATGCTGCCCAACACATTAGTCGCAGCCGGCGCAGCCGGCACACCGTTGCTCCCGAAAGTGGAGCAGTTGCCCAGACGCGCCGCGTCGGTTGCACCGTCGGCGGACTGGAAGCACTCCGCGATGCCCAATTTGACGGGATTTGCAGCAGCAATCACCTCGGTGTACGCCGCCTTCTTGATGTAGTTCTGATACGCCGGAATCGCCACCGCCGCCAAGATGCCAATGATCGCCACGACGATCATCAGTTCGATCAAGGTGAAACCTTTTTGGATTCGCTTCATGTTCATCTTCGATGCTCCGAGTGTTGAGGTGGGTGAGGGGACAAGGTAACCTTTGCACGGTCTGTGCCAAGCCTCAGACGGTCCTTCCCGCGCGAATGAGTCTCCGTTTGCACGGCATCTTGACAATTTGCGTCACCTGCCCCGTGTTGATGTGCCTGAATCGACCAACTTGGTCGGCCGGGCGGCGCCAACGGGGTCAGCTCTTGTTTTTCGACGGAGGGGTCAGGTCTTGCGACGGAGGGGTCTGCGACGGAGGGGTCAGGTCTTGTTTCTTGCCTCCCTCCCCGCCAGCACGGAGTCCGCAGTGTTGCCTTTGGCCCTCTCCCTTCCTCAAATAGCAAATCAACCCGGCTCAGCCCGCGAGGGTGAAAGTCTCACGGTCACGGGATACCGGATTGGCTGCGGCCGGGTCGCTCGGCAGCTCGGGTCGATGGCCGCCATCGATGCGTCGAGCGCGATCGAAGTCACAGATTTGCGTGGCTGCGACCAACCGAACGCCGTGCGATCCACGGGTTCAGCCGTCACTCACTTGGGCATGCCCAGGTGCACCAGGACGGCGTCTTCCACAGCGCGCATGTCAGGCTTGGACAGCCCGCCGAGCCGGCTCTTCAAGCGGGTTTTGTCTGCCGCCATGATCTGGTCGGCCATGGCCTTGCCTGGCCTGCCGTCGACGTCTACCAAGGCTTCCCCCGGGTAGTGACTGCCGACGTTGCTGGTCAAGGGGACCACCACGACCCGCGCAAGGTTCCGGTTTGCCGCGTCGTTGTGACTGGGTAAGCCGAAGGCAACTGAGAGTGCGTCGACGCTGAGCCCGAGCGGGGCGAGAAAGTCTTCGCGCAGCACTTCGCCAAGCTCGCCCGGCCATGGCGGGCTGTCCGTTCGTCGATGCGTCTCACCAAAAGGTCGGCACGGTGGGTCGCATGCAGACCGTCAAAAACCAGACCCTGCTGGCCGGGGCCTTTGTCCAGCGCTCTGGCTCGGCAACCCGCGCTTCGAGGGCGATTGCGCATGGTGATGGTGGGCAGCGGCCCGTTGCGTGATGAATGCTTGGTTGAAGGCATCTCGAATACCATTCTTGGCGCAATGGCATGCGGCTCGCCCACGCAGATCGACCGAACCGACGCTGGCCAAGACCATGGGAGCATGGGAGCGGCAGGGTGCCAGCGGACTGAACAGTGGTTCAGTCTCGATGCCATGGTCGAGGCATACAGAAGCTTGTATTTCCAGGTGCTGGCGGCGAATATTCAATGACCATCCACTTCACCATGCCCTTTGCCAGTCCCGAGTGGCCACTGGTCGCCGCACTGCGGGCCGGCCTTGGATCTGTCACGGTTGACTGCGGGCGGTGGAGCACCACCACCTACCAGTCGCGCTTGTCGCTGGTGTGGCTGAACCTGAAGCTGGTCGTGTTTGCATTCGCATCGGTGCGGCGTGCGCTTCGGCAACGGCCCGTAGTGACAACCATCGTCGTGAGCACCGACGCCGAACTTATCGGGGCGTCGCTTGCTTCGGTGCTGACATGGCCGCGTCCGAGGCGGGTCTTGCTCGGGTTCATCTACACGGCCCGCGCCTCCAGCTTGTTGACACGGGTTCGCCTGACGCTTTTTCGGGCCATCGTGTCGCTGGCAGACGGTGTCATCTGTTATTCGCGCCACGAAGCTGCGCAGTACACCGACCTCTTCCGGCTGAAGTCAGTGGAATTCGTATCGATCCCCTATGGTCTGCATGTGACCGACACGCAGCCGGGCTCGGAGGAAGCTGCGCCATACGTGCTCAGTGCCGGCCGATCGGGCCGCGATTACGCGACGCTGCTGAACACCGCCGCGCTGTTGCCTGCGATTCGGTTCAAGATCATTTGCGATTCACTGGCGCCGCTGAAGGGGCTTGAAGTGCCGGCCAATGTCGAGGTGCTGCGCACGTGTGTCGGGGGTGACTATTTCAGCGTGCTCAGGCGGGCGCAGCTGGTGGTCGTTCCGCTGAACTTCACGGAGATTTCATCCGGCCAGATGGTTCTGCTCCAGGCCAAGGCCCTGGGCAAGGCGGCGATCATCACCAGAACGCCCACGTCCGTCGAATATGGCGAACACCTGCGCGACCTGTACTTCGTGCAAGCCGGCAGTTCGAATGACCTGCGCGAGGCGATCACATTGCTGGCGTCCGACGACAGCTTGCGAGCCGCGATCGGGGCCCGCGCCAGCCAACACTTCCAGGCGGAGCACTCGATGGCGGCTTTTGCCCGGAACCTGGTTGAGGTGACCCGGGTACTGGCTGACGGCAAGCCCGGGCCAACGGCACAGGGCTGACGTGCCGGAAATCATGAACTGTTGAGTTTGGCCGCCACACAGGCGAACGCGGCCGTGCCGCTGTCCGTACCATCCACCCCCTGCGGGCCCATGCAGCGCCCGCGCCACCAACATCCACTAACTCATGTGCGGCATCACCGGCCTGTTCGACACCCGCAGCACCCGCGCCATCGACCGC